>ERZ773063.1663-NODE-1663-length-12875-cov-9.284555_pt1 | contig 12875 bp, 10 predicted proteins | sample MGYA00580625_ERZ773063 | MGnify/ENA primary metagenome ERZ773063 (study PRJEB29015, sample SAMEA2738022) | human oral metagenome | biome: human oral; feature: human-associated habitat; material: dental | place: China | collected 2042 ...
TTGATCTCGGAGAGGAGCCGACCGGCTCGGAGACCGATCGCAGCATCAAGGCGGTCGCGGCGGGGGCACTCTACGTTGCCGTCGAGCGCGGCATCGTTCCGTTCCTCAAGAAGGCGACGCCGCTGCCCGTGCTCACGAACATTGCCTGTTGGGGTGTCGAGGGTGTACGCACCGCCGCGCAGGTGTTCAGCGGGAAACTCAGTGTTGCGGCGGCAGTCGACCGTGTGGGACGCATCGCCTCCGCCGCCATCGGCGACCTCTGCTCAAAGGGCATCGGTGCGCGTATGCTCTCTGCGATTCCCGTTGTCGGCCCCGTCCTTGGCATGGCGGTCAGCTCTGCGATCAGCAGTCAGTCGGGTAAGAAAATCGCCGCTGCCGTTCATGCGGGCTTCAAGATCATCCAACCTGCGGTAACCACCGTCGTCGAGGGACTGCACAAGGTCGCGACGAAGGCGGTGGAGACCGTGAAGAGCTTTGGCAGAGCAATATTGAGCATTTTTGATTGAGAGAACGAGGCGGGGCAGGGAACTGCTCCGCCGTTTATGGAATGTGGAGGAAGCATCATGGCACGAAAGGTGAAATTCCCGCTTGAGCTTAAGGACGGCTATCTGGCACGCAGCAATATCGAGGAGATACGTACGCATTTTGATCTTGAGAAGATCATCGCCCAGTTCCATAACGGCAGACTAAAAATCTGGCTCGAGGATCACTATCTGCCGGAGATGGCGGAGCAGGTCGCGGCTCTTGACGGCGATGCCCCCGATCTCGCCGCACAGCTCTGCACCATCCTCGGTGTCGAGGACGCTGCAACGGAGAATGTGGACAGCAGCCTTATCCAAAAACGCGAGGAGAAGCGTCAGCGGCTCAGCCAGTACACCACGAATCCAATTCTCTGTGACATGGCAGAGTTCGCTGCGTTCGAGCAGGGGGATTTGGACAGGCTCATCAAGGAGGGCGCACAGGAGATTATCCTGTGCAATGCGAATTTCCGCATCCCATTGAACGTGAAGAACAAGACCTATCTCGGTGTCGGGAAAGCCGTCGCTGTGATTGACAGCAAGACGGCAGTCGATTTTGAGACGCTCGGGATTCGTTTTGTCGATCTGCCCTTTGATGAGAAGTATGCAAGACTTTTTCAAGAAACGAAGAAAAAGACAGAAGAAACAGTAAAAAGAAAGCAAATCACTGCTGTTGTATTGGCAGAATTATGTAGCGTATTGATGGAGGGAAAGTTAAAGAATGGTACCATTCTCTGGCCGAATCGAAATCCAAGTTCGATTTATTGGGAGAATGGCGGATATACATATCGGGTTCATCGCGACTTCTCGATAGAGAACACTTTGCTAGATGGTAAGATTAGGCGTAGTGAAACTATCATCGGATATGGAAAACCAAACAACAGTCAAAATATCCTTTTATTTACATACCGAGGAATATACCTCATCGTTTCCAAAAGATTGACATTTATTCGCTATAAAGATATTGATACGATTGATTTAGCTGTGAAAGAGGCTGCTGTTTTGCAGATCCGAACTGTTTCCGGAGATACAAAGACGTTGGAGATACCGTCTGTGTGGAAAGCGTATATTCCTCTGGATATGTTACGTCTTTTCCTTCTTACAGCAGCATATTTATTGGGGGAGTCCACTTACAAATTTACGAAAAAAGAGATGGATATTCTAAATGGAATCGTGCTGGAAAGTCTTGAAAATAAAAATATTGCAGAATTTTTATAAACACATATTGTTGATGTAATGCGGAGGAATCTATATGGCACGAAAGGTGAAATTCCCACTAGAACTGAGGGACGGGTATCTGGCACGCAGCAATATCGAGGAGGTGCGCACGCATTTTGATCTCGAAAAAATCATCGCCCAGTTTCATAACGGCAGACTGAAAATCTGGCTCGACGATCACTACTTGCCGGAGATGGCGGAGCAGGTCGCGGCTCTTGACGGCGATGCCCCCGATCTCGCCGCGCAGCTTTGCACCATCCTCGGTGTCGAGGGCGTTGCAACAGATACTGTTGATAGTTATGCCATTCGTGAGCGTGAGCGAAAGCTGCAAAAACTTCGACAATGCACAAGCAATGAGCGTTATCTGAATATGGTGGAATATGCTGCATTTGACCAAAGAGATTTGGACGATGTGCTGAAAAATAATCCGACAGAGATTCTTTTGTGCGGCGGAGAATTTTATATTCCTCTCGTGGCAAAACAGCGCACTTATTACGGGATTGGAAAAGCCGTCGCCGTGATTGACAGTGACGAGATCGTTGATTTTGAGGAACTTGGAATTACCTTTGTCGATGTGGACTTTGATGAGGCGTATGAGCAGGTGCGGAAGAAAGAAATCGACATCCCAAAACTCATGACGCCTGAGGTCTTGGCGGAGCTGTGCAGTGTCCTGATCCTCGGCAATCTGAAAGATGGGCGACGGGTTCTCAATCACTGCAATCCTTTTTGGAAGAAAAACTTTACCTATCAGGTGCACCCCTATGTGTCTATTCCTGATACAGAGATTCGAGAAGGAATCGCTAAGGGACAGGAAAACATCATAGGATACGGGAAAGCTGGAAATTCGTTTCTTAGTACGAAGATCATCGTTTTTACGGATAAATCCTTATATGTTGCAGATTACAATGAACCACTGATTCATGTGCATTATGCGGATATTACGCGTGTTCTGTTTGCTTCCAATTCGATGGATAGTGTTTTTCAAATTGATACATGGGGGGAAACGTACCAAATCAAGGATGCGAGGCGATGGAATGAATGTATCGGGTTCTTCGGTGTGCGTCTTTTCCTCCTAGTCATGGCACGTATTTTTGGACGGTCCAAATATGAGTTTACGGAGAGTGAGTTGTATATACTCAGTCAAATTCGTCTGGATTCTCTGAACGATCAGTACACCACAGAGCTTTTATAATTCGTTGAAACACAACAAAACAGGGCAGATGCAGAGGTTCATCACCTCTGCATCTGCCCTGTTTGGCGTTATCCACCTTTTATAACTGTCTTTAGAATGTCCTTTTTGACCTCCTGCGCCATCGCAGCGACCTCGGGCATTCCCTGCGCGGGGGCTTCCTCGATCATCTCGTTGAAGATGTCGATGAGCTCGTCTACCTCAAGTTCTTTGATGCGGTTCAGGTCAATAATCTGTGCGGACATGGTGATTTCCCTCTTTCCTATGCTCAATCGTGTCCTCTATTCGTCAACCTCGATGAGATCATGTTCCTCAAAAATTAATGTATGTGTCTGTGCCATTTTCATTACCTCTTATCCAGAGTCTAGCAGAAAGGAAAGACGATGTAAAGACAGGGTAAAAACCCAATCATGTTCCAACGGAACTCGCGTGTCTGTTCCGCGAGTTAGGGAAGCACTGATAAATCTTTATACATTCAAATTATCATATCATAGACAGTGGCATGGGGCTTATGCTATTATAAAAACCACAATTCCGTTAGAGATAGGTTGTAAAAAGGCGGGAATGAAGATGAATCGGATGCTGCGGAGGATGTTACCTGTTTTTTTTGTGTGCTGCGGCACGCTTGCGGTGAGCGGGACGGCGGATGCGGCGGCGCTGCGTCTTTCGCTTGAGGAATGTGTGGAGCGGACGCTTGCCTCGGATCAGGCGATTGTGTCTGCCGAGGCGAATGCGGAGTCGTCCGCATGGCAGATGCGGAGTGCACGGCGTGCGGCGGGGCCGACGGTCAGCTGGGGGGCGCAGGCGTATCGCATCGGTGGGCGTGACTATCGTGAGGCACCGTTTGACAAGACGTTCAACAATACGCTGAGCGTGGAGATCCCGCTCTATACGGGCGGGCAGATCGAGGGCGCGGTCGAGCGGTACCGTCAGCAGACGAATGCGGCGATGTTTGGCATCGAGGGGGAGATGCAGGCGGCGCGGTTCCGTGCGGTCGAGGCGTACTATAATGTACTTCAGCGGGAAAATCTCGTGCAGGTCGCGGAAAGTGCGGTGCGAATGGTCGGTGAGCAGCTGCGACTTCTCAACATCCAGTTCAACGAGGGGGCGATTGCACGCTCGGATGTGATCCAGATGCAGGTGCAGATGGCGGAGTATGAGCAGAGTCTCATCGGTGCACGCGGGGATCTGGCGGTTGCCGAGGCGACGCTGTGCTCGGTGGTCGGGCTGCCCGCAGGGACGGAGATCGAGCTGGCGGACACGCTCACCTATGAGCCGTATGAGCCATCGCTTGAGGAGTGCACGGACTACGGTCTGCGCAACCGTCCGGATCGGGCAGCGGCGGACGCGCGGATCATGGAGGCCGAGGCGCAGCGTGCGACGGCGATGCACGGGAGCCGTCCGCGCGTGGTCGGCGTGCTCACGAAGAATATGGTGGGGAGCGAGGCGTTCCGTCAGGATCGAAATGCGAACTGGCGCGCGGGGCTTGAGCTGCGCTGGAATATTTTTGACAATCAGGTGACGGCTGCCGATGTGCGTGCCGCTGAGAAGGCGAGGGAGCAAGCCGTTGCGGATGCCAATGAGACGGAACGTGTGGTGCGTCTCGACATCCGCCGTGCCTACACGCAGATGCGGACGGCGGAGGAGAAGATCCACACGGCGCACGCGGCGATCGAGCAGGCGCAGAAGAACAATATGCTCGCGGAGGTGCGCTACAAGGAGGGCGTTGACATCATTCTGAAGGTGACGGACGCGCAGGAAAAATTGGTGCGGGCGCGTACGAACTACTATACGGCGCTCTACGAGTACAATCTGAACAAGGCGGGGCTGGCGCGTGCGATGGGCGTGTCGGTCGCGATGGATGTGCCGCGCTATTGGATGGCGGCAGAGCATGGGCGCTCGCCCCTGCAGGCGGCGGGAGATGCTGCGCTGTCTCTGCCTCCCGGCGGGCAGCCCGCAGATCGGGGGACGGAATGAAGAAAATTCTTTTGATCGGTCTTGCCTTTACGATGCTGCTCGTTGTGGGGCTGATGGCATACGGTGCGTATCTGAACCACTTCGGTGAGCGTGAGATCATGCAGCGGCTCGCGGATCGCCGCATTACACTCGTGGGGGAGCGCGCAGAGATGCGCAGCATTCATCCGTTGATCCGTTTCGATACGATGACGCTTTCCTCTGCGGATATGGCGGACACGGTCTCGCTGATCGACGGGCGCATCGCTGCGATCATGGTGCAGCGCAACGACGATGTGGTGCAGGGGCAGGTGATCTGTCAGCTTGTCAATGCCGAGTACGGGCTGAAAATACAGGAGATCGACAGCAATATCATGGAGGCGGAGGCGAAGCTCCGTCAGGCAAAGGGTGACTACGAGCGGTATCAGCGTCTCTGGAGTCAGGAGGCGGCGTCGAAGGAAAAGCTCGAGGAGACGCAGACGACCTATCAGGCGCTCATGACGCGCGTCTCCGCGCTTGAGGCGCAGCGGGAGCAGCTGCGTTTGCAGGAGTCCTATCAGACGGTGACGGCACCGATCACGGGCAAGGTGCTGCTGATCTATCAGACGGCGGGCGCTTTCGTGAAGGCGGGGACGCCGCTCATCCTCGTGGGCAACAATGGGATGCTTCAATTTTCAAAGACGATGCAGGACGATGCGGCACGTTGGCACGCCGTCGGGCAGCGGGTCGGCATGTCGATCCGGATCGAGGATTTTCAAAAGGCGTATGACACTTCCTACGGGGAGGGGAATCGCGGAGAGAAACAGGATTTTACCGCGACGGTCGTCTCTGTCGATCCGCCGCTCGACCGTCCCGCCGAGATGCGGCGCGTTGTGTGGAGTGTGGATAATTCCTCCGGCGTACTGGATATGAAAACGTACCGGGATGTAGAGCTGCGCTCGTTTGAGGCGTATCGCTGCCTGACGGTGCCGCTTGCAGCGGTGGAGAATATGACGGGGGAGCGGCCGCTGGTCTTTGTTCTCGATGCGGCGGGGGAGATTCAGATGCGTGAGGTCGCCGTCGGGGTGCGTGACCAGGACTATATCGAGATTCGCTCCGGACTCTCTGAGGGGGAGGTCGTGATTACCTCGGGCAAGGAGGGGCTCACCCCCGGGATGAAGGCGGCGGTGCAGTTGGAGGACGCGCGGAATGAATGATAACAACATGCTGTTCAGCCGTGAGGCACTCGACAATCTGCGCTCGCCGGAGCGTCTGGACAAGATGATCTCGGTGACTTCGCCGACGGGGTGGGCGCTGCTCGCTGCGGTTGGGATTTTCGTCGGGTCGATTCTCCTCTGGTCGGTGTTTGGTTCGTTTACGACGGCGGTTGAGGGCATGGGGCTGATTATGGATGCGGCGGGTACGGTCAATGTCTCCCATATCAGCGGCGGCAAGATCGTCCATGTCTACGCAAAATACGGGATGCCGATCGCCAAGGGAGATCTGATCGCGCAGGTGGAGCAGGCGGAGAAATCCATGGATGCGACGATGGCGCGGCAGGGGCTTGGTCTCGCGACGAGCGGGCGTGAGGCGATGGGCTATGCCTATCAGTACGATCAGAAACGCCAGCAGCAGCTTGTCACGGAGAGTATTTACAGCGACTATGACGGCATCGTCGATGAGGTGATGGTGGACGACGGCTCTGTGATCGCGGGCGGGCAGCCCGTCTGCCGCATCCGTCTCACGCAGGGCATCGACGAGCTGACGGGCGTGCTCTACATCCCCGTGGAGAAGGGCAAGCGCGTGCAGAAGGGGATGCTCGTGCAGGTCGAGCCGAGCGGCGCGGAGACGTCGGAGTCGGGCAGCCTCATCGGCATTGTCCGGCAGGTGTCCCAGTATCCGCTTTCCGCGCAGGCGGCGCAGAAGGGGCTTGGCAACGCCACCCTTGCGCAGTGGATCGCCGAGCAGAAAAAGAGCGCACTGATGGAGGTGCGCTTTGATCTTGTCAAGGATGAGAAGTCGGGCTATCTCTGGACTTCGGTCGTCGGCGACCGTCCGGAGATCACGCCCGGCAGCTTTTGCAAAGGCTCGATTGTCATTGACCGCAAGCCGCCGATTGAAAAGGTGTTCTACAAGGTCAGTCAGTGGCTGAGGTCAAGGTGATCCTATGCAGATATGGAAGCGACTGAGGGGGAACGAGGGGGCGGCGCATCCGCGTGTGAAGGTGCCGACCATCCTCCAAATGGAGGCGACGGAGTGCGGGGCGGCGTCACTTGCGATGATTTTGGCGCACTATGGGCAGTGGGTGCCGCTCGAAAAGCTCCGCGCCGAGTGCGGGGTGAACCGCGACGGCTCGAATGCGAGCAGTGTGCTGCGTGCGGCGCGTGGGCGCGGGTGCGAGGCAAAGGGCGTGCAGATGACGCCCGCAGCGATTCAAAACGCAGAGTACCCGCTCATCATTCACTGGGAGTTCAATCACTTTCTCGTGCTTGAGGGGATTCAGGGCGGTGTTGCCTATCTCAACGATCCCGGCATCGGGCGGCGCACCGTGCCGTGGGAGGAGTTCCGCACGTCCTTTACGGGGATTGCGCTGAAGATCCGCCCGGGCGCGGCATTTCGCCCCGAGGGATCGGGCTACAATGTGTTTCGTGCGATCGCGAATAAGCTGAAAGAGGATCCTGCGGCGATGATCTTCGTCAGTCTGATCGCTCTCTGCATGATCGTTCCGGGGCTGGCACAGCCCGTATTCAATCAGATATTTCTGGATGAGATCATGACGGCGCGGCATCCCGACTGGGCGTTCAATCTGCTGCTTGCGATGTTCTGCGCCGCCGCGCTGACGGGGGTCATGACGGCACTGCGTGCGACCGTGCTCACGCGTTGGCAGAAGAAGCTGACGCTCTCGGATTCGGCGAGCTTTTTTTGGCATACGCTGCGTCTGCCCATGCAGTTCTTTGAGCAGCGGTATGCGGCGGAGGTCGCCTCGCGTATCGCGTTCAACGAGTCCGTCGCCGCCGTGCTCTCGAACGCCGCCGCGACGGCGGTGCTCGATCTCCTCGTGGCACTGTTCTTTCTGCTGCTGCTCCTCCAGTACAGCGTCCCGCTCACGCTCATCGGCGTGGGGTTCAGCGTCGCGGAGATCGCCGTGTTCCTGACGCTTCGGCGTAAGATCACCGACCTCAATATGCGCGCGCAGCAGCAGGCGGGCAAGGAGTACGGGACACTGATGAACGGCGTTATGATGATCGAGACGGTGAAGGCGAACGGCGCGGAGGCGGATCTGTTCGCCAAATGGGCGGGCTATCACGCGAAGGTGCTCGCGAGTTCGCAGGAAATTGCGATCTGGTCGCTGATCGACTCCGCGCTGCCGGCGTTCCTCGCGGGGCTGAACACGGCGCTCATCATGACCGTCGGCGGCTTTTCGATCATGGAGGGCGTGATGACGGCGGGTGTCTACATCGCCTTTCAAAGTCTTATTACGAATTTCCAAAATCCGATCAATCGGATCGTAGGGCTTGGCACGACTTTGCAGACGACGGAGATGCAGCTGCGCCGTCTCGATGATGTGTGCCGCTATCCGATCGACGATCTGCACTACGGGCGCACAGAGGAGGAGCGTTCGGATGCGATGGAGCGCAGGCTCTCCGGTGAGCTGCAGCTCGTGGATATTTCGTTCGGCTACAGTCCGCTCAAACCGCCGCTGTTGGAGAAGTTCAACCTGCATCTCAGTCCCGGCCGCTGGGTGGCGGTCATCGGCGCGTCGGGCAGCGGGAAATCGACGCTTGCGCGGATCATCTCGGGGCTGTATGAGGAGTGGTCGGGCGAGGTGCGCTTTGACGGCGTGCGGCGGCGGGAGATTCCGCGCAGTGTGCTGACCGGATCGGTGTCCGTCGTCAGTCAGGATATTTTCTTTCTGAGCGGCACCTTGCAGGAGAATATCACGCTGTTTGATCCCTCCATTCGCCGCTCGGATGTGATACAGGCGGCGAAGGATGCCTGTATCCACGAGGATATTATGCGGATGGACGGCGGCTATGAGGCGGCGGTCAGCGAGGCGGGGACGAATTTCAGCGGGGGACAGCGCCAGCGCATCGAGATCGCGCGGGCGCTCGCAAAGAACCCGTCGCTGCTCATCTTGGATGAGGCGACGAGTGCGCTCGATCCCGTGACCGAGGTGCGTGTGCTGCAAAACATACGGCGCAGGGGATGCGCGTGCTTTGTCGTCGCCCATCGTCTGTCTACGATTCGCGACTGCGACGAGATCATCGTCCTCGACTGCGGGCAGGTCGCAGAGCGCGGAACGCATCGTGCGATGATGCAGCATGACGGTCCGTATCGCCGCCTGATACGGGAAACGGCGGGGGAGGGCTGATATGTATTTGACAGCGGGCGAGCGCTTCCCCTGCGAGGAAGGTCAGCTCCTAAAAATTTTATCGGGACAACTCGAAGTCTATGCGGTGACGAAGGATACCGCCGCCTTCCGCCAGATGTTCTTGATGGAAATTGGCGCGGGGGATGCAGCATACCCAGCATCCGATGAGTTTGAACAGATCGCCGTCAGCGTGTATGCCGTGACGGACGCGGAGATCGAGGTCGCGGATCTCCATGCGTGCAGTGCGGCGGAGCATCTGCTGTGGATGAAGGCGTGGTTTCATCGGCTCGCAGCGCTTCCCTGGGTGCAGCGGCTGGCAAATCTCGGCGACGATATGCTGCAGCACTGGGACACCGGTACGATGCTGCATGGCATGGACGGCGATACAGTGCGCCTACAGAGCGTGTTCGCCGAGCATGAGAGCATTCTCTCCATGCTCATCGGCGTTCATTTCGGCTCGGAGGACATTCGTTTCCAAAAGCAGATCGCACTCCGGCGGCGCACGCAGCTGCGTCTCTTTGACGAGTCGGTCGGTCTGCTCATGGATGAGGACTCCCTCCGTCGTGCGGGGGGCGTGTCGGATCATCCGCTCTATGAGGATGCCGCATTCATTGTCGGGCGTATTGCACGCGCCCTTGCCATGCCCGAGCGCAGTCTGCGCATTGCCCCCGAGATCGCGAAGAAGCTGGATCAGATCGGGCTGATCCGCCGCCTCGTGGACAAGGCGGGGATGCAGATGCGCCTGATTCATCTTGAGCAGGGCTGGCACAAGAAGGACAGCGGCGTGATGCTGGGCTATTACGGGGCGCAAAAGGAACTGGCGGCACTGTTGCCAACGGGACCGACCCGCTATATGCTCGTCACCAAGCAATATCCTGCGGGCGTGCCGCTCACGGACGAGGTGGCGGCGGAACTGGACACGGATGCCTTTGCCTGCTATGCGGGGCTGCCGACGGAGAAGCTGACCCCGATGGATCTCCTGCGCTTCATCGGGCAGCGCGTGTGGAAAACGGACTATCAGACGATTCTTTTAGCGAGCTTTATCGCGGGCATCGTCGCCCTCATTGCCCCGATGGTGACGGAGACGATCTTTAAGGATATCCTGCCGATCTTTGATTTTGAGGGTCTGGTCACGGTGACGCAGATCGTCATTTTGTCGAGCTTTACGACGCTCGCGGTGACGCTCGCACGCTCGGTCGCGATTCTGCGCATCTCGACGAATGTGGATATGAGCGTCGAGGCGGCGCTTCTGGGGCGGCTCTTTGCCCTGCCGCCGGGCTTTTTCCGACGGTTCCCGTCGGGCGAGCTGGTGCAGCGGCTGATGGGCGTGGTGGCGGTCAAGAATATTTTGAGCGGGGAATTCCTCGGCGTGGTGTTCAACCTCGTCTTTTCGTTTTGGAGTCTCCTGCTGATGTGCTACTACAGCCTCAAGCTGACGGTGATTGCCGTCGTGCTCTGGCTGCTCTATACGGCGGCGGTGGCGCTGCTCTCGCGCAATGTGCTTGCGTTTCAGCGCAGGCACGTGGAGGCGAACAACAAGACGGCGGGTATGGTGCAGCAGATTTTCGCCGGGCTGTCCAAGTTCCGCCTGCAGGGGGCGGAGGGGCAGGCGTTTCACCTGTGGAGCCGCGCATTTGCCGAGGAGTGGAAGTGGAATCTGCGGCTGCGCTGGCAGGAGAACTATCGCCTGATCCTCGCAAGCATCGAGCCGATCCTCATCTATATCGTCCTCTACTACGTGGTCGCGCACGATATGCAAATGGCGGCAGAGCAGGGTTACGATCCCTATAAGACGGTCATCACGTACGCGCAGTTCATGGCGTTCCACACGGCGTTTGCGGGACTGAACGCCGCCGTGATCGGGGCGATCCCGATCGCGGTGCAGCTGCTCTCTGTCCGCCCACACATCGAGAATATGAAGGTGATCCTGGAGGAGTGCCCCGAGGCGAGCGACGAGCGCGTCGATGCCGAGCTGCTCACAGGGGCGATCCTTGTGGAGCACGTATCGTTCTCCTACGGTGCGGATATGCCCGACGTGCTGCACGACATCAATCTGCGCATCGAGCCGGGGGAGACGGTCGCCCTCGTCGGGCGTTCGGGCTGCGGCAAGAGCACGTTTGTCCGCCTCCTCCTCGGCTTTGAAAAGCCGAAATACGGTGCGATCTACTACGACGGACAGGATCTTTCGGAGCTGAACCTCGCGTCCGTGCGTACGCAGATGGGCGTTGTGCTCCAAAACGGGCAGCTCATGACGGGCGATATATTCTCGAACATCGTGGGAACGATGGCGCTCACGCAGGAAGATGCGTGGGCTGCGGCGGAGGCGGCGGGCATCGCCGAGGACATCCGCAATATGCCGATGGGGATGCAGACGGTCATCAGCGAGGGCAGCTCGAACATCTCGGGCGGGCAGCGGCAGCGTCTCCTGATCGCACGCGCCCTCGTCGGAAAGCCGGCGATCCTCGTATTCGATGAGGCGACCAGCGCACTGGACAACCGCACACAGGCGATTGTGACGGAGAGCCTGAAAAAGATGAAGGCGACGCGCATTGTGATCGCCCACCGTCTATCGACGATCCGCGACGCCGACCGCATCCTGGTCATGGAGCGTGGCAGGATTGTCGAGAGCGGGACGTTTGACGAACTGAAGGAAAAGGGCGGGCTGTTCGCGCAGCTGGTTGCGCGGCAGGTGGCATAAAGAATATGAAAGGAAGTGCAAATATGGGACACGCGCTTTTGGGAGCTTCACATCGGCAGCTTCAATTTGAGGAGATCTATCGGACGCATTGGCGCGGCATCTACAACTATGTCTATGGTCGCCTGCTGCGTGCCGAGGAGGCGGAGGAGGTCACGGCGGACGTGTTCTTTGCCGCGTGGGAGCATCTGGACGACTACGATGCGGAGCGTGCACGCCTTTCGACGTGGCTCGGGCGGATCGCGCACAACAAGGTGAACGACTTCCTGCGCAAAGCGTACCGTATGCGTGAGATCAGTGTGGACGCGTTCCCGGAGTCCATGCAGCCGACTGCGCCCCCCGCAGAGGAGGGCAGCCTCCGCGATCCTGTCAATGATACGGTGGAGCGCATCCTGCGCCTACTCTCCGAAGAGGAGCGCAATCTCCTTGAGCTGCGCTATGCGCTCGATCTCAGCAATGACGAGGTGGCATCCATCCTTGATGTGAGTGCAAACGCCGTCAGTCACCGTTATGGCAGATTATTGGAGAAATGCAAAAAGCTGTTCGTGTAGAAATTTTTTCCATAAATTTTAGAGCATGTGGCATTTTTGCCGAACGTATTTCGTATATAGAGACAAGAACACAAAAACAGGTTCAGAAAGGAGAAAAAAATGAGCAAGATGGAAGAGCAACTGAGAGGTGCAGATTTTTCCAGTGCGTCGGAGGGCTTGCAGGAACGGATTTGGCAGCGGGTCAGGCAGGGCATCGACGCGCAGCAGGAGTCGGGGGAGCGTGAGCTGACGGACGACGAATTGGATCAAGTGGCAGCAGCCAGTTTTGGGCATAGGCCTCCTATGCAGATGAAAGATTGGGTGAAACGCCACTTGTTTAAAAAATGAGGCGACCAAGGCGCACGGATATGAAAGGAAGTGCAAATATGGGACACGCGCTTTTGGGAGCTTCACATCGGCA
>ERZ773063.1668-NODE-1668-length-12846-cov-2.870847_pt1 | contig 12846 bp, 10 predicted proteins | sample MGYA00580625_ERZ773063 | MGnify/ENA primary metagenome ERZ773063 (study PRJEB29015, sample SAMEA2738022) | human oral metagenome | biome: human oral; feature: human-associated habitat; material: dental | place: China | collected 2042 ...
TGAGGAGAAAATCCTCGGTGCGGAAGACAAGATTCTCATTCTCGAAACGCGTCTTTATGGTCAGTTGGTCGCTGCTGCAGCGGAATGTATCGTAGCACTCCAACACAATGCCCAAGCTCTATCCGACCTCGACTGCTACCACTCCCTCGCCCATCTGGCTAGAACACAAAAATATGTGCGCCCCATTGTGGACGACACCACTACCCTCGACATCAAAGCTGGACGTCACCCCGTGATCGAAACCTTGATGCCCGTGGGGGAAGAATACATCGCCAATGACATTCTGCTCGACACCGAGAGTCAGCAAATCGTCATCGTCACGGGTCCTAACATGGCAGGTAAGAGTGCACTCTTGCGCCAAACAGCCTTAATCACCCTCCTTGCGCAGATGGGGTCGTTCGTTCCTGCTGACAGCGCACGTGTGGGATTAGTCGACAAAATCTTTACCCGTGTGGGAGCCTCCGACAACATCTCCGTAGGTGAGAGTACGTTTATGGTGGAAATGAGCGAAGCTGCCAACATCATGAACAATCTCACGGAGCGTTCTCTCGTGCTCTTTGATGAACTAGGTCGCGGCACTTCCACCTACGATGGCATCTCCATCGCCTGGAGCATCGTGGAGCACATCCACGAGAATCCCACCGCTCATGCGCGCACCCTCTTCGCCACGCACTACCACGAACTGAACGATATGGAAAACCGCTTTGCACGCATCAAAAACTACAACGTGTCAGTGCGCGAAGTGGATCACCGCATCGTCTTCCTCCGCAAACTTGCGCGCGGTGGTAGCGAACACTCCTTTGGTATCCACGTGGCACGCTTAGCTGGTATGCCTGGCGACATCGTGCGCAGAGCCGAAAGCATCCTTCACCATCTCGAAGCTAACCGTGCCGATGACCGTGAGAATGTCTCTGCCCCTGCCGAAACACCCACCGAAGGTCTACACGTGGCAGCCCCCAACACCCAACTGTCGTTTTTCCAACTCGACGACCCCGTGCTCACTGCCGTGCGCGATGAGATACTCCATCTCGACATCAATAATCTTACTCCCATGGAAGCCCTCAACCGCTTGCATGAAATCCGTAAAATACTCACCGGACAGGCTTAAGGTCTGTTCTGGTGAGTAATTGTTTATCCCAAATCTCTTCGGAAAGTCGGCCAAGCTCTCAGTGTGCATCGGCTGTTCTTTCCATCCCTCTAACCCTATTTATTCATCCTAAAACCTTAACATCATGATGAAACGATTGCTTAGTTTTTGCCTTGTCTTTGCACTTGGCACCCTCCTCGCCGTCGCAGGCGAAAAAATCACCTACCGTTTCGCTCCAGAATTGGGCAAGACCTTCACCTATCGCATAACAACTACATCAGAATTCTCTAACTCCACCAACGAATCCAAGAAGGTGGAAACGAGTATGACGACTCACATCAAGGCAACTTCACTGGAAAATGATGTCTATACGGTTAAAATGAGCCTGAGAGACCTCACTGTTTCGCTTCCAGATATGCCTAAGAATGCAGATATGGAAGCTGTGTTCAAAAAAGTCAATGAGATGGTTTCTCAGGTCACTATCACCAGCAAAATAGATATACATGGTGACAAGGTGGGTAAACCAGAATTCAAGGGTCTTCCTAAAGAGCTTATGGGACAAATCACTGCACAATTAGGGCAAATGGATGTATCCAGCCAAAGTACAAACTTCCCTAAGACCCCTTTGGGAGAAGGAGACACCTGGAATTACAACCTGAAGATTTCACAAAAAGAGATGGACATGGAGTGTCGTTTGGTGAAGATTACACCTACCTCCTTTTTTGTGACAACTAAAGGCAACGTCAAAACGAATAAAGAGAAAGAAGGTGATATTTCCGTCGAAGGCGAGATTCAATTTGACCGTCTGACTGGTCAGCAAATTCAAAGCAACACGAAGATTATCATCCACGAAAACGGCCGTGCAAGCATTATCCACGAAAAGAGCCAGTTGGTCATGTAAACCAATTCGAGGCATAAAGTACTTACGCCCACATCAAAAAAATATTTTTGATGTGGGCTTTTTGGATATCATTCCCATCTTTTCCATTGCCAGTAACACTTTTTCGGACAATACCATTTTATGACCTGACTATAGACCGGCTGTCCGGTAAAATATGTACTTTTGCTCATGTTACTAGTGTTTTTTTTCCAACAAGCAAAGTAACAAAAGAGGCTGAAATCCTGCAAGAGGGTTTCAGCCTTATTTTTTTGCCGTGTAAAACTTTTACCGGACAGCAATAGTTAGTATAAGAACAGACCAACCTTCGAATAGAGGACGATGATAATCGTTCCTTTATGCGCCAGTTGGTCTGACATTTACTGCTTACTTACGATATTTACAGCATCCAGGGAGTTTGTTATAAGCGGCTTGTGAGGCTTTGATATTGCCGCTATCGTGGCCTGAAGCCGCTACCGCTTTTTGCACTTTCTTGGTATCTGTCTTGGTGTTGTCATACACAAGGGTGAGTTTTTGCGCTTTGAGGTTCCAGGTAGCTGATAGAACTCCAGAAACAGATTTAGCCGCTTTTTCTATGCGTGGCTTACACATTTCACTACAGTTCCCGTTTACAGGGATTTCTGTTTTCACTGTTTTGGCCTGCATAGTTGTGCTCATGGCTGCAACAGTAAACATTGTTAAAATCACTTTTTTCATTTTCTTGTTATATTAAACAAATAAGATAATGTTATTGATTCATCATACTTTCTTTGCCAGCCAGCTGTGCACTGGCATCAACAGCGAAGGTTCCATTCGTCACAATCTCTTCGCCTTCAGCCAAACCATCCGTGATGACATAGCCATTGGATAGCGAAGGACCTAATGTTACACGTCGTAATCTGAAGGTAGCTTGCGTTTCTCCCGTGTCTTTTACATAGACAATACTTCGTTTTCCTGTCCACATCACGGCACTCTTTGGCACGATAATCTCACCATGGTATTGCTTCATATTAGCCACAATGTTGCCAGTCAAGGTCATTTCGGGCTTAAACCATCCATTTGTATTATTCATTTCTACGCGCACACCAGCTGTCCTACTGGAAGGATCAATCATGGGATCTACGAAACTTACGCTACCTGTGAACACTTTTCCAGGCATTGCTTCGGTAGTAAAGTGAATCTTTTCGCCAACATGAATAAATGGTAGGTCGCTTTCATATGCTTGAAACATGGCCCAAACCTTACCAAGATTTGCTATCTTCATCAACACTTGTCCTTGTTTGACATAGTCACCTTGATTGATATTCTTTTGAATCACAGTGCCCGAAGTATTTGCCGTCAGCGTGGTGTAGGGGGAGGCTTTGCGTGTATGCATCAGTTGATTAATCTGTGCTTGCGTAATATTCAGCAGTCTAAGCTTCTCAATAGCTGCGTCAATCAGCGGTTTCTTTTGGGGCGATTCAGGGAAGTTCAGTGCTGCAATCAGTTCTTGTTCAATGGCGTATAGCGTCGGAGAATAGATTACAGCCAATGCTTGTCCACGACTAACACGGTCGCCCGACGCATTGATCAATAGTTTCTCGATGCGTCCTTCCACGTAAGATGACTGCGTTTGTTCTAAGCGCTGGTCGGGCAATATCTTCCCGAATAGGCGCACTTCTTTGTTTGTTGCTCCGCTGCCAACAACCTCTGTCTCGATATTTGCCAATGCCACGGCCTCATCACTCATCACAATAGCATTGGAATCGGTTGTTGTTGTGCTTTGCTTTTCATCGTTGACAGGGATAAGATCCATCGCACAAATGGGGCATTTTCCGGGGTGATCCTGTCTCACTTGTGGGTGCATGGAGCAGGTATACATCGTTTTTCCTCCCGAATGTTGGTGTGCATCTGTTGCGTGAGTGGTGCGGAAGAGGAGCCACCCTAATAAGAGTCCTATCGTCAGCGCAACGGCAAACGATAGCAGGATATGTTTTTTTATAAAATCTTTCATTGTCTTTTACTTCTTTTAGTTATACATTCTTTTACTTCACATCGCGTGCAAGGAGCTGGATAGCCTCTGCTGTGATGGTGTTATATTGCGCATTGGCTTCGGCTTTTAAGAGGTCGTAGTCGATGCTTTCGCGTGTCGTTTGAAGAATATCTGTGAGCGATGCCGCCCCCGTAGCATATTCTTTTTGCATCAGTTCGAGCGTTCTATTGAGCAAACTCACCTCACTCTCATAAAGCTTCAATTTGCGTTTTATATCGTCAGCACGCTGTTCAATGCTGAGATATGTGCTCTGAAGTGCATCCAACTGACTTTGATAATTGTAGGCTGCGCTACGTTCCATGAGTTGTGCACTATGGATAGCCGACGTAATCTTTTTGCGATAAATGGGGATTGTGACGCTCACCATGGGCATCACCATGCCTTTTCCATTCATGTTGGGCATCATTGGCATGTCAACTTTCCCATTGCGCATATATTGAAGTCCCACACCTATCATGGGCATACCTTTTGCTCTGGCCTGCTCTTCTTGTGATTTAAACGCCTTTTGCATAGCCGAATACTGTGCGAGTTTGGGATTGTTTTGTTCAATCTCTGTCCAATTAAAGGTGGGCATCTGCCGTAATGGGATGGAATCGGGTAGGGACAAAGCTACATTTGGCTGCCGATGCAGCGTGATATTAAACTGCTGCTTTTGTAAAGTCAGTTGGGTTTCAAGACTTTCCGTTTGTTCTTTCAATCGCTCCTCTTCTGCATCAAGGCGTAATTGGTCGCTCATTTTCGTGTTACGCCCTGAAGTATAGTTCTTATAAAGATAGATAGCCACCTTTTTAATATCGTTTAAAAGCGCGCGTTTCTGTTTTACAGCTTTCACCTTTTCTTGCGTTGCGAGTATGGAATACCATTGTTTCTCAACGTCGAAAGCTAACGATAAGCTTTTTTCGCGAAACTTCTGGTAGGCCGCTTGGGCTTTATAATCCATCTGTTCGCGATCTGCTTTCAGTGTGCCAAACCATGGAAACATCTGCATAATGGTTATAGTTGTAAGCTGTTTTCCAAGTCCGGCACTTAGCTGTGGATCGCTCAAGACACCCGCACCTTGCGCATTGGCCATTTGCGCCTGATAGGACTGATATTCACTCCTCAGACCGGGATTGTTGCGTATTGCTTCGGCAATATACACGGCCAAACTATCTTCTTTATTGTCTATTCCTGTCGCATAAGCACTGCCATAGCAGGCGAATAGTCCTATGCATAGGAAATATAAAATCTTATTCTTCATGCTCATTTTTGTTTGCAATCATACTTTTCTTTTGTTCACGTTTCAAGGCCGATTCACGCCACCAGCATTGGAAAACTGGTACAACAAACATTGTCATGGTCTGTATTAACATGCCGCCAAAGGTAGGAATGCTCATCGGAACCATAATATCTGAGCCCTTTCCTGTGGATGAAAGCACGGGCAATAGCGCAATAAGTGTTGTCGCAGTGGTCATTGCTGCTGGGCGAACACGCTTCATTCCGGCTTCAACAACAGCCTCGCGAATCTCTAAAGGACTATGGGGGTGTCGTTTTAAGAACACCTGATGGATGTAGGTTCCCATCAAAACACCATCGTCTGTAGCGATGCCAAAGAGTGCGATAAAGCCTACCCAAACGGCAACACTGAGGTTGATTTGTCCCATACCAAAGAGGGTTCGCATATTCACTCCCGCGATATTGAAGTTAAAAAACCAGTCTTGTCCGTAGAGCCAAATCAGGATAAAGCCGCCCGCAAAGGCTACAAAAACACCCGAGAAGTGTATCATTGAGGCCATGACGCTTTTGAATTGGAAGAAAAGGATCAAGAAAATGAGAATCAACGTAATAGGAATGACTACCTGAAGGCGTTCTGCAGCATGAATCTGTTGCTCGTAAGTGCCCGTAAATTTATACGTGACACCCTTAGAAAGTTTAATCTTTCCATGAGCTACAAGCTCGTCAATATGTTTTTGAGCTGCATGAACAACATCCACTTCTGCCTTGTTTCCCACCTTATCAAACGTGACATAACCCACTAAAAACGTGTTTTCACTCTGAATCATCGTCGCGCCTTTGACGAAATCAAAGGTTGCCAGTTCACCCAAAGGAATTTGTGTTCCTTCGGCTGTTGGGACAAGTATTCCGTTTAACACATCGGGGTCGTCTCGCAATTCACGTGCATAACGCACACGAATAGGGAATCGTTCGCGCCCCTCAACGGTGCTTCCTTCAGCCATTCCACCGATAGCTGTCTCGATAACACTTTGCACAGTCCCCACTTGAATGCCATAACGTCCGAGTTTTTCTCTGTCGAGATGAATCTCTATATAAGGTGCTCCTTCTGCACGATCATAATACACAGAGGATGAGTTGATGTCGGGTGTCGCTTTCAAAGCCTTCTCCATTTGCAAGCCTGCCTGCTCAATCGAAGCCAAATCAGGACCATATATCTTTAATCCCATAGGGGCTTTCATCCCCGTTGACAGCATCACTTGCCGAGTTGCAATGGGTTGTAGTTTCGGACTTCCTGTCAATCCAGGGACATTAGCGGCCTTAACAATCTCGTTCCAAATGTCATCTTCGTTTTTAATCTCGTCTCTCCACAGACGTATATAGTCGCCATTCTTGTCGCGAATGCGTTTACCATCATCGTCCAATTGGTATTCGGGTTTGTAGTTGATGGTTATCTCATACATTTGAATGGGTGCCGGGTCGAGAGCACTTTCCACACGTCCCCATTTGCCAACAACCGATTCTACTTCGGGAATGGCTTTTATGCGCTGGCCCAAAATCTTGCAATTCTGTATATTTTTTTCAACACCACTGTGGGGCATACTTGTGGGCATGAGCATGAAAGTGCCTTCATCTAAGGTGGGCATGAACTCACTTCCCGTCTTTGTCCAAATCATTCCGCCGGCAATCAGGGTCAATATGGGGATAGACATAAACTTCCATCGGTGGTTTAAACACCAACGAAGGATTTGCTCATACTTGAGCACTAGAAGCCAAAGAATAGATAGGATGCCCCCCACAGTAACGATAACGAACAGTAAATTGAGTAACATTCCATTCTGTGGCCCTAAAGGAAGCCACACACTTGAAAGCTCATAGGTAGCTAAAAGCACCACAATGGCAATAATCAGCATGTTGGTGCTGACTGTCCAATGCATGATTTTGAAGGTGCGCGGCACTCGTTTTTTGAAAATTTTCAATGCCCATCGTTTTGGAATCCTTAGTGAGAAAATCCAGTAAGCTAACGTCGGGAGGATTAAAATGCCTAAAAGCAGGGCCAATAATAGGGCAAAAGTCTTTGTGAAAGCCAATGGATGAAACATCTTTCCCTCTTGTGCCTGCATGGCAAATACGGGTAGAAAGCTGATAACCGTAGTGCCCATGCCCGTCACAACTGCCCCCGAAACCTCATGAACAGCATTCAAAATCAATGCTTCTAATTGCTTACCGCGGGCATTGGGAGCAGTGCTCAGATGACGAACCACATTTTCCATGAACACAACTCCTACGTCAACCATCACACCAATGGCTATAGCGATACCACTGAGTGCCACGATATTGGCTTCAACCCCGAGGAGTTTCATGATGATAAACGTGGTTAATACAGCCAAAGGCAGCATGGTTGCAATCACGAAAGAAGCGCGTAGGTTGAGCACCAGGATAAGAACAACAATGATACAGATGAGAATTTCGTGCATCAGTGAGCTCTCAAGTGTGCCAATCGTCTCTTTAATCAATCTGGTACGGTCGTAAAAAGGCACGACGGTGACGCGTGATTTAGAGCCATCTTTTAACGTTTTCTCAGGCAGCCCCCCTTGCATTTCGGCAATCTTTGCTTTCACATTGTTGATGACTTCCATGGGATTACTGCCGTTACGTGCCACGACAACGCCGCCCACAGCCTCTTGCCCTTCCTTGTCAAGTCCGCCACGTCTGTCGCCGGGTCCAAACGAAACCTTAGCCACATCCTTAACTCTTACGGCCACACCATGGCGATCTGTGATGGCAGCCTCTTCCAAATCTTTCAGCTTTTTGACGTAACCGAGGCCGCGAATCAAATATTCTGCGCGGTTCACTTCCATTGTTCCCGCGCCTACATCGATATTCGAATTCTTCACAGCCAACATGACTTGTACGAGATTCAGGCCGTAAGCGCGCATGGCTTCGGGATTGAGATCAACCTGATATTCTTTCACATAACCACCTACTGAAGCCACTTCGCTGACCCCTTCGGCCGAACTTAATTGGTATCTTACATAGTAATCTTGAATGGTTCTCAATTCCTGAGGATCCCAACCACCGGCAGGTTTCCCCGTTTTGGGGTTTCGTCCTTCGAGCGTATACCAATAAATTTGGCCTAATGCCGTGGCATCTGGCCCGAGTGTTGGTTTCACTCCTTCGGGCAATAAACCGGCAGGAAGCGAGTTAAGTTTTTCCAAAATGCGTGACCGGCTCCAATAAAAGTCGACACCATCATTAAAGATAATATAGATAAATGACATGCCGAACATCGACGTTGACCGAATGGTCTTGACACCGGGAATTCCTAATAATGCCGTTGTTAGGGGGTATGTGACTTGCTCTTGAATGTCTTTTGGCGAGCGCCCCATCCAATCTGTTGCGATAATCTGTTGGTTATCACCGATGTCAGGGATAGCATCTACGGCCACAGGATTGCGTGGTATGAGACCGCTATGCCAGTTAAAGGGGACGGTAGACAGCCCACCTATTATAATCAATATCAACACAAGCGCCGTGATTAAACGGTTGTGAAGAAAGTATCCAATAATTTTGTGCATTGAATGTATTTATTATTTAACAACCTCACCCGTGCCAAAGACTTATCGCAAGAAAAGCATCGCCCAATAGTATCTGTACGATTGGTCTCTTTTCTTGCGAAAATCAAACTTTCGGTTCGGTCAAATTATACCATAAATAAATGTTGAAACGAAATCCGTTTCATCATAGGAGGAGCACGAAGGCTGCTACACGTAAGGTAAAGTAAGCCCAAGTAGGAGTTAACATACGCATAAGCGTTGCTGTTACTGCCCTCCTCTGCAGGTACAAAATCAAATAATAAGTAATCAAAGTTGATGGGTACGCCATGAAACCAATCGTTGGCTAGGAGCAAAGGATGCACCTGTGGCGTGCTGCTTTGCATGAATTGCTGGTGCAGCTGGTAATGAGACGCGACATGCTTACACATCGGACAGCCTGTATTCTCACTGCAACAATCAGCCATTTTCTGTCCGGCTTCAGTCTTAAAATGAATGCCATTCACGGTCATGCCTACCAATTCACTATCGCAATAGTGAATATTTACGTTTACTCCCGACACACTCGTCAAGAAAAACAGCAGCATTATGATGGATAGCATGCGCCTCATTATTTTTGCAAAACTATTCTCTTTCATGTACACCCCTTTATCAAATCCTGAATGCGGCCAATGTTGATATTATTCACCTCGTTTTCTACAAGGCAAGGAAAGTCTATTCCTATAATGTTAACTCGTCCTTTAAGTATAGGATTACTTTGTGGGGTTAAATCATAGGTGATATTGAGTCCACTTTCTCCCCATTGTTGCTTCATAGCACTTACTGCCTGTTCTATAATATGTATTTCTCCCATACTTGTTCATTATTTATTACTTGTTCAATAATATTGAACACTGCAAAGATAATGAACAAATACAAAACCACCAAATATTTTGTTCAATAAATTAATTTTGTTCAATAATAGTGAACAATAGAAGAATATTGAAAGAATCTAATTTTTGAGAGAATTTACCTACACTCTCGCTTACGCAGTATACTATCAATCTCTTCACGAAGAAACAGCAGCCTACCATTAGCTTTGAGAAATGGGATCTTACCCGCCCAAACCCAGTTATAGATAGTCTTTTGCTCAACTTTCAAGATTCTAGAAACATCTATGATATCCAGATATTCCGGTTTCAAAGGTGGACGGACAGTTGTATCGACGGATCGCTCTTGCAGGACAAGTAGCTGGTCGAGTTTATTCTCGACAGTTCTTAGTTTATCAAACAATTGTTTGCACCAATCTGTTTCTGAAGTATCGTTTAAGTATGGCATAGTTCTCCTTTTTGATAGTTTCCACTTGTATCTTGCGTCAATATGCGCTGCTCTTTCATATATGCAATGTACTTTTTTGCAGTTCGGTCTTTGATCTCCATTTCACGCATCAGCACCTCACAAAGTTCCTGGTATGAAAGCCTTAGTTTGGTCCGAAATGCAGATTTGATGACAAGCAAGAGTTCATCGGTCTTGCGCTTTTCCTTATCTTCCTTCGATTTCTCGCCACGATAGACGTGCATGTCTTCAGTTTTATCCCAACCGAAGAGCATCATTGGAACATCTAATGGGCTTCCGTCACGGACTTTCAATGCCTTTACAACCGAATATTCAGGATTGTCGTCCTTTTCTATGGAGAGAATACCCGCCGCCTTACGTTGAAGTTCCGAACCAATATGCCCACGCAACTTTATGCCATTAGGCACAAAGTGAAGCACACAGACAATACAGGTATTGTAGATACCTGCCAATCGGTAGAGTTCATCTACAATGGCTATACTTTCCGTTTCATCGTTAGCTGAGCGTATCAAGTCAGCAATACCATCAATTACCACAATATGGATACCACCATGCTTGTGATGGAATAAGTCCATACTCTCACGAATGATTTTTAGCCTGTCTTTGCGGGATAGTAATGCCAAGTAGAGTGAATGGTAGAACTCTGGCACTGCCTTTACTCCTACCCGACGAAGTGTCTTTCCCAAGTTCTTGTGCAGCTGTGCTTCAGACTGCTCCGTATCATAGTGGAGTACCGCTAATCCTTTTGGGTTAGCAGTTATCTCTAATCCCAATGTCTGTTCAGCTTGTAATCGTTCCGAACCAAGTGTGCCTGAAAGGATTCCAGAAATATAGTTGCTCTTACCTGTTCCTTCTCCACCTGTGATACAAAACAGATTATCCTGAGTTCCGAGTGGAACACCATTGACTGCCACAACTGATTTTGAAGCATCAGGTGGATTATCGTAGTCGATTTCACAAGATTTTAATATCATCATTGTCTGCGAATACATATTGGTAAACATATCAGAAAGGAGAGCTTTCAAGTCATTCGAGTTATTTCCCAAGGCAAAGAAATCAGATATATCTTTCTCCGACTTAATCCCTTGCAATGGTAAGGTCAAGTTCAAAACCTTATATTGAATGAGTGCATTTGTTTGTTGTTTGGCTTCTCTTATTCCCGTCTCATCAGTGTCATATAATATGATAATATGTCGAAAACGAAGCTGTAACCCTTCGATAATATTCTCAGGAATCTCTGCCGTCTCACTATTGAAACAAATGGCATTAAAACCATGGGCAGATAAAGATAGTACATCTTTCTCTCCACCAGTAATGAATATGATATCTCCTTTACTGGGCAACTGTTGGAAGCCGAAGACATAATCGGTCACTTTCTCACCACCATAAAGAAAGCGTAGCTTACTTTTGGGACGATAAACCTTTACAAACACCCCCATATTGTAAGCAAACATCGGCTCTTCATGTGTCGACCCTAATGTAAACGGCTTACCTTGATTAGAGATAGGCTCATAACGAGCAAGCGACTTTACATGAAAACGTTGTAAGGTATTGGAATCAATACCATATTGTTGCCAATATTTCATTTCCTCGATACCAAAAGATTGTTCTATTAGTTTAAACCACTTCTTCTCTTCCATTAACTTTGGTTGGTCTGCGGGTTGTGAAATAGTCGGTTTAGGAGATTTCATTATCATAGCTCGTTGTTCAAAGCGTTCTTGCTTTCCTATGTAGATATTTAGTTGCAAGTCTCGTATAATAGTTTCAAGTACCTTAACAAAATCTTTCTTCACATCCAGTCCAATCATTGTGGCAGCAAACCAAAAACAATCTCCAGAATAAGCATCATTTCCAAAGTCTTTCATGCGATAGCAGTCTGACTTTCTATCAAGATATATATTGCATGAAGCACGTTTATCGTCGTACAAAGGGTTACGGAAATTACGCTTAATCACGAAATCAATAGGCATATAGAAACAGAAAATTTCAAGTCCTTTGTTGGTACGCAATAATATTTCTTCTTTGATGTTCATAGCTCTTCGAATAAGGTTTGAGATTCTCCCATATAGCCTTTTAGCACACCTTCCTTGTAAGCGTTTAGACGCTGCAAAGCCTCTAAACGACGAAAGCCCTTGAAAGTGGCTCTACCCGTCTTGACAGAGAGATAGAGTCCTTTAAATGGATAAACTACATGATTACTAGATACATATCTGTACGGAATAGAATTAGATTCCCTCCATCTTGCAAGTGATGCCTTTGATATTCCAAGCAGGTGCAGAACATCTGCCGAACTCAACTCTATCTTTTCCTCCAAAACGGAATAATCACGCTTTAGCTCCCTGATAAAGCAGGCTATCTGTCTGAATTCTTCACGAAGTGTTTGAAGTTCATTTATTAGGGAGAGTGTTTCGTGGTGTTCCATCTTCTTTAAGTAGGGTTTGGCAAAGATTAATGATAGCAGACAAAAATGGTTTCATTAGATGTTCTTTATCGTGACTTGTTAGGTGTTTCTTGAAATCCTCCATGAAGTTAAAAATTTTTATTCCGTCACTCGGCATAACCGCCATCAGCACCTTAATCAATTTATCTTGTTCTATAGTTTCATAAAAACCGTTCACATGAATCTTGGGCTCAATCATTGACCCTATGGTTCCCAAAGGGAGATGAATCACCAGAACTTCCTTCCCCAAGCCTGCAGCACACTTTCGATATGTGCTAAACCTTATATCCTTTTCCATTTTGCAAGCCT
>ERZ773063.1671-NODE-1671-length-12813-cov-4.930005_pt1 | contig 12813 bp, 9 predicted proteins | sample MGYA00580625_ERZ773063 | MGnify/ENA primary metagenome ERZ773063 (study PRJEB29015, sample SAMEA2738022) | human oral metagenome | biome: human oral; feature: human-associated habitat; material: dental | place: China | collected 2042 ...
TTGTTTTGCCGTTATTTATTGATGTCTTATTTGAAATTATGTAATGATTTTTCAATCCATTATCTGCAGATTTTCGAATTCTAAAAAGAAATGATTTTTAATGTCAGAGGATGATAAAAGGACAGATAGTTGACTGTATTAGCTATGTTTTTATTTAATGAGTAACTTCGATTCTTCTGCAAAAGCAATACGGAAGAACCGGAAAGCGAAGAGTAGATAGCTTCGATACCTATAAAGGAGTATCAAAACTCATCCGCTCTTGGGTTATGGGATGGGTGAACTCAAGGTGAGTCGCGTGTAACCAAAGGCGTTCAGCTCGTTGTCCGTAGAGTTTATCACCAATGATAGGAGTACCCAATCCGTCTGGATGAGCACAATGAACGCGCAGCTGGTGGGTACGACCTGTCAGCGGATAGAGTTCAATCTTCACTGCTTTCAATATTTCTTTTCCATATGTTGTCTTACCGATAAGGCGATACTCGGTGATAGCTGGCTTCCCATTAGTTCTATCAACACGCTGCCGAGGACGGTCGTCTGGGTCGGGAGAGAGTGGAAGTTCTATCCGTCCCTCTGCTGGTAACTGCTTTTCGAGGATAGAGAGAGGAAGCAGAGCAACATACTTCTTCTTTACTGTTCGCCTAATAAACTGTGCTTGCAAAGCCTTATGAACCTCAGAAGTACGCGCAACAACGAGTAAACCACTTGTTGCCATGTCTAATCGATGTACCATGAACGTATCGCTCTTACCCTTCCATCGTTCGCTTAGAATACTATAAACGGATGCTTGACAGCCTTTTCCTGGAACAGAAATCATGCCCGACGGTTTGGTAATGACTGCAAGATAATCATCTTCATAGAGTATTTTTAGTCTTTCAGAAAGAGCTAATTCTGTTTCATAATCTGTCCTATTGCAATCCTTATAGTCAACGTCTATCCCTTCCAACATCCACTCCAAGATCGGTTTACACTTTCCATTACAAGCAGGATAGTAGTTTCCATGCTGTCTTATCTCGGTCTTTGGCGATGGTCCCCACCAAAACATAGCCATGCTAATAGGCTTATAACCATGAAGAAAGGCATATTGTAAGAGCTTTGGTTCACAGCATTCACCTGCGCCAGAAGGTGGAAGTAGTGAAGCTGCGAGACTCTCCTTGGCAGCACGTTCAGCAGTATTTACACTTGTTATATGGGCAGCCTTCGTACGTGCAGGACTATTCTTCAGATAGTAATCACGGAAGATATCGAGTAAGTTCTTACGCTCTCTGCGTGCATTGAGCAGTGAGAACTGAGAGAAAAGCCAGCGTTGAAGACGGTCAGACTTCATTTTTCGCTCTCGTTTCCAAGCTATTATCTGTTCTTGACAGCTGTTTACAACTGTCTGTGCAGCGGTAATCTGCTCGGCATAAGCCTTTTTCTTACGTTGCAATTCAGCTTTAAGAAACTGGCTCTGGCGTGTCATCTCGTTGCGTTCTGCCTCTGAAATAAAAGCCTCCTTACGTCGTTTGTCGCGTAAGAACTTGGCACCTTGCATCACTTTCCGTGCTTCTTCGATAGCCTTTTCAGCCTCCTGTTGAATCGTTTTTAGGTTTTCCTGTGCCTGTCGATAGGCTGTTGAGGCTTTTAGTTGGGCTATCTGTTGATTCAGTTGGGTAATCTCAGCCTCATGAATCTTGAAGTAACCATCAGGCTGAAGATAGTCGAAAACAGCAGGAACAAAGTCTTCTCCTTCATCAGCTATCTGTCCAGAGTAGGCTTGTAGATAGCCAAACTCTCCGTTTCGCTCAACAATCAGAACGCCATACATCTTTCCTTCGATTGGTTCAATAGGGAGATCTGCCTGCAACTGCTTGACTGCTGCACGGCAAAGAGCGTCCGGTTCGTAATCGAAAGGATTATTAAACCGAGTGGGTAGGGGCTGTTCTGATAGAATAGGATGGAACTTCATGGTGCAAAGGTAAGGAAAAGTTGACGAGTAGACAAGTTTCTGGAGTCGACAAGTAGACAAGTTTACGAGTGGACAAGTTACTTGCTTTTGAGGAAATATGAAGATTGTTGGAGAAATGAAAAGCAACAATAAAAGGAAAAAGCACGCTTTTCTCTTAGAAAAACATTACTTTTGTCGCTATGAAAAAATACTTACTTGTATTTCTGATGCTGATATGCTGTGGTTTATCTATGAGAGCACAGCAAGAAAGCGAAGGTGGGATGACCCGCCCAAAGGTGGGACTTGTGCTTGGTGGTGGTGGTGCGAAAGGTGCTGTAGCCATTGGAATATTAAAGGAAATAGAACGCGCAAAGATACCAGTCGACTATATTGCCGGAACAAGTATAGGTGCGATTATTGGCGGATTATACGCGCAGGGCTATCGTGCAGATGACCTCGAAAAACTCTTTCGCTCGCAGAATTGGTTGGCACTTTTGGCAGATAGAGACACAACATTGGTTGGAAAGGTCTATAAAGAGGAAGATGGTGTAATCTACGTCTTCGGCTTTCCTGTGCGTAGAAAGGCTGATGCTGATAAAAATACAGGGTTCTGGATGTTGCATGGTGACCATGTCTATAATTTCCTTGACTCACTCGTCAGTCGTTCTCCCGTACAACGTGGTACCGTCAAGCAGGCTATTCCCTTCTCGTGTGTAGCCTTTGACATCCGTCGTCAACAAGAAGTGGTGCTCGATACAGGCTCTTTGGCGCGTAATATGCGTGCCAGTATGGCTATCCCCGGTGCGTTCAAACCTGTGCAGATAGACACGCTGATGCTGGTGGATGGCGGTATGGGCAATAATCTTCCAGTGGATGTTGTACGAAAGATGGGGGCAGATATCGTTATTGCCGTCGACCTTCAACAGCGCAAACGTGATGATTATCGTTCGCCTTTCGCCTTTTTGAAGGGACTGGGAGGTATCTTAGATTGGTTGGCAGAACGTCCTGATATAAAGAAATATAACGTCAATCGCACGAAAGCTGACCTCTATATTAATCCCGATTTAGGTTCTTATGGTGTCACCGACTTCAATGCAAAGGCGATAAAAGCTATCCTTAAAATAGGTGAGGATACGGGTATTCAGTATCGAAAGCAGTTGGAGACGTTTATGAAAGACCATCAACGATGAATTATTTTCATGAAGATAAATATTTTTCTTCATGAAAGAAAATATTTCTTTTCACGTAAATAAATCTTTTTGTTCATGAAAATAACTTGCAACAATGCTGTTTTAAGGCTTTCAAAACAGCATTGTTAGACTTGAAAAATCGTATTTTTAAAGGCTTAAAGTTATCCTTTCTTCGTTCCACAGCTATCTTGTATGCGCTCATAAAACTGTCCGAGGATGTTGAGCATATCATCAGGCAAGTAGCTGATAGCCTTTTCAATCATCCATTCTGGCACCTGATAATAGGCTTCAGCAACTGCACCTGCAATGCAAGCCTTCGTGTCAGTATCTCCATCACATAGGACAGCAAGCCGGATTGTTTCCTCAAAACTGTTGCCATCCATGAAGCAACGCAATGCCATCGGTACGGTTTCTTGGCATGTGCTATCAAAGTGTCCTTCAGAACCAATCTTCTTAATATCCCGCATAGGTGGCAGCTTATACCCAAAGAACTTCTCAACTTTGCGCTCGACATCCGATTTAGAAAATCGCATCAAGCGTAGCCAACAGATAGCTTCAGCAATACATTGTGCACCCTTAATGCCTTCGGGGTGGTTATGACTGATGATAGCACTCTTCTTAGCTTCCTCAATTACATCCTCCCACTCGTCGAATAGCCACCCAATAGGGCTGACACGCATCGCAGAACCATTGCCAAATGAATCCGTAGGCTGTGGATTGTCAGCGTTAATCCATTGATAAAATCGCTTACCATATCCGCCCATTGGCTCGGGATAACGTCGACACCAATCGAGCAGACTCTCCTGATAGTCACGTTCATTCAGCACCGCATCGGCAATAGCGATGGTGCAAATCGTATCATCTGTGTAAGAACAATCGGGTGTAAAAAGCTCAAACCCTTGCTGTGGAGCTGCTCCGAATTCGAAGCGTGAGCCTACAATATCTCCTATAATAGCACCAATCATGAAGTTTCTTTTTAGTCTCTCCGTTGCTTGAGAGGGGATTGAAAAATACTATGGGGGTATATGTTTCCTTTAGGTTGTTAGTAGTAAATCTATGTGAAAAATGATAATCAGACTCTTCTCTCTTACAAGGGAGAGGATAAGAAATGATATTTAGTACTCCGACCGGGAATCGAACCCGGATCAAAGGTTTAGGAAACCTACGTTCTATCCATTGAACTATCAGAGCGAGTTTTTAGGTTTTGCTTTGCTTCTAACAAGCGAATAGGTAATAACTCTTGTTTGCAAAGATAGAAAAAAAAAGTTATATATATGTTGAAACGACAGTTTTTTTACCTTTTCATGGTTGTTTCAGCTTGTGGTTTGCTGCTAAAAAGAGCTCTTTTTGTTAAATGTATAGATTGGAAATAGAATAAGGGCTCATACTCTAACATGGTGTGATTACTCCCAAATAGATGGTCTTACAAAAGCGAATAGAATATAAGATTAAATGCTAATTGATATGATGTCTATTCGTCTTCTACAAACAATTCATTCTCATATTACTGGGATTTGTAAACTATTTTTGTGCGACTCAAAACTAATACATGCTCTTTTGGCTTCTAAAAGACGCCTAATTGACTTGCAAAAGGTGCTCTTTAAGACGCATACTAACGCCCTTTTGAAGTCCAATTAAGCACCTTTTCTTGTACTACTTTATAACTGATTGATTCCCTGTTTGTTACAAATCTGCTTTTTATAGGTGTTTTTGTTGTTATTTATAGAGGGTTTGTTAGAGTTTTTGTAATGTTTTTTTAAACCCTCTTTTACATTTTTTCGAGCTATTAAAATGAAAACGTTTTTAGTATCTTTTCCCTAAAAAAAGCTGTATCAAGTGGCATTGTTTGCCAGTTGATACAGCCTGTCTTATTGTTATAAAAGTAGGATTCTCCTTGCTTTTATGCTCCGTGGAAGAGATACTCCTGCTGAATGTCTTGTGTCATCAGTGTAAAGAGTTTCTCTTGTAGACGATCGGCAAGGTCGAGTGCACTGTTAAGAATCTTATCAGAGAACGCCTGTAACAGGTCTTGTGCATGGAGAGGTTGCGTCTTGTAGATGCGTAGATATTCTTCTTCCATCTCACGTTGACGTTGGTCGGTCTCTGCTTCAAATTTAGCATACACCTCTTTGATGATAGGAGCATACTTGTTATAGTTGGTCATACCCAATACCATTATCTTGCGGAACTTCCAATAAGCTGAGTCAGCACTTGACTCACCATTACCCTTCGTGTAGGCTTCAGGATAAGAAGTGATGCCCTGATAGAGTGGGAGGAACACACCGAGGTCTGCCATACCCATAGCGACATAATTGACACAACCGATAGCCTGTGGTAGCTCTGGGCGTACCTGCAAGAGGTGGGTCTGTGTGGTACGGAAGATAGAAACCGGACGATAAGGTTCCTTTGGATTACAATTGAGATAAGGGTCGTGCTCCGTATTGTCGTAGTGGAAACGGAATGCCGTGCGGAGTTCGGTTAGTGTGACCTTATGAGCAGCTTTTGCAAAGACGGGGAAGGTGTTCTTTGTTACGTCATTCTTGATTTCTGGAGAGAATAATTGCTGCAATCCCCATACACGTGGGTAGTTATAGGTGGTGTCGAGTTTGATATCACGTGCGTAAGCCTCATGGAAATCGAAGGCACCCTGTGCAGGATTGTAGAGTCCATTCTTCTCAGCAAACTCAATCAAGTCGGCTGATGCGAGGTAATTCTCTTTGTCATTTGGATCGTAGGTGCGGAAGCGACTCTGGTTACCAGTAACGAAATACTGATCTTTTGGCATACGGCAAGCCAACCAACGATGGCCACAAGCTGTTTCCAAGTACCATATCTCCTTGCTATCTACAAAGCCAATGCCGAAGCCTTCAGCAATACCATACTTCTCGATGAGCATACCCAGTCGCTCAACACCTTCGCGGGCGGTGTGGACGTAAGGTAGGGTAATGTTGAAGACAGAGTTCTCTGCCACACCATTCTCTACCAATGGGTCGTGCTTCAATATCTCGTCACTACTGAAGATACTCTCCGTAGCGCTCATTCCCACACCTGCTGTGTTGAAACCAGCACTGCCCCAATGACCGTGAAGATTATACGGAGAAAGGGCAGAATAGCCCAAAGCCTTCTCTGGGAGTTCGCAACGGAAAGGACTATCCTTTGCAACGAACTCACGTGGACCATTGTCTGTACCCTCAAATATCTCGTAGTTCTTAGCTTCCATAGCGTCCCAGTCCTCTGAACGCGCTACTATCATAGAACCATCAGCAGTCTGTTCTTGACCAATGATGATGGTTGTACACTCTGAAGGAAGTTTGTGCTCAATTTGCACTTTGTTTGTTTTCATAAGCTTAAGAGTCTTAGTTCTTATTGTTAATTATTGATGACAAAAATAGTAAATATTCGTGGAAGTGGCGTAAGAAGTTAGGATAAAAAAGGTAAATAAGGGGGTGTAATGGTGCAAAATACCCATATATAGTTAATACTATTGTGTCTTTTATAGTGTTCAAGGTTGGAATATAGAGGGAAAAGTATTATTTTTGCAGCGTGTGATATATGTTAATAGTGTTTGCTGATAGGCAATAAAAACGTGATTATGAAGAAAGTTAAGTCTCTTGTCTTTTTGTTGAGTCTTTGTATGATACTTCTTTCTTGTACCGATAAGAAGCCTGTTAGTCAGGCGCAGGAGTCGTCTGTGCAACAGGAAGATAGTGTGCCTGTAAAGAAGGTTGATAGTGTTAAGGTTGCGAAGAAGACACCACTAACATATAAGATTCTTGTTCCTTTTAATTATCGTTTATGTAATCCAGATACGATAATCAACCAGAATTGGGTTGAACTCTATAAAGATGGGAAGGATTATTATGTTGGTAAAGCTCGGTATGGTATTGAGATGAGAGAGGATCCGTGCTCAAGTACTATTCCAACATACCTGGCAGAAAAGCGAAACACGATATTGTTTGTCAATCAGTTGCCAATAAAGAAGGGCAAAGTTAAGATTGCTGATGTTGCATTTTCAGATAGTACTTACCTGGAGCCAGGCTCTGTAAGGAATTTTACTTTTGCTGGAAAGCATTACAAGTTAGAGGCAAAGGCGCAGGGAGAAAGCCAATTAAAGAACTATACATTATTGCTGAATGGAGAACGAATAGTTAGAGAGGCAAGGGTCGATGCAGCAAGTTTTGCACTTCTGTTTGCTGGTGATTTGGATGGAGATGGGAAGTTAGACCTTGTTCTTTCCTTACCTACAGATTATGAGGAACTCCGTGTTGCCTTGTTCTTATCATCTTGTGCGCCCCCTGGTTTGCAAATGGGTAAAGTCGCAGAGATAGAGGATGACTTCAGTTGTTAAGGCCTTCCAGCTTTTTATTCGTTGTAGAATGGATATTAGATAAAAAGTATTATATTTGTAAAGTGTTTGAAACAGAGATAACAAGATATGATGAGTTGGTAGCAGAATATCAAGAAAAGATAGTGCTGCCAATGGGAAAGAAGGCGTTTAGAGAGTATTCTGAAATCCTTTTTTCCTGCCATAGCTGTGGTATAGAAGGTTCTTCTTTCTCAGTGGATGATACACGTTGTCTGTTTGAAGAACAGTTAGGCTATCATCCTGTTGGTAAGTCATTGCTGGAGTGTCAGGAGATGGTAGACCACTTTGCAGCATACGAATGGATGCATAATCATTTAGATCACCCTTTTGATGTCGAACTATTGAAGACTATCAATAGGTTGGTAACACTTCGTACACTTCCTTATAAGCAGGCAGATGCTGTACCTGGGGAGTTTACAATGGTGGATATGGCAGCTGGTGATACGGTTTTTGGTGAACATGAAGGATTGGTAGCACAGGTGCCACGACTGATGTCTTCAACAGCAGAGATGATGAAGCGTGGAGAACTTCACCCTATGGTGCTTTCTGCTCGGTTCCATGGTTTCTTTGAATACCTACATCCTTTCCGTGATGGGAATGGGAGAACAGGCAGGTTGTTATCCAACTTCATCTTACTACGTCATGGTTATCCTGAATTGATTATACAGAAAGAAGATCGCCAAGAGTATATTGCTGCTTTGCGAACCATACGAACGGAAGGGACGGATGAACATCTAATTGCGTTCTTCTTTAAGGCAGCTACAAAGCAAATGGAAAATGCTTTGGCGCAGAAAAAGCAGAATAGTCGTACAATGTTCTTCTTTTAGTGGTCTACTTTCTTTTATACTTAGTGTGTAAAGTGTGCTTTTATTTATATACAATCTCGTTTTAATCATTTACAAATAACTTGTTAACTCGTCAACTTGTAACCTCGTTAACTATAAAAAGATATGCTTCAGGAAAGTCCAATTCAACTCTTACAACGTCAACGTTTGCTGCTTCAAATGGAGTATTATGCCGAGAAAGAAGCCTTTAGAAAGCAGACAGAGGCTGCTGGTATGCAGCGGAAAGTGAAGCGAGGTGACGCCTGGTTCCCATTAAGAGTGGGCAAACGGTTTTATAATGGACTCAACCAACTGTGTGTTGAGGTGTTTCGTACACAGGATGGGGATATCGAACATAACTTTGAATGTGGTCGTCCACTCCTTTTCTTTAAGTTTATTGAGAAAGGGAAGGGGACTCCTAATAAGGCTGTTCAGCTGAAATACTATGGTTTTACAGGTACTGTTTCGTATGTGGAAGGCGATAGAATGGTTGTTGCTGTCCCTGACTCAGCTCCGTTGTTAGACCTTCAATCTGCTTCCGAGCAGATTGGTTGCCAGTTAGGTTTTGATGAAACGAGCTATCAGATGATGTTCGATGCGTTGGACCGTACCATGAAAGCAAAAGGAAATAGGCTTGCCTATCTTCGCGACTTGTTCTATTCACGACAAAAGGTTGAGAAGTTCTCCTTTGCTCCCATTCGATTACCTTGGTTGAATCCGACACAAGAAAAGGCTGTTAATGAGGTGTTATGGGCAAAGGATGTGGCGGTAGTTCATGGTCCACCAGGAACTGGAAAGACGACAACATTGGTTGAAGCTATCAACGAAACACTGATGCGAGAGAGTCAGGTGATGGTTTGTGCGCAGAGTAATATGGCTGTTGACTGGATTTGTGAGAAGCTTGTCGACCGTGGTATCAATGTCCTCCGCATTGGTAATCCTACTCGAGTGAACGATAAGATGCTGGGTTTTACATACGAAAGGAAGTTTGAAGCGCATCCAGACTACCCACAGTTGTGGTCGATTCGGAAGGCTATTCGTGAACTGAGGAACAACAGAAAGAAAGGTTCTGAAAGCTATCATCAGAAGATGGATAGGCTGAAGAGCCGTGCAACAGAGCTTGAAATACGCATCAATGCCGAGTTGTTTGGAGAGGCACGTGTCGTTGCTTCCACCCTCGTTGGTGCTAACAGTAGGATAATGGAAGGTCAGAAGTTCACCACTTTGTTCATCGATGAGGCTGCACAAGCCCTTGAAGCAGCCTGCTGGATAGCCATTCGTAGAGCGTCAAGAGTTATCTTTGCGGGTGACCATTGTCAACTTCCACCGACTGTGAAAAGCATTGCTGCCCTGCGTGGAGGCTTAGGAAAGACCCTGATGGAACGTATCGTAGAGAATAAACCAGAGGTTGTAACGCTGTTGAAGGTGCAGTATCGAATGAACGAAGAGATTATGCGCTTCTCATCCGATTGGTTCTATGGTGGACAGGTGGAGACCGCTCCGCAGATTAAATATCGTGGCATCCTCGATTATGACAATCCAATGGTATGGATTGATACGTCCTATGAGGCTGTCGTTGCATCGTATGATTTAACGGAAAGTGAGGCTAATTCTGCTCCTTCCCAATTGAATAATGATAAGGGAAATGTCTTTCATGAGCAGTTTGTAGGTTCTTCTTTTGGACGTATTAATAAAGGAGAAGCAGAGCTAACACTCAAGACTTTAGTCGATTACTTTACTAAGATAGGGAAGCAGCGTGTGTTAGATGAGCGGATAGATGTGGGCGTTATCTCTCCTTATCGTGCTCAAGTGCAGTATCTGCGTAGCCTGATAAAGAAGCGAGAGTTCTTCAAGCCCTATCGAAGTCTTATCAGTGTGAACACCGTTGATGGCTTTCAAGGACAGGAACGTGATGTGATACTTATTTCTCTTGTACGTTCCAACGATGATGGTCAGATAGGTTTCTTGCGTGATTTACGCCGTATGAACGTTGCCATGACACGTGCCAGAATGAAGCTGATAATCCTTGGGAATGTTCAAACAATGACCAAACATGAATTCTATAAGAAGCTGTGGGAAAGTCTTCCGCAGTCCTGAAAGTGTCTGTTCTATTAGCCTAATTAGTCATATAAGCCTAATTAGGCTAATTCTTTATAAGCCTAATTCTAAAATATTTTTTATTTAATTACACACTGAAAAGTGGATTTATATCAATTTTTTATTTACTTTTGTGTCATAAAAGGAAATCTACTATGTTACAACGAGATTATTTTATTCGCTTGATAGAGGAATTCAATGCTGCAATTTCGCGCTTTCTAACAAAGAAAGATGATGAGTTGAAGCGAGATAAGGACTTGAAAGACCTTTACAGACAGTATGTTGGAGAGTATGATGATTTACGTAATCTCTCCGTTGATGAGCTGTTGACATATGCCAAGGAGCAGTGGGAAGAGGAGGAACGGATAGACAAAATCAATATGGTTGCAGAGTTACTTTATGCCGAAGGAAGCTACAAAGGGCAACCTTTGCGCCAAATACTGTTGGAAAAAGCATACGCTTTATTTGATTATGTTGAGGCGAATGACTCTACATTCTCTATCGACCGACGTCAAAAGATGGAGGCTATGCGACAAGAGTTAGGTAATAAGCTCTCTCAAATAGATTGATGTTTGAGCGGGTAGATACGAAGGAGAATTATTTAATATCATAATAATATCAAGCTAAACCTAAATCACATCATTATGCTTGAGAAGAACATTAGAGAACAGATTATCGAGTTGATACATCAGCAGGTAGTACCTGCTGTGGGTTGTACAGAGCCAATGGCTGTGGCATTGTGTACTGCACGTGCTACAGAGTTGTTAGGTCAGAAACCAGAACATATTAGCGTGTTGCTCTCTGCTAATATTCTGAAGAATGCGATGGGAGTCGGTATTCCTGGAACGGGAATGATTGGTCTGCCTATTGCCATTGCCCTCGGTGCTTTGGTGGGTAAGTCAGAATATCAGTTGGAGGTTATCAAGGACCTCACACCTGTTACTTTGGAGGCTGGCAAGACATTTATCAGTGAGAATCGGATTGATGTCAAACTGAAGGACGGTATCACCGAGAAACTATACATAGAAATTACTTGCGAGGCTGAGGGACGTCGTGCCACAGCCATCATCATGGGTACCCATACGAATATTGTTTTTGAGGAGAAGGACGGTACTGTTCTGCTCGATAAGATGCAACCCAGCACAGCTGCTGTCGAAAAAGCACCCCTTTGTCTGAACCTCAATACAGTATGGGAGTTTGCTACAACCACTCCTGTCGATGAGATTGAGTTTATTCTTGAGGCAAAACGTTATAATCTTCGTGCTGCTGCTGAGGCTTTGAAAGGAAACTACGGACATTGTTTGGGTAAGATAATGGACCGTCCTTTGAGTCGCGGAATCTTTGGTAACAGCATTTTCTCACACGTTATTGCCAAGACAGCTTCTGCCTGCGATGCCCGTATGGGTGGTGCTTTGATACCAGTGATGAGTAATAGTGGTTCTGGAAATCAGGGTATCTGTGCAACCAATCCTGTTGCAGTCTTTGCGAAGGAGAATGAGAATACACGTGAGGAACTAATCCGCGCACTCACCTTGAGTCATCTGACAGCAATCTATATCAAGCAGAGTCTTGGTGCACTATCTGCCCTATGCGGTTGTGTCGTAGCAAGTATTGGTTCCAGTTGTGGTATCACTTATCTGATGGGAGGTGATTATATTAATGTCTGCCATTCTGTAAAGAATATGATAGCCAACCTTACGGGTATGATTTGTGATGGTGCGAAGCCAAGTTGTTCACTGAAGATCTCATCGGGAGTGTCAACAGCTATCCTTTCTGCAACGCTTTCAATGGAGGGTAAGCACGTAACGGCTGCAGAGGGAATCATTGATGAAGATGTTGATAAATCTATCCGCAACCTCACAAGTATAGGTAAGGAAGCGATGTGTATTACCGATGATATGGTGTTGAATATCATGACACATAAGTGCAATTAAAAAGATGATTGCACCCCAACTCAGTCTTATTGTCGAATTATTTTCATGAAAAGAAATATTTTTTGTCGTGAAAATAAATATTTATCTTCATGAAAAGAAATTCTTTTTTTCATGAAGATAAATTGTTTTTAGCCGTTTTGTAGTATCGAATGGATGTCATTTTATCCTACGCTCGTTCGTAGGTTACAATCGTATTAACATACTTCTCTACCTTTATAACACGTATATTCTCTGGGAGTTTTGGTGCTTCTACACCTTCGTTAACCGTGAAAGGAGCCGATTCTATGCGTATCTCGTCCCATAGTCCTGCATCCAAAAAACTCTGTAAAGTCTTTGCACCACCTTCCACAATGAGACTTTGCTTCTTTTCAGCATAGAGATGCGACAGCACTTCAGCAGGTGTTGCGTATTCTCCCTCCTTTGTCGGCTGACTTGTCAGCACCAATTTCTCTGGACTTGGACCGCTCCATTCCCTCAC
>ERZ773063.1672-NODE-1672-length-12809-cov-2.791752_pt1 | contig 12809 bp, 22 predicted proteins | sample MGYA00580625_ERZ773063 | MGnify/ENA primary metagenome ERZ773063 (study PRJEB29015, sample SAMEA2738022) | human oral metagenome | biome: human oral; feature: human-associated habitat; material: dental | place: China | collected 2042 ...
ATAACCCCAAACTCTGACTCCATTGCTACGATTTTAGGATCATTGCTCGCATTAACATCGTGGCTGAAGTAATACACGTCCTTGGCCATTCATTATTCCTCATCTATAAACAAACTATCCTGGGCTCGGTTCCCCATGATAAACTTTACACATTCATCAATTAAGTCTTGCACTGAAATAGCAAATGTACGATCTGCATACTCTACCGGCAACCAATCAGTTTTGAATTTCAGTTCATCAGTAGAGTTTGCATCTTGTATAATGCCTTCAACGCTGACTTTCTCCACCACATCCTCGATAACGCCATATTTAAACTTGAATGACCGTACGACAAACGGGATATTAAATTCCTCCAGGAATTCAAAGTTCTTTTTCATAATAGCCTGTAGTCGGCTGAAAGCTTGCATAAGTTCAGGTCGTGGATCATCTTTAGATTTAATGGTAAAGACATCTGTCAAGCCTGTAGCAGATGGTTTCTGATAGGCGATATTGATATCGTTATCTGTAATTTGAATCGATTTAACAATCATAATGGACTCCTTTCTTGTTCTACGACTACATATTTACCGGTAGCGGCCTCAACAGCTTGTTTAAACATAGCTGCATCGGAGTTTTCATCAGATAAATGAAGTAATCGAATGTCTTGGCACTTAGTAAGATCCATAGATTTTAGGAATTTAATAACATTCTCTAGCGAAAAATGGGATTGAATTAATCGTTCCATACGTTTCTCATGTAGGCATCCGTCATCAACGCGTTGGTTTAAGATTTCATACGAATGATTACATTCAACCATAATGTGATTCACATCTTTAAACGTGTACCGACAATAATATGTATCCGTAATATATAGTAGTTTCTCCTCACCGTCAGAAATTAAGAATCCAACATTCGGAACGTCATGTTCTAGTTCGAATGGCAATATAGTAAAATTACCTACCTTAAATTGAATCTTAGGCGTGATACACACCACTTTATGATGTTCGGCTACATATAGAGCATCTGCAGTATCTTTTAGCATATACACGCGATGTCCGAGTTTTAATAAGTCAGAAACGGCCTTGCAATGGTCTCCATGTTGATGAGTCACTAATACACCACATAGATGCACAAAATTAAACCGACAATACCGCTGTATCTCTTTAAATGCTAACCCTGCATCTAGTAATAATTCATCCCCATTAGTTGAGGTTTTGATTCGGTAGCAGTTCCCTTTTGAGCTACTACCGAATGCTTGAATACTAATCACAATTAATCACCAAACATATTGACGACTTCGCCTGTTTCAGGATCTACGAATTCACTTGTAGGCGTAGGCTCAATATCGATTACTTCGCTATTAGCATTCTTTTCTATTGTTTCTGCAACTACATCTGCAGTGTCAACAACCTTGCCTTCAACATCGATAATTTCATCTGCAGTCTGTAAGCCCATTGAAATTTCAGGTGCTGTGGTTCTAATCAACCAAGCTGCAGCCCTGTAGCGTAACATTTGGTCCGGCATCGTTTTCCATTTAGAGCCTTTTTTATCGTACCAACCCTCTTGCTTGGCTAGTGCGATGGTTACTTCAGGACCAGCGATAATTTCATCTGAGCCTTTCTCCCGAGTATAAGCAATAATACCTTGAGAGTCTGTTCCTTTTTCACCAGTGGGTCTATATTTAATAGCTTCAAAACGGCCACATTGATTAAACGTTGCAATTAAGAATTTAGATGACCAGCCGGGATTACCATATACGATATATAAGTTTTGCATAACCATTAAAGGTGATGCATTCATTCGAGTGGCCATCTCCAGTGCAATAATCGCGTTCCCCATATTCTGTTCACCCTGGAATTGTTGAGGAACTAGCGTGGAATGTGTAAACATTTTCGCTTGCCGTTGTAACAGTTCAAATCCTTCTGCAGATTGAAAACCAGGTAAATTAGTATTACTTCTAGTTGCTATTTCATTTGCCATTATGTGCCTCCTATGCTACGTCTTCACATACTGCGTGTATGTTTAATTTAGTTAAGATACTATGAATTTCTAATCGGCCTTTTTGCGTCCATTTAGTCGTGATTTTTGAATCTAATCGGCCATCACTTCTGCAGAATGTAAACGTTTCTGATTTTGTAAACCCTTTAGCCATATGCTGCTTGTAGAGAATCCATTGATCACCGACCTTACGTTGTAGACCGGCTTCATGCAAAATTTTATTTAACTCTTGAGCACTAGACCATAGTCAGCTGCAATCTGAGTAATCGCTAAACAGGATTTACTTGAGAGAATTTTATCTACGTAATCCTTAACCGGTTTAAACTCCGCAATCTGCTGTTCTTGTTGTGCTACAATTGCTTTCGTTGCATTATGTGATTCTACCTCATCAGCATACGCTCTAAGAGCTTCAGGCAATGTCTGCGGAATCACCATAGAATAAGAACCGGTTTTTCTAATAGCTGGAATTACATCATGTGTAATCCAACGCTTAAATTCTTTGGCTTCAGGTTTTCGACTTGAAAGCACAAGATTATATAGTCCGTATTCGTTAATAGCAGCAATATCTTGTTTTCCTCCAGGGGTGTCCAGTTTAACCGACCCCCTTTCATCAGAATCTAGTCGGCTGATAGCATCTCGGTGCTTTGTGATTTCTAAACAATCACATACATCCTTAGCAACAAACATTAATTCGCCATCTACAGGAACAATCCGAACTTGTCCAAATCTATCGTTATTAAAAATTTGTAAATCAGTCATACTTACACCTCCTTAACCACTAATTGTGGTTCTGATTCATCAACGATAAGCTTAATGGTTTGACTATTAACAGGAACGAATTCAGTCACGGCTTCCGCATTGTCAATAAACACCGGAGCATTCACTTTGAAATAGCTAGTTAATGCATTGATGATATCAAGGCCTACATTTATACGTGCAGCGTTATTCATACTGCGATACGGAACTCCCTTATAGGTAGTTTCGCAACATTCCTCAACATTGCCGTTCAACATAACATTAAACATCTTGAATCGCGCTAGTTTGAATCTCGAGTTAATAACATCTTCTAGCATATTGACCTTAGCTTTTATGAACTCATCCATTAGATATGAGGCCTCATCCAACTTTGATTTTTCCGCTGCTAATTTAGCCTGCTGTGTTTCTAGTTCCGCTATACGAGTATCAATCCGTTTAGCCTCTTCGTATTTATTTAATTCAGTTTCAAGGTTAAAGCGGTGTTCTTTCGTTGTAGCAATACGTTTGTCTATGTCTGCAATTTCTTCAGAGTGATCAGTGTTAGATTCATCGAGTTTCATCTGCAACATAAACTCTTCTGCTTTTAAATCAGCATATATAGAATCATCATCAAGCACCGGCGCTGTTAGCGTTCCAATCTCATCAGTTATTGTTTGTTTGACGAGTTCTTTCGCCTTAATAAGTGCCTCTAATGTTTCAATAGGCTCTAAGCTGGCATTTTTCTTTTTAATATTCTCAATGTCTTGTTGCTTCAGTTCAATAGACTGATTGATTTCTTCTAATCGCTTAGATTTTCTAAGATTAAAATTCGTTTCAGCTTTTTCACGTGAAGCTTGAATTTGCTCTGCAGGAAGTTTTTGTCCGCAGGTTGGACAATTCTCATCGATATCCATTACAAATGCATCCGCATTAACCTGCTGACGTTGATGCATTAGTTCGTTAATAACGCTCTCGATATGTTGAATATCCCTATTGGATGTATCAAGACAATGCTTAGTGTTCTCAACCTTAGAAGATAGATTGTTAAGTTCAGATACAACCATATCGTATTCATTCGACTTTAATGCAGATTGTTTTTTATATTCCATCTGCAGTTCACTTTCACGAGCCATCAATCGACGTTGTACATCTCTAAGCTCCGCTCTAGTATCAACAACCGCATGTCCATTCACTAATAATGCTTTGTCTGCCTCTAGAGTTTCTAGCGTTGTAGTTGCTAAGCTAATCTCCTGAATAAGAACGTCTCGAGGAGTACCAATGGTAGATTTCCCGCGCAAGGCCTCATCAATACGAACAGGTATCATGTCCAGCTCTTTATTAATGGCGGTTTTCTTAGCAGCTACTACCTTTCGATGATCGTCTACACTATGGCCGGATAAGATATCAGTCAATGCTTTTAGCTCACTATATTCTGCAATAACATCCTCATCTGATATATCTCCGCACATCTCAAGTAATAGCTTTCTGCGGTTCTGCCAGGAATATGTTTCGTTGAAATACAACGGATTAGTAATTAATTTGAAAATATTTTCATCAACTAATGAATTTACAATCTCCTTATATTCCTTTTCTTTTTTAGGAACCCCATCGACAAAGTAGTCTGTCGTATGGCCTGTCATAGTGACTTCACCACCACGAGGGGATGAGTACTTCTCCCGGTACACGCGCTTTAATTCAACAGTGCCCCCTTCATCCAATGTAAAAGTGCCTGTGACTTCGTGATTGACTTTAGGGATAGGTTCGCCAGCTTCAATGGTTTTAATTTCAAAATCGGCTCTGTCTAAGCTATCCTTACCGAATAACAGCCAGCATACAGAGTCAAATACAGTCGTCTTGCCCGTAGCATTATCTCCGCGGATAATAACATCTCTATTAAGATTTATGGTAAATGACTTTAGGCCTTTAAAATTTAGTAATTCTAGTTTTGTGAGTTTCATAGTAATCTCCTATACAACATTAGCGTCCACATCAATGGTATGAGGTTCGATTTTTAAACGATTGGCCCATTTCATCACAGTAGAGTGAATTTTATTATCTTTTTTTAGTTGGGCATTCGCGAACAACTTTGCTTGCACTAGATGATTAAATTTAGGTTGCCCCTTTTTAACCTTATTCCCAGTAGCAAGTTCTAAACATGCAATAGGGTTCATGTCATCATCCGTGACAACCACAATTGCTGCTTGCCCTTGAATGACACGGTCACGATATGAACCTACACAGTTCTTCAATCGCTTTCCATATGTCATTAAATCAGCTGCAGTCTTTGGCACCATAAAGTGCATCCCATTCATATCAGCTTGTAATTGAGGTTGAGCAGGCAATATTACATCTCCATATTCCTGCTTGTTGAATATGTTGATTACTTCGTCATGGAAGTTCTTCAACTTGAATCGTTTCTTCCATAATGCCTCTTGATATTTTGGTTCGAGTTTTGCATGCATATCCACACAGTCTTCTATATCACGAATATTCTCACTTAGTAGCCATCGCAATATAGTAGGTTCACCGCACCGTTTAATTAGTTGTTGCCACATAAACGTTGCATGTGGGCTTTTTAGCCTCATCGCCTTACGTACATCATTAGCATTATGAGCTTTACCAAAATATGGATCTGTGTCATTAGCTCTAGTACGCTTTAATGTAAGAATAGTGCGCCTGCAATTTTCATCACTAAATAGATTTAATACATCTGACATGTATACGCTTAACGGATCATCAACCATACGTTTTCGCAAGGCTCTACTGTTAGGAGCCTTATATGATTGTCTAAGCGCTGCTTGAAAGTTCATACCTTTTCTTGTAGCCACTAACACATCGTCTTCAAATGGGATATTTGTATATCGATATAAGCAGTAAGCATTAGTCCAATACACATATTGTTTCATTAAGCTAACAATGCTAGGCATATCAGGTGCCGATAGCTTCAAAATCATATTGAGCAGCATCGTAAAATGGTAGCCATTTTCTTCAGTAGCACTAGATGCCACATATACATCCTTGGTCCCATATCCGTAAGTTTCCTTTAATCTCTTTTCAAACATAAGTCGTAACGCTTTGAATGTTTTGTTTAAATTCTTCCGGTTGAAATCAGTCATGATGTATGAATCGCCAAAGAATTTCAGTACCGGCATAATCTCATTCTCACGAATATAATCAACAGTCAATTCATGACGGATTCTAAATCGATCAATGAATATAGCCTTACGTTTCTTAAAGTCGAATCGCAACGTTTCCGTACACATTCCGTGGTCGTTTTTTCTGCCGTCAAAGAAAAGCTGAATAGCTTGATATCTAATCTTCAAATCTAAGAAATATTTATAGTTGATAACCTCTACATAAGCTGATACAGGGTATATACTCTCATCATTTATAGAAAAGTAAATTTTATGATCACAAGGATTAGAAGATGCTCGGCAATTGGGGCAGGTATAGTATTTTGAACCGGTAACATATCCATTTTGATATGAATATTTACGCTGCCAGCTACCACCAAACGTAAATCCACAGTCGATATGGTGGATAGTCGTATATTCCGCGCCGTAAGGAGCCTCTAAGATTACGCTATCGAACATTTTGTGAATATAGGTACTGGATATAATCTCCACAGCGAATACCCCCTTTAATCACCAAACATAGCGAATAGGTCTTCTGCTTCCTTCTCTTCAACAGATGCAGGCTCTACTTCTATCACTGGTGCTGGTTCTTCTTTAGACTTAGACTTTTTAGCCGTAGCCTTTGCTCTCTTACTTTTAGTTGCAGCTTCATCCTCTTTAGGCTCTGCCTTTTGCTTCTTAGTAGATTCTACGATTTCACAAGCCTTTACAATAGCATTGGATGCTTTCATAACATCCTCGGTATACGCTATACCAGCTTCGTATTCTTCGGCATTAACAGGGTCAAGTTCAATTGCTTTATGTAATGTATCCAGAGCCTTTTTACAGATATCAGCTTGAGCTTTAAATTGTTGTTTAGGCATATTATTCCTCCCCTGCCATTGCGGACTTCAAATCAGTAATAATATCATCAGTCAATACATCACTGGATACTTTCCCATTCACGCCGTGTTTACGGAAGATAGTCATGGCTTCTTTAGCTCGAGCAGTATCAGTCCCCATCCATTCACGGAATTCTTTATAGAATGCTTTTTTATCAATCGGTTCAGCAGTTACATCTAATGCTGCATTCTGTTCCGGTATTTCAATAATAGCTGGTTCCTTAGTTGGTGTTTCAGTAGGAGCAGGTTCTACAACCGATTCTGTTACCAGCTCAACCTTTTCTTCTTTTTTAGTTTTTGTTGCTTACCTTCGAAATCTGTTACAGGAACATCATCTGCAGGCGCCGGCACTTTATTTTCTAAGATTTTTACCTTCTGCAATCTTTTTACTACTCTTTTGAATTGCTTTCTTGAATGTATCCTCGAGTTTATTTTCTGCTAGTTCAAGACTAGTGCCTGACGTTACTTTAATAATTGGCTTTTCCGACATACATTTGCCTTGGCATTGATGATTTAATCGCTCATTTCAATCTGCCACTTGCACAGCTAGATCGTCCAATGTGTTGAATTTAATAGTTAAGATATTTTGATTTTCCATGATATGTTCTCCTTAAAATTTAAATACTAGTTCAGTTAATCCATTTTCACTATTTACGGTTCCTACAATATTTTCATTAATACCTAAACTTCTTAGCTCATCTAAGACAATTCGAGCTCTTGAGATAATTACTTTTGAATGATTAAGATGGTGTTCTTTAAGATAAATAACGCCATTCACATTCTTTTCAGTAACAGGTAAAACATGAATTTTACGATTTTCTTTATCTATGCCAACTTTAAGTCCCAAAGGCTTTCCTAGAGCTTTGTATGCATCAACACTTAGACCGCATGCGGAACCCCACATATTAAATCGTATTTTCGGAGGAAAACGTCCTGACCTATTAAAGAAATCAAAGTCTATATTTTTATTAGTTGTTGGCATAGTAACCTCCTTATGTGTTACAATTAATTTGGTTGTTTGACTGAAGCTCGTATCTCATTGCCGTGAGTACGGGCTTTTTTACATTTACTTTTTATGTGTTCATCGTGGCATCGCTTGCACACCCTAATCGCACGGCGATTTACTGCATCAAATATATAGTTGTAGTTATAGGGAATAATACGTACTCCACATTTTGTACAATTAACACGCTTCATCTATCACCTCCATAAATAGCTACATATACGAGCATTGCTACTGCTAATAAGAACATAGAAACCATTACTAGATCAGGAATAGCAAATCCTTGAACATCTGAACCTTCTAGTAGAGCTCCCATTAATACAGCAACTACAATAATTAACTTATTCATGACTCACTCTCCTATTCTTGCCTGGCATCTTTTCGCTAACCAGGCATTAAACGAATCCAAATGAATTAAGCGTTTACCGCCACGCTGTCCAATCTTCATGGACGGAAAATCAAAGTCTTCCGCCCATTGGCGAATCACTGCAGGTGCTACACTAGCCATCTCCGCAGCTTCATCAACAGTGATACATAGCTTGCTTCTATCCATTATTTTCTCCTTCTGTAAAAAAAATAATATTTTGATACAATCACCTTGAAAGGAGGTGATTATAATGAAATTCAAAATGCCGGTTGACCCATTTAAAAATATGTCTGAATTATTTACTGTAATACGAAATAATAAAGTAATCGCTGACAAAGTGTATGGATTTTTCTGTTCTAGTAAATATCCAAACTCCATTCAAACATTAGAATTTTCAGATATAATAGAAGGCGATATCTTGGTTCATAACAAAAAGAACTACAATGTTATAGATGTAAAACCTTTGGGAATGACTGATGGCGCCATTTTAAAATATGAAACAGACTATCAGCGTTCTCATAAACGCTCTAATGCAACCAATATATTTAACATTGGCACTATAAATGGAAATTCTATAATTGGATCACAAGAGAATGTTTCAATTTCTATAGATCAATCCATAAATTCAATTTCCAATCTAATTGACAATGACAAAAATATATCTATGGAAGAAAAAGAAGCGTTTAGAAAAATGCTCCAGTTGCTAGAAGTAAACTTAAGTAATGATATTCCCGTGCAAAAAGGTCTATTATCAAAATTTTCTGATGTACTCCACAAGCATCAACATATTGCTATCGCAGTTATGCAGATGCTATTTACTTTTGCTACCACTCAGAGCAAATAATTCATCTATATCTTTTGCACATTTATTTTGAATTGATAAGGCTAATTGATTAATTAATGATGCATCTTTCCAAATAGATAATTTATTATTTTGTGATTCTTCTAGATTAGTTAGTGCATCAGATAACACAATTATTTTGTCAGATAAGTCAATAATTATTTGTGGATCATCCACTTGTTTTTGCAACTCCGTCAATAGTTCCAGCTGTTGACGGAGCATTTTAATATGTTTTTCCTCTTTCATTTAATGCCCCTCGCTACTGCCACTAACTTTGTTGGTGGCTTATATGTTTTTCCAATTTATGAGTTTTTAATCGATAGAGCTAAATCAGTTGTTTGTGTTGTACATATTTTCTCCTTTGTTAATTAAATATTTATCCTCACCTCTTGTTCATGTATAATTTTGATGAAAGGGAGTGATATAAATGAATAGTTTACAAATCACAAAAATTTGTAAAATACTAGGTGAGTTATTAACTGGACAAGAAATAACAATAATGTTTGCTAATTTAGGTATTAACTGTGAACTTCCTGATATCGATACAAAATGGAAACGTATTTATAATGGAGTCGCTAATGAATGTAATAAGAACAATTCCTACGATCCAATGATAAAAATAATTGAATACATTATGTCTCCGTCACTCTTCGTGGAAAGACAAAATGATTTTACTGATGCATTAGATTCATTAAATACACTTTTAAGTTTTATCGGGCTTAAACTTCTTCCTACAGGAAAGGTAATAAAAGTAACTCCTGCAACAACGCTAGACGAGGCTACCGAGGTTGTAAGTCGATTGAAAGCAGATCTGCATAGATTTTCAATTCATCCTCAGATACTTGCGTTCTGTAGACCTGAAATTATTTCAGAAAATCTATTCCATTTGATATTTGAATCTTGTAAATGCCTATTAGCAGAATTGCGCTCTATATCAGGATTAGATTTAGATGGGAGTACTCTAGTAAATCGATGTTTTGAAGGTTCGAATCCGATAATCGTTATGAATAAATTTCAAACTGATGATGAAAAATCAGATCACAATGGTCTCCGTTCGTTGCTAAATGCAATTGTTTATCTATACAGGAATCCCAAAGCACATATACCCAAATACCTAAGTAATGATACTTATCAATCAACTATTGAGGCATTAATTATTATTTCTAGAGCACGATATGCGCTCGAAAAGTGTGTCAGAAATTATACTCATAAGATTAATTGATTCTGCATTAACAAGATTTGTAGCCCCGTCTAAAACTATTTTTAATTTCGACTCAATGCCAGGTATATACATATCTGCATCGTCCCGATTTAAAAATATCAATCCATCTTTGATGCTACGTGATAGATTACCGTTCAGGTCTATTACGTAGTATTTTTTATTGTCGAATTGTGTTGACAACAAAACTACTTCTTTGATTCATCTCTCCTCCTTCATCTGTTTATTAGTATTACTTCCCTCACCTCCGCGTTTGCTATAATGGATATAGAAAGGAGGTGAGTGGAATGAAAAAACGTTATTTTATTACTTATGATTTGAATAAAGCGGGACAAGATTATGAAAATGTTATCCAAGCAATCAAATCGGCAAGTGATGGAGCTTGGTGTACATATTGGAAATCGTCCTATTTAATTAGATCTAATTATCAATCAGCCCAAGAAGTATCTGACAAAATAACCAAATATCTAGATAGCAATGATAGTTTACTGGTCATAGAAGTAATAAATAATACCCAAGGTTGGTTACCAAAGGATGCTTGGAAATATATCAACGAAACTATTTTTTCAGGTTAGGACCACTTGTTGATTTTTCGTAATATTTCCGATTACTGTCTTCAGGAAACCATTGATTACTAGAGCTCTGTTCACAGCAGAGCTCTTTTTGCATTAATGCCTGAATTTCTTCAGCAGTACCTTCTATAATGATTTTCATCGCAATCTCCTTTCTGTGTTAATAAATTGTTCGCATATCGCGCCTTTTGTTGCAAGTAAAGCGCGCTTTACTTTTAAATTAAAAAAATAATGTAGGAACAGGAACATTAAGAGCTTCTGATAGTGCATCCATTGTGTCAGAGCGGATAAACTTAAGCTTTCCGGCTTCAATATTAACAATAGTAGTCCTAGAAATACCAGATATCCTAGAAAGCTCTTCTTGAGTTATATTTTTATTAATCCTACATTCTCTAAGCTTATTCATACGTCCTCCTTTCTTCATTTCAGTTGTCAAGCCCGCTTGACAGCTTTAGTATACTTTATCAAAAAACAATTGTCAAGCATGCTTTACAAAAATATTTTTATAATGTAAACTTTACTTATCAAGAAAGGGGGATTCTACGATGTCATTAGGAGAAGCCATAAAAAAATATAGAGAAGATAATAATTTAACATTAGAAGAACTATCAGCAAAAACCGGTTTGACTAAACAATACTTGTCAATGCTAGAAAATAATAAAAATTCTAGAACAAAGAAACCAATTATTCCTTCTATTAGAACTTTAAACAAATTAGCGGACGGGATGAATATGTCGTTAGATGAATTATTAACTGATCCAGATGAACAAGATCAACTCGGCGAACGTGCACTTGAATTCTTCGCTGATGTAGGCGATAAATCTAGAGCAAATAATAAAACTGAAGAGGAATATTACCTAGATAAAGAAGCTGCTGAATTCGCTGAGTACTTACGCACACGCCCAGGGGCCCGTATGTTATTCTCTGCAGCAAAAGATATTAGTAAGGAGGATATGGAGAAAGCAGTTGAATATATAGAACTATTAAAATTAAAAAATAAATAGCATATAAGGGAGTGTGTTAATTTGGTAGTTAATGTAATTTACTGTGATTTACCACATGCCAATGCTGTGTCAGAGGAATGTGAAGATGTAGATACTCATAATATCTATATAAACAAAAACCTCCCTCATGATCGCATGAGAGAGGAGATTAAACATGAATTAATGCATATTATTAATGACGACTTTTATTTAGACCAACATGTTAATCTAGTTGAGCAAATGGTTCGTCGCACAAGTATCGATGATGAAGAATTAGAGAGTATTAACTTTTATCATCATGTATTGTAATAGTTACTAAATTGTCATTTTTTTGTCCTTGACAAATAGAAAATTATGAATTTTTGTTATGCTTAATATATTGTAATTTTCATAAAATATGCTATACTATGAGTAGTGAACTGATTGCAATGTTTAATCATTGGTCGCTAAGCCGCTGCTCTTCTGAGTGGCGGCTTTTCTATTATAAGGAGTATATATGAGTTATGATAAGCCCTATAAAGATATAAATGATTTAATCCAAATACTAAAAGATAGAGGACTAACAATCACAAACGATGAAATAGCCAAGACTATATTACGATCTTATTCGTATTATGATTTAGTAAATGGTTATAAAACTATGTTGATGCCTAATGATACATTTAGCCCAGGTACAACAATAGAGTATTTGCGAGATTTCTATATATTAGATAAAGAATTACAATCTTTATGTATGAAATACAGTCTAATCGTAGAAACATCTTTAAAATATTGTTTAGCTGATGTAATTGCATGTAATTATGGAGTCCATCAAGATGATTATTTGAATTCTAGGCATTATAAAGATAAGTATAATAATTTATATTTCGCCTCTGTCAAACTTGAAATTCTTCGCAGCACTATTCCTCGTTCAGCACATCAACCAACAAAGCATTATATTGAACATCACAATCATATTCCACCATGGATATTATTTAAAAATATTTCTCTAGGCGCAACAATTAATTTGTTTAAACTTTTAAATCAACAAAATAAATCCAATGTTGTACAACTAATGATTCCTCATAAAGCATTAAATATTTCTGAAAAAACGAATT
>ERZ773063.1674-NODE-1674-length-12807-cov-3.225376_pt1 | contig 12807 bp, 10 predicted proteins | sample MGYA00580625_ERZ773063 | MGnify/ENA primary metagenome ERZ773063 (study PRJEB29015, sample SAMEA2738022) | human oral metagenome | biome: human oral; feature: human-associated habitat; material: dental | place: China | collected 2042 ...
CCCGCCATTTCTGGCTTAACGCCTGCAGCCATCATCACGGGAATCAGCGTAGCGCCGACCGCAGCCGAGCAACCCGCAGCAGAGGGGATAGCAATATTGATAAAATATGTAAGCGCCACAACAATAGGGATCAATAAAAATCCGATATTTCCAAGAGGCCTGGTGAGTAAATTTACGAGCGCGCGGTCGCAGCCGGTAAATTTCATCACGAAGGCAAAACCCATGCTGGCGCAGATCGCCTTAATAAGACCTGCTTTGGTCATGTACGTAGTAAAGGCGGTTAGCCCGTCCAGCGGCTTTAGACAAAGCACGCACAGCACCAAACCCACGCCGATAAGCACGGTTTTGGTATCCTTCTTCATGATTAGTAAAGCGACGACTGCGACGATACCCGCAAGCGCCAAAAATAGCCTAAGTGTCTGCACGATAACTCCTTTTAAATTTTAAATTTACTTCCCACGGCGATGCGCGAGATCTCTTTTTTATACCCGAATTTTAGCACGTCCGCATATCCCATCACCTCGCACTCGTTTCCGTTTATCAAAAACGCGCTGCCCTCGGGCATAGCATAGACGCTGTCGTTTTGATTGACGATCAAAAACTCCTCCAGCCGCTCCTCCCTGCTCTCGCCGTTGTGGTTTGAAATTTTACCGCTTATGAAATGCGGATTGATCTGGTGCGGAAAAATCCCCAGAGCTACCGGCGAGGGCGGAAAGACGATCGGCATATCATTGGTAGTCATCATCGTCTTGCCCGCGACATTTGCGCCGGCAGACCAGCCGAAATACGGCGTACCGCTATCCACAGCATCTTTGATCGCGCCTAAGAGATCAAATTTATAAAGCTCGTTTAGCAGCACGAAGGTATTGCCGCCGATGCAGATCGATTTGGCATTTTTAACGGCGGCCTTCATATCGGCAAATCGGTGGATCGATCTGATATTGTTACTCTCCAAGCAGTCTGCGACCTTCTGCTCGTATTGATCGTTCGTGCGCCTAACGCCCGCAAACGGAATGAATAAAATTTCATCCTCCCAAAGACCCCCTAAAAATTCCTTAATCCACCCCTTGCAGTGGTTCAGATAGCCGCTGTCTTTGTAACTGGAAGCGCTTAGAAGTAGTGCTCTTTTCATGCCGCCTTCCTTAAGCTTTGCCGTTTAGCTTATACGCGCAGCGAAGATACACGTCCACTCCCGCAAGCAACGAGTCCTCGTCGAAGTCGAATTTGCCGTTGTGATGCCCTGCCGCAAGCGTCGTGCCGATCATCAAATATCCGCTCTTACCGCCCGCGTCCTGCACCGAACGCATAAAATGTGCGAAGTCCTCGCACGCACCAAAATTTAGCTCCCTTACGATTTTATCATCGTCGATAAACGGCGATGCCTTCGCCGCATCCTCGTAAAGCTGCGTACTATCCTCGTCGCTATCGCCGCCTGCGGTACCGCCCGTAACCTGCACGTCGTAGCTAACGCCGTAAATTTTAGAAACGCCCTCCACTATGTCCATGCATTTGGCCTTCATAAACTCATTCAGCTCCGTGCTCTCGCCGCGAGTCTCGCACGCAAGGTAGCCGTTAGGCGCGATGACGTTGCGTCCTTCGCCCGCGCGCAGCACGCCGACGTTGATACGCGTGACGCCGTCTGCGTGTCTAGTGATACCGTGCATATCAAGCGCCATCTCGGCTGCGGCAAGCAGAGCGTTGGCTCCGTTTTGCGGCGCGCCCGCGGCGTGAGCGGACTTGCCTTGCAAATTTACGTCAAATTTAGTGGTCGCGAGCAGCTTTTTGGTACCGCAGATGATGCCTCTCATAGTGGTAGCCTGAAAGCCAATATGACCGCCCAGCAGATAATCCACGCCCTTGGTGACGCCCGCAGCTTCCATACCCACGGCGCCCCTGGTACCCTCCTCGGCGGTTTGGAAGATAAATCTAAATTTACCGCTAAAATCGTCTAGGCTCTGCGCGATCAGCTTTGCTAAAGCAAGCCCCATCGTGATATGCCCGTCGTGCCCGCACGCGTGCGTGATGCCGCTGATGTCGGAGCGAAAGCCCTCCTTAAAAGGGCGATGATCCGCGTCCGTGCTCTCGGTCACGTCCACGCCGTCTATGTCAAATCTAAAAGCGACCGTCTTGCCCGCGCGCCCCGTGTCTATTTCGGCCACGAGACCTGTTAGCCCATCCTCCATCGCATCAAGAAATTTTATCTGATCTGCGTTTAGCAGCCCTTCGGCGCGCTGCTTCGCCCTCTCGCAGGCATCCTTGCTGCCTACGCCCTGCCTGGCTTCCGCCTTTACCACCTCGCGACCGAGCTTTATCTCATAGCCCAGGCGCTGCATACGATCTGCAATAACCGCGGTCGTAAAAAAGGTAAACCAGCCCGTCTCGGGATGCGAGTGGAAAAACCTGCGATCCCCGATCATCTCGCTTTTTAGCGCCTCTACTTTTTGTGCGATAGCATCCATCTTCTCTCCTTTATTCTTTGGCTAAGCTTAACATCGCCGCGGCTAAAACCTTCGTAGCGGCAAACGCGTCGTGCCAGTTTATACTTTCATTTACGTTGTGGCTGATGCCGTCCTTGCACGGCACGAAAAGCATCCCCACGCGATCCGCAAGCTCCGTCATATTCATCGCGTCGTGTCCCGCGCCACTAGGAAGCCTCAGGCTTGGAATTTTAAGCTCGCCGGCACAGCTTTCAAGCAGATCTATCATCTCCTCGCTTAGCTTTACGGGGCGATCCTTGATGAGATTTTTTAGTTCAAATCTGCACCCTCGGCGAGCGCAAATTTCACCTATCGCGGCGCAAATTTTATCATCCGCCGCCCTAAGCGCTTCCTCGTCTATATCGCGTATATCAAGACCTAGCGTGCAGGAGCCAGGGATCACGTTTAGCACGCCCGGTAGCGCATTTGCATAGCCCGTCGTCGCGACCGTAGTTTTGCCCTCCTTGGCGATCCTCTCCGCGCTTAAAACGATCTCGCTAGCGCAAGCCAGGGCGTCGCAGCGCATATCCATCGGCGTAGCGCCGCTGTGATCGGCTCTGCCCTCGATCCGCAGCTCATATCGCACTGGCGCGGCGATACCTGTGACGATGCCCACGGGGATGCCGCGTCGCTGCAATACCGGCCCCTGCTCGATATGAAGCTCAATATAGCTATGAAAGCTGGATTTTGGCAGGACGCAGCTTTTTAAATTTGCGGGATTTAGCCCGAAATCTTGCATGGCGTCAAATAGCAAAATTCCGTCTTTATCCTTTAGCTCGCCTAGCCGCTGCCGCGAGAGCTTGCCGCTGATTATCTTGCTGCCTACGGTCGCCATTTTAAAGCGGCTTGATTCCTCGCAAACAAAGACGATGAGCTCCAGCGGGCGCGCAAGCCTCTCTCCGCTATCTCGCACCGTGCGGATCGCCTCCAAAGCGGCCATGACGCCTAGCGTACCGTCGTAAAAGCCGCCCTGCGGCACGCTATCGATATGCGAGCCCGCGCTGACGGACGGTAGATCGTGATTTTTAACGCCTTCAAATTTAGCGAAAATATTGCCCGCATCGTCGATTTTGATCTTGAAATTTTCTTTTTGAAGTAGCGATATGAGGAAGTCGCGCGCCTCTTTATCCTCGCGCGAAAACGCAAGCCGCGTAAGCCCGCCGCCCGCCAAAGCCCCAAAGCGGCTTATCTGCTCGAACTCGCTTTTAAAGCGCTGTATGTTTATCTCCATAAATTCCCCTTTTCTTAAAAAATTTATGAGTATGGCATTTTAATATCAAATTTATATAACAAAGCTGAAATTTACTTTTCGCGGCGGCGCATACCAACGCTAAACCGCATGGACAAAAGCGAATATTTGCGGTAGCAAGACACGTATTCTAAATTTCAACCGCCGCAGAACGTAAAATTTAAACCAAACCCGCCGTCAATCTCGCTGTTAAAACATATAAGCGGCAACAATGGCGTATCTCGCGCCTTACCACCTAGATTTAGCGGCAAATTTAATAGCAAAATTTTAAAGCGTGGCACGATAAAATTTTAAAACAAAATTTCAAGTAGATTTTTAAATATAAAATTTCAAACGGAATCTTGAATACAGAATTTCAAATAAATTTTAAAATTCCAAGAGTATCATCCCTTGGAATTTTAAATTCAGTGCTTGGCTAGGTAATTTGTGTCGTAATTATTATCCACGAAATCAGGGTTGTTCATCATCCTAAGATGAAAATCGCGCGTCGATTTTATGCCGCCGATGATGAGCTCGTCTAGCGCGACCTTCATCTTCGCGATCGCGCGCGTGCGGTCCTTGTCGTAAACGATGAGCTTGCCGATCATGCTGTCGTAGTAAGGCGGCACCGAGTAGCCCTCATAAACGTGGCTATCCATTCGCACATTTCTGCCGCCCGGAGCAACGTATTTTGTGATTTTACCCGGGTTTGGCATAAAGCTTTTGGAGTCCTCAGCGGTGATGCGGCACTCAAGCGCATGCCCGCTAAATTTTATCTCGCTTTGAGGTAGCAGCTTCTCGCCCTGCGCGATGCGGATCATCCACTCAATCAGATCGAGCCCGCTTCGCATCTCGCTTACGGTGTGTTCGACCTGCAGGCGGGTATTCATCTCGATGAAATAGAATTTCTTATCCTTGCTATCGTATAAAAACTCAAACGTTCCAGCGCTTGCGTATCCGATCGCCTTAGCGGCACGAACCGCCGTTTCGTGCAGGCTCTTTCGTGTCGGCTCATCCAAGATTACGGCTGGGCTCTCTTCGATTAGCTTTTGATGGCGGCGCTGCATCGAGCAGTCGCGCTCGCCGATATGCACGACATGTCCATGCTCGTCGCCTAAGACCTGAACCTCGATGTGGCGGGGGTTTGTGATATATTTTTCCATATACATCGTGCCGTCGCCAAACGCGCTCATCGCTTCGCTCTCTGCCGACCAAAAGAGCTTTTCGATATCCTCTTCGCGCTCGACCACGCGCATTCCGCGCCCGCCACCGCCGGCTGCGGCTTTGATGATGACGGGATAGCCGATTTCGGCGGCTAGCTTGCGTGCCTCTTCGACGCTTGCGATCGCGCCGTCGCTGCCAGGCACTACAGGGATGCCCGCGCGCATCATTACTTGCTTCGCCTTGCTCTTATCGCTCATTAAAGTCATCGCCTCGACGCTTGGACCGATAAATTTAATGCCGTGCTTGGCGCAAATTTCGACAAAATTTTGGCTCTCGCTTAAAAAGCCGTATCCCGGAAATATCGCATCGGCTTCGGTTAGCTCGCAGGCCGTGATGATTGCGGGGATATTTAGGTAACTATCGCTACTGCGTGGTCCGCCTATACAGACCGACGCGTCGGCGTATTTGACGTAAAGCGCGTCCTGATCGGCGGTAGAGTGCACGACGATGGCTTGCTTGCCCATCTCTTGGATCGTGCGAAGCGCGCGCAGAGCGATCTCGCCACGATTTGCGATTAGAATTTTTTTAAGCTCCCTCATAGCTTCTCGACCTCAAACAGCGCCATAGCGTACTCGACGGGCTGTCCGTCCTCGACGAGAGCTTTTTTGATGCGACAGTCGAATTCCGCCTCGATCTCGTTCATAATCTTCATCGCTTCGATGATGCCGATTGTATCGCCTTTATGCACGACCTGGCCTACGCTTACGAACTCTGCCGCACCAGGGCTCGGCGCCTTATAAAAAGTACCCACCATCGGGCTATCGATCGTATCCATCGCACCTTTTGTGGCGGGTTTGTCGCCCACGAGCACGTTTACCGAAGGCGCAGCAAGCTGCGGAGTGGGTACTGGTGCGGCAAGCTGAGGCGTGCTCCCACCGCATGGGCCATATTTTTTTATCTCGATTTCAAAATCTTTATCTTTAATTTTTAGCTCGTTAATGCCTTGCTTTTCGCCGAAAAAATCCATTAACTCTTTGATTTCTGCTTTTGTCATAAATTTCTCCTGAAAAAATTTGAGAAATTTTAGCTAAATTTTCATAATTGTTTCTTTAAATGGATTTTTGCGGGACTTTTAAGAAGTATAAAGCGAAATTTACGACAGAATTTGCGGACTGATTTTAAGGATTTATAGGCTGCGATTTGCCTCGTTCATTTTAAGCTCGAACTTCGCAAGCGAGACACGGAATTTTGCCGCAAGAGCGCAGGATGATTTTAAATCCTTTAAAAATTTAACGCTTAATTTTACGACCGAAATTCTACGCCCAGGCTCAGAGGGCGAAAATTCCGCGCTTTGCTTTAAAATTTCGCCTCCGAGCTCATATTAAAATTCCGTGCCTTGCTTTTCTTTAAAATTTTATGCCGAAATATTATTTTAAAGTCTCGCGCCGAAATTCTATCCACGCGAAGCCCTATGTGTTAATGTGTCGCAAAAAAGCTCTGAATTTTCGCTTTATCGCTCGTTTTGCTAAGAGCCAGCATCAGCAGCACGCGCGCCTTTTGCGGATTTAGATTATCGGCGGTTAAAAAGCCAAGCTTAGCGTCGTCCACCTCTGAGCCTACGCTAGTTGAGCCGCTGCCCGTGCGGCTTGAGCGCACGACTATCACGCCCGCTTCGCTAGCTTTTGCAAGCGCAGCCTCCGTATCGGAGTATAAATTTCCGTTTCCCATGCCGGCGACTACGATGCCCTTAGCGCCCTTTTGTACGGCAGTCTCTACGAAATCGCTCACGTCCTGCGGATGCGCGTAAATAATATCGACGCGTGGCAAGGATTTGAAATCCTTGATATTAAACTCGCTTGCGACGGTGTGTTTGCGAAGCGGTACCATATAGAAATTTACGACTCCGTAATTCACGGTGCCGATTTTGCCGGAATTCGGCGAGGCAAAAGCCGCAACATTAGTAGTATTTGTTTTCGTAACCTCGCGCGCGGCGTGGATCTCGTCGTTCATCACTACAAGAGCGCCCTTTTCGCGAGCGTTTTTATCTGCCGCAACGCTTACGGCGTTAAAGATATTTAAAGGGCCGTCCGCACTCATCGAATCGGCGTTTCGCATCGCGCCCACCAAAACGATCGGTTTTTTAGATTTTACTACCAGGCTTAAAAAATACGCCGTCTCCTCCATCGTATCGGTTCCGTGCACGATGACGACGCCGTCGACATCGTTTTTAGTAAGCAGTTCGCTTACGCGGTTTGCGAGCTTGAGCCAAATTTCATCGTTCATCTCCTGCGAGCCGATATTTGAAATTTGTTCGCTTTTAATCGTAGCTAAATCCCCCATCTGCGGTACTGCCGCTAAGATATCTTCTACGCCCTTTGAGCCTGCGGTATAGTTGCCCTCCGTGGCGCTTGCGCTGCTTCCCGCGATAGTGCCGCCGGTAGCTAAAATATAAATATTTGGCTTCGCAGCAGCCAAAGATGACGCGATAAAAAACGTAATAAACGCAAATTTCTTGAGTAGTCCCATAGTTGCTCCTTAAAAAGTGATAAAATTTTTATAATTTAAGCAAAATTCTAGCATAAAATTTTTATTATATTTTATTTTGCTGCTATAATGCGCGAAAAATTTTGATTATTTTAAGGAAATTTTATGGGACTAAAAAGCGATAAATGGATCAGACAGATGTCGCAGCAGCACGATATGATAGCGCCCTTTTGCGAGGAAAATATCGGTCGCGGCGTCGTTAGCTACGGACTTTCGAGCTACGGATACGACATACGCGTAGCGCGCGAATTTAAAATTTTTACAAACGTCGGCGGAACGGTCGTCGATCCTAAAAATTTCGACGCAAAAAACGTCGTGGATTTTGAGGGCGACGTCTGCATCGTGCCGCCGAATTCCTTCGCGCTAGCGCGCACTATCGAGTATTTCAAAATGCCGCGCGACGTGCTTGCGATCTGCCTCGGTAAAAGCACCTACGCGCGCTGCGGCATCATCGTAAACGTAACGCCGTTCGAGCCCGGTTTTGAGGGGCACATCACGATTGAAATTTCCAACACCACGCCGCTGCCTGCAAAAATTTACGCAAATGAAGGCATCGCACAGGTTTTGTTTCTGCAAGGAGACGAGCCGTGCGAGGTAAGCTACTGCGATAAAAAGGGCAAATACCAAAGCCAAAAGGGCATCACGCTGCCTAGAATTCTAAAGGATTAAACAATGAAAAATTTAATCATCGTAGAATCCCCCGCAAAAGCCAAAACGATCAAAAAATTTTTAGGCGATGACTACGACGTCGTCGCTTCCAAGGGGCACATCCGCGATCTACCGCAAAAAAAATTCGGCATTAAAATCAAAGATAAAAGCTTCGAGCCCGAATACGAAATCAGCGCCGATCACGATCAGATCGTAAAGCAGATAAAGACGCTCGCTAAAAAGGCGGATCAAATTTACCTCGCGACGGACGAGGACCGCGAGGGCGAGGCGATCGCCTATCATATCGCAGCTTCGATCGGCAAGCAAGCGGAGGAGCTGCCGCGCATCGTGTTTCACGAGATCACCAAAAGCGCGATCTCAAACGCGCTAAGCTCGCCGCGCAAGCTGAATATCGCAAGCGTAAACGCCCAACAAGCGCGCCGCCTGCTCGATCGCATCGTGGGCTACAAGCTAAGTCCGCTTTTAAATTTAAAGATCCAGCGCGGCTTAAGCGCGGGTCGCGTCCAAAGCGCCGCGCTTAAGATCGTCGTCGATCGCGAGCGCGAAATTTTAAATTTTAAACCGGTAGAATTTCACAGCATCGACGCGGTTTTTAAAAAGGACTTGGAAGCCGAGCTCGTGGAATTTCGCGGCAAAAAGATGGAAAAGCTCTCGGTCAAAAACGCGGCGCAAGCTAGCGAGATCGTCTCTGAGCTGCAAAAAGACAGATTTAGCGTAGAGAGTATCGAGAGTAAATCGCGCAAGACGAACCCCTATCCGCCGTTTATGACCTCGACGCTACAACAGGCGGCGAGCACGGCTCTGGGCTTTAATCCGCGCAAGACGATGAGCCTCGCGCAGAGCCTTTACGAGGGCGTCAATACCAAAAACGGCGGCGCGATCACCTATATGCGAACCGACTCGCTAAATATCGCTAAAGAAGCGATCGCGGCGGCTCGCGAGCTAATCGAGCAGCGCTTCGGCGAAAAGTATCTACCGAAAAGCCCGAATTTATACGCCACCAAAAGTAAAGGCGCGCAGGAAGCGCACGAAGCGATAAGGCCTACCGATCTGAAGCTTACCCCCGAGCTCGCGCAAAAGATCCTGCCTCGCGACGAGTACCGCCTTTACGCACTCATCTACAACCGCTTCGTAGCCTCGCAGATGAGCCCTAGCGTCTCGCAGGTCCAAACGATCATCGTACGCGGCGAAGCGGGCGCGTTTAAGATCAGCGGACGCAAGGTGGAATTTGACGGATTTTACAAGGCTTACGGCGATCTGGATAAGGATAAAATTTTACCGAGCCTTAGCGCGGGCGACGCGATGAGCCTGCAAAGCCTGAGCTCGCAGCAGCACTTCACCGAGCCGCCGGCGCGCTATTCGGAAGCAAGCCTCATCAAAAAGCTCGAAAGCCTCGGCATCGGCAGGCCCTCGACTTATGCGCCTACCATCTCGCTGCTTACGGCGCGCAACTACGTAAATATCGAGCAAAAGCACCTGGTGCCGAGCGAGATCGCCTTTAAGATCACCGAGATGCTGGAGCAAAATTTTAAAAATATCGTCGATAGCGAGTTTACCTCCAAAATGGAAGAGAAGCTCGACGACATCGCCGAAAACAAAGCGGACTGGCAGCAAATTTTGGCAGATTTTTATTATCCTTTTATGGACGAGATCGCCAAAGGAAAAACGTCGATCGCAAGCCAAAAGCTAGCCGAAAAGATCGGCGAAGTATGCCCGAACTGCGGCGGCGAGCTACTTAAGCGCCAGGGCAGATTCGGCGAGTTCATCGCTTGCTCGAACTATCCGAAATGCAAATACTCGCGCAACGCGGACGCCGGCTCCGAGGGGGCGAGCGAGGAGAAGGCGGCGCCCGAAGTGTTAGATGAGAAATGCCCGCAGTGCGGTAAAAATTTGATCAAGCGCAAGGGCAGATACGGCGAGTTTATCGCTTGTGAGGGCTATCCGAAGTGCAAATACTCGCGCAAAATCGAAGGCGCGGCGAAAGAGAAAAAGCCGCTGCTCTCCACGGGCGTTAAGTGCCCGAGCTGCGGCACGGGCGAGATCGTCGAGCGCTTCTCCAGACGCGGCAAATTTTACGGCTGCACGAACTACCCTAAATGCGGCTTTGTGAGCAACTACGCGCCGATTGCGCGCGCGTGCCCGCAGTGCGGCAACTCATACATGCTCCGAAAAGAGCTGAAAAAAGGCAACTTTGCTGAGTGCCCGCAGTGCAAGCTTAAAGAAGAGATCGATTGATAATAGGCGTCATCTCGGACTCCCACCCTGAAACGGAGGTTGCCGCAAGCGCCATAGAGTGGCTGCTCGCGCGCGGAGCTGATCTGCTCGTGCACGCAGAGGGCATCGTCGAGAGCGAGACGCTGCGGCTTTTGCGACAAAGCGGCAAGCCCTACTTCGCGGTTTTAGGGAACAATGACGAAGCGCTTACCGAGTTTAAAAATGAGTTTAACCTGCACGACGAGCCCTTCTGCACGGAGTTTGCCGGGCTGCGACTAAAAATAATACACCATCCGTTTTATCTCTTTGACGAAGGGCCTGCAGCGCAAAATGAAGCAGACGGATTAAATTTAGACGCGGATTTAGGTGCGGGTGCGGATCGCGTGGTAAATTTAAACGCAAATTTTAATGCTGCGAACGTTGATAAAATTTTAGATAGTGCGCACCGCACAGATGCAAATTTTAAAAACATACGTAGCGCGAGCACAAATTTAAAAAGCGGACGGTCCGCAAGTCTAAATGCGAGCTTGAGCTTGAATGTGGGCGTGAACTCAAACGCAAATTTAGACTTAGACGCAGACCTCGCTTCGAGCCCAAACGCAAATTTAAACTCAAATGTAAGCGCGAATTTGGCCGCCAATATGGGCTCGGATACGAACTCTAAAGCAAGCTCTGGTGCGGATCGCGCAGTAAATTTAACGGCGCCGAGTTTAAGCGCAAATTTATCCACACCAAACTCATGTATAAATTTAGCCGCGCCGAACTTGGGCTCAAATTTAACCGCAAGTTCAGACCCTAATGCAAGCGGCGAAGGTAAAAATCGGGGTCCGTGCGGGTGCGGCGCGGATAAAATTCCAACTATCAAAATTTACGGCCATACCCACTATTTCGCCGCGGCGGTGGATAAAAACGGCGTGCTCGTGCTAAATCCGGGCGAGATTTGTGGGCGCAAAAAGCGGCTTTTCGATTTGCCTGTGTTGTGGTGCAAGAGCGAAAATTGCGCATATTTCGTCTCCGTTCGCAGCGCAAAGAACTATAAAGCGCCCGAAAGGAAGTCTTAAAATGATACGAAAAGCCCCTGGGCGGCCAGAGAAAATGCTAGAAAGATGCGAAAAAATTCTAAAGCAGTGCGGAGAAAATCTAAAAGGATGCGAGGCCAAAGCATATGAATGAAATTTACGTCCTAATCGCGCTATCGTTTTTGATCTTTGCTTCGCCCTTTTTGGCTAGCTTAGCTAGAATTCCGCTCTCGCCTATGGAGATCATGCTTGGCATCATAGCTGCAAATTTAGGGCTTTTGCCGCCAAGCGCGACCTTCGATCTGGCCGCGCAGATCGGCTTTTGCTACCTTATGTTTTTGGCGGGCTGCGAGGTGGATTTCCGCGCGCTGCTTGCGATGCCGCGCAAAATTTTGCGGCTGATCCTAATCTTTTTGGCGCTGCTTTATATCCTAAGCGCGCTTGCGGTTTGGATGTTTGAACTGCCGCAGATGCTTATCATCGCAGCGCCTTTGATGAGCGTCGGGCTGCTTTCGGCGCTGTATAAGGAATACGGCAAGGATCAAGCGTGGCTCAATCTCGCGATGCCCGCGGGCGTGATCGGCGAGCTCATCAGCATCGCCGCCCTCACGGTGGGCGGCATCTACCTTAAAAACGGCTTCGGCGTCGAGATGGCACTTCATATCGGCGCGCTTTTAGGCTTTTCGGTCGCCGCTCTAGCTGTTTTTAAAGGGCTTGAAATTCTATTTTGGTGGTTCCCCGCGCTAAAAACGGTCATCATGCCCAAATACGACAAAAACGAAAAGGACGTGCGATTTGCGATGGCGCTATTTTGCCTCATCTGCGCGGGAGTAATGCTTTTGGGGCTTGAGGTCGTAATCGGCGCCTTCATCGCAGGCACCTTTCTGCCGACCTTTTTCTCGCACAAGGACGACCTCATCGAAAAGCTATCGTCGTTCGGCTTCGGCTTTTTGGTGCCGATATTTTTCATACACACCGGAGCCGTGATCAAGCTAGAAGCGCTTCTTATGCCCGGAGTGATGAGCTTTGCTGCGAGCCTAGCAGCGCTGATGTTCGGTATCAGGCTGCTTGCGAGCGCTACGTTTTTAAGCACCCTAGGGCGCAAAGGCGCGGCGCTTTTCGCACTATCGCTTTCTATGCCTCTGACGCTAGTGATCGCCACGGCGACGCTCTTTTACTCTACCGCCGCGATCTCGCAAGAGATATACTTCGCGATGATCATCGCCTCGCTGATAGAGGCGCTCGCGTCGATGATTTTGATAAATTTTATTTACAAGAAATTTTAAGGCGGGAATTTTAAAATTTGAAAATTACAGGACTTTGTAATTTTAGAATTTCAAAGTCCTGCGAAATTTTAGAATTCTATGAAATTTGATTTTATGCGTGACTAAAATGAAGTTAAATTTAAAACCCTATTTTGCGGCGTGATCGGTTAGGTCTTGGAGTTCCATAGTGTAGTTTTCTTTTTGCCATGTTCCGGCATAGCCATAAG
>ERZ773063.1675-NODE-1675-length-12804-cov-2.708448_pt1 | contig 12804 bp, 10 predicted proteins | sample MGYA00580625_ERZ773063 | MGnify/ENA primary metagenome ERZ773063 (study PRJEB29015, sample SAMEA2738022) | human oral metagenome | biome: human oral; feature: human-associated habitat; material: dental | place: China | collected 2042 ...
CTAAACTACCTGCGATCCATCTTAAATGTTTTAAAATTTTACGACCTCATTTTAAAATTTCGCACTCAAGCTTAAAGCTAAATTTCAAATCAAAGCCGCTACGCCACACCGTATACAAGCGCCATTTTGCTGCGATTTTGCGTCGTATCAGATGCGCGAAGCCGCAAGGCGAAAATCAAGCCCATAAAATTATCAGGCAAAGCCACGTAAACAGATCCAAACAAACACCGACTAAAATCCGCAAACCAGCAACTAAATTCCACAAGCATAGCGGCTAAATCAAAACCTATGTAAGTCGAATCCGCCACTAAAATTTAGCGAGAGAATTCCATCGTACGGCTCATTTTTTGCGCAGCAGATCCTTTAGACTCGCCCTTACGTCCTTTCCATGCAAAATTTGCGCGACCTCGGTAGCGATCGGAGCGTAGATCTTGTGCTTTACCGCGATATTTACGACCGCTTCGGTCGTAGCTACACCCTCGGCGACCTCGCCCAACTCGCGCAGAATTTCTTCGAGCCCTTTGCCGCGCGCAAGTCCTAACCCCACGCGGTAGTTTCGCGATAGCACACTCGAGGCGGTCAAAAACAAATCGCCCACGCCACTTAAGCCCAAAAAGGTCTCGTCCCGCGCACCGAAAAACTTGCCAAAGCGCGCGATCTCTACGATGCCGCGTGCGATCAAGCTCGCTCTAGCGTTATTGCCGAGCCCCAGCCCATCGCAAACGCCGCTAGCGATAGCAATGACATTTTTATAAGCGCCGCACACCTCTGCGCCAATGATATCGCCACTAGTGTAGGTCTTGATGTAGGCAGGGAAGGTGCTTGCGAAAAGCTCAGCTAGATTTTCGTTACACGAGCTTACGACGAGCGCGCAAGGCAGCTTCTGCATGACTTCGGTGGCAAACGACGGACCTGATAGATAAGCGAGATTGCCGCGTGCAACGTACGCTTCAAAAATTTCGTTTAAAAACCTGCCGCTAGCCACGTCAATGCCCTTGGAAGCGACTAGAATTTTTTGATTTTTGTAGGTGAAATTTTGATCCAGCCACTGCGCGGTTTGTTGTGCCGCGAGCGCAAAAACGAGCGCTTCGCACTCCAATGCCTCACTCACGCTTACAAAATGCGGAATTTGTCTTGGCGTGCGCGAAGTGATGACGCATTCGTTTTTCACGCTAAGCGCATCAAAAAGCGCGCTACCCCATTTGCCAGCGCCTATAACCGCGATTTTCATTATGTTCCTTTTTAAAAATTTATTCGCAAATTTGCGGTTTTTCAAATTTCATTCTATTGAAATTCCCGCTCTTTGAAAATTTAGCCCAAAAGCGCTGACATGAGCCTGCGCAAATGCTAGCCGAAGCCACGCTTTAAAATTCGCTTTTTGAAATTTCATCTCGTCAAAATTTCGTCTCATTAAAATTTTGCGCTTTTGAAATTTACTCAGCCAAAACTTCGCTTTTTTAAAATTTACCTCGCTAAAATTTCATACTTTTAAGGTTTTGCTCTTCCGTCAAAAACACTTTCACAAAAGGCGCGGCAGTGAAAGAATGAGGATTTTGAAACTCCATTATACGTTTTAAATTTCACTCACGCATCGCCAAGGCAAATCAAATTTTTAAAAATTTTACTCAGACGCCCGATCGCAAATCGCGCTTTTAAACCCACTTAAATCTATCAAGGCGTGCTTTGGACCTATATGATCTGCGGTCGCTCGCCACGTTATCGTTTGGCGCAAGGTTTGAGGCACGCGTATCCGACGCAGCGATTGATTAAATTTAGCCTACACATTGGCTTGCCACTCAAATTTAACCCTGCGTATTCGATCCTATCCGCGCACCCCGAGCTTCCGTTCTCGCTCTCGCAAGCAGGGCAATTTTACGCATTCCCTACAAGCTTTGCCGCGCTTTGACGGTAGCTGTGAGTAAAATTCCTAGGACGCGCTTCTTAAACCCCTCCGTCGCAGACCGACACTCGCGCAAACGACCCGTACGAGAAAGAACGAGCTAGAAAGAACAAAACGTGCGCGAGGAGAGCAGGTAGCCGCCGAGATCGCGCCGAATAAAATTATAACACGTAAAAGCCCTCGTCATTGGCGCCTGAAAGCTTTAGCTCAAAGCAAAACGCTACGGGCGGATTTAAAATTTTATCCCAGAGGCTTCATCTATCGCATACATCGCGCCGCTTTTAATTCGCCGTTTGCTGCCGCAGAAGCTGCGAAATCAGCCCAGCTTCTGTTTCAGAAGCTCGTTTACCTTCGCGGGGTTAAACGCGCCCTTGCCCTCTTTCATCACTTGGCCTACGAAGAAGCCGAATAGCTTGTCCTTGCCGCCGCGGTAGTCCGCGACCTTGTCCTCGTTTGCGCTCATCACGCGCGCTATGATCTCCAAAATAGTGCCGTCGTCGCTTACCTGCCTCAAGCCAAGCTTATCAATGACCGAGCTTACGGCCTCGTCGTGCTCCATTAGATAATCAAGCACCTCTTTGGCGGCCTTTTGAGATACGGCGCCGCCTTCGATTGCGCTTAAAAGCTCGCTCATCTTTGCGCTACCTACGGGCGAATCCTCAATCGTAACGCCGTTTTTGAGCCTGCCTGCAAGCTCGACGGTAAGCCAGCTCACGCAGAGTTTGGGCTCGTGCCCCGCCGCGATCAGTTCCTCAAAAAATCGCGCGTTTTCGTAGGTCGAGATTATGATCTCGGCGTCCTTCTCTTTAACGCCCAGCTCGCGGACGTAGCGAGCTTTTTTCTGATCGGGCAGCTCGGGGATCTGCTGCGCAGCAGCTAACATCTCGTCATCCACGATCATGGTTAGCAGATCGGGGTCTGGAAAGTAGCGGTACTCGGCGCTGTCCTCTTTGCTGCGCATCGGCTTGGTGATAAGCTTAGCGGTATCAAAAAGGCGGGTTTCTTGCACGACCTCTTGCTCATATTTGCCCTCCTGCCACGCTTCGATCTGACGCTCGATCTCAAACTCGATCGCCTTTTGGATAAATTTAAAGGAGTTTAAATTTTTAATCTCCACGCGCGTATAGAGCTTTTGCTCGCCTTGCGGGCGGATACTGACATTTACGTCGCAGCGAAACGAGCCTTCTTGCATGTTCGCGTCGCTGATATTTAAAAAGCGCAAAATGCTGTGGAGTTTTTTTAGATACGCGACCGCCTCGTCCGCAGAGCGCATATCAGGCTCGCTTACGATCTCCAAAAGCGGCGTGCCGGCGCGATTTAGATCGACTAGGCTGCGCGAGCTTTCGTGGTTATTTTTGCCAGCATCCTCCTCTAGGTGCGCGCGCGTAATGCCGATGCGCTTGCTCTGTCCGTCCGCGGCTATGAAAAGCTCGCCGTGCTCGACGATCGGGATCGTCCACTGCGAAATTTGATATGCCTTGGGAAGGTCGGGATAGAAGTAGTTTTTGCGGTCGAATACCGACTTGCGATTGATCGTCGCATTGACGGCGGTGCCGAAGCTGATAGCTTTTTTAACTGCTTCCTCGTTTAGCACGGGAAGAGCGCCCGGAAGCGCCAAGCAGGTCGGGCAGACGTGCGAATTCGCCTCGTCGCCGAAGCTCGTGGGGCAGGAGCAGAAAATTTTAGTTTTGGTATTTAGCTGGCAGTGTACCTCCAGGCCGATCACGGTTTCAAACATAAACTTAACCTTTTAGAATAAAAATTTCGCGTAATTTTACAATTTTTTGCTTTAATACTCGCTTGTAGCGGCGCGCGGCAGAGGCTAAATTTTAAAATTTAATCTGATAGATTCTACTCGCCGCCGCTAAGGAGCTTTTCTTTAAGGTCGAAAACATCGACCATCAGGCAGGTGATGATGACGCATATCACGCCTGGAGCGGTGCAGATGAAGAGGAATTTTAACCCCAAAAAATAAAATGACGGATAGGCAAAAAAGACGAATGCGCCGACGAAGATCAATCCGAACGACGCACCCACGAGGAAGTATAAGAAATTTCGCTTAAAATTAATGCTCATCGACGATCACGGCGCCCGCTAGATAAACGTAGCTTAAAACCATGAAAATGAAAGTCTGCAAAATCGCCATAAAAGTAAGCAGCGCAAACGGTACCATCGGTATTAGCGCAGGAGCAAGAGTAAGCATAACGAGCAGGAAGGTATCGTCGCCTTTGATATTTCCGAAAAGTCGGAAAGAAAGCGATACGACGCGCGAAAAATGCGAGACGATCTCTATGACGAACATAAACGGAGCTAGGATTTTCACAGGCCCCATAAAGTGTTTTAGGTAGTTGATCACGCCATGCTCGCGAACGCCCTCAAAATGGTAATACAACCAAACGCAAAGCGTAAGCGAAAGGGTTAAATTCAAACTCGCACTCGGCGACTCAAAGCCCGGCACCAAGCCGATAACGTTACTAAAAAATATCACAAATCCCAATGTTGCGATTAGCGGAAGATATTTTTTGGCTTGTTCCTCGCTACCCATCGCGTCCTTACCGATCGTTAGCACGCCGCTTAAGTAGGCTTCGGCGATGTTTTGCATGCCATGTGGCACAAGCTGAAGAGAGCGAGTGGAGCAAAGCGCGACGGCTACGATGATAGCGACGACCAAAAAGAAGTAAAAAAGGTAGATAAAAGTGTGGTCGTAAGAAATTAAACCGCCGAAAAGAAAGATGTCTTTTAGCATAAAAACCCTTGATCGTTGAAATTTGAGGCGTATTTTACACTTCTATTCGTTAAAGTATATTTAAATTTGCGTCAGCGAGTGAAATTTTGAGCTTTGCGAGTTCTTACGCCGCTTACTTGCCTAACATTCTCGTCTAACTTACGCGCCATTTCGGCAAAGATTTTGCGTTTTTTAGCATTTAGCTCCATATTTACAGCAAATGACAAAATTTTTGCTAGTAAGCACGAAATTTACGGCTACACTGTCAATTCGCTATTTTTGCAAAAATATAATTTATCTAGCATACGACGAAGCTCTAAGCCGGCTGGCGGTAAAATTTACGTTTACGAATACGAAAAATACGATAAAATTTACCACAACGGCGCCATGGCGAATTCCAAGAATTCCAAGAATTCCAAGAATTCCAAGAATTCCAAGAATTACGCTCACCTCAAAAAAATCATAGTTAAAATTTAGCAAACTCAGGACCTGATTGCTAAAATTTTATAAAATTTATATAAAAACCTTGACATCCTACCACTCAATGTTGTATAATACTGGCAATCTTACCGAAAGAGTGCTAAAAGTGAAAACGAATAAACGTGATATGATCCTGGAATCCATCATTTCCGCCTATCTCGATAGCAATACCCCGATCGGATCTTCAGAGCTGGGTGAGCGTATGGGCGTAGCGATGTCAGCGTCTAGCATTCGAATTTATTTTAAGCGCTTAAGCGACGAGGGGGCTTTGACGCAGCTTCATGTAAGTGGTGGTAGAATCCCCACAGTTGCGACGATGCAGGATTACTGGCGCGCTAGACTTAGCTTCGACGATGAGTTAAAAATAGACGATGCTCGCGAGCTAGAAGCGGTGCTTGAGGATTTTGAAATTTACTGTATGATTTTCAACGCCGAAAACGAAGCCCTAAGCGAAGTCATCAATCACGATAATCGCTTCATAATCCTTACATTTAGAACGGATGAGATTATCTTAAAATACGATTTTAGAGTTTTTAAATTCCTATCAAATTTAATAGGAATTTCACTCGGAGATTTGGAGCTAGCTTCGATGCAGGTCGGTCTGCGCGAGCTTAGCACCAAGATCAGGGAGCTAAAAAATTCTAAAATCGAATTTCTTTGTAACGAGGTCGTGGCGTATAAAATTTTCAAAGACGAGCGGTTTAAAATTTTACTCAACCCCTCGATCGCCGTAAATTTTACGAAAAATTTGATCTTCGCGCCCTACTTCGAGCACGGATTTATGGGGATCAAACGCCCCGTAAAATTCGAAGGCGAGGACGCTACGATGATCTGCGCAGGCAGCGTTTACGAGAATTACGAGAAATTTTTTAACTACGCTAAAGGAGTAGCATGAGCCATAAATTTAAAGAGCACGGCGATAAAAATGCAGCGTGCGAGAGCGAAGAAAAAGAGGTTTGCGAGCAGTGCGCGTCAGAGGCGAGCGAGCCGCAAGAGGCGCAGACATGCGACGATACCGACGCGCAGATACAAAAGCTTCAAAACGAGCTGAGTGAGATCACTGATAAATTTTACCGCGCCAATGCGGATTTTGAAAATCTCAAAAAACGTTTGGAAAAAGAAAAAGATAGCGCTGTTGCTTACGCTAGCGAGAGCTTTGCGAAGGATCTGCTACCGATAATCGACGCGCTTGAGGAGGCCGCCAAAATTGATGTGGAAGGTAATGAACTTGCAGATAAAATCGAAGTCGGCGTAAAACAATGTCTAAGCCTTTTTACAAAGACTTTTGAAAAATACGGTATCGTTCCGATAGCGACGGATGCGGGATTCGATCCTAGCGTGCATAACGCCATCTCGATGATTGAAGCCGAAGGCGCTAAAAAAGGCGATATCGTTCAAGTATATCAAAAAGGCTATATGTATAAGCAGCGCGTTTTGCGCGCTGCTATGGTAGTAGTAGCGAAATGATCGCTCAAATTTTAAAATTTTAAATTCAACACAAAGGATAAACAAATGGCAAAAGTCATAGGCATCGACCTAGGAACAACAAACTCGTGCGTAAGCATATTCGAGCGCGGCGAGAGCAAGATCATACCGAACAAAGAGGGTAAAAACACCACTCCGTCGGTAGTAGCTTTCACCGACAAAGGCGAGGTTTTAGTAGGCGACAGCGCCAAGCGCCAAGCAGTCACTAACCCGGAAAAGACGATCTACTCGATCAAGCGCATCATGGGTCTTATGATGAATGAGAAAAACGCGCAGGAAGCCAAAAAGCGCCTACCGTATAAGATCATCGACCGAAATGGCGCCTGCGCGGTAGAGATCGCAGGCAAGGTTTATACGCCACAAGAAATTTCAGCCAAGGTGCTAATCAAGCTAAAAGAGGACGCCGAGGCGTTTTTGGGCGAGCCCGTCGTAGATGCGGTCATCACCGTGCCTGCGTATTTCAACGACAGCCAAAGAAAGGCGACGAAAGAAGCTGGAACGATCGCGGGCTTAAACGTGCTTCGCATCATCAACGAGCCGACCGCGGCGGCGCTTGCGTACGGGCTAGATAAAAAAGAATCCGAAAAGATCGTAGTTTATGATCTGGGCGGCGGTACATTCGACGTAACCGTGCTAGAAACCGGCGATAGCGTTGTAGAAGTTTTAGCTACCGGCGGTAATGCATTTTTGGGCGGCGATGATTTCGATAACAAACTGATCGACTTTTTAACCTCGGAATTTCAATCTGAAACAGGCATTGACTTACGCGGCGACGTCATGGCTATGCAACGCCTAAAAGAGGCTGCGGAAAACGCCAAAAAAGAGCTAAGCAGCGCGATGGAAACGACGGTAAATTTACCTTTCATTACCGCTGATGCCACAGGTCCTAAACACCTGATGAAAACCATCACCAGGGCCAAATTTGAAAGTATGATCGATTCTTTGGTAGATGAGACCATAAGCACGCTTAAAAAGGTCGTAAGCGATGCAGGGCTAAGCATGAACGATATAAAAGAAGTTGTCATGGTGGGCGGCTCGACGCGTGTGCCACTCGTGCAAGAGGAGGTCAAAAAGGCTTTCGGCAAGGAACTAAATAAGAGCGTAAACCCTGACGAAGTCGTAGCGATCGGCGCGGCGATCCAAGGCGCGGTCATCAAAGGCGACGTAAAAGACGTGCTGCTACTCGACGTCACTCCGCTAAGCCTCGGCATCGAAACCCTGGGTGGCGTGATGACCAAGATCATCGAAAAGGGAACTACGATACCTACGAAAAAATCTCAAACCTTCTCAACAGCAGAGGATAACCAAAGCGCCGTTACGATCAATGTCTTACAGGGCGAGCGCGAGTTTGCGAAAGATAACAAATCGCTAGGAAATTTCAATTTAGAGGGCATCATGCCAGCTCCTCGCGGCGTGCCGCAGATCGAGGTGGAATTTAACATCGACGCGAACGGAATTTTAACCGTTTCGGCAAAAGACAAAGCCACCGGCAAGGCAACCGACATCCGCATCACTGGCTCAAGCGGCTTAAGCGATGCCGAGATCGATAAGATGGTAAAGGACGCCGAGCTTCACAAAGAGGAAGACAACAAGCGCAAAGAGACCGTCGAAGCGCGCAACCAAGCCGACAGCATCGCACATCAAACCGAAAAGAGCCTAAGCGAGATGGGCGAGAAGGTGCCGGGCGATCTACGCGCTAAGATCGAGGGCGCGCTAAATGATCTAAAAGCCGTGCTAAAGGATGAAAACGCGAGCAAGGAAGCGATAAACTCTAAAGTAGAAGCCCTAAGCAAGGTCGCCGAGGATCTATACAAGGCTGCCAGCGCAAATCAAGGTGCGCAAGGCGGATCGCAAAGCTCCGGCTCAAACGGCGGTAAAAAAGACGACGATGTCATCGACGCCGAAGTCGAATAACACCAGCGCAAAGTAAAATTTTATAACCGCGCGCTCGGTAGTTTTGCCTGCGCTTGAAAAGTAATTTTACCGGCGCGCGGCAGAAGCGACCCCATAAACCGCACATGAAATTTCATAGCTTCACAGGCTCGGGCGTTTTTCATACGCCCGAGCTTAACTGCTACTTCAAATCAAATTCCCAACAAACTAAAATTTTGAGTCACACATAAATACTACTAAATTTTGCGCTGTATAAATATCGCTAGACATTAGAGCATATCCGAACACAATCGAAATTTCCCCGCACCGATCTCAAATATAGCTGAAATTTTAAGCCTATTGCCCACAAACGGCACTGCGATAAATTTAAACGCATGGCTAGAAAGTAAAAAATGTATCGTAAAGAGAAGCGCCGGTTAAATTTTAGAAGCAAAATAGCTAAATTTAAAGGCGCGCGGATTAATTTATTAAAAAGCAAAAGCCCAAAGACGGCGATTCGCCTTTGGGCTTTAAATTTAGCTTTATTTAGCTAGAGCTAATTCTTGCGAGTATTCGCATCAGGGGTGAAAAGCGGCTTATTTAGCAGCTTGAAATCGCCTACGAACTTCTGCCCCTTTTCGCTAGTGATCCATTTGATGAAGCGCTGCGCGTTTTCGTAGTCGGCTTTTGGGCAGTGCTTCGGATTGACCGCGATTACGGAATAAAAATTCTTCAGATCGTTATCGCCTTCGTTGATGATAACCATATCGGGGTTGCCCTTTTTATTATCCTCGTATTTGATGTAGGTGCCACGATCGGTGAAGGTCACGCCCTTTTGCTCGGCGGCTGCGTTGATCGTAGCGATCATACCTTGACCGGTTTGGTTATACCATGCCTCGTTTTCAGGGACGGCGCCCTCAACTTTTTTCCAAATACCTTTCTCTTTGTTATCGGTGCCCGATTTATCGCCGCGAGAGAAAAATTTAATCTTCTCCGCCTTGATTAGCTCGAATGAGCCTTTAAGGTCTTTGCCTTTAAATTTAGGCGCGATGGATTTATCGGCGATGAGGATAAAATCGTTATACATAACGGGCGTGCGATCAACACCGAAGCCTTTTTCTACAAATTCTTTCTCGACTTTCGGCGAATGCACGAAAAGTATGTCCGCATCGCAGTTCTCGCCAAGCTTTAGAGCAGCACCCGTGCCTACCGCCGTCCATTTGATATCGACGCCGGTTTCCGCCTTATACGCAGGATAGATAGCGTCTAGCAAGCCCGTATTATCGGTGCTCGTTGTAGTTGCCATCACCAAATCGTTATCGGCGGCAAAAAGGCTCGCACTAAGAGCGAGCGAAACAAAAAATATTTTTTTCATGTTATCTCCTTTAAAAAATATGCTATTATAGCATATAAATTTGGTTTATAAATATGCCAGAATAGAATATTTAGGACACAATCTTGAACTTTATTTTAGAAGGAATTTTAAGTGCATTCGGTCTGCTTTTTAGCGGCGATACGGAGACCTTTTCGGCGATTAAGGCGACGCTTTATACTTCGAGCATCTCGATACTTTTTGCGATTATAACCGGCTTTCCGATAGGATTTATCCTCGGATTTTACGAATTTCGCGCTCGCAGAGTGCTTAGGCTTTTAAGCGACGTCGCGCTTGCGATGCCCACTGTAGCGATAGGACTGATCCTTTACGCTTTCATATCCAGAAACGGCCCTTTGGGCGAGCTGGGGCTGCTTTTTACGCTCAAGGCCGTAATGCTCGGGCAGTTTGTGCTGGCGCTTCCTATCATCGTCTCGCTAAGCGCTAGCGTCATCGAAAATATGGACAAAAAGCACTATCTAAACATTATGAACTACCGCCTAAGCCCGCTAAATTTAATCCTTTGCGTGCTTTACGAGCTGCGCTACGCCCTGCTGGTCGTCATCGCCACCGCTTACGGGCGGATCGTCGCCGAGGTAGGCGTAGCGATGATGATCGGCGGCAATATCAAATATTTTACCCGCACGATCACCACGGCGATCTCGCTTGAGACCAACAAGGGCGAGTTTGCGATGGGTATAGCGCTCGCGCTGGTGCTGATTTTAATAGCGTTTGCGGTAAATTTAGCCATCCACGCGCTAAAAAGGCTGGATCGATGAGTGCAGATAAGCTAAAGCGTCCGAGCAAAAATTTCACGGACAAAAATCGGGCGGAGCAGGAGCGCGAAAATTTTATGAGCGAAAATTTCATGGATGTAAATTCCGCCGCTGAGAATTCTGCGAATAAAAATTTCACTGCGGGAAATTCTAAGAGTGTAAATTCTGCGACCGAGAATTCCATTAGCGCAAATTCTGCGGGTGAAAATTCTACAAACAAAATTTACGCGAGTGAGAATTCTGCGAGAAAGAATTTTACAAATGAGAATTCTGCCGCCGCGCGATCTGTATCCCATAGCGGGCTAATCTCTGTGAGGGATCTAGTGCTGCGCTACGGACGGAGCGAAATTTTAAATATTCCTAGCCTCGATCTAAATACGAGCGGTATCACGGCGCTTTTGGGCTCCAACGGCAGCGGCAAATCCACGCTGCTGCGGATTTTGGCCTTTTTGCAGCGTCCGAGCGGCGGCAGCGTGGAGCTTTGGGGGCAGCGGGCGCCCTCTTTGCAGACGCTGCGGCAGATCTGCTTGCTGCTGCCCGAGCCCGTGCTTTTAAAACGCAGCGTGGAGCAAAATTTTAAATTTGCGCTCAAAAGTCGCGGCGCGCTTGCAGAATTTGACGAGCGGGTTGATGAAGCGCTCGGCCTAACGGGGCTTGATAGAAGTTTTTTATCAAAGAAGCATTTCGAGCTTAGCTCGGGGCAGACGCAGCGCATCGCGTTTGCGCTCGCTCTGGCGCAGCGTGCGAAGCTCTATCTGCTCGACGAGCCGACCAACAGCCTCGATCTTGCCGCTTCCAAGCTCTTTGCGCGCGCGATTTTATTTATGCGAAGCCGCTACGGTTGCGGTTTTATCATCGCCAGCCACGATGAGAAATGGCTCAGCGCGATCGCGCAAAGAAGCGTATTTTTGCATCGCGGCAAGATATGCGAGTTTGAATACAAAAATATCTTTGACGTGCAAAACGGAGCTTTAAAATTTTCGGATGAAATTTCGCTGCGCCTTGAAGAGGGGCTCGCACGCGCCCGCAAAATCGCGATAAATCCGAGTAAAATTTTATTATCCCAAAGCCCGTTTGAACGCTGCTTCGCGGGGATTTTGCACTCGGTTTCGCTTCAGTACGGCTCCTCGCTACTCATCAAGATCAAAGCAGGCGATCTGTTGCTAAAATGCGTCACGGCGCAGGATGAGCGACGCTGGAGCGCGGGCGAGAGGGTCTATTTCGGATTTGAAAACGGCGCGTTTTTAGGGCTGGAGTAATTCTGCGCGAAGTGCGGATAGGCTTTATTTCTCTTTAGAATTTTTATTCGCGCGACACTAATATTATTTCTTCAAATTTTTACTGCGAACCATCTAGCGCGGCGTACCTGGCGAAACAAAGCGCAAAAATTTGCGTCTTTAAATTTTGAAATTTACGGGTATGGCTTTACCTGGCGGCGCGGCGCGGAATTTTAAAATTCTAAATTTTAACTCCGCAGAGCGTGTAGTTTATTTCGCCTGCAGTGCAAAGGCGGAAAGATAGTAAGAATTCTGTGGCGCAAAACCAGCGTAAAATTTCGAAGAGACGGCGCAGAATTCCGATAAATTTTAAAAACGGCGCGGGATTTATAAAATTTCACGAGCTCAAAAAAGCGGCAAAGTTCTAACCTCACGCCGCTTAAATCTTCCCGCCAAACATCTCGTACATCGCCTTTTCCTCGCCCCAAAGCTCGCGATGTTTTTTGATGCAGGATTTTATCGCGCCAACTAAATAGAGCACGTCTTGCTCGGTGTGCGTGTAGTGCAGGCTCACGCGCACGAAGCCAGGCTTGCTTTCTGGCATGCGCCCCTCCTTGATACCCAGCAGATCGTGAGCGTACGGCCCCGCGCACATCACGCCCGCGCGCGTCTGGATACCAAAGTCGTTGCTAAGGCTCGCAGCGAAATCATACGCCGAGACGCCGCGCACGTTAAAGGAAATTATCGGCAGTCGCGGCGCGCCCTTTGGAGCGTAGTTTATGACCTCGTCAATGCCTGCTAGCTCGCTCTCAAAAAGCCGCGCCAGCTCGTCTTCGGCGCTTTTTATCCTCTCAAAACCGACTTCGTTTCGCAGCGCGTAGGCTAAGCTTGCCCGCATGAGCCCGATAATAGGCGGCGTACCGCCCTCCTCTAGCTGCTCGGGGTTTTTCAAAAATACGTGCCCTTCGCGGCTAGCG
>ERZ773063.1680-NODE-1680-length-12760-cov-3.109957_pt1 | contig 12760 bp, 11 predicted proteins | sample MGYA00580625_ERZ773063 | MGnify/ENA primary metagenome ERZ773063 (study PRJEB29015, sample SAMEA2738022) | human oral metagenome | biome: human oral; feature: human-associated habitat; material: dental | place: China | collected 2042 ...
GCGTAAAATTTGCATAATTTTGTGCGCGGCATGCGGAATTCTCGCCGCCCTGATTAAAATTTGGCGCGAAATTTTGGCCGTCAGAATTGAAATTTCGCGTAGCATTCTCGGCGTCCGAATTAAAATTCCGCTCAGAATTTTCGCTGCAAAAATTAGGAGTTTTCATTGAGCTCTCGTCGTCTGATCGTGGTAAATTTTTGGCGTCGTCCGCACGCTCTAAATTTGCGCATAAAGCCGAGCTGCACGCCAGCACCGCGCGGGCTTCGGCGGCGCTTTTGATGCCGCAAATTTTGATCTTACTTCTGTACGACATATAAAAATTCCGTCACGTAAAGCTCGCGCGCGCTTAAATTTCTGCTCGCGCGGTAGGTCGGATAGCGGATCTCTATCGTGCGCACGGAGCCGATGTGTGCGAGGTTTTTTAAAAATTCCGCCTTCGAGATGAAACCCTCGGAATTAAAAGAGATTATTAAAAATTTCGCCGGAAATTCCGCCAGCAGCGCAAAAAATTCCTCCGCAGCACTTGATTTTTTGTTATATGCCGAGCGGTTCCAGTCTGCGGGGATCCCGGAAACCCTGCTAAGCTCCGCAGCATTTGGGCGCTTGCCATCGTTTATAAAATCCGTGATCAAATTTAGCATGAAATAGTTCGAGCCGTAGGGGTGCTGATTATAGGGTGGATCAAAATACGCGACGTCAAGCTGCGAAAAGCGCTCGCGCGCGCTCTGTGCAAAGCGCGCGGCGTCCTCTTGAAAGACCGCGCTTTCGCAGGCAAAATTTGAAAGCACGGGCAGGCGCAGAGAAATCTCGCCCATTATGCGAGCTAGCGCGTTTTCGCCGCTGCCGCCGAACTTGCCCACGCCCGCTTTGTCCTTGTAAAAGCCCTTAAAAACGCCGCCCGTGTTTGAGTGGATGCTCGCCTCGCTAAGCAGCGGCGCGGTGAAAAAATTGCGAAATTTTTGCGGGATTTTACCGATCTGCTCGCAGAGCCCGCCCAAAATCAGGGCGTTTCGGCGCGTGTAAAAAGCGCGCTCGCCCACCTTGATATTCCGGTCGTCCTTCGGCGCGTACAGCTCGCTAAAAAAGCTCTTCTTCGGCGTGAAATTTCTTAAAATTTCAGCGTGTAGCTCGCTCAAATCCCGCCACAGCTCGTCGCTAAAATTTGAAAGATAGCAGGAATTTATCGCGCGCGAGTAGCCCTCCAGATCGTTTGCGATCACGAGGTTTGAGTGCGCTTTGGCAAGGCGCGCGACGATGCCGCTGCCGCTAAAGACGTCCGCGAAGCTGATCTTGTCTCGCCCAAGCTCCGCCTTAATCTCGCAGATCGCACGCTCTATCGGCGCTAGCAGCGAGCGCTTGTTGCCCAGATAGCTGATGAGCTGCTCGCTTAAAAACTCCCTCTTTTCGCCGCTATCCATCTAAGCTCTCGCTCCTACGTAGTTTTCGTAAAATTTCCACGTTTTGCCCGATTTGATCGCCTCTAAAATGAGTGGCTTAGCCTCTGCAGGGCTTGAGACGACATCGGCGCAGTATAGCGCAAACATCGCGTTTAGCACGACGATGTCAAATTTTGGCCCGCTCAGCTCGCCTTTTAAAATTTGCTTTAAAGTTCCGGCATTGGCCTCGCGGTCGCCGCCCTCTATATCGCCGTGAAATGCGCGAGCGAAGCCGAACTGCTCGGGATTGACGCGGTATTCTAAAATTTTACCGTCCTTGACCTCGTGGATTAGCGTTTCGTCGCATAGGCTGATCTCGTCCATGCCGTCCATGCCGTGCACCACCAGAGCGTGCTTGCGCCCCAAAATCATCAGCGTTTCGGCGATGAGCCCGTTTACTTCCTCCAGATAATTGCCTACGATCTGATTGCTTAGGCTTAAATTCGGATTTAGCAGCGGCCCCATTATATTAAAGACGGTGCCGATTTTTAGGCGGTTGCGCACCTCTTTGACCTCGGCGGTGATCTTGTGAAAAAACGGCGCGTGAAAAAACGCTAGCCCCGTGCGATCTAGCAGCGCCCTAATTTGCGCAAGATCGCTAAGTAGTGGCACGCCCAAAGCATCCAGAGCATCGGAGCTTCCCGATCTGCTAGTAATCGCGCGGTTACCGTGCTTGGCGACGCGCACGCCGAAGCTTGCCGCGATAAAGGCCACGGTCGTGGAGATATTGATCGTCTTTAGCCTATCGCCGCCCGTGCCTACGATGTCAAACATCGGGCTCGGATCGTCGTAGGTGATCGAGTATTTTAGGATACTACGCACGAGCGCCGTGAGGCTGCTTGGGTAGAGCGACTTTTCGCTGATCAGCACGAGCAGCCCCGCAAGCTGCACGATATCGTAATCCTGCTCGTAAAGCGCCTTACAAATGACGGCGTAATCGTCGCTATCTAGCGGGAAGCCCTTTTGTAGCTTCAACATAAACGGGGCGAAATTTACCACGAGTTTCTCCTTTAAAATTATCTTTTTGCCGTAATTGATGAAATTTTCGATGATCTTTTTGCCGTATTGGGTAAAAAAGCTCTCGGGATGAAATTGAATGCCGAAAACCGGCTTGCTTCGGTGCTTCATCGCCATGATTACGCCGTCATTTTCGCTCTTTGCTAAAATTTCAAACTCGCGCGGCAGCGTGGCTTCGTCCACATAAAGCGAGTGGTAGCGCATCACTTCAAATTTACGCGGCAGCCCGCTAAAAAGCACGCCATCTGCGTAAATTTCGATCGTCGAGCTCTTGCCGTGCAGCGGCACCTCCAGCTGCTTTATCTCCGCGCCCGCCGCGTATCCGATCGCTTGATGCCCAAGGCACACGCCCAAAATCGGCACGTCCAAATCCGCGCGCAAAATATCCAGGCAGACGCCGCTGTCTTTTGGGTGATTTGGCCCGGGGCTTAGGATTATGTGCGACGGGGCAAGCTCGCGCACCCGCTCTAGCGTTATCTCGTCGTTGCGGAAGTAGCGCACCTCCTCATCGCTTAGCTCCAAAATGTATTGATAAATATTAAAAACGAAGCTGTCGTAATTATCTATCATTAAAATCAAAATTTTATCCTTTTTTAGGGCGTTTGCGCCTCTTTAAAATTCTAAATAGTTTAAATTTAACCGCTTTGCGGCGGCTAAATTTAGCGCCTCTTGCGTGCTAAATTTAAAATTTCGCCCGCGGCTGCGGCATTACTACATCAGCTGCGACGTTACGCTGCTTTGCAGCCGATATGCATCTCGGCATTGCGGCGCCGAATGAAGCTAGGACATTAAATTTAACGTCCTAGCAGCGATACGCTTTAAATTTAGCCGAATCAAACTCACACCGAAGCAAACGGCGCGTCTGAGCCGATAAGCTTAAGCGTCTAAGCTTCCTCGCATAGCTCCTCGATCGCCTTGAGCGGGCTCTTGCGCTTTTTGCAGATCTCTGCGTATTCGCTCTTTGGCGAGCTGTCGTAAACGATACCTGCGCCCGCTCCGATAAATACGAGATTGCTTAGCCCTTCGCAGCCGAAATTCTCCGCGTTAAATTTGGCAGCTTCAAACCGCATCACGCGGCTAAAATGCGGCTTGCCTTCTAAATTTAGCGCCCCGCCGCTACTCTTTTGCGCTGTGAAATCGCAAAGCTCCGTCGCTTCGGACTTCTCCTCGCCGCAAACAGCGTTTAAATTTAAGTTGGAATTTCGCTTAAAATCCTCGTCCGAGCAGGAATTTTGCGCGTCGCGATTTACGAAGATCGCCGAACGTATCAAGATCGCCTGCATCACGTCGCCGCTAAAGCGCCAAAATCCGATTCCACCGCCGTAGATGCCGCGCTCGTAGCGCTCCAGCTCATTTATGATCTGCATCGCGCGAATCTTCGGGCTGCCGCTTAGCGTGCCCGCAGGAAAGATCGTGCCAAGCACCTCAAACGCGCTTACCCCGCGCGGCTTGGTGCCGTAAACCTCGCTTACGATGTGCATCACGCTTTCGTAGCGCACGACGCGCATCGCGTTTTGCACCCGCACCGAGGCGGGTGCGGCGAATTTGCCGATGTCGTTGCGAGCTAGATCGATCAGCATCCGATGCTCCGCAAGCTCCTTTTCGTCGCTTAAAAGCTCGCGCTCGAGCGCCGCGTCCGCTTCGGCATTCGCGCCTCTGCTGCGTGTGCCCGCGATGGGAGCGACGAAAATTTCGTCCTTTTTGATCTCCATAATCAGCTCGGGGCTGGAACCCGCGACGCAGCCGTAGGGCGTCGGGAAGTGAAACATATAGGGACTTGGATTGTTCTTTTTGAGTCGCTCGTAAAACTCCAGGCTGCCGAGATTCGTGCCGACTTCTAAAATTTCGCCCAGCACGACCTGAAACACGTCGCCGCTTTTTATCTTTTCTTTTGTAGCCTCGACCATCGCGCTAAAATGCGACTCCTCGGCGCCTAGATCGGTTAAAATTTTAAATTTAAGCTCTTTTTTCTTAGGCTCAGACTTCGCCGCGGCTTGCGATTTCGATCCGCCTTTTATAGCGGCGTCCGCTCTTGCAGCACTCTGCGGCGCGCCTTCCGCTTCGGCGGCGGCTTGCTGCAAAGTCTGCGGGCTAAGCCCGCGCAGGCTTTCGTAAATTCCAGTGTCTTTGCCGTAAAAATCGTAAATTTTGCTGATTTTATCGTAGTGCAGGTAGTTTGCGGCGTCGGCGTAAAAAAACGGCGGGAAGTCATACAGTGCCTGCTTCGGCGCGCCAATATTTTCAAACGCGCGCACGATGTCGTAGCCCAAAACGCCGAAAAGTCCGGCAAAGCTCGCGTTTTTAAACTCGCTTGCGCCCGCTTTTGCGCTTTTTACCTCATCAAATTTAAGCCTCAAAGCCTCAAAACTCATCTTAAATCCGTCGAAATAATCGCAATCGATGCCGATGATGACCTGAGCGTCGTCCTCTGCGAGGTAGCTTTGCGGATGCGTCTTTAAAATTTCGCGGTAGTAAAACAACGGCTCTTCTAAAAGCATTTTCGTCCTTGGAATTTTTAGCGCCATTATACGCTGCTTAGCTTAAATTTGAGCGGGCGATGCGAGCTTAAGCGGGCTTGAATGCAAGCAAAATTTTAGTAAAATTAGCAAAAATTTAAGGAGAGCGTATGAAAATTTTATTTTCTCCAAGCGAGATGAAAAGCGAGCTGAGCGGCGGCCCGCGCATTTGCGAGCGAAATTTCATCTTTGCAGATCTTTACGAAAAGCGCCTGCAGATGCTGCGCGCTTATGCGGATTTCGCGGATAAAGCAAGCGAGGCGGAGCTTTGCAAGCTTTTCGGGCTAAAAAAATGGGATGCGACTCTGCGCGAAAATATCTTTGAAAAAGGCTGCACGAAGGCGCTTTTGCGCTACACTGGCACCGCGTATCGCGCCCTAGGCTACTCGTCGCTAAGCCCCGGCGCACAGGAGTTTGCGGAGCGAAATACAATAATTTTTTCAAATCTTTTCGGCCCCGTGCTGGGCGGCGACGCGCTGCCGAACTACAAGCTCAAGCAGGGCGAAAAATTCAGCGGCATAGACGCGGCGAAATTTTATCGCGATAGCTTCTCCGCCGCGCTGGATCGGTATCTGGCGGATGAATGCGTCGTGGATCTGCGTGCGGGATTTTACGAAAAATTTTATGAGATGAAGCGCGAATATCTAAGTTTTAGTTTCATAAAAGGCGGCAAGGTACTGAGCCACTACGCCAAAGCCTGGCGCGGTAAGGTGCTGCGCGAAATCGCTCTTGCGGGCGCTTGCAGCGAGACGGAAGTGCTTGCGCTGCGCTTGGGCGGCGCCTCCGTGCTAGAGATCAAACAGATCGGGCTAAAAAAGGAGATCGTGCTGGAAATTTCATAAGGCGCGAAAACCGCTCGGAGAAATTTACTATAAATTTTGAGGTCTAATGCGGATTTTTGCGTAAAATTTAGCCCGGAAAATTTGCTGCGAGTTCAAATCCCGCCCCATCCAAAGCGATTTTACCCCGAGAAATTTGCGGGAGGAATTTTGGCGTGAGGATTTTGCGGCGGCGGCTTCTTGGTTTTTTGGCACTCTTTTGGCGGGCTTTGGACGGCGAAATTTTACCGTAAGGATTTTTCAGAGCAAAATTTATGCTCTTTGCGTTTGCCCGCTCCGCATAAAATTTTACGGCGATCTTGTCGTGACTTTGCATCGCTTTTACGGCGATTTTTAGAATAAGGAGCGCGGAAATTTTTCCGTAGAATTTTGACTGAAATTTTACCGTGCGGAATTTTGCCGTATGAAATTTCGCCGCGATAAAATCCTGCCGAAAATTTAATCGCGGCAAAGATACTGCGCCGCGATCTAAACGTAAAATTTTAATCTAAATTTACGCTAAACCGCCGCAGTCTGGGCGCAGAATTTTAAAATCCGCTGCCAAGCCGCAATACGAACAAACGCAGGCGGGCTAATTTGCATAAAATTTCAAGCCGAAATTCCACACCTTAAAATCCCGTAAATTTTCAAATTTTGCAAATCGCGCGCTTGAAATTTCAGCTAAAATCTCGCTTGTAAATTTTCAAGCTGACTCCAGATAAAATTTCAAACCGAAATTTGGGGCATAAATTTCAAACCGAAATCCCACTATCAAAATTCCCTGCCTCGAAATCCCGCAAATCCTCCGCTTTCAAATCCAAAATTCCGCAAATTTAGCGAGCTTTAAATTTTAAAGCTATAAACTTCGTCTCAAATTTCAAGGATTATAAATGCTAGAACTCCCCTTTATCGGCGCCGTCGTGGGCTTCATATCGGGCTTTTTCGGTATCGGCGGCGGCACGGTCGTAATGCCCGTGATGATGGCTCTGGGATACGACGTCAAGACCGCCGCAGGCATCTCGGTGATGCAGATGTTCATCGTCTCGCTTTTCGGCTCATATCTGAACTACCGCGCGGGCAAGCTTCGCCTAGATAGCGGCATCGCGGTGGGGCTCGGAGGGCTGTGCGGCGCGAGCCTATCGGGCTTCATCGTAAAATACTCGCCCGAGATCGTGCTTGAGATCGGTCTTCTACTGACGCTCGCCATCTCATTTCTCAAGCTCTTTAGCACGAACGTAGCAAGCGGTGGCAACGCCGATCCCCACGGCGCGGTGCTGTTTTTCATCGGCTTTGCTATCGGTGCGATCGCGCTTAGCATGGGCGTGGGCGGCGCGGTATTTCTAACGCCCGTATTGGTCGGATTTTTGGGCGTCGATATCAAAAGAGCGGTCTGTATGGGGCTATTTTTTATCGTTTTCGGCTCATTTAGCGCGCTTTTGAGCCTTTCGTACAACGGCCATGTGGATTACGAACGTGGCGCGCTGCTAGCCGTGGGCGGGCTTTTGGGCGTGTATTTCGGCACCTCTCAGGCTCGCCGTGCAAAGCGCGAAACGCAGAAAAAATGGCTGCTAGTCCTTTATGTCGTGCTATTTGCGCTAGCGCTAAAAAAGGTGCTACAGTAGCGCCCGCTGTAGTAGCACTGCGGACGATTTTGCCGCGCTATTGTTTTGCTTTGCGATCGTTCCGCTACAAGTGCAGTTTAGGCGCCTGCTACAGGCACATCAGAGCGATTTTAAACGTTCGCGCTGTTTTGCTACGCCGCCCTTTTGCGTCTCGTAGTTTTTGCTTTGCCGTCCTCTTACACTGCGCGCATTTGGTCGCCGTCTTGCCACGCTGCGTAAAATGTCGCGTTTCGTCGCGCGAGTTAAAATTTTAAAACGAAATTTCAAAAAGCGCGAGCAAATTTTAAAAGAGAATTTTAACTAGCCGCGTTAAAATAGCGAAGTTGCACATCTTTCGTCCTATGGAGGTTAGATGGCGAAATAAAATTTACAAATTTTAAAAGGACTTGGATTGACGAACTTGATTTTAGCAGGGCTAGGCGGCTGTGTAGGCGCGATGGCGCGAGTAGGCTTAAGTGGAGCGATCGCGCGCGCAATGGATCGCGCCGGATTTTGGAGTGCGTTTCCGATCGCTACTTTTTGCGTGAATGCGCTGGGAAGCCTACTGATAGGGTTTTTGCTCGCACTAAATTTAACGCAGAGCGTGCGGGTATTTTTTATCGCAGGCGCGCTGGGCGGCTTTACGACATTTTCTACGTTCAGCTACGATACGTTGCAATTATTGCTGGCGCGAGAATTTGCTATCGGTGTGCTAAACGCGGTCTTAAGCGTATGCGTTTGTATGCTGTTTTGCTATGCTGGGATGCTCGCGGGCAGAGCGCTTGCAGGCTAGCCGTGGAGCACGTGAGCTTTAAATTTAAATCGCCTCTAAGCTTGCGCTTTTAAATCAAAATTTATTGAAAGTGCCTGCGCTACGGAATTTTATCGCGCGCATGTGCTGCAAAATCTGCGAGCGATGGGCACAATCCCACATGCCGTGCAGTTTTGCGAAAGAGCACGCAGTAGCTTCGGTAAGTTCAATAGTTATCAAGACGAGCAAATCGTAAGACGAACGAAAAGTAAAGCGAGCAAGAGGGATTGTGGCTAAATAATTGTGCTCGGCGTCGGGCAGCGGGCAAAATCCAGATAAATTTGAAATTTGCGTGCATTCTCTGCGTATCTTGTTTGCCGCAGCTTTGTGAAATTTCGCTATCTTGCGCCTAGTTATCGCGACGCCCTAAAAATTTCGCTGTCTTGGCGCGGATAAAATAAACCTAAGCCGCGCGATAAATTTTAAAAGCTCCGCGGGCAAATTTTAAAGCTTGAAGCTTAGAATTTTAAAATTCTCACGTAAATTTTAGAAGCTAAATTAAAGCTCGCCGAAATCACGATCTTATGTGTCAAATCCTGCAGCACTATCTTAGATTTATCGCAAGCGGCTGCGAGCCCTCTTAATTTCATTTCTGCAAATTTCATTGACCTGCTCGCCCTCGCTATTTCGCAAGATAACCTCGTAGTCCGTGATCTCGCGATCTTTGTTATACCCCTTGATATATCTGAATCTCGATAAAACTATTTTAAAGGATTCCACGTCGTCTAAAGTGTATTTATCGCCGAGCTTGACGTAGTTAAAATTCTCGCTAGAAAGCGTCGAAAAATCGCTAAATTTTTGTTTTAAATTTAGCGTATAGATCGTCGTATGCGGGGCATCGTTATCACAGCGACTAAATTTGTCCTCGCCAAAGGTAAGCGCGAGGCAAATTTCATCCCCGCAGATTACCTTTATATCTTTAGCGCGACTGTTTATACGGATGGTTTGGCGCCAACCCTCGCCCTCTATCTCAAAGACGTTGCGAGCGAGCTTTTTAGCTATTTCATCTCCGACATAGCCTCTGGCTTCTGGTTTATCAGCCCAACCGAGCCCAGAGTAGTTCGGTTTTTGCGGAAAATCCGCAAGCGGAGTTTGAAGCTCGCTTATGGCATTTAAATTTTCCTCGGTGCCTTGCGGAGCCGCAAAAGAGGTGCCTCTCATAGAGTGTAGATTAAAGAAACCGATAAATTTCCTCACGACCTTATACGCCGTTTGAGAAAATATCTTGGCTTCGTTTTCAAAAAGCGAAATATCGTAGATACCATATCTGTAATATCCAAGCTCTCTTTTCACCCAATCTAAATCCGGCGAACGATCGATCTCGTCGTATCCATAGTAGCGCTCTGGCATATCTTTTTGTAGCAAAAAGTCGTCGCTATCGCTGTCCTCATACCTAAGCCAGACCCCAAAATCGTCCTTAGTGTATAGATAATTAAACTTTGCGCCTCCTGCGAATTTTTTCTCGCCTAGCCAAAATACGGGTCTTTTGTCTAATGGCGGCAGAGCGGCGACCGGAGGCAAATTTTGCAGCTCTTTTTCAAATTTTTCATCGATATAATCGCAAGCGCTAGTGGGCATACTAGGATCGCAACCCTCGGGCGTATCGGATGAAAAAAGCAAATTTAAAATCACAAATATATACAGCACAAAAAGCACGCATGCAACGCTCACGACCAAGGCGGTAATTTTTAAAATTTTTATAAAAGTTTTCATGTCCAAATTTTACCTCGTTGCACCTAAAAAGCATAAAATTTTGCTTTAAATTTGAAATCCTCCGCGCATTATCTGTACGCTTCGCCTATTGCTTCGCTAAGACTTTTTAGTAGCTCGTCCGCGGCCTTCGCTTTGTCGCGCGCGCTGCGACTTTTGCCGTTTGAAGCGCCGGATCTCGCTCCGCTTACGCAGTCTTGCACGAAATACCACCAAAAATACCCGCCCACGTAGTTTTTCACGTAGCGCGGCATCGTATAATACCGCCTCATCATAGCCTTTTTGCTCGCCTGTGTAGCGTCCGCCGCCGTATTTCCGCACTCACCGATACCGAGCTTTGAAGCGGGAAAGGCGCTTTGCAGATCGGTAAAAATTTCGCTCCAATCAGGCGCAAAGCCCTCGTTGTCGTCCTCGTAGTAACTTACGAAAAGATAACCCAGCCCATCTTTCATATCCTGCGGCACGAATTTTCGCAGCCACTCGCGCATTTCTATTTTTTGTACTCCGCTCGGCGTATAATACGCCGTAAGCGCCGTCTTAGCGCCCTTTTTGTGGATGAGCTCGAATGCCGCGATCATCTTAGCGGCGATGAAATTCGCATCGTCCCCGAGCCAGCCCTCGCCGTTTATTTCGTTGCCGATCTCCCAGATCGCAACGTAGGGCGCGAGCGCGGCGAAGGCGTCCGCAAACCTCTTTTCGTAACTTTTCACACTTTTGTACGAGCTCATCTCGTAGGAGTCCACGGGGCAGGCCATCACGTACGAAACCTCGCTAAGTCGCCTAAAAAGGGGTTCGTACTCGCGCGGGCTAATTTCTTTTGACATTACGACGCGCACGGTCGGCTTTACGGGTAGGGCTTGCAGGGCGCGCACGATGCTCTGTAGTTTCGCGCCCGAGGCGTCTTGCGCGTCCTCGTACCAGCCGTCGTCGATCGTAACGCCCCAGATGAAGTCAGATTTAAAATTTTGTTTTGAAATTTTATTTGGATTTTCGCCGTAAAGCGCCCCGCAAAACAGCGCCCCGCAAAATAGCGCGAGAAATATGTGTTTAAAATAGACCACGACTTGTTCCTTGATTTGAAATTTTAAAAATTTAGCTCTCTGCCGATTTTTTATCAGCCGATCAAGCAATCAAAATTTATCTTTTGCCTCTAAGATCATAAGAATAATACGAACGAGAAAAACCCTCTACGCTGAACATAGCAAAAGCGTTAAGCGCAAGAGCCGCTAAGCTTAGTAGCACCGTAGCAGGCAGTGAAAAACGCGCCAAAAACGCATTTGCAATAGCAGCAAGTACAAGCGCGATAAAGCAATATGAAAATATCGCGACTCCGCTAGTGTCGGCAAGCTCCTGATAAAATCTATAAAAAAACAGAAACGATGCGATGAATCCCAATGCAAGTAGTATTTGAGCGATGATGCCGCCCGCTAAAAATATAAATAACAATACGCCTATAAATATCGCCGCAAAGGCAATGGCTACGTTGCGCAAAAGGCTGCGGCTTACGGTAAGTTTAGAGATATTATAAATGCTAAAGATAAAGAGCACGAATGCCGCTGCGCTTAGTAATACTCCTAATCCGCCGTAAATTCCTAATAGCAATAGCACCAGTTCAGCTATAGCTTTTAAGGCGCAGGCTGCTATGAAGGTGTATTTGATGAGCGCTACTTCTTTTTCTTGAGGGTTTGAGGGTTGCTGGTCTTGAGTGTGGAGATAGTCGTTTAAGTCCATGGTTGCTCCTTGAAATTTATGTAGAAGTATATCTAAAAAACGAATAGGTAAAAATAAATTTCAAAATTTAATGGCTTACAGGCGTGGTACAAGGCAAGTGCCGCACAAAGGCGGGCAAATTTAAGAGGTAAATTTTAAAATTTAGATCGGAATTTCGGCGCTGACGCGGCGGATAAATTTTAAGCGGGCTGTAAATTTAAAAAAGATGTGAGATAAAATTTCGCGCAGATCTGCAAATTTAAAATCCGCAAATCCGCGCAAACCGCTACAAGCGTGACTCGTAGCGACGTAGCGTGTAAAGACGTTTAAGCATCTTTTTGCGAGCTGAAATTTTTTGCTTTTTGCGGACTTCCGTCATCGGCTCAAAAAATCGTCTCGCGCGAACCTCGGTAACGACTAGGTTACGATCGGTTTGCTTCTTAAAGCGTCTGTAAGCTTCGTCGAATGATTCGTTCGGATATACCTTTACTCCAGGCACTTTCCTCACCGCCTTTCAAAAAAATAAGTCGTAAGTTTAGCGAAAAATTCTTTAAATTTGCTTTTGAAGCTCTCTTTTGTATTTCCACACGCTTTTGTTGTTGCGAGTATCTATCATCGAAAGCTCTAAAAGTAGGCTCTCGCTTGCTTGTGCGGTAGAATTTTTAGCTGCAGAATTTAAGCTTTTTACTTTTTTAGATCCTGTCTTACCATTGTTTGTCGCAGCGGGACTTTGCGGTAAAATTTTACCTACCAAGATGTAATCCGGCGCGTAGATCGAGCCGCTTTCTACGGCGTGATAGCCACGGCTTACACCATCGTTGCTAAATACGAGTTCATCTTTACTTGGGGCGTCTGTGACGACTGCTTTGCCTGAATGCAGCAGTGAAATTCTAATTTTTTTACTCAAAAATTCCGCATCCACGCCGTGCGCGTTCGTCCCGTCCAGCGGTTCGATGCCGACGACGCTGAATCTACCGCCTTTTTTGCCGACTATGCGCTTCGAGAGCAGATCAGCGATGCTTTCGCCTGCGATGCGCTCCAGATATGCGTTTGGATATCCTGCGTGATCTATGCCTCCGGCAAGTGCCGAATTATCCGCACTTTTGGAGCCTTTAAGAGCAGCGCAGCCCGCTAAAAAGGC
>ERZ773063.1683-NODE-1683-length-12744-cov-5.875640_pt1 | contig 12744 bp, 7 predicted proteins | sample MGYA00580625_ERZ773063 | MGnify/ENA primary metagenome ERZ773063 (study PRJEB29015, sample SAMEA2738022) | human oral metagenome | biome: human oral; feature: human-associated habitat; material: dental | place: China | collected 2042 ...
AAATCATATCTGCCATATCCGCCCGCGCATAGCGCAGGGCAACGCGCGGGGCTGCGCCGCCGTGCGCACACAGATCATCGACCGCCATGCGTGCGAGCATGGTGAGCGCGATTTCATCCGCACCGTGCACAATCATCGCCCGCTCTTGGGCGATGTTTTTTTGTGTCAGCAGTGCGGCAAGCTCCATTTTTTTCAGATTGCCGACCGAATACTCCTCTCCGTCGTCCTGCCCGAGGATGAGGCGCGTGAGTACACCCTCCTCCGTGAGCTCGATGAGCATGGAGGCGAGTGCCGTACTCTCGTCGAAGTGTGCGAGATATTTTTCCAGATCGTCGGGTGGGAACTCTCCGCGCAGCCGCTCCATCTCGTTCTCATCGACGGGCAGTCCCGCTCCCGCACGTCCGAGCAGACGCGCGTAGGCGAGTAGGGAACGCCGCTCACGCCAACCCTCGATCCCATCCTGCGGAATCGCACGCGGTAGGATGTAGAACGCGTGCAGGGGGACATTCGGGTGCGCCGTGTGCAGTGCGCGCAGATATGCGGCAAGCGCGTCGATGTCGGCATGAGAAATATGTGCCTCACGCGCCGCGAGCAGCCCGCCCGAGAGCAGCTGATCGATCGAGAGAATGACGGCGTCGGCATTTCCCATATGCTCCGCGAGCCAGCGGCGCATTTCCTCCGTTTCACCGGGTTTCGAGTAATAGTCCATATACTCTGTGGGCGGTGTTACAATCGTGCACCCGATGATCTTCCCGCCGTTTATGACGAACTCCCTGCACGGCGGGCGCGAGTCGAGCGGCACAAGGAGGAGTGGTCGTTGCCCCTCGGTGCTGTTATCCATCGCAGCGTGCAGCGTGCGCCACTGCCCCGTATTGCTCGGATGAAATACAACGTGAAAGAGGAGGAGGGAGAGCATAAGAAAAGCGGCGACCATCCCGAAATTCTGCCTCATGCGTTCCCTCCTCCCTTTTGGTGCATTCATTTCAACTGGAAGTATTTTACTGGATACTGCTGTGTTCTGCAATCCCGTGTTTGCTGTCGAATTGATTCCTGCGCGAAAAGGTGCAGGGAAAATTGCATCTTTTCATGCGCTATGACTGCTAGAATGTGGACATGGATAAGGCAGTGAGCACAACGGATGGAGGTATGACCTATGACGACGAATCAGCTGAAAGTAAACCTTCATATTACGGAAAAATGCAATTTCAAATGTCGGTACTGCTTTGCGCACTTCGAGAACAAGAATGATATGGGAATCTCCGATTGGAAGCGCGTGATCGATAATCTGAAGCGGAGCGGTATGGTGACGAAGATCAACTTTGCGGGCGGTGAGCCGGTACTGCACAAGGATTTTGCGGAGATCGTCGATTATGCATACGGGCAGGGATTCCAGCTCTCCGTGATCTCGAACGGCTCGCTGCTGCTCGATCGGAAAAACTTGCCGCAGGACTTCTTTCGTAAAATCATGACGCTTGGGATTTCTGTAGACAGCATCGTACCGGAAACACTTCAAAAACTTGGCTGCTGCGATGCAGGCGACAATGTGTTGACGAAGGAGAAGCTGGCGCGGCTCTTGTCTGTGGCAAAAACGGAAAACCCCGATCTTATCATCAAGCTGAACACGGTCGTCACGAACCTAAACGCCGGGGAGAAGCTCACACATCTGGAACGGGAACTTCCGATTGCCCGATGGAAGTTCCTCAAGATGAAGCGTTTCGACGACGGGCAGCGCACGAACAAGAGCCTCGAAATCGACGAGGAGACGTTTCAGAACTTCCTGCGCAGCAACGCCCGTATGCAGGGGGAGAGTGTTCCCGAAAGCTCCCTTGCGCGTTCCTACATCATCATCGACAACCGTGGTTCTCTCATCGACAATGCAGAGGATCACTACAAGACCGTCGGCAGTCTGCTGCGCGAGGAATTTCGGACGGTGTTTTCCCGCTACGCATTCGATGAGGAACTCTATGCAAGCCGGTATGAACAGGTCGGATGAGGAGCGTTCTTCCCTCCGATCGTTCTTGCAGATGATTCGTATATTCGGTAAAATAAGAGATAGCTTAGGAGGTGTGTGTTTTCATGAGACAGAACATTGCCATCAATTTTTTCAGTCCGGTACATATGGGGAAGGGCGTGGATGCAGCGACGGGGCTGCGTTTCGCCTGTGTGACAGAGAACCCGTTTGTTCTGGAGGTGGGGACAGAGCCGTTCCCCGGCTTCCAGACGAACGAAGCCCCGCTTGCCAATGTGGTCGACCTGCTTGCACGGGATGGGGAGCAATTGGATCGCGTCTATTGCCTCGTTACGCCGCAGTGCATCTCAAGAGCAATGGGCGGCGAGGATAGTGATCTTTTGGTGATTGAGAATGAGGCACGGCGTATTTATCCGAGCCCGTTCGATTTTTGGTGTACCCGTATGAAGCGACTGCGTCCCGCACTCACGGAAGCCATATTCATCCCGATCCTGCTCCGCTATCGTGAGGACGCTCTCATTGAGGACATTGAGGGGCATGTTGCATCCCTTACAGAACGCATCAAGGCAGATGCCGGCGGCTTCGCTGCATGGGGAGACTGTCACATCTATGCGGATATTACAGGCGGGGCGCGCTATGTCAACATGATGATGACCTCGGTTCTGCAATTCCTGCAATATGACGGTATGCGGATTGAGAAGATGCTCTATGCGGATTTTCATACCCTTTCGCAGGAGAACCGCATCTTTGACGTGCGTGCCGCTGGTGATGTTTATAAGTTGGTTGCGGGTGCGGATGCATTCGTCTCCTACGGTATTTCTCGAACCATCGAAGAATATTTCGGCTATGACACAGCGACAGGTCGAGCGGCAAAACCCATCAGCAGTGCGCTCAAGGACGTACTCGGCGCAATGCACACTTTTTCCGATGTGATTCAGATCTGTCAGACGGGAAATGTGCCACACGCGTTAGACGGATTAAGTGAGGCTCTTGCGGCATTCTTGGAGATGCCCGAAGAAGAACGTACGGTGGATGACCGTATGTTCATGCAGATCATAGATACGATCACAGAGGGGTATGGTGCATTGCTTGCGGTGGCGGACGGCGAGACGGAACGCTATGAGGTCATCATCCGCTGGTGTGCAGAGAAGGGGCTCCTCCAACAGGCGATGACCTTTGCGACGGAGTGGTTGCCTGTCTGCTTCATCCGGCGCAAAATCGTCTATCCTCTGCCCATGCTCCGTTCCTGTGCGAGGTCGGCGGTGGATCGGATGCACCCCGGGTGGATGCAGAACTTCATCATCAGTCCGAACCTTTACTGGAATGCCATTCAGGAGCGCAAGAAAAAGAACGATCCGATTGTTCTTCAACTGGGGCTTGAAAAGTGTACGTTTCAGCAGGGCGACCCCAACAGCAGTGAAGCACGGTGGGCGGCATGGCAGGACACATGGCAGCAGCTGCTCGAAAAGGTGGAGGTCGTGCGGACGGATTGCGGAAAGAGTCTCATGCTTGACTGCTTGCGTACACACTTTTTCCTGCGCGAGCGGCGAAATCTGATGAATCATGCAATCGCGGAAAATGTATCGCGCAGGGAAATCGGAGTGCTGCTCGACGATGCACTTACGGCACTTGCTGCGGCTACGGACAGGATACAGAAGGGAGTAATGTAACGTGCGGAAGGATATTATGCTTTGCTTTTTGAGCGATGTCAAAACCAAAGACAAAAAAATTTCTGTCGCAGAGTATCAGAACATAGGAGACCAAAAAGAATGTCATACAACGAATGAATCCGCTGTCCGCTATTTGCTATACGGATCGAATGAGCCTGTGGATAAGTTGTCGCGGCTCTTTCTCGTGCGGACGAACAAAGTTGCTGGAAATATTACTTGTCTTGTGAAAGAACAGGATTTGAAAGGCAAGCGGACTTCTCGCTACATAGACTACAAAGATGAGCAGGAGAGAACATGGACGCATTATAAGTATTTCTTGCACCGCATTTCTGAGCTTATAGCGGATACAGAGGAGATTGAAGATGGTAGGGTTAGGGACATTGTCGAACATATTGATTTTGATGAGGATCAGCCCATTGAAGAAAATATGAACGCACTTATCCGCGTTGCCTCCCGCGTACGCGCCTATGCGAAGAGCGTCCGAGAAGATGACCCTGCGGCAGAGATTGTTCTCCATGTTGACTGTACGGGCGGAATGCGCAACGCCTCTATGATTCTCGTTGCACTCATGCGTCTCCTCCAATATGAGCGCATCGAGATTGGTAAAGTTCTCTACTCGAATTTCAATCGAAATGACCCACAAAAGAATCGGGTGGAGGAAGTCAATCCCTTGTACTCATTCTTTGATCTCGTTGCGGGAGCGGAAGAATTCGTCCGTCATGGGGAAGTGACCGTGCTGAACAAGTTCTTTGAGAAGCGGGAGCGCAGCACCCATCTGGACACACTCCTCAATGCCATGCAGAAGTTTGCAGAGGAGTTGAAGCTCTGTCATTACGGTGATTTGAGTGAGGCGATTACAGTCCTTCGAGATGCCATTCATGATTTTCCGGAGATCTCTCCCTCCGATGTATCATCGGCGGCAAAGCAGAACGACGACCTCATGCGTCAGATGCTTGGGCGTATTCAGGAGGACTATGCGCCGATTCTGAAGGAGAAACTCGACGACATCGCACTCATCCGATGGTGCATTTCTCATAATCTCCTTCAGCAGGCGATGACACTCTTTACCGAACGTGTGCCGGAGTCCTTGGCCAAATCAGAATTTTTGTGGATTCAACCCGCTTATCAAACAGATTTTTCCAACGAGCAAAAGAAGGATTCGATGAAGCGGACGGAAGCTTTCTATCTTGTCAATATCTATCCGAAGTCCCGCGGAGATGTAGGACAACAGAAAGACACGCAGGACACGATGCTGAACCGAGCAAAACAGGTATGGAAGGAGCGGTTTGGAGAATTTCTGCAAAACCTTCTGACGGAGCCGCACCATGTAGAGAAGCAAGACATTCACAAGCTGCTTGAAAGGCCGTTGCCTGAATTCGATGAAATACGCTTAAGCAATGCAGCGGAATTGGGCAAAATTCTCTTTTCCATTCATACGATGTGCAGAGCGCAGGCGGGAGAGATTTCACCGGTAAGAGCAGAGATGAAAAAATATCTTGACTACGTTCAAACATGGGTTGCAGATAAAAAAGTAAGTAAAAATGATCTAAAAGAGGATATTTTTACAAAAGACGACCACGAGCTTGCGGGAACGATCATCAAATTCATGGAGGAAAAAGTTGGTCAGGCAAGGTTTTATCTTAGTGTAGAACGGATGCGTGGAGCAGTCAGAATGAACGAGGGGCGACTCTGTTCGTGGAATCCGGAAAAGGCACGCAGTATCCTCACACGGTATTTTGACATCAAGGATGAGCGAAATCATACAAGCCATGCCGGCAACAAAACAAGACGATTTGACGCTGCCGAATTGGAAAAGCAGATGAGCGTAGCACTTGATGAAATCGAGACTGTTTGCGCGGAAAAACCGGTGGAACGAAATGCGTTTATCAACCACACAAATCACCCCTCCTCGCGTTGGGAGGAAGGGCAGAGATGCGCCGCAGAGGCATACGGTACGATTGTCGATCTGCCGTTTCCTGACATCTCCACCGAGTGGGGGGAGATGGAGGTGCGGCATCTCGCGGAGGAGAACGCGATCAGGATTCTTGCGCGCCGTCCTGCGGCAGTACTTGTGCAGGGCGAGTTCAGCTATACTGTCGCGCTCGTCGAGCGGTTGAAGGCAGCAGGAATCCTTGTACTCTCTGCGTGCAGTGAGCGCCTTGTGCATGAGCGCACGGACGAAAACGGGGAGACTGTGCGCGAGTCACGCTTTGCATTTCGACGCTTCCGCACCTATTGATCCAATTCCTGCGGAGGGTCGCCGTATTCTCTTTGGTAGAGTTCCTGTGCCTTGCGGAGGCGGCGCACGATCTCGTCGCGGATAGATGTCGGTTCGAGGACGCGGGCATACGGACCGAGCGAGAGAATGCGGCGCAGCACATCTTCTTGTTCAAACGTGCAGAAATAGACGGTGAGATGATAGCTTCCATCCTGCTCAATGAACGCCTTTTTGTCAAAGGCTGAGAACAGCGTGTATGTTCGTTCACGTGCATTACGCGAATCATGAAAGGAAATCGTGACAAAATTGCGCTTCTTATCGTCCGTGGTGCGACCGTTTTTCGACAGATATGCCTGCCATGCCTGCTGTGCCGTTTGAAAGGCTTCATATGGCATCGCCGTTGGGATGCAGAGAGGGAGCTGCCTCTCTGAAACAATATGCGGTTCATGCGTTTGTGCATCCAAGAGCAGGAGACTGTATATGCCGTTGGATGCATTTTGCCGAAGGAACAGCGGAATGTAGTTCTTCTTTTGGAAGGAGATTCCTTGATGCGTTCGGAGTGCGTATATTACGGTCGTCAACGCGGTATGAATCTCTGAGGGGCGTTGATCGAGCGGATGCCAAATCGGCTGACGTTTCCAACACGAGAGGTCAAAGGGGGCAATATCGCTGAGTGAAGAAAGCAGTTTTTCCTTTAGTTCTTTTGACAGGAAGAGATCGGCTTCCTGTGAGAGCAGGCAGGTTTTCAGCCAGCGGCGTTCGAGCGTCGTCGGAAGAATAGGGATTTTGTTCTTCGGTGGAACAACGATGAGATCTTTGGGTGTCAGCTTATGGGCGGCATTTTCTTTGATTTTATCCGACGCTGCAGCAGTTATTTCAAAATGAAATGCCGCCATGATATATTGACAAAATAGGTGTTCATGCTCAATTCTGTAGTATGGCGCGTCGCGTAATAACTTCTGCATGGTAGGCATTTCTTGCTTACGTTTTGCCATGTCACATAGACGATTGTGCCGGTCAATCAGCCAGCGATATGTACCTGCATGAACTTCTTGGAAGAGTGTGTCCATGGAGGATTTTGATTTCTGCTTATTATTGGCATCAGTGGGCTCTTGAGGTTCTTCGGATTCTGCCTCTGTGTCAATCATATTTGGATGTCCGTCGTAGAGCTGAAGCGTTTGCTCAATGCCGCAGCGCATATCCGTATGCAGACGCGTTTTCGTACTTGGCGAGATTTCGATATATGGCAGAAATGTACGGAGGAGAGGGAGATATTTTTTTGGGTCGCGGCAGGAAAAGGAGCAGAGCACAAAATCATCTGCATCCTCATGGACAATGATTTTTGGGAGCTCGGCACGCAAACGCTGCATGACGATGTGCTTTTCGTCTGCTGTGTGAAAGAGGAAACGGAGATGTATGTCTGTTTTCCGAAATCTTTCCTTTCGATAAGGTGGCGTAGAGGAGGGAGGATCGATGAGGAGGAGATCACTGATCTCTTCAATCCGCAGAAGGTGACGGGATGGTTTGTCCGACTTATATGTGAAAATTGCAATGAGCTGGCGCCTTCCATCTCCCTGCTCATCTTCCCGTATTTCGAGTGGATGCACATCTGTGAGTTCGATGTTCGTGAAGCCTTCGTTTTCTTTGTGATGCCAAACGAGGTGTAAATATTTGCCGCGGGCAATAGCGAGGAGTATCTGATAGACAACATCATCGTCGAGGATGCGGCGAATATCGAGATTGATAAAATGAAAGGGCTGACACCTGTTTTTATTGATGTTGAATTTACAACGAAGGGTATCTGCGAGAAAATAGCCCGGAACGTTCAAAAAGGCGCTGTTCTTAAAATAATCGACGGCAAAGAGCAGCGACTTCGCTTCATCTGCGGACAAATCGGCGAACGGATCGCTTGCGAGCGCATAGAGGAGCGGTTTCTTTTTGTCATCTATCTGCACGAGTCCGTAGGCGGAAAGTTTTCGGAGGTAGGTATGAATCTTACGTTCCTCCAACCCTTTTTGTTCCAAACTATACATAGCGTAAGCGGAGCTCGGGTATTTGGAGTCGTTGTTGATGTCGTTGTTGAGCAGCTTGTTGTCGAGATGTGGCACAGCAGTGTAGATGGCATCTTTGCTGTGGCGTGTACCAAGCACACGGAGGAGGTGGATGAAGAAAAAGACTTCCGGCTGCGTCAAGCCTTTCAAGCGATAGGTATCTGCGAGAAAGTTTTCGTTTCCGTGATAAGAGTCGCCGCGAAATGCCGGTCTGCGATTGCGTTTGTATTGTGTTGGCTGATAGCGATCCTTTGGAAAGATAGCTTCACAAAACGTCACGAAATATTGATAGGTGCGTATTTGACGGAACAGGAGGCGCGACAAATCTTTTCTGGAATAGCATCCATAGGAAGCGAGACGAAAAAAACGCCGGCGTGCTTCATAGGTGTCTTTGAAGAACTCATCCATTTTTGCGTCTTCTACCGTACGCTCAAAGAATTGTTTGAGAGCATCCATAACCTCATCCCTCTCTATTCATCTATACTCTTATGCCGTATAATTTCGTCATATTCCGTTATAACCCTTGTCATAGGAGGAAAATATGTTAGGTGTTCTGGTTCTGCGTTTGTGCGTGGAGCGGGGTGGTCATTACTCCATGTTTCCGGGAAAGCTGCTCCACGGTGCGCTCTTTCGCTGCATTGCCGCATACAATGCCCCGCTCGCGGGCGATCTTCATGAACGCAGGGTAAAGCCCTTTACCGTCGGGATGCTGCGACGTGTGGGGAAAAGTTTCGGTGCAGTCCCGCAGACGCGGGAGCTGAATGAGCCGCACTATGCTGTGGGGGATAAGCTGCTGCTGCGGTTGACCGCACTCGATGAGGATGTGCTTTTCGCACTCCTTCACATCCCGTGTGGAATGCAGTTTACAGTGGGGAAGCTCATCTTCACCGTCGAGGAGGTCCTTGCCAACGGGCAGGAGGACACAGGATGCGTCGAGGTGGAGGAACTGATCGCGGCGGCTCTCTCGATGGAGGAGGTTACACAGTTTCGCATTTCCTTCCGATCGCCGACGGTCTTTCGCGTGGATAATGCCGACTGTGCCGTTCCGCGTTCCGAACTCATCTTCGCCTCCCTCGCGGATAAGTGGACGTGGCAGAGCCTCCCCTTTGCCGTGGACAAAGCCTATGTGCGCGGGATCGCCGCAAAGCTAACACCACTCGAATGGAGGGGCGCAGGGCTTCGGATTCGGCAGAGCGCACAGAAAACAGTACCGGGATTTATGGGGGATTTCACGTTCCGCATGGATCGCCTCTCTGCGGAGGAACGGGAGATTATCCTGCTGCTCGCGCAGTTTGCGCCCTTTTGCGGGACGGGGCGGCTGACTGCGCAAGGCTTCGGGGAGACGCAAATCGTATTTTCATAGGAAAGGTGCAGGGAAAATTGCACTTTTTACGGTAGAATTCGTGTAAGATGATAGAAGAAAGAGGGAAAAAGATTAGAACTGTCGAAATATAGTGTATTCTATATTGATGAGATTGAGGAGGCTGTGCAGTGGAAGACAGGACATATACATATCAGGCAATACTCTTTGACACACGCTCCATTCAAAAGTATATCTTTTCGAGCAATCGGCTCAAGGCGAACATCGGCGCATCTCATCTCGTCGATCGCGTCTTTGATGATGTACTGCTGCCGACCGTTCGTGGGGAGCTGGGTGCGGATGCGCTCGATGATAGCTCGTGGGAGCAGCCGGAGATGATTGATTGGACGGATATGCGGACAGCGGCGCGCGTGGGCTACATCGGCGGCGGCAACGCACTCCTTCTGTTTCGGACGGAGACGGTGTACGAGACACTTCGTTCTATTGTGTCTGCATTCACCAAGAAACTTCTCGAAAAAGCCCCCGGACTGCGCACGGGAGCGGCGATCGGTACGATGACGCTTCGGGCAGATGGCAGCTATGCCGGCGCATCGGATCATTCCGATGCGCCCAATGATCTGACGCGCCTTGTTCACAAGCTAAAGGACTTCCAGAACACGGTGATTCCCACCGTGAACGTTCCCTACACGGGGCTGACCCTCGTATGCAGTGAGAGCGGAGAGACTGCGAACGTATGGATGAGGGACGAGAAAGAGCCGAACGGTGACAAAGAATCTGATGATGTGGCGAGTGTTCCGGCAAACGTGAGGATGAGAGATGAGAAGGCGCCGAACGGGCGGTTCTACGCGTGGGAAGTCGCGGAGAAACTGCGCGTGGCAATGCCGCAGGCTGGAAAACCGGCAGCGGTGCAGACCGCGCTGATGGAGAAACTGCAATCTTTCCTTCCGCCAAAAGAGCGGGAGAACTTTAGGAAGAACTATGCTTTCCCGATGAAGTTCGATCAGCTCGGACAGCAAACGCCGAAGAATGACATTGCTGTCGTCCACATCGACGGCAACAACATGGGGAAAAAATTCCAAGAATGCAAAACATTGACCACGCGCATCCAACGCTCGCTTGCGATCCGTGACACGACCATTGCCGCCTTTGCTGCACTGGTGCAGAATATTGTGGCACATATTGAGCGTTATAATGGAACCCTTGCACTTAGCGAAGATCAGAAGAAGCGCACGCTGCTTCCCATCCGTCCCCTCGTTCTGGGCGGCGACGATATGACCTTCGTCTGTGCTGCTAAGGTCGCGGTGGAGTTTGCGAGTTTTGTGATGCGCCATTTGGTGCATGACGATACGGAAGGCCGTATCCCCATTGACAGCTGCGGCGGCATCACCATCATGAATACATCGTACCCCTTTTTTCGCGGGTATCAGATGGCGGAGGAACTCTGCGCAGCGGCGAAGAAGCGTATGCGCGAGAGCAAAGAGGCGTCCTGCTGGCTTGACTTTGCCATCCTGCACGGAGATCGGGCATCGACACTCGCGCAGTTCCGCGCGCAGGAATACACCGGTGTATGCGGTGATCTGCATTTCGGTCCTTACCGTGTCGATGCGGATGCGGGAGAGATGGATAGCCTTGCAGCACTCCTTGCAGGAGCACGAGGGATGCGGAAACTCCCGAACAACAAGGTCAAGGAACTGCGCCGTGTCCTGATCTACAGTGCACATGAGCAGCGGCAGTTCCTTGCACAACTCGGCTATCTCGGGATGCGTATTCCATCTCCGGAGGCGTGGCGTGATTACGAGAAAGACCTTTGGGGGAAGGATAAGCGAACGCCCTATATGGATGCGGTTGAGCTGATGGATTATATCATAGGGGATGAGGAGGTGTGCATATGAAGAAAAAACAAAATGCCGCTGAGCGGAGAAATGCGAAAAAACAGCAGACACAGGAGGCGCGCCTTGCAGCGGTAAAACAAAAACAGGAAGAAAAAGAAAAAGCGGAACGTATCGAAAAGGCAAAATCCGCACGTGTTCCTGTGAAAACACCGATGCTCCGATATGGAGATAAGGCTTCGAGCGCGGAGATCAAACCGAACGACCCCATTTCCATCTACGTCAAGACTTTTTCTCCGCTGCATCTTGGTTCGGGAGGCGCGGACATCCATGTCGATGCCGATGTTGTGCAGGATGATGTCGGGCTTCCGTATTTCCCCGCGAAGCGGCTCAAGGGGCTGCTCTATGAGAGTGGGCTTGAGGTTTCGGAGATGGCGGGGCGATGTAGTCGAGATACTGCCGTGTCAGATTGGCATGAGAGCGGGCTTGAGGTTTCGGAGATGTCGAGAGTTCGCCTCATTGACAAAGAAAAATGGGATACACTCTTTCAGCGCGGGAGAGGCGTCGTACAGCAGCTTGTCATTTCCAATCTGTATCTTGAAAACTATGATGTGCTCCACGCGGATCTGTTGTATTTGCAAAAGAACTTCCCTTCCGTGTTCCGCCCTGCATACGTCCTCGATCAGTATGCGAGCGTGCGTTATCAAACGGCGATCAACCCGGAAACCGGTGTTGCACAGGAAAACTCGCTGCGCAATATGCGCGTGCTTGATGCGGGAATTACGTTCGTGGGCGAGATTCGGATTCTTGGCGGGGACAAGGATTGCCTCAGGACACTTGCGCTTGCCGTGCGTAACCTTTCGCAGTGCGGCGGCAAACGCACGCGTGGATTTGGACAGATCGCGTGTACGCTTACGCAGAACGGCAAGGATGTCCTTGTACCTCTTGTGGAGGAGGCACTGTCCAAAATCAGAAGGAGAGGAGGAAAAGCCTGATGATGGAGATACAAGTTCGGATTCACACAAAGACACCCGTCATCCTCCCGTGTACGGGAGATGCGTCGGATCTGACGGCAACACAGGAGTTTTTCAGCGGCTCGGTGCTGCGCGGGATTCTTGCACGGCAATTCATCGGGAAACGGAAATTGGACGATGATGCCCATGAAGATGAAACGTTCAGGAAACTCTTTTTTGCCGATCTGCGCTTTGTTCATGCCTATCCGTACGATCCTCGGAACGATACACGGGCGATGATCCTGCCCTTTTCCCTCCAACGGAGCAAGGACGGTACGTGCATCAAAGACCTTCTGCAAGCAGATCCTGAACCGAATTTCAAGGGGGTGAAGGGCTTTGCTGTGATTGCCGAAGGGGAGATTCGTTCGGTAGATGTACGAAAGAGCATCGGCTTTCATATGAGCCGCACCGATTTGAAGAGCGAAGGCGGAACGGCACTGTTTGCGGGGAAACGTAAAAACTGCGGTGGAGACGGAACAGAGCGGCTTGCGGGGAAAAGCCAAGACGGTGGCGTCTACAACTATGAGGCGATCGCGGCGGGGCAGGATTTCCTCGGGTACATCTATGGATCGTTGCAATCCCTCAATGCGCTCCTCGAACACATAGAAGAGCGCACTTTTTCCTGCTATGTCGGACGGTCGAAATATACGCAGTATGGTCTGTGTGAGGTAAC
>ERZ773063.1688-NODE-1688-length-12720-cov-9.381129_pt1 | contig 12720 bp, 7 predicted proteins | sample MGYA00580625_ERZ773063 | MGnify/ENA primary metagenome ERZ773063 (study PRJEB29015, sample SAMEA2738022) | human oral metagenome | biome: human oral; feature: human-associated habitat; material: dental | place: China | collected 2042 ...
GAGGCCCCGGACACCTGCCCCCCGGCGGCGTGAGCACCGTGGGCCGGAGCCGCGCCGCCGACGCCCGGGCCCGCCGCGGGCACCTGCCCGGAGGCCGGCTGCGGAGAGGGGGACGAGGCCTGCCCAGGCGCCTGAGGCTGCCCGCCGCCGCGCAGCATGTCCAGCGTACGGGGGTCGACCGTCACGGTCTCCATGGAGTGCGCGGCGTCCGACATCTCGGCCTCCGCCGCCCAGCCCGGTTGCCCGCCCTGGGCCACGGGCGCCGATGAGGGCCGGCCCGCGCCCGACGCATGGGTCGAGGGGGCGTTGGTCTGCGGTTTCTGGGGTTCCGACACGACGAGACTCCTTCGACAGGGCACCGGGATGATCCCGAGTGCGTATGACGTGTCAAGCCTACGACGTCAGGCTACTCATTTTGAGGGGGAACCGCAGACAGCATAATGTTCGTCGGATACTCGCCAGTCCCGCCCGGACGCGTGCACCATACGCCCTCGGCCGCTTTCACCGGGACCGGCTCGCCCCCGCGTCGACATCGGCCCGCCTCAGCCCGGCGCGCCCGCCGTCGAGGCCCGCACGACGAGCTCGGGGGCGAAGGACACGTGCCGCACCTGGGAGCCGTCGGCGAGCAGGAGGTCGGCGGCGGCGCGGCCGATGTCGCGCATCGGCACGTGGACGCTGGTCAGCGGCGTGATGAGCTCGGAGGCGATGTCCACGTCGTCGTAGCCGACGATGGCGACGTCGTCGGGAATGGCCAGCCCACGACGGCGGATCTCGCGCATGGCGCCGATGGCAAGCTGGTCGTTGGCGCAGAAGAGCGCCGACGGCGGGGGGTCGGCCCGGAGGAGCTCGGCGGCCCCCACGGCTCCGGCGTCGGCCGTGTAGCCCTGCCCTCCGCTGGCCGCCTCGACCTCCCGGAGGACCTCGGCGGGGTCGAGCCCGGCCTCCGACAGCGCCGCCAGCACGCCGTCGCGGCGGTCGATGGACTGGCGCACCGACAGCGGCCCGTTGACGAAGCCGATGCGGCGGTGGCCGAGCTCGACCAGGTGGGCGACGGCGGCCCGCGCGCCCGCGACGTCGTCGCCGGAGACGGTGGGCAGCTCCTCCGAGATCGGCGGGTGGTCCATGAGGACGATCCGGATGCCGCGTCCGGCCAGGACCGCGAGGTTGTCGAGGGTGGAGGTCGAGGGCGTCACGATGACGCCGCGCACGTCCAGGCCGGCCAGCAGGCTCATGAGCTCGCGCTCGCGGTCGGGGTCGGAGTCGGTCGAGCCCAGCATGGGGACCCGGTTGTCCTCGCGCAGGCGGTCCTCGATCCCGCGGGCGGCCTCGGTGAAGAAGGGGTTGGAGATGTCGTGGACGAGCACCCCGACCAGCGAGGAGCCGCCGTGGCGCAGGCGCCGGGCGGTCTCGGAGCGCACGAAGCCGAGCTCGGCGATGGCCGCGCGGACCCGCTCCAGGGTCGAGTCGGCCACGCGCTCGGGGTGGTTGAGCGCGTGCGAGACCGTGCCCACGGAGACGCCGGCCCTCTCGGCGACGTCGCGCACTGACGGATGAGCCACGGCACCCCTCCTTAATCCCGACTCACAGTCCAGTCTCGCACTCCCGCCTCGTCGAGCGGCCCTCCCCGCAGGGTACGGCACCGTCGCCCGGCGGGCAGTGTCTTCAAGAGCACCATCCGCGGGCACGTCGTCCGACCCGCCGCAGGCAGGCGCCTCCCGGCGGTCGCGACCCCGAGAAAACGATTCAAAGCATCTCGGAACGAGGTTGCCGCCCCCATGCGCACGTGCTAACGTTCCGGATTGATACGTTTCAACACCGTGGCCCCGCCACGAGACCCCAGGGGAGGCGCCGACCCTCCCGCCGCCCTACCTGTTCAAAGGAGAACACGTGCCCACGCAAACCCGCTCCGTGACGCCGCCCAACCCCTGGGTCGTCGGCGTCGTCTCCGGCATGGCGTCCTACATCGACTCCTGCGCCATCGTGTCGTCCGGAACCGCCCTGGTCATCTACCAGATGGCCATGGGATTCGGCGACGGCCAGTACGGCATCGCCTCCATGGCGATCACTCTCGCCATCGCCTGCGGCGCCCTGTTCGGCGGCCGCCTCGGCGACCGCTTCGGCCGCAAGCCGGTCTTCTCCGCGACCATGCTCATCATCGCCGTCGGAGCGCTGTGCCAGGTCTTCGCAGCCAACTTCGGCATGCTCCTGACGGGCACGATCCTCGTCGGCCTGGGCACCGGCGCCGACCTGCCCGTCTCGCTGGCGAATATCGCCGAGACCTCGACCGACTCCAACCGCGGCAAGATCATCGGCCTGTCCAACATCCTGTGGACCGTGGGCATCGTCGGCGCCATCGCCTGCGCCTCGGTCGTCGGCAACTGGGGGAAGCTGGGCGGGCAGATCCTCTACGGGCAGGTCGGCGTCATCGCGATCATCGTCCTGCTCGCGCGCCTGCCCATTCCCGAGTCGCACGTCTGGCTGGAGGCCCAGGCGGAGAAGAAGGCCGGCAAGGAGACCGTCCGGGCCGAGCGCGCGCAGCTGTCGATGCTCCTGAGGCGCCCCTACCTCAAGCCCTTCCTCGCACTCATCCTCTTCTACTCCCTCGTCAACATCCCGGCCAACACCGGCGGCCAGTTCACCACCTGGATCAACGTCAACATCATCGGCATGGACGTCGCCTTCTCAAGCCAGATCGGACTGCTCCTCATGCCCCTGGGATTCGTCTGGGGCATCTGGTTCATGAGGATCGTCGACACCCCCAGGCGCATGCCCTACTTCTACCTCGGCGCGGCCTGCTACGCCGGCTCCTACTTCATCTACATCCTGGGCGGCTTCCACGTCTGGAGCTACGTCGCGGTCACCGTCGTCAACGGGCTCGGCAGCGGCTTCGCCTTCGAGGGCATCATGAAGGTCTGGACGCAGGAGTCCTTCCCCACCCTTCTGCGCACGACGGCGCAGGGCGCCATCATCTCCGTCGCCCGCGTCATCGCGGCGCTGACGGCGGCCTTCACCCCGATCCTGCTGCGCCTGAGCCCGCAGATGGCCTACCTGGCGCTCGCCGCCATCGCCGTCGTCGGCTACGCGTTCGCGATCTGGGGATTCCGGGGCAAGCAGCGCAACGAGTTCCAGGTCGAGGGCCACGCGGAGGCGGACGTCGCCGCCGCCGAGGAGGCCGACGTCGACTTCACCGTCCCGGCCGAGCCCGCGCACTCCGACTGAGACCCGCCCGCCACCCCGCCCCGGCCGGGCCATGCGTAGGCGCCCCGCTCCACGGCCTCGCACGCCTGAGCCCCGTCCCGTCCGGGTCCCGGGGTGGTGCGCGCACGCACGAGCGGGGCCACGGCGCCGGGGTCCGAGCGCCCAGGGTCCGAGCGCCCGGGAACGTGAACGTACCTTTCCCGCGTGAACGTACCTTTCTCCCATCCTACTGGGGATAGAGCTCAGTAAGGTGGGAGAAAGGTACGTTCACGCGACGAACTTCCGTTGACGCTGAGGAGCCCGGCCCGCCCGAAGCACCGGGAGCGCCCGGGAGCGCCCTGAATCGCGCCCGCCGACGGACGCGGCGCGCAGGAGGACGGCGCGCGGCACGCAGGAGGACGGCGCGCGGCACGCAGGAGGACGGCGCCGACGGGGTGAACGCGCGCCCCTCGGCGCAGGCGTCGCCCAGCATCGGGAGCGCGGGCGCAGAGGGGCAAACACCCTTGTGAAACGGTTCAATCCCAGTTATGCTACCCCCGTCGCAATCCCTACCGGGGCGGGCCGCGGCCCGCCTCCAGGTCCGCCCCCCAGTCACTGACGACCAGGAGAACCACATGACCACCCCGACCCTGTCCGACCTGAGCCCCGAGGCGCGCAGCCTGCTGGAGAGCCAGACCATCGAGTTGCCCAGCTGGGCCTTCGGCAACTCCGGCACCCGCTTCCGGGTCTTCACCACCGCGGGCGTGCCCCGCAACCCCTTCGAGAAGATCGACGACGTCGCCGAGGTCAACCGCCTGACCGGCATCACCCCGCGCGTCTCCCTGCACATCCCGTGGGACAGGGTCGAGGACTACGACGCCCTGCGCCGCCACGCCGAGGACCAGGGCATCTCCATCGGCACCATCAACTCCAACGTCTTCCAGGACGAGGACTACAAGCTGGGCTCCCTGTGCAACCCCGACGAGCGCGTTCGCGCCAAGGCCGTCGCCCACCACCTGGAGTGCATCGACATTATGCGGGCCACCGGCTCGCCGACCCTGAAGATCTGGCTGGCCGACGGCACGAACTACCCCGGCCAGGACTCCATCCGCGAGCGCCAGGACCGCCTGGCCGACTCCCTGGCCCAGATCTACGCGGCCCTGGACGAGGACCAGGGCCTCGTCCTGGAGTACAAGTTCTTTGAACCGGCCTTCTACCACACCGACGTGCCGGACTGGGGCACCTCCCTGGTCCACTGCCTGGCGCTGGGCGAGCGGGCCAAGGTCGTCCTGGACACCGGCCACCACGCGCCAGGGACCAACATCGAGTTCATCGTCGCCCAGCTGGTGCGCCTGGGGCGGCTCGGCGCCTTCGACTTCAACTCCCGCTTCTACGCCGACGACGACCTCATCGTGGGGGCGGCCGACCCCTACCAGCTCTTCCGCATTATGAACGAGATCGTCGCCGCCGGGGCCCTGGCCCCCGACTCGGGCGTCAGCTTCATGCTCGACCAGTGCCACAACCTGGAGGAGAAGATCCCCGGCGAGATCCGCTCGGCCACCAACGTCCAGGAGGCCACCGCCAAGGCGCTCCTCGTGGACCGCGAGGCCCTGAAGGCGGCCCAGACCGCCGGTGACGTGCTCGCCGCCAACGACGTCTTCGTCGACGCCTTCAGTACCGACGTGCGCCCCCTGCTGGCCGAGCTGCGCGAGTCCCAGGGCCTGGCCCCCGACCCCATGCGGGCCTTCCTGGACTCCGGCTACCTTGAGCGGGTGCGCGCCGAGCGCGTCGGCGGCAACGCGGCGGGCTGGGGCGCCTGACCCTCCCCGCCCTCAGCCGCGCCCCGCCCGGGCCCCGAGCCGCGCACCCGACGTCGTCGTCCGAAAGGAACCCTCATGACCGCCACCCCCGTCCACATCGGCGCCGTCGACCTCGGCGCCTCCTCCGGACGCGTCATGGTCGGCACCATCGCCGACGGACGCATCGCCCTGACCGAGACGCGCCGCTTCGCCAACGGCGTCATCCCCCTGCCCACCCGCGAGGGCGAGCGCCTGTTCTGGGACATGCTCCGCCTGTGGGACGAGGTGCGCGAGGGGCTGCTCGCGGCCGTGCGCGACGTCGGCCCCCTGTCGGCCATCGGCATCGACACCTGGGGGGTGGACTACGGCCTGGTCAACGGCTCGGGCACCCTGTCCGCGCAGGTCCACGCCTACCGCTCGGCGCGCACCCGCGGCATCCCCGAGCAGGTCTTCGCCAGGATCCCGGCGCGCGAGATCTACGCGGTCAACGGGCTGCAGGTGCAGGACTTCAACACCATGTTCCAGCTCGTGGCCCAGGCGCGCGACAACGGCATCCCCCGGGCCTCCAACGGCGCCTACGCCCGCACCCTGCTGCTCCTGCCCGACCTCCTGGCCTGCTTCCTCACCGGCCAGCGGGTCGCCGAGGTCACCAACGCCTCGACCACCGGCCTGGTGGACGCGCGCCTGCGCACCTGGTCGCGGCCCCTGCTGGAGCGCCTGCGCACCGAGCTCGGCCTCGACCTGGACGGCGTCCTGCCCGAGATCATCGAGCCGGGCACCGTCATCGGGCCGGTGCGGCGCGAGGCGCTGGAGGTCTTCGGCCCCGACGGCGAGCCCACGCCCGTGGTCGCCGTCGGCAGCCACGACACGGCCTCCGCCGTCGTCGCTGTGCCCGCCGCCGAGCCCGACTTCGCCTACATCTCCTGCGGGACCTGGTCCCTGGTCGGCCTGGAGCTGGACGAGCCGGTGCTCACCCTGGCCTCGCAGAGGGCCAACTTCACCAACGAGCTCGGCGTGGACCACACGGTCCGCTACCTGAGGAACGTCATGGGCCTGTGGGTCCTCAACGAGGCCGTGCGCACCTGGCGGAGCCAGGGCCTGGAGACCTCCCTGCCCGACCTCGACGCCGCCGCGGCCGCCGCCGAGCCGCTGCGCACCGTCGTCGACATCAACGACGCCGCCTTCTACGCCCCCGGGGACATGGCGGCCCGCATCGACGACGCCGCCCGCGCCACCGGTCAGCCCCGGCCCCGCAGCGCCGGGGAGTACGTGCGCTGCATCAACGACTCCCTGGCCCTGGCCTACCGGCGCGCCGTGCGTCGGGCGGCCGAGCTGTCCGGGCGGGAGGTGAGGGTCGTGCACATGGTCGGCGGCGGCGTCAACAACCGGCTCCTGTGCCAGCTGGCCGCCGACGCCACCGGGCTGCCGGTCCTGGCCGGCCCCGCCGAGGGCACCGCCCTGGGCAATATGGTCGTGGCCGCCCGCGGCGCCGGGCTCATCGAGGGCGACCTGGGCGACCTGCGCCGCCTCATCCGCGACTCCAGCCGGATCGCGCGGTACACGCCGCAGGCCGACGCCGCCGCCGGCTGGGACGCCGTCGAGCACCGGCTCTTCGGGTGAGCCGTCCGCCGTCGTCCTATCCCACCGTTTGAGAGGACACCCTGATGATCGATGACGCGCAGTACGCGCCTACGGCGCCGCAACCCGCCGCCACCCGCGACGGCGTTCCGCTGGCTCCGCTCGCCGGCGGCTTCCTGCCGCCCTACACCGAGCGGCTGCCCCTCCTGGCAGACCTGCCGGCACCCTCTCCGGAGTCCCTGGCCGCGGCCATGGCGATGGCAGCCGCGGGCGCAACGGCGCGGGAGACTCCCGGCCGGGCCGAGACGGGCGCGCCCTCCGACGGCGGGGCAGCGGCAGCCCTGGAGGCCACGAGGGCCATGGACGCCTGGTCGGCTCCCTTCGGGGACCCGGAGGAAACCCACTCGACCGCCGAGGAGCGCCTGATCGAGGGGCCTCACGGGCCGATCCCCCTGCGGATCTACCGCCCCGAGCCGGGCTGGATCGCACCGGTCCCCTCCCCCGCCGACGACGACGGCCGGCGCGCCGGCCTGGTGTGGTACCACGGCGGCGCCTTCGTGGCCGGCGACCTGGACATGCCGGAGGCCGACGCCGTGGCCCGCGGCATCGTCACCCGCACGGGGACGACCGTCGTCTCGGTCTTCTACCGGCTGTGCAATGACGGGGCCACCCACCACCCCGTGCCGCACGACGACGCCTGCGCCGCCTTCCGCTGGACGTCCGCCCACGCCGCGGGGCTCGGCGTCGACCCCGCGCGTCTGGCCGTCGGTGGAGCCAGTGCGGGCGGATGCCTCGCGGCCGGCGTCGCCCTGCGCGGACGGGACGACGGCGCCGCCCCCTGGCAGGCGCTGCTCGCCTACCCCGTCCTCCACGCCGAGCACTGGCCCGCCCCCTCGGAAGAGCTGGCCGACCGCCTGGAGGAGATGCCGCAGGTCCTGCGCTTCCCCGCCGACGTCATGACCGCCCTGAACACCAACCTGCTCGGCGGACCGGTCCGGGACGTGCCCGCCCATGCCTTCCCGGGCGAGGCCGCCGACCTGGCCGGCTACCCGCCGACCTACATCGAGAACTGCGAGAACGACGACCTGCGCGCCTCCGGAGAGGCCTTCGCCCGCCGGCTGGCGGCGGCCGGCGCCGACGTCGAGTGCGTCACCTGCGCGGGTGTCCCGCACGGCCACCTCAACGCCGTCGGCAGCCCCCTGACCGCCCGGTCGCTCGACCGCTTCGCCGCCCGCCTGGCGCGCGCACAATGACCTCCCGCGAGCCTCAGCCATACCCCTCAAACACCCGCCACCGGAACCCGAAAAGGAGCTTCATGTCCACCACTCCCGCCCTCAGTGACGTCCTCGCCCAGATGGGCGCCGCCGGACGCCGCCTGGACCACATGAGCGCCGTCGAGGCCGGCGCCGGCAACATCTCCGTGTCCGTCGCCGCCGGCGCCGACGAGCTCGGCCTCGCCGACCGCTTCCCTCAGGCCCGCCCCGGCACCGAGCTGCCGCTGCCCGCCCCTGCGCTGGCCGGCCGCACCGTCCTGGTGACCGGGTCGGGCTGCCGCCTGCGCGACGTCGCCGCCTCGCCCGAGGCGAACGTCTCGGCCTTCGTCGTCGACGACGGCGGGGCCACCGGCACCTGGTACACCCACCCGCAGCGGGCCTACGAGCGCCCCACCAGCGAGTTCAACTCCCACCTGGCCGTGCACAACGACCAGGTGGAGCGGCGCGGCGCGGGGTTCCAGGCCGTCATCCACGCCCAGCCCCCGTACCTGGTCCAGCTCTCCCACGTGAGGGACCTGCGCAGCACGAAGGCGTTCAACCGCCGCATCCTGCGCTGGGAGCCCGAGACCATCGTCCAGATCCCTGCGGGCATCGAGGTGCTCGACTTCATGGTGCCGGGCTCGCAGGAGCTCATGGAGAACAGTGTGCGGGCCCTGCGCGACCACGTCATCGTCCTGTGGTCCAAGCACGGCATCATGGTGCGCTCCGACGACTCGCCGCTGGCCGCGGTCGACAAGGTCGAGTACGCCGAGACCGGCGCCATGTACGAGGTCCGCGACATGATGGCCGGCGGCCTGGGCGAGGGGGTGACCGACGCCGAGCTGCGCGCCGTCGTCGAGGCCTTCGACGTCCCCACCGACCTGTTCTGAGACGCGGGACCGGCCCGCCCGTCACCACCGCCCGACCTCGAGGACGAAGGAGTTCACCATGAGCGCCCCCGCCAGCACCGCACCCCGCGCCGCCGCCCCCGCACCGGCGCCGACCCGTCTCACGGTGGACCACCAGCGAGAGCCCCTCGGCGTCGCCGTGCGCGAGCCCGTGCTCGCCTGGCAGGTCCCCGGCACCGCGGCCGCCACCGCCTACGAGGTGGAGGTCCGCCGCCTCGACGCGGCCACCGGGGCTCCCGTCGAGCCGGCCGTCTGGGCCACCGGCCGCGTGGATGTGGACGATCCTCCCATGAGCCCGTGGGTCCCCTACGCGGGGGAGCCCCTGGTCTCGGACGCCGACTACACTTGGCGCGTGCGCGTGTGGACGGCGGGCGGCGCCCCCGCTGCCGGGCCCGACGACGACGCTGGGCCCGGCGAGATCACCGGGCCCGACGCGGTCGCTCCGGATGGCGCCCCGGCCGACTCTGGCGGCACCGCCCGCCCCGGCCCGGCCGCAGCCCCCTCGCAGTGGGCCGTCTCGGCCTTCTCCACCTCGCTCCTGGACCCCGCCGACGTCGTCTCCCCCTGGGTGGAGCCCGCCCAGACGCCGGTGGAGCCCGAGCCGCCGGCCGACTTCGAGACCCTCTTCATCCCCCAGGACCGCGCGCCCGCAGGCGAGCGCCTCCACCCGGTCAAGCTCGTGCGCCAGGACCTCGACCTGGGCCACGCGGACCGGGCGACGGAGCCGGGCGCCTCTCCGGCGTCCTCGGCCTCCGCCGCGCCGATCACCCGCGCCCGCCTCTACGTGAGCGCCCAGGGCGTTATCGACGTCTCCATCGACGGCGTCCCGGTGGGCGACACGGTCCTGGCCCCGGGCTGGACCAGCTACCACACCTACACCGAGCTCGAGGCCCACGACGTCACCCGCCTCCTGGCCGACCCGGCCGGCCCGGGCAGCCCAAGTGGCCCGGCGGGAGCCGACGGCCCGGCGGGAGCCGACGGCCCGGGCGGCGCGGGCGGAACCGTCGAGAGCCGCCACACGCTGGGGCTGCGACTGGGCGACGGCTGGTTCGCCGGGCGCATGACCGTCACCGGCGAGTCCGCCCAGTACGGCACCCTCCTGCGCGGCTGGTGGCAGCTGTCCGTCACCCGCGCCGACGGCACCCGCGCCGTCTACGGCCCCGACGCCTCCGCCCGCTCCAGCCAGGCCGGCCCCATCCGCTACAGCGACATCATGATCGGCGAGAGGCGCGACGACCGCCTCGCCGCCGCCGTCGCGGGCTGGAACCGCCCCGGCTTCGACGACGCCGACTGGGACCCGGTCCGCATCATTCCCGCCGCCGAGCTTGACCCGGCCACCGCCCTGGAGCCCTTCCGCGGCGAGCCCGTGCGCCGCCTCATGGAGCTGCCCGTCGCCCGGGTGCTGACCACCCCAGCGGGTGAGACCGTGCTGGACTTCGGCCAGGTGATCGCCGGGCGGGTGCGGCTGTCCGCCGTCGGGCCGGCCGGCACCGAGATCGTCCTGGAGCACTCCGAGCACCTGGCGGCCGACGGCACCTTCTTCTCCAACGTGCAGGGCCCCAACAAGGACCAGCGCGACGTGTGGGTCCTGGCCGGCACGGGGACGCCCGACTCCCCCGAGGTCTTCGAGCCCGCCTTCACCTTCCACGGCTTCCGCTACGCGCAGGTGACCGGCTACCCGGGCGAGCTCGCCGAGGGCGCCGCCACCGCCGTCGTCATCGGCTCGGACCTGGAGCCCGCCGGGGACCTGGAGTGCTCCGATCCTCGTCTGACCCGGCTGCACGCCAACACCGTGTGGTCCCAGCGCGCCAACTTCCTGTCGATCCCCACCGACTGCCCCCAGCGCGAGCGCGTGGGCTGGACCGGGGACATCCAGATCTTCGCGCCCGCGGCCACCAACAACGCCGAGGTCCACACCTTCCTGGCCCGCTGGCTGCGCAACGTGCGCGCCGACCAGAAGGACGACGGGCGCATTGTCATCATCTCGCCCTTCGCCCCGCGCCAGGAGGCCATGGAGGGCCAGGGCGGCATCGGCGGGATCACGGCCGCGGCCGGCTGGGGGGACGCGATCATCCGGGTGCCGCTGGCGCTGTGGGAGCGCTACGGGGACGCCGACACGCTGTCGGCGTGCTACCCGGCCATGCGGGCCTGGGTGGAGATGCAGGCCCGCCAGGCCGCCGCCGAGCTGCCCCCGCGGCTGCGCGGCGGGGACCCGGAAGACCGGGAGAGCTGGGAGAGCACAGACCGGACCGCCGGCTGGGAGGCGCTGGACGACGACGAGGCCGCCCGCCAGCGGCTGCTGTGGAGCTCGCGCCTCCACTTCGGGGACTGGCTGGCGCCCTCGACCCTGGCCGACGGCTCGCTCGACGCCGTCATGGTCGCGCCCCGGCTCACCAGCGAGATCGTCGGCTCGGCCTTCCACGCCGAGGCCCTGCGGACCATGGCGGTGGTCGCCCGGGCCCTGGGCCGGGAGGCGGAGGCCGACTCCTACGCCGAGCGCTGGGAGGCGGTGCGCCGCGCCTTCGCAGCGGAGTACGTCGGCGACGACGGCGCCATGGAGCCGGACCTGCAGGGCGTCTACGTCCTGGCCCTCGCCTTCGACCTCATCCCCGACGCCGAGCGGCGCCGGGCCGCGGCCGACCGGCTCGCGGCGCTGGTCGAGGCCGCCGGACGGCACCTGGACACCGGGTTCCTCTCGGTGCCCTTCCTGCTGGACGTCCTGGTGGATGCCGGCCGGGAGGACCTGGCCTGGGCGGTGCTGGCCCAGGACACCGCGCCCTCCTGGCTCTACGAGGTCGCCCGGGGGGCTACGACGATCTGGGAGTCGTGGACGGCCGTCGCCCCGGACGGCACGGTGGGGGCGATGAGCTTCAACCACTACGCCTTCGGCTGCGTGGACGACTGGCTGTTCCGCCGCGTGGGCGGCATCGAGGCGGCCGAGCCGGGCTTCCGCCGGGTGCGTGTGGCGCCGCTGACCGACGGCCCGGTCTCCTGGGCCCGCTCCCACCGCGACACGCCGTTCGGACGCGTGGCGGTGTCCTGGGCCCGGCAGGGCGGGCCGGGTACGGCGGTGCGCTACGAGATCGAGCTGCCCGCCGGGGTGGGCGGCGAGCTCATCGGCCCCGACGGTGCGGCCCGCGAGCTGGCCGCCGGCCGCACCGTCGTCTCGCTGTGAGCCCGCCCTTTCGCCGAGATCGGTCGTATTCCGGCTCGAGATCGGTCCAGACCATATGGGGGTGGGGTCTGATGGCTTGCGGGCCGGGGCCTGGCGTATGCAACCTCGTGGGTCATTGGCGACTGTTAGGGGGTCGGGGTGCCGACATGCATAGGAGGCCCCGGTGTTTACCGAGCGCAGGAGTCTGGGACTGGATGCTCGTGCCCGTTCCATCAAGGCCGCGGCGATCGACACGCTGACGGATGCGGGCTGATTGAGAGGACGATGCCCAGTGATGCCGGCGAGGTCATGGCGCTGGTCGCCGGCCTGCGGGCGGGGCACGGGGACGTCAAGGCGACGCTGTGAGGCCGGTCCGACCGGTTTCGAGCGGGCCCGGGGCCCTGGCCGAGGAGCGGGGTCGCCTGCCAGGTGGCGGCGCCCTCCAAGCCGGGGCGCCCTAGCGGCGAGCGGGCCTGGACCGATCGCACGGTGCGCGATCCTGCTGGCCCGCCTGGCGCGCAACGACGATATCGCCCGTGGTGCGGGCCCCGCACCCGCTTGCCAGGAGGGGGCCCGTGACCTGGTGCGCTCGCGCCCCGGGTGCCCGCGGCGACCTGATTGAGGGCCCGCCACCGCCTGCCCCAGGATGCTGCTGCGCCGCGGGATCGTCTATGACGGCGCCAGGGGCGCGGAACCCGGACCCCGCGGGCGCCCTGGGGGCGGCGTGTCCGCCGCGACCACGTGATCGGCATGGGGCCCAGTGCGCCGGCGCCCCTGACGACGCCCGTCCTGCGGGCACGGTGGTGCACACCACCGCACGCCGCGACCGGCTTGATGAGGCCATCGCCGGT
>ERZ773063.1691-NODE-1691-length-12699-cov-2.856533_pt1 | contig 12699 bp, 7 predicted proteins | sample MGYA00580625_ERZ773063 | MGnify/ENA primary metagenome ERZ773063 (study PRJEB29015, sample SAMEA2738022) | human oral metagenome | biome: human oral; feature: human-associated habitat; material: dental | place: China | collected 2042 ...
CCTTCAGCTTGGTTTACTACTCCTAAATTAACTCTATTGTTGTCTTCCATTATGGCAACTGTTACATTTTTCATTCCACGATATTTTGCCATATCCCATTCTGTTTGTAATTCGTAAGATGCATTAAAACCACTTGAAGCTTGAAATATCTCTTCATTAATAACGGAAACAGCGTCTATGATTCTTGATCTTCTCTGTTCGTCTAAATTGATTTCTTTAGAAACATATTCCAGAAACTTATTATTTAATTTTTTATCATCCCATGGCAATGACAGTGGCGAATCTACATAAAGCATATTTTGCTCTGGCTTTATCTCTTTATCTTCATCCCATAGTGAAAAAGACATTTCTCTTGATTCTTCATCTTTTTCTAGCAAAGAGCTACATATCTGTGCAAATAGATGGTTATTGGCAACTTCAAGCACAGATACTTTTTTGTCTGATAACTCTACCGATACAGGTACAGTTGAAAATATAATTCTCATAGAACAATCAACCTGTCTACAGAATCAACAGCATTAGAAGATAAACCATGGCCAGTTATATTAATAATTGATTCATATTGTTTTTCAGTCACTTTTAATACTTGAATTAATCCTTCTGTCGGCTTTGATTTATTTAATCGTTCAACAGCAAAATCAGCCGATTGTGCTGTTAATACAAGTTTTGAGTAGACAGACTCTTGGACCATTAGATAGCCATCTTTAAGCAAAGATTTACGAAACAGCCTATATGCCTTTCTTTGTTTACTGGTTTCAACAGGCAAATCAAAGAAGACTAGCAGTCTCATATACCTAACTCTTTCAGACATGGCTAACTTAATTCAAAAGAACTAATCTCAGAAACAGATGTCTTCTTATTAAGAGCATTTAGACAATCTTGAACAAATCCGCTAATAACAGAACTTAATCTGTATCTTCCATCCTTATAAGGTAACTCTTCATTAATAAGATCACTTAACTGGTGTCTTAATTCCTTTGAAAAGTCGCCATCGAACTTACTTAGAACAGTTTTATCTACTACAGGTCTAAACGGTTCCATAAGGTCACAGGCAAAATTAAACTGATTAAACTCACTTCTATGACATATCCCCGTTTGAGTGAGATAACCCCTTGAAACTATCTCTCTTGCAACAGTCGACATTAAAATGCTATAGCCATAATTCAAAGAGGCATTAAGCGGCGTATCATCGTCCCGGCAAAACTTATTTCCAAATAATGCACTAAAGTAATATTTAGCAGCAACAGCTTCCCTATTTGAAGAGTCGCCAGAACGTACGTCTAATGAATACTGTCGAATTACTTCAGACTCATCATTCAAATCAACAAGTGATAGTAAATCGGCTTGATGATTAATTTTTTCTTGAACAACCTTTTGCCAAACACGTTTCTTTTGAGGCAAGCTCCAAGATAGCTGTTCAACTATCCTGGAGCTTGTATTATGCGCGCCGTAAAGAGGGAGATACTGACCTATTGGATTGTACTTTTCATCAGAAACAACTAAAGCAATTTTGTTTTTAGACAGTTCAGATAGCAAGTATGCACTTAAGAAAACTCTTTGAGTACCTAAAACAACAGACGAAATCTCTGACAGGTGAATTTTATGGACATCATCTTCCACCTGAACAATCATGTACCCACCTTGGTACGTGCATTTACTTGGAGATTCAATAAGAACTGTTCTAAAGCCCAATACGTCTCCTTCTTTCAAACATTCCAGTAACTGATTGATCAATTATGTAAAACTCATTTTGTGAGTTATTAATTTCTTTATTGAACACTGGATTCATACAACCCGCATATTTTGAACCATTAATTATGCTCAGATTAATCATATTAATTTTTCCATTAAAAATCATAGCAAGACTACAAATTAGAGTGTAAATCTGAGTAGATGTCAGATCTCGGACTTCCTCGTCTTTCTCATCTAATTTTAATTGTTTAAATAATTTAGATGATTGTGTATTCGCTCGCTCTTTAAAGTCATCATATGTATTTAGCATATCTGTGTTTTGAACAGACGAATCATCTTTATATTTCACTAAAACAGATAAGTCTTTTTGAGAGAAATAAATTGACGCCGCACTTCGAACTTCTCGTTTACCAGTCAAATAAAATTGCTGACCATTCCATTCAATCTTCTGATACTTATAAATCTGAGGAATAACAATTCCTGTAAATATTTCCTTTGCTTCGCGACATAGCTCGACAGCATAAGCCTCAATAAGCTGATTAATATCATCTTTTCTAGTTGCTAACGAAAGTGGGAATGGGGCAAAATTCAAATGCTCGCTTTCACCTTTTGATTTGTATATAAAGAAGAATGCAGAGTTCTCTCCAGAATATCCACCATATTTTTCTACAGAAAGGTTCTTTTTAGTCTCAATAAGAGTCTTCACTTTACCCTTTGGTGAATATACCGTCTCATCCCAGAATGTACCGCTTGTCATTTCCGACATACGAGAAATAAAACAATCTTTGAAATCAAAGGTTCTTTTTATTTTCTCGACTTCTTCAATTGGGTTCCATTCATCTTTAATTACTTCTCCGGTTTCTAAATCAAAACCAGGCCTTGAGAAGCTAGCGACAAAGAATGGAGTTGTACCAGGTATCCTATGCTGTTTTTGGGCTTCTTCGCTCTCTTTTTTAACAAACTTACGCATAAGCTTTGTTAAGCCAACTGGATTAGTAAATGCTTCTTCATATCGAATCGAAAGGAAGCGTCCCATCTCACAAGCTAGAAATGCATCATGGGCATGGTGATAATCATTTACTTCACGGATTTTAGGAAGTTTGTACTTCTCCCTAATTTCATGCGAAAGAGATGCTTTGATTGAACAAATTTCAGTTTCTGGATACTGACTCTTTAAGAGCATTCGAACAAACTTAACAATCTGGCTTGTTTCGACAAGTTGTCTATTGATAAAGCCTTCCATCTGCCGATCGGTAACAACAGAACGAGTAAGGTTTTTATATTTTTTGTCACCAATCAATTTGACACGATGAAGTTCATGCCAAATTCCAGCCATCTTACGTCTAATATCAGCATCCAATAAGAGAGAATCTCCCTTACGCTGATTTTCATCGGAAAGAACCAATACGGTATTCTCAAAGCTGTCGTCTTTGATATAAGACTGAGGCAAGACATGATCAATTTGACAATATGTATTATCAGCAATTCGATTAATATCTATCGCTTTGCCAGAATACATAGACTTACCGTTTTGCATAAAGTACAAAGAGAGTCGCTTACTTAGCTGCTCGCCACTATGCTCAACAAGCTGTGTAAATATATCTGCATTTTTATACTCATCTTTAAGCTCCGAAAGCATCTTCTTAATGTTTTCATTACGATTTGTAGTACGCTTTCCCCGCTTTTCTTCATCTTCATCGCGAGTGGATTCAATATAAATATGAGCAGCAGGTTTTCTCGCAATCTTTGCAATCTCTTCAACAATTCTCAAAGCCTGATTGACTGATCTACGTACTGCAGGAGAACCTGGCAGGTCTTCAACTAACTGGTCCTTTGAGAAGTACTTCTCATTATGAGCTTCAATCTCTTTATTAAATTCAAAGTTCTTGTTATGAAGAATCTCCATGAGAATCAGTGAGCTACCAACATGTTCTCCATAGGGATCACCTTCAACCAGAAGGTCCATCACAGACATCTTACGGAAATCAACTTCAGTCTTAATGCCTGTAAGTAATTTCTTAGAAAGACGCCCCCATCCCGTAAACCTGTGTCCACAGAATTTCTTAATTTGTTCAGCGGTGAGTACATCACCATACTTCTTGGTGGTTTCTTCCTTAAGAATCTTCTTATCCTCAAAGAGAGTGTTCCATAGAATGAGTTCTTCAATCATCTGCTTTGTCTGATCAGACCACTCATCAGTACCTAAAAGCTCTTTGAAGAAATGATAGGAGCTGAGTTTCGACTCAAACTTCCCTTCACCTTGCCCACCTTTAACATGTGGAAAAGCCTCACCACGTTGCTTAAGCCAATCTTCCACTTTCTTAAATGAAACCGACTTATATCTTTCAAATAGCTCTTCATAAATAGAGAGCCTATCTTCTGCATCAAAGCGATACCATTTGTCGTTATCCTGTGACCACTTAGCACCATTTAACTCATTTAGCACGCAGAACTTCTCGTACAGCAAGGAGCATTTAGGAAGAACTGGTTCTCCGTAAAGATAAGTGCAAGTACCAGTCATGCGCTGAATAAATTCGCGAGCACTTGCGCCCTTATCAATAATCTCTTCCCAGTTCCATGGATAGATTTTATCTCCCTCTTTACCTTCTTGACGCTTTGACCAAGCAAAGCGAGGCTTGCCAGAGGCATCCAATGCTGCACCCTTTTGGGTCAGGGGTCCTACATAATATGGAATTCTAAAAGTCACAAGGGAGTTTAGCTTATGGCGAATCTCAGACAAGAAAGGATAAAACTTTTCTTGAGCATCGATAATTGCATTCATTTCTTCAAGGTGAAGCTGGAATGGAATACTTCCGTTATCACTGGTCTTAAGTCTTCTAAGGAACTTACCGTTCACAAACTTTGTCATCATTTCTTTATAACGTGAATCTGAGATGGCAGCCGTATCCTTAAACAGATTCTCTACCTCTTTTTTGAAGTCATCGTATTTAACACCTCTGACCTCGTTGTATTTTGTATATCCCTTTACTTTAGATTTATCGTAATCTTTCTGATAAGGAGCATCGTAATGCTCTCCTCTAAAGAATTCGGAATATTTTGTTGGGCAATACTCTTTTACAAGATCTTTTAAAGTTTTAAGGTCTTCTCCGTACTTATTGTACTTTGCAACCATGCTATAAGAGACACTTTTACCATTAGCGTCCTCAATAATATCCATCAAGATATAAGCTGAATATGCTTTCTGAAGAGCCTCGTACAAAGCCATTCCCTCATCAGGAACTGATGAAATAAATGCCTCTTTCTGCTCATCATTATCAAAGGAGAAAGCAGATTTTTCAGCTTCTATCTTAAAGATTGTGTTGAAGTTAGCTTTATAGCCCAAAACTGCATTGATAAGCTCTTTTGCAATTTTCTTATCTTCTAAAATCAACACCTTTAGAGCCTCATCTTTTTTCTCGGCTCTCGTTAGTGATGTATCTTCAAATACTTTTCGAAGCTTCTCTGATTCAACCTCATCGATTTCAAAATCATATGCAACATCTGCCCATAGAACCAAAGCATTCAACAACTCTTCAATAGCCTCTGACATGCTTGCATCTTTGGCGCTTAGACTTGGGGTATCCTGATAGAGGAAGTTACCTCTTGTCTTCACAATGTTATGGAATGCTAGGTAAATTAATCTAAGGTCTTCTTGCTGGTCCGACTCAATTAGATGCTTGCGCAAATGATAAATAGTTGGATATGACTTGTAGTAAATGCGCTCGGTAAAGTCGGAGCTGTTAAAAAATGGGTATCGATACTCCCTGTGACCTTCTTCACGATCTTCTACCCTAAGCTTTGATTGTCTGAGACGAATAAAAAACTCAGGGTCTACCTTTATCATCTCTCCATCAAACAGAGATTGGAGCAAATCAAGTCTCTGTCTACGACGATCATAACGACGGCGCTGCCCTCTTTTTAGACGAGTCTCTGCTGCTGTATTTGCGCTTGGAAATATTCTGCTTCCCCATGTTGGACGATTCTTAAAATGACAAAGATTACCATTCTCGTCAGTTACCGCCCAACCGACGGAACCGGTACCAATATCCAGTCCAACGTTATATGAAGGAATATTTCTAAGATTCATACTTGCGCTCCATTAAAAAGTGTTTTACTATCCAATTGTCTTGATTACCAGTCAGGACGTCACTGCGAGTCAAAATAACGGCAATTGCCTTAAATGCCTTCGGGCGTCATGTAGATGACAATTTTGACTTCACAAAGCCCCTTTATAAGGGGCTTTTTTCTTGACTAGTAGTCAAAAATATTTTAACTTTCGGCAGAAGTTAGAAGTATTTCTTCAATAACAAATCTGTAAACGGTAATATTCTTATCGTAAACGTTAAGATAATTGTTCACAGAAGCTTAAAGCTGAAGATATCTATACTTGCTGTTATTGCTAAATGGAATACCAGCCGTAAAAAACGAGACCGTGTCCTTCCACTTAGCTGGACGGGCGTATCTCGTTTTTTATTAGTCTATGTAATCGTTAGCGCTTAGTCAAACCAGATCTTTACAACGTCGCCGTCTGCGGACGTAATGTCCACAAGTGTGCCACTCTCGCCTGTCTTTGCAGCATCCATAAGCGCATCAAGATTGATGTTAGAGAGTTGCTCCTGAGTTTCCTGATTAAGGTAGTTTCCGCTGACCTGAATTCCAGAATTCAAAACAAGTTTTGCCAGGCCCAGAGGTACGCACATATCTACAACGTCGCCGTCGTCGGAGACAATGTACACGTGCAGTCCGTGCTTTGCAGAGCCGTTTCCAAGGCGGACGCCCTTCTTCTTGCTACCGTCAGCCTCGTCGTTCTTCTCGACTTTGATCATGCTCTTACCAAAAAGCTTACCAAAGCTGAAACCTGAAGACTGAGCAGCAATACCCTGGTTGTCCTGCTCTGTGGGCTCTTCTACGATCTCTGCGGGCTCGTCAGCTACAACAGAAACAACCTCGGCAGTACTCTCTTGGGCAGCAACACTCTCCTGAGCGGAAGCACTTGCGCCACTCAAAAGCTCGTCAACAGACACACCAAGAAAGCGCGCAAGATCTGGCAACAGCGAGATATCTGGATAGTTAATGTCGTTCTCCCATTTGCTCACCGCCTGCGGGCTCACGTTCAGCTCTTTTGCCAGACGCTCCTGCGTTGCAGTTCTAGCCAAACGAAGACGTGCAATACGACGACCAAGGGTCTCAGATGAAGTAGTCATAGTTGCTCCTTTTTCTCAGCTCATTATTACTGAAATAGCTTGCGGGCCGCTGATTTCACTATGAGTCGTAACAATACGTTCAACAAGAACGCATCAGTTGAGTTAGGTAGCGTAACGGTTTCCAACTACTCAACAGCAGGTTGAGTTCGCAGGTAAACTATGCTTTTTGACCGAAAATTATTTGCTCTAAAAGTATTCTCCAACTACCATTTAATCAATAAACTTTTGATGTCCTAGAAAGGTCTGTCTATGGCTGGCGAGAAGAACTGGGTGTTCTGGACCAGTGGTGCGCATATTGTTTCTGGTTTTGAGCAATGCGCTACAGACGGTTTTGTTGGTGTTGACGCAGATGGTGTCGTGTACCTCTTTGATAACAATCAAAATGTCTTTGCTTCGGCTCATGCTTCAGATATTGAGGGAACTATCGGTGGCTGGAGAGGAACCTGGCTCACTATCGACGATAAAAGATTTGCTCTAGAATTTGTACCTCTCGCAGAAAAAATTGCTCCTCACCTGCTTATTGGAGCTATAAGCAATGTCTTTATGCAGGAGCTCCATCACGGAGATCAGGAGAAGGTCCCACGAGAACTCCTTGAAGACTTCAAGATTGCATTCGAGAACGCCAAGTATAGGCGCTAGCTCAAGCTAATTTTTTGAATTATTCATATCCTTGCGGAGGTACGATCACCGATATCGGCGCCGGCGGATGAACTGCCTCCCATTTCTTGGACACGAGAAATAGAAAGCAGTTCAAAACACACCTAAGTCGGATATTCTGCCAAAAAGACGTATACATTACGCTGAAAATACCTCAATCATGCAGATTATCGTCATTAGGTGTGTAAAATGCCCGCAATTGAGCAGAATATCTGACTTAGGTGTGTTCCGTAGATACTAAATTTATCGATAGTTAAATTTCTTATATTAGTCTATTCATGTTTAAGCATATTAGATGAAGTTTATGCATAGAGATGCATATCAGGTAGTACGACCGCCTAGCTGCTTAGCTATCTTGATTAGGAACATGTCGATTCTTCGGCAGAACCTACCAAAGCTGCGCTATTTTGTGCGCCAGGCCTAAAAGCCGACGCTAACACGCTGCAGAATCATAATCACCCGCATATGAACTGCCTCCCAATTCTTGGACATAAGAAATGGGAGGCAGTTCATAGGAGGCTCTGTTGGTTGTGGGATACACTGCTTAAACAGTCGCTGCGTAAAAGTTTTACGGGGTTAGGACTCGCGCTGTTTGCAGGCGTGGCTTGGCGTATAGTTATAGAGTTACAAGAGAAAAATAGAGGCGTTCTAGAGGGCGTTTTACGCCGAGAAGAGTGTTTATGCTTGCTATAAAAAATGAAACAAACGTGGTCCTTGCGGTTGATACGTCAACGGACATGTTGGCGTGTACGGTCGCGCGTCTGAACAGGCGCGATGCTGGGAGCGCTGCGGGTACGGCGGACAGCAGTGCCGGTGCGGCGGCCGCAGACGGCGGGTTTGACGTTGAGGTACTAGCGTCAACGGATCACCTGTGCCGTCGCCAGGCAAACGTGGAGCTTGTGGGTTCGGTCCAGGAGGCGCTTGACGACGCTGGTCTGACCATGGCTGACGTCGATGCTGTTATCGCAGGTAGAGGACCTGGCTCGTTTACGGGTGTCCGTATTGGTGTTGCTACCGCAAAGGGCATTGCTTGCGGCTCTGGCTTGCCACTTTACGGTGCAAGCGCGCTTGACGCTATGGCGTTTAGCGCGTGGAAGGCGAACGTGCGCGGCACCGTTGGTGTTGTTGCAGACGCCATGCGCGGCGAGATCTATCCGGGCATCTACCTGCTGGATAATGCTGGAGCACATAGAACGTTCCCGGTAGAGACCGTCCTCAAGGCAGACGCTTGTGTAGAGGAGTGGTTGAGCAGGACTGATAAGGACCAGCTTACGCTTACGGGCAACGGTTTAGTGAAGTACCGTGAGCGTTTTGAGCGCGCGGGTTTCTCGACATATACCGATAAAGCAACGTGGTTTCCAACAGGAGAAGGCCTGGTGCGCGCGGTATGTATGCCCGAGTATCAGCAGGCGGGCGAGGGTGATCCGGCGCTGGTGCTGCCCATTTACACGCGACTTTCGGACGCGGAGGAGTCGGAGCGCAAGCGTTTGGGTCTCAAAGAGCCGGCAACGGTGGTTCTGACCGGCGTGGATGATGCGCTGGCCGATATTCACCTGCAGCTTCGTCCGATGACGGTGAACGATCTAGATCAGGTGGCAGAGCTTGAGGCGGCAACGTATGCTGATGCTGCGCATTCTGCCTGGTCAAAGCAGACGTTCTATGATGAGCTCTCGGGCGTTGGGCGCAGCTGGTGGCTGGCTCACGATCGCGGAACGGTCATTGGCTTTGCGGGTGGTCGCCTGGCAGGGGCTCAGTTTGAGGTGGAAGAAGTGGTGGTCGCGCCCGAGCGTCGCCGCCAAGGAATTGCATCCAAGCTGGTAGAACGCGTGGCATACGATGCTCAGATGCTGGGTGCGTCTTCGATCATTCTTGAGGTAGAGGAGAATAACGCTCCAGCTCAGGGCGCCTATAGCAAGCTGGGATTTGCTGAGGTTGGCCGTCGTCCGGGATATTATGGTCCGGATTGTGCGGCGCTGTTGATGACAGCGCAGTTGCCTTTGGCGGTTGGCGCTGGCTTTGAGGCCAGGAACCCTGAACCTCACGCATCAGTGCGTCCGTGGCCTATTGTTGCAGGTGAGCGCTCTGAAGAGACGCTTACGGCACTGCGTGAGGCAGGGGATTTGATCCTCAGCCTGGAGTCTTCGTGCGACGAAACTGCCATGTGCATCATGGACTCACACGGTGTGGTCTGCGCAAACGTTGTCGCAACGCAAATTGACTTCCACGCTCGCTTTGGCGGCGTCGTGCCCGAGATTGCTTCTCGCAAGCACACCGAGGCTATTGTAGGTCTTTTCGAGGAGACCATGGCCCGTGCGGGCGCGCACTTTGGTTGTGACACGCTGGTGCCGTCTGACCTGGCCGCCGTTGGTGTTACCGCAGGTCCTGGTCTTGTCGGCGCGCTTGTTGTAGGCGTCGCGTTTGCTAAGGGCTTCTGCGTGGCCACTGACCTGCCGCTTATTCCCGTCCATCACCTGGAAGGCCACCTGCTGGCCAACCTGTTTGAGACGCCGAACCTGGAGCCTCCGTTTGTGGCCAGCCTGGTCTCGGGTGGTAATACTATGCTGGTGCACGTGCGTGCCTGGGGAGATTACGTGGTCCTGGGCTCCACCATTGACGACGCCGTGGGCGAGGCCTTTGACAAGGTTGCTAAGGCGCTGGGTCTGGGCTATCCAGGCGGTCCTGTCATCAGTAAACTTGCTGCTCAGGGCAACCCTAAAGCCATCCACTTCCCGCGCGCAATGATGCATAGCGGTGACTATTCCTTCAGCCTTTCCGGCCTGAAGACCGCCGTTATCACCTACATTGAGGGCGAGAATCGCGCAGGTAGAGCAATCAATTTGCCGGACCTGGCCGCTTCGTTTGAGCAGGCAGTTATTGACGTGCAGGTTGCAAAGGCTAAAACCGCTGTTGAGGAGACGGGCGTCTCCGATTTTTGCGTGGGAGGCGGCGTTGCTGCAAATCCCGCACTTAGAGCAGCATATAAGGAAACCTTTGGTCGTATGGGTGTTCGAGTAACGGTGCCTCCGATGTCGGTTTGTGGCGACAACGCCGCGATGATTGCCGTTGGCGCGCTTCGTAGCTACCGTACACAGGGTTTCTCGCCATTGACCTTGGACGCAAACCCCAACGCGCAGTTGGGATCGTGGTCGTCGGATGCGGCACCCGTTGTCCCAAGCGGCATGTAAGGAGGCTATTGTGCAAGACGGATTCATCAAAGTTGCAAGTATCACGCCGCGCGTCCGCGTGGCCGACGTGGCGTTTAACGTGGAGAGCTGTCTGGCTGCCATCGAAGAAGCCGCAGGTAATCGTGGTGCCAAGGTGGTCGTGCTGCCCGAGCTCTGTATCACGGGCTACACCTGCGAGGATCTGTTCTGGCAGGATGCCCTCCTGGACGTTGCCGAGCGCGGCTTGGTTTCCATTGCCGCCCGCACGGCTGATGTTGACGCGTTGCTGCTGCTAGGCTTGCCTGTTCGCGTAGCTGGAAAGCTCTACAACTGCGCTGCCGTTCTCTTTAGGGGAGAGCTTTTGGGCCTGGTGCCCAAGCGCTACGTGCCCATGTATAACGAGTTTTACGAGGGACGACACTTTGTTTCTGGCCCTAAGACGGTCACCAGTGTGGACTTTGGCCTGCTGGGCGAGGTTCCGTTTGGTACCAACCAGCTGTTTGCGTGTGAAACCATCCCTGAGCTGGTTGTGGGTGCGGAGATCTGCGAGGACCTCTGGGTACCCATGCCGCCGTCAAATGCGCACGCAGTCGCTGGTGCCACGCTGATTTGCAACTTGTCTGCGTCGCCCGCGCTGGCCGGCAAGTCCGCGTACCGTCGTCAGCTGGTTGCACAACAGAGCGCGCGTCTGATCTGCGGCTACATTTACGCCAGTGCAGGTGAGGGCGAGTCTACGACCGATTTGGTTTTCTCGGGCCATGATCTTGTTGTCGAGAATGGCCGTGTGCTTGCCGATTCTGGCGTGTTTGGCGAGGGTATCGCGGTGTCCGAGATTGACGTGCTGTCGCTGGCGGCTGACCGTAGGCGCACGTCGACGTTTGAGGTTGCTCCGACGCCGGAGGATTATAAGCACCTGACCACGTACTTCTCGCTGGAGTTTGACGGCGAGAGCGAGGGTGACGACGAGCTTGCAACCCGCACGCCGCTGACCAGGTACGTTGACCCGCATCCGTTTGTGCCCGCGATGGATGACGCTCGCGCAACACGCTGCGAGGAGATTCTGTCGATTCAGGCTCACGGTTTAGCTTCAAGGCTGGCACACACTGGCTCTGACCACGCGGTTATTGGCATTTCGGGTGGACTTGACTCTACGCTGGCCCTTCTTGTCACTGTGCGAGCGTTTGACCAGCTGGGATACGACCGCTCGGGCATTGTAGCTGTGACGATGCCGGGATTTGGCACCACGGATCGCACGTACACCAACGCTATTGAGCTGGTGCAGTCGCTTGGCGCCGACCTGCGCGAGATTTCTATTGTAGATTCCGTGCTGCAGCATTTTGCCGACATCGGCCACAACCAGGATGTTCACGATGTTGTGTACGAAAACGCCCAGGCTCGCGAACGCACGCAGATTCTGATGGACGTTGCCAACCAGGTGAGCGGCATGGTCATTGGCACGGGCGACCTTTCCGAGCTGGCGCTTGGTTGGGCAACGTATAACGGTGACCAGATGTCCATGTACGGCGTAAATGCTTCGGTACCAAAGACGCTGGTCAGGTACCTTGTTGATTACTGCGCAGACGCTTATGAGGAGCAGGGCGAGGACGAAATTGCTCACGTTTTGCGCGACGTTCTGGACACACCGGTTTCTCCTGAGCTGCTGCCATCCGCGGCAGACGGTTCCATTGAGCAGAAGACGGAGGACCTGGTTGGCCCATACGAGTTGCACGATTTCTTCTTATTCCACGTGCTTCGTCACGGAAGTGGTCCACTCAAGGTTCTACGTCTTGCCGAGTGTGCGTTTGGTACAGGCACTGACCAGGAGATTTACGACCACGAGACTATCGTGCGTTGGCTGAAGGTATTCTACCGCCGCTTCTTCTCGCAGCAGTTCAAGCGCTCGGCGATGCCTGACGGGCCAAAGGTTGGTTCTGTTTCGCTTTCGCCGCGCGGCGACCTGCGTATGCCGTCCGATGCTTCTA
>ERZ773063.1695-NODE-1695-length-12677-cov-4.474331_pt1 | contig 12677 bp, 15 predicted proteins | sample MGYA00580625_ERZ773063 | MGnify/ENA primary metagenome ERZ773063 (study PRJEB29015, sample SAMEA2738022) | human oral metagenome | biome: human oral; feature: human-associated habitat; material: dental | place: China | collected 2042 ...
CCTAAAATTCGAACTAGAAATTGACTACGTATCTTATCAACATACTTTAGCCTATTCAAAAACAGCTACTTTTCGACGTGGGGGTGCGGCGCCGGGGCTCTAAGCTCTCTCAAAAATCAGGTTGGCCTAACGTCACTATACAAACACTATACTTCCAGCTCAACTCTCAAATCCTAGAGGTCAAATTTCGAAGCCACAAACCAGAGAGCCAAAAAGGCTCAAAAAAGGCCATTTTTAGGGCCTAAAAAGGCAATATTTTAGGCCTATTTTTCGACGTTTTGGGGCTCATTTTATTGCCTTTTTCGAACGATTTTAGGCAATTTTGGAGCCTATTTTATTGCCTAAAAGTGTACATTTTTCGACAAAATTAGGGCCTTTTTCGATGAAATTTCGAACCTTTTAAGGCCTAAATCGAAGCCTTTTTCGATTAAAAATGTACCTTGAACGGCCCCAAATCGTTCACTTTTTCGATCTAATTTCTATAAAAATCGTCAAATCCCAGAGCCTAATCGCTAATCGATGACGTCAAATCCCCACATCGAAAAAGAGCTAAAATGTAGTCGTAATGAAGCCATATAGAGCTAAAAATGAACACGTAGACCAAAAACGGCCCCTTTTATATTATATATATATATTAAACTGTCTGGGATCTAGGCTTTCGATTTGAACGATGAGATTTATTTAATTCTGTTTGTTGTAGAGTAGCTACTATCTAGCTATAGCAGAGAGTTAGACGTTCTTTTCAAATCTCTAATCGTATTGCCTTGATCTCTAATCGTAGAGTTTAGCCTTATACTATATATTAAACTGTTAGGGCTTTACGATTTCGATTTACGATTAATTCGAAATTCGCTAACTGGGTTTCATTGATTTAGCTATTGACAAGTAGACTATTGTTCTTACTTCATAGAATATGATGTATATAATTATATTACACTAGATCGGAACATAGGCACACTTAGTATATATGTATTATATAATATATTTTATTCTGTTTGGGGCTTAGGCCTTGTCGATTGCGATTGGCCTTGGGGCAACGACTCGGCAATATTTACGTATACACAACAAGGCGTATGTGTACACCTTAATATTAATTGCCTCGGGGCCCATCTATTACGATCACCCTTTCGAAATTTTCGATACCGTTCATGGCCCCAAGATCACCCAATATCAAGAATTATTTCAATAACTAGCCATATAAATATACCACTTAATATATTCTAGAGCGCTAGAAGCAATCGTAAACTACACATAATTTGATGCCTATGCACATGCTTACTCGTTTGACCATACTAAGATCCTCGGCCACTAATAAAATAAGTAGTAAAATATTTGCATATATAAAATACTATTCGTAATTTTGCATTGTGAATATAAATAACATTAGTAACAATTTAATTTAGTCAATTATGAACGATTTAAAATTTTTATCAACATCAGAGTTCCTCATCCCAAGTTCAACAGGAGAATATCTCCCAAAGAACATCACAACAGTTTACGATGTCAATGATCTAGAAGAATCTAACCCCGAACTTGCAGATGAACTCCAAGACAACGGAATTCAACTCATCTATTCCCTCAATATCAGGGAATCCCACCAGGCTTACAACGAATTGCTAGATCAACTCCAGGAACTCTTACAATCAGATTTCATCGGAGATGACGATTTCTTCGATTACATCCCAGACCTAGTTAATCAGATACTGCACATCATCCTTTGCTACAATCACAACTTCCCTGAAAACCCCTTATCTCCAGGGCATATCAAAGAACTTATCCAGGAGTTCGATGTACAAAAGGGGATCGATCCCAAAACTGGATCACTTGCTGATCAATGCGATTTCTCAGAAGATAATCTCATCGCAGAACAAGAGACTATCCAACAATTTCTCAAAGAATTCCCAGAAGATCAACAGTAATCTCTACACTAACAACTCTTAAGTCTGGGCTCACAACCCAGACTTAGTTGTGTATCTATACGCTACAACGTGACCTTCGCACGTACGATTTCTCTCGAATTGAGCTTATTTAGGAACAGTTCATGGCCCTGGAGGCCCTATTAGAATATGATTACCTATCATGCTCTGACCTATCAAGGGTTCTCCAGCCACTATTATTTTATAGTATAAATATTTTGATAATTAAAAAGTTCTTTGTATCTTTGCATTAGTAATTAATTAAACATTAGTATAAATCATCATTAAAGTATTAAAATTATGAAGACAATTAATTTAAATCTCCAGCTCACCCAAGAACTCTTCGAACTCATCTCAATTCTATCAACAGAGTTCAACAAAGAGTTCTTCAACTTCAAACTAACAGAGAACTCTCTAACATTCGAAACCTTCACTCCTCTAGACGAAGACCAGGCTGCAGAACTAGATGATACCATCGCTAACTGGATGGATTATGCCGAAGATCAAGAACTATTAGACAACTTCGACTGGAAAATCTCTCAAGGAGACAACTCATTTACCTTCAACTGGTAACACACTCTCAGCCCTTAAGAATCCCACTTAAGGGCTTTTTATGTACGTAGCAGATGTACAGTCAATGGCCTCTATTTCTATACTCTGAACACATCGAAGTACATCAGATACGATAAAATAAGTATATAATAATTTGCATATATAATATAAATATAGTAGTTTTGCAATGTAATATTAAATATTATTCAATATGAAACAAATTACATTCTATCGAAATCACCGCTCTTCACACTCAAAGATGTTCACTATCTTTGCATAGAGAGCTACTATAAGAGCATCTACTCTTTAGATTTCAAAGATTATCAATTCGAACAATCTGATCCAGAATTCATCTCAGAGAATCTCCCAGAAGAAATTAGAAAATATCAGAGAACTCGGGGATTCTTACTACATGATTGCAATCATCCCAGATGAAAAAGTCAAAGACTTCTCTATCAGACTAAAAGCTTATCTGAAAGAGAAACTCGAAAAGGTCATTAAAGATCGAGAAATCTCAGATGCAGATCTTTATGATTACATCCCAGATCTTATTCAAAATCTTGCTGCACTGCAAGATATCGATAAAGATCTCAACTTAGACGATATTATTACATTAGTCAAAGAAATCGATAAATTCGCAATTCTATCTCAACAAATATTCTTCTACTAATCTATAGAGCTACTAGAGCTCTATAGATTCTCTTATCATTAACAAATTAAATTACAACGATATGTTAAAATCATTAATCATCACCGGAGATAACGAATCTTAAGTAAAAACATTTGCATGCTGTCTGTTAAACAGTAAAGCTCTGGAAAAGCTATATCTACCAGATTTCAATGTTACAGTTAATTTAACTGATAACAAATGGCATAGTGTAGAGTTCCTTTTGGAAATTCCATCTGGGCTTCCATATAGTGCAAAAGAGTTCTTAAAGATACAATTTGAGATCTGGGCAAAGAAAGAGTTATTTGGAGACTTATACGAATTCTCTATCTACAGCAAGTACTCTGAAGACCTAACCAAGATTAAGTTCAAGGTAAATCTTTGTGACTAACTACTTAAGCTCTGGACTAACTACCCAGAGCTTAACTGTGTAACACCTTAATTCTACTTCGCTTATCTGATTTCATATCTGCCTGGCTTATCGAATTTCGCTTACCCAGATCTCTAAGCTAACTACTGATAACGTCTGAATTCAAAATCGCTTACCAAGTTCTATCGCAATGAATCGAATTGAGGCCATCTATGGATTACCAGTGAACTTTTTGGCCATAGCGAAAATGTCCTACATGGCCTTAATGACATAGTGTATCAATGTAACCATCCATGGCCCCTTAGGCCTTTAGACAAGTAGTGGAGCCCTACACAACAACGCGGCCGGGCGGGCCCAATATAGGCCACCATTTTTGCATTAATTGCAATTAATAGTGCAATTTATTGCACTATTAAATATACATACACACGCATACGCGCGCGTAATAAAAATAAATTAGAAAATAGAATTTTTCTAATTAAAATTTTTTGATTTTTAGATTTTTTATTTCAAATATTAGAAAAGGTTAAACTCGAAAAAAAAATTAGATTTTTCTTTGCAGAATAAAAAATAGTTCGTATCTTTGCAACATGAAATTAAAGATTTAGAAAAATGAGTTTTAAAGTAGCTAATTTTCTCATTTGAAAAATCTAAAATATTAACAACAAATAAAAGCGCTACAAAGATTATGAGTAAAAAAAATCAAAAAGTTGAGAGTGCAAATGTAGTTAACAACGCAGCAAAAAAAGAAACTGCAAACGTAAAAAACATTATCGCTAAATTTAGCGATAACACAAAAGGGCTTCTGCAAACTGCGTTGGGTACAAAAAAAGCATCCATTTATAAAGTGGATATTTTCGATGGTTGCAGCGATAAAGAGAAAAAAAGTTTGCGCAAAAAATTGAGAAATATGCTTTTCTCATGTGCAACGTCTTTAGTTGCTGAAAAGGACACAAACAAAAAAAAGGAATTAATAAAAGCATTCAATGCTTTTTATTCTGATTGTTATGCAAATAATGATTACTCTTTGCAATCGGTCTGCAATGAAAATTTAAAGGCCGAGAAAAAAGAAATACTCGAAAAAGCTTTAAGTCTTTGCAAAGTTGTTGCAAATAGTAAGTAACTAATTTAAGTAGGTAGTTTTCGGACTACCTACTAATATTTCTAATTTAAAAAATTATTAAGATATGGTTTCAATTTTAGTTTTAATTATAGCTATTATTGCAATAACATTAATAATGTTTGTAGTAACTTTTTTGCATTATCTATTGCACAAGTATCATAATAAAGATTTAATATGCGAGTATGATGGACGTATATATTTATTAAGATATGATACAATAGATTTCTTAATAAATATAACAGATGATAAACCAGATTATTATCCTTATATTGAGATATATGTATACGATTTAGATAATTATAGAGATTATCTGAAATATTATCTTTATCCGAAATATATAAAAAATATTTCTGAATAATTTTAGATAGGGGATAAAAATAAATTATCCCCTATTTTTATATTCTTTTAATTGCTTTGCACTACAACCGTGCCCCGTTTTTACTGCCCCAGGTTTTTGGGCCTCGTATTAAGAGGTACCTAGCCAAGGATCTTATCTATGAAACTCCAAAGCAGAATCACAGCCACAGAGATCGAATAAAAAGCGATAAAGATTGCCCAGAACCAGAACCAATTAATCTTATAAAACTTAAACTTACCACCTCTTACCTTCAATTGATAAACCCTAATAAAGAGCCTAAGCAGTAGGATAGTTAATATACCTACTGCCAAAACCAAATACTTCATACGAATGCCTCCTTTTTAAATTGGTGAAACCTTTCCCTGAACCTTGCGAAGAAGTTTTGTTTCCAAGGATAATATACAGCATTGATTAATGCCCCTTTCCTAACCAGGTCCTCTTCATAACGATCGAATAGTACTCTGATGTTCCTTTTAGGGCAATAACGATAGTCTAACCTCAATGTAATCGTTACTATTCTATGTCTCATAGTTACTGGCCAAAATTCTTTAACATATTTGATTACGTTTAATACATCCTCCATCGTATAAGGTGTAATGTATAAACCATTGGTGATTACCCATTTGCCTTTATAATAGGATATACCGATATCCAGGTTCTCTACACCAATTAATAATTGGTCACCCAAGGATAATCTCTGGGTAACGCAGAACGGGATTAGTAATATGTTCAAGAGCTTTCTGAAGAAGCTCATATTACTAACGTTAGAATAATAAAACCTTGGCACTAGCTGCTCTATGCTTTGCCTCTTCTGTGTAAATGGATTGAAGGCTACACTGCAGCTGTTAAAACTTCTCTTCATTGTTGATGTAATTAAAGTCGATATTCGTATTGTCGATGAGCTTATTGTAGGGATCGATTGCGCTTAGGTAGTTAGCCGTGATCTCTATAAGCTCATTCTCTACCCATTCCTTAACCTCTTTATCCTTGAACTCCGATCCCTCTACATCGATTGCTCCAGTATCACTATCACTGAATGTATATGGTGATTCGAAATCCTTGAATATTGAGCTAGATAAGTTTGGGTTAAACTTTGCTCGATACATAATGCTAGAATTAATAGCATTATATTCTTTGCTAATATCCCAAATAAACTTGTACATATTGCTAGAATTAAATTAAACGATGCCAGTGAAATTGAATTATTGAAACCAATACCCGGTTAGTGTTAATAGCCATAATGGCAATGAGCAAACCAAGAGCATAAATATTAACCAAGCCCGATATTCTGCATTTGGGCCTTTTTTCATCCAAGGTTCCCAAGGAACGATAACATGGTCCCAAGCGTAGAAGATGATGAAAGGCAATAAGTGACCTCCTATAAATAATAGGAATGGGAATGCCAGAACGTAAACCCAAACTGGCCAGAATAACCAGGTAGGTACTCTTTGTGAGTAACCTTTGAATTCCCCTTTGTTGTTAAAATGTAAATACATAAACCTAATTTTTAGATGTGAATAATTTAATAATGAATGCCGGTGTGATAAGCCATATCTTTATGAATGTAAGCCAATTTGGTTCATTCGGATCGATAGCTTCCATTTTATCCCTGTTTGCGAATAACTTTAAAGTGATAGGCAAACATGCAATGTATATTACTAATATGATAGTGATCGAAGTGTACATTATTTCAATTTTTTGTTAAGTTCTAGAATCCGTTGTTGAGCTTCCTCATTAAGGATAAGCTTATTAGGTAAGATATCTGATAGTTCTACTAATTCGATAAGCTTACGTTTTAATCCCCTTTTAGCTTTTACTGCCTTATAAAACGTATGATACTTATCGGTTGAATTTTCATCGAATTTTCGAATGAAACCAAGGTAACCATCATTACGGAATTCTGTTCTTCTGTAATCGGTTCTACGGAAGTCTCCAGTTTTGTTCGATTCGATTTTTACCTTAATTCCGTTCGAAAGTAATACCTCGTTACTTTCCTTGAGAATTGATTTGATTAGTACCTTTTCGATAATGGTTTGACCATCATAGTAAAGTACCTGGTCTTTGCTTGTTAATCTTATTTTCTCCATATATTTATTATTATATTATTGATAGTGCAAAATTAATTATTATTTTTGATATATGCAAATCCAGAAATACCTTTCTGAGGCTCATTGTAGCTTCAAGCTAGGCCATTTTAACAGTTTATGTACTAAATGACAGCTAAACTTACCTAAATAATTATAGCGAACTGGCCTTAAAGCAATACTCCTATGTAATCTACATATTCATTAACATAAAATTATAGTATATGAGTTTAACTAACAATCGAATAGCAGAAATTGCTAGGCAACACGCTATTCATCCAGCAGCCTTACTGGCAGTCAAACTAGTAGAATCCGGAATTGGTGGTGGTTTTTTACCTTCAAAACGTTGTAAAATACTGTTCGAAGGTCACAAGTTCTATGAGGAGTTGAAGAAAAAGGGTAACCGGAACCTTTCTCAACTGTTAAAAGTAGCTCCATATATAGTCTATCCTACCTGGAATAGATCTAAGTATAAAGGTGGAGAGGGCGAGTGGGCACGTCTCGAAAAAGCCATTACAATAGACAGGGAGGCTGCCTTAAAATCAACAAGTTGGGGCCTATTCCAAATAATGGGCTCAAATTATGCTGCTTGCAAATGCCGAAATGTTGAGGAATTTGTATCTTTAAACTGTGAATCCGAAGATAACCAGCTAGAGTTACTTATCAATTTCCTTAGTACTACTGGAATTATTAAGTATTTGAACTCTAGACAGTGGTCAGAATTTGCTAGACGGTATAATGGTCCTGGTTATAAGCAGAATAAGTATGATGTGAAGCTCCAGGCTGCCTATAACCAGTTCGTAAAAGAGTTCCCAGATGAAAAGAAAGTATAACGTATTGGGTGTATCTGCTGGTCAAGGTGCATTACTCTTTCCTTGGAAACTAACAATGCACAATGTCATTGGTAATGTAGAGCCAAGAGCAGTATTTCATACTAAAGCTGAGGAACAGTGGAAAGCTAACTTTGGTAATTCGATATTTACCAGAAACTTAGCAGATGTGTTTGATAAGAAAGTAGATGTGATAGTAAGCTCCCCTGATTGTGGAGCTTCATCAATAATGAGACTTTCTAAGGTTAAAGAACTTGGTAAACCAGAAAAGAATGATAGCTTGAACTTAGTTCTTGAGGCTATCAATCATTTCCAACCAAAGGTATTTCTGTTAGAGAATTTACCAAGATTGCTAAGCTTACTGCCTGAGTCATACTTAGAAAAAGCTTTGCCCAAGTATAAGCTAGTGTATCATTGTTACTCAGTATCTGAGTTTGGTAATTCTCAGCTATCTAGAAAACGTCTAGTCATAGTTGGAGTGCTTAAGAAGAAGGCTAAACTGTTGAGCAAGTTTGATACGGTGTTTAAGGTTAATAGTCCTAAGGATACCAAGAGTGTACTAGAGCCACTAGTTAGTGATGGTTTCAGCAAGGTTAGTATGAACTACATACCGTTAGAAGACAAACGTCTAGCTATGTATGACTACCGTAAGTTACCGGAGAAAAAGAATCTAACGGTTAAGCAGATACACAAGCTTTGGAACACTGACTTCAAACTTGAAAAGAAATGGCCTATCAAAACAGCAAGGATGTCAACGTTACCTGGAGTTTATCGATTAGAGGAAGATAAGGCACCATTAACGTTGAGGCCTGCTGATAGGCAATTTCGACCAGATGGTTGGCCTTTGGGAATTTTGGATTTCAAAAACATCATGGGCTTTCCCAAGGAATTCGAAGTGTTTATCGATAAATCGAATTACAACTACTCGCTTAACAAGGCAAGGTATGCTTTAGCTAAAGGCTCAGTTTATGAGGTAGGTTTATGGTTCATTCGATGCCTTACATCATAGGCCTTATCGACCACTAGGGCCTTGTCTTGTAAACCTTTTCCCTTTTTGGGATATATATTTATATATATATCCTTTTTCCCTTTTAGTAATATATAACGTTAGCATTAGCATACAAGGAACAAGGAACAAGGAATTGCTAGCTTAATCCTGTAATTACTAAAGTAATTACAGTCTTAAGTGCGACTCGCCGCAGAAAGATAGGAGTAACCTGTTGATAGTGAACGAGTTAAGGCATGCCAAGTCTTGGCAAAAATTGCCTTTTTTGCAGTTTTTCCGATTTGTAGTCTACCTATATTTTAGCTTATATTTTGTACTTCGTAGCTACAAAACCAGCACTTTAATTTCGCTGTCAAAGATGTACCTTGGTTATTGCCTAATGCTTGCTAACTAACATAGGACTATATGTTTATGAACAAAGATCAAAAATTATGGTTAACAAAAGTGATTTTACGAGGGAATCTTTCGCTAAGGGTTACCTAACGATCGAAACTCTGAAGAAGTTATACAAAACCATGAAACTGTTAGTCGATGGTTTTAAGGTTAAATTCGAATTAGTTGAGTCAAGGTACACTTTCTGTTTAAAGGTGTACATCTGAAAAAGGATATTACTCAAAAAGATTCATCAGTAGTGAAAGAACTTCTAAAGAGAACATTGTAATGGTTACTAAACTCGGCTACGCCTCGTTTAGTCTGAGGGGCCTTGGCCCCTCAGAGAGTATATCCATCAGTAATTTTATTCATTATGACATTCAAACAAAAGTACATACATAAGTACTATTCAGATGAGGGAAGATATGTTGGATCAAACTTAAAAGATCTTCTCAAGAATTTGGCTATCCTGATTTTACTAGTGATAACTATATACCTTTGCTTCAGGAGCTATTCACTTAGCAAACGGTTATCAGCTTATGAGCCGAAGATAAACTCCACTTCAGTATCAGTTGTAACCAAAACTAAGAAAGCTAATTCTTCGAAAGAGGTAGAGCAGGAAACAAAAATCCAAACTACCAGAGATAGCTTTAGAAAAGTTCAGAAGTACGGTCAAACTATCATGCCAGCTAGAATCCTTTACTGGGGCTCGAAAGACATCAAGTCTGGAAGTGATAACCCTGGTTCTCAATCTTCTGAACAGAATATTCCCATCGATAAAAACAATGGCAAATCATCGGGTAACTCCAGTGATAAACCATTACCCAGGGACTATTACTTCAGAGATTTTACATCTACAGACTTAGGTGCATTCGACCCCAGGAAGGATTCCTTGGTTCAAATTCTATTCAACAGAAACAACTTAAGGTTCACCAGTTATAACAAAGCTGCAAACACCTATCAGTCTAAAGACTATCAGGTTGATTTCGAACGTTATAGGTATAATTGGACTCCCGATGGGTTAACCAGTAATAAGGTTAGGCAGTTTTACATTCAGCCTTTCATCTCAAGTAAATATGGAGTACTAACTAAGGCTATATCCATCAAACCAGGTATATCTTTCAAGACCAGGTTATTAGATTATAACCTCGGTTTTTCAGTGAATAGAGACCAAAGGTTAAACAAGAACATATACACAGATATAGAATTAGAAGTTACTTACAAGTTTGGTAAATGGCTAAAATAAAACTTGATACATCAACACAAGGGCTTACAAAAGAAGAGGTATCAAACTTAGCTGGAGTTAGTAAGGATGTTTTCTTCTTTACTCATTTCCTATGGCTTATACATCCAGTAAGGGGTAAGGTTAGGTTCGACTTATACCCATATCAGATGTCGGTACTATACCAGTTTGTCTTACAGAGGTTTAACATCATACTTAAGTTTAGACAAGCTGGTATAACTGAGCTTATATCTGCCTACTGTCTTTGGTTAACTATGTTTCACCCTAATAAGAAGGTGAACATCATATCAATCAAAGACACTACTGCTAAGAAGGTACTTAAGAAGATTAAGTTCATGTATAAGAACTTGCCTTGGTATATGCAAGTTCCTATTATCAATGGTAGGCCAGGTGAGTATGGTAGTTCATCAATGATTGAATTTGAGAATGGCTCATTCATTGAATCTATCCCTACATCATCAGAAGCTGGTCGTTCTGAATCATTATCATTGTTGGTTATCGATGAGGCAGCTATTGTAAGGTGGGCTGGTCAGATTTGGGCAGCAGCATTACCAACCCTATCTACCGGTGGTAGTGCTATCGTTAACAGTACTCCTTATGGATCACAAGGTTTCTATTACAAAACATGGCAAGATGCTATCTCAGGTGGTAACAACTTCAATGCTATTCGTCTCTTTTGGCAAATGCATCCAGAACGTGACCAGGAATGGTATAACGTAATGTCAAAGAACCTTGGTCCAAAACGTACTGCTCAAGAAATAGATGGAGACTTCTTAAGCTCTGGTAATTCAGTATTTGATCTTATGGATATCAAAGCCATAGAAGACTGTTTATCTGACTATCCAGTAATCAAACGTAGATATAATGGGCAATATTTACAATTTAATTTACCAGACGAAACTAGATCTTATTTTATAGGTGCAGACGTTGCAACTGGTAGGGCTTCAGACTATTCATCATTTACCTGTATGGATAAAGATGGTGAAGAGCAAGCTGTATATAAAGGTAGGATGCCAATCGAAAAGTATGCAAGGTTACTCGGTGACACTGGTCAATTATTTAACTGGGCTACACTTGCTCCTGAGTCTAATGATGTGGGTTTAGCAGTAACATCAATGTTGCAAACTGAGGGCTATCCGAAGTTGTACTATTATCAGAAGATGATTAAGAAAAAGGGTAAGCCACGGCCAGAAGTTGATAAGGCTCCAGGTTGGCTTACTACTAATAAAAACCGTTCTGTTATCATCAATGGTTTAGAGGAGGATATTCGAAACGACAATGTAATCGTAAAAGATCCGTTCTTTATATATGAATCAAAGACATTCATATACGATAGCTTCAATCGTCCGGTAGCAATGGGCAAACATAAAGCCAATTCCGAGGGAGAGGATGCTCTCTCTGAGGATGTATTTGCTGATGATGATATTATGGGTAAAGCCATAACTAATCACATTCGTAAAGGTAAAAGTAACACAATAATTTCACCAAGATAGTTTTAGATATGGATAAGTATTTTTATTGGTTAGTTAACAAGGTATACCCAATTTTGGGTAAAATAAGCGTGGACAAGTACATACATTTTATCACATGTATGTTTATTTGTTCTATTATTACCGGTTTACTAGAGACCATCCTACCTGCCTTATTTGCAATTATACTGGCTTCTATCCTAACCTTACTACTTATATATTGGAAGGAATATCGGGATATGAAGCATATCGGTGTATTTGACAATAAGGATATGAAAGCTGGTATTTTAGGTGTATTGGCTTCAGTGATAATGTCAATAATTAGTTAACACATATGAATATATTTGGTTATAATATATCAGTAAGTCGAGGGCGTACTCCACCGATTCAACAGGAAAGGGAAGTGAGGAAACCCTCTATTACTGGTGTAGAACCTGGTAGAATATCAGTACCAGATGATGGGAATGGTAGTACAAGTCTAGTTTTAACTGACTTTGTTAAAACTGTAAACCCATCTTTCAGAGTAGAGATCATAAAGCTTATAAGGGATCTGTATAAGGTTAACCCAGATGTAGGTAAAGCCTTACAAGATATGTTCCAGTTAACAAATACTGGGCATAGGGTTGAGTTTCCCAATAATACAGATGAAGAAGCTGATAGGATGAGAGATCACCTTTCCGATAGTAC
>ERZ773063.1697-NODE-1697-length-12664-cov-11.724086_pt1 | contig 12664 bp, 12 predicted proteins | sample MGYA00580625_ERZ773063 | MGnify/ENA primary metagenome ERZ773063 (study PRJEB29015, sample SAMEA2738022) | human oral metagenome | biome: human oral; feature: human-associated habitat; material: dental | place: China | collected 2042 ...
GTCTCCTGGGCGCCGTCGAGCACGCGGTCGAGGCCGGCGCGCACCTGCTCGGGGGCGGGGGCCGGCCTGGCCTCGACCAGGGCGGCCTCCAATCGGGCGAGGGCCTCGGGGCCGGCCTCGGTCAGGTCGACGACGACGGCGTAGCGGCGCGCGATGAGCGCGGGGTCGCGGCGCAGCCACTCGCGCACGAGGAACAGCCGCCACAGGGCGCCGGGCAGGGTGGTGGCGGGCGAGTCGGCCCACAGCTCGGCGACCGCATCCACCCCGTGGGCGGCGACCACGGCGACGACGCCCTCGCGGGTGATGGGCTCGATCTCGCGCGCGCCGTCCGGCTCCGGGAAGCCGCCGACGAGCGCCTGGGCGGTGCGGTGGGCGAGCTCGGAGGCGACGGCGGGGTCCTCGCCGCCCTCGATGGCCTCGGCGACCTCGGGGTCGAGGCGGGCGGGGCGGTGGAACTGGCGGGTCATGGGCGCTCCTCTCCTGGCCGGGGCCGGGCGGCGGGGCCGCGAGCGCCCCCGGACGGGGGTCATTGTGGCGCACGACGGCGCACCGGTGCCACGGCCCGGCGGCGGGGCGGGGCGGGTGAGGCATTTAGCACCGGAGCGGAGGTTCCGGACACTCCGCCGTCGCAATCGTTGCCGAATCGTGATCTTTCTGCCTAGGGTGGCCGTGACCGGCCGGGGACCGCGAGTCCCGCACGGCCGTCCGGCGCACCGCGGCAGGCGGATGACGCGCCGATCCAGCGACACCGATACTCAAGGAGAACCCTGCTCATGAGCACGGCCCACGTCCTCACCACCACTCGTCGCGGCGCCCTCGGGCTCGGCGCCGGCCTCACGGCGCTGGGCGGCGCCCTCGCCGTGGCGGGCCCGGTCCTCGCCGCCCCGACGGCGGCCGCCTCCACCAGGCTGGACACCGGGGTCGGCCTCGGCTCGGGCTCGGTCGGCACCCAGTCGGTCGTTCTCGATCAACCGGCCGTCCGCCAGGCGAGCCTCGACGCCGTGCGCGCGCTGAGGCGCCGGATGTGGGGCAAGAACCCCCCGCTGCTGAGCCTGGACGGCGCGCGCGGCGGCACGGTGCAGTCCTACGCGGCGCAGGAGGGCTACGCCACCGTCGACGCCTACGCCGACGCCGTCGTCTGGGATCAGGACCTGGAGCGGATCTCCGTGCAGCGCCTGGCCGAGTGCATCGACATGGGCAAGATCCAGCACAGCCGCCCCAACGGCGAGGCCTCGAGCACCGCGACGATAGGCGACATCACCACCGGCACCTACGAGATCCTGGCGATGACCTCGGACACGAGCGCCGGCATCACCACCGGCATCGACATGTGGGCGGGCGAGTACGACCAGCTCGTGGCCGAGGGCGGCGCCTGGTCCCACGCGACCGGGCACCTGCACACGCTGCTCAACCCGTCCGTCACCCACTACGGCTTCGCGGCCTCCTCCGGCTACTCGGTGGGCCAGGGCCTGTGGTCGCGGGGCGGCTCGGCCGACTCGACGGGCTGGTCGGGGACCTACGACATCACCCTGGCCGGCGGCACCGACGAGGCCCCCGCCGCCTCCGTGCAGACCGACCGGCCGGCCCCGTCCGGATCCGGATCCTCGAGCGGCTTCCAGCAGATCATCCGGTCCTTCTGGCGCTGAGGCCCGATCGGGCCGCGGCGCGCGAACGCGGGAGCGCGGGGAGCCGCGGTTCGCGACTATGCTGGTTCGCGCCGTCGGCGCGCGAGACCCGCGCCGGTGGCAGGCCCCCTTAGCTCAGTAGGTCAGAGCTGCGGACTTTTAATCCGAAGGTCGTGGGTTCGAGCCCCACAGGGGGTACCGGTGAAGGGCCGCGATCCCGCCGGAACACCCCGGCCCGGCGGGGCGCCGGGGGCGCAAGCCCCATCATGGGCCCGCCCCGCGTTCGCGGTCGCGCATCGTCACGCCGGAGCGGGCACGGGCAGGCGCCCGATGATCTCTGCGAATCTGGCGTCGAAGGCCTCCTGGTCCTCGTAGGGCAGCACGACGCCCACGTGCCGCACCTCGTCGAGCACGACCGGGTTCCACACGTCCGGGTCCTCGATGACGGCGAAGCGCCGCTCACGCTCGATCTGCGCCTGACTGAAGATCGTATGGCAGTGCTCGTAGGAGCGCTCGCGGGCCTGCTCGCCCCCGCCGCCGAGCGCCTGGAAGACGGCCAGGGTGGATCCCGCGTGCTCGACGGCGGCCGTCACCCGCCTCCTGCGCCCCGAGACCAGTCCGACCGTGCTGCCGCGGACCAGTCCTCTGTCGGTGCACTCGGTGGCGCTCATGAGGGAGGTGATGCGCCTGCCGACCCGTGCGGGGAAGCGCTCCGCGCTCCCGCGCTCGCGGATGAAGGCCAGCCCCTCGGCACGGACGGAGGCGAGGGCGACGAGGTTGAGGACATCTCCGAGGGTCTCGTCGGTCGCCCACCCGGTGATCTCGCCATCGTTGGAAACCTGGCCGGGGACGAAGTCCCCGGCGGGGCGCGCCAGGCGGCCCCACGCCTCCAGAAACGCGGGGGCATCGGTCGCAGCACCCCTGGTGCGCAGGCCGGACAGGGTCGACCCGTCATCCGTGACGGTCCATCCGCCGGCGGCCCGGCGCACCGAGAGGATCACCCCATCGTCGTCGGAGTAGTAGGCGGGCATCCACACGACGAACCCGTCGTCGGTCTCGACGGCCTCGAAACCGTCGTTGAGGGCGCTGAGGTACTTCGTGGTGAGCGTCTTCGCTTTCATATCGATCGGTCCTCCTTCGCATCCGGCGGGTCCACCCACGCGAGGCCGCTGGTGTCAACGCGACACAGCTCGGCGAACGCGAAGAACATGGTGCGCCGTATCTCGTTCGAGATGCTAGGGGAGATAGGGCACACAGGGAAGGTGTCGGGTACCAGTACACAGATCTCTTCTCCGTCGTCCGGCCTGTAGGTGTGCATGTGCGTGGCGCGTCCGAAACCGTGGCCGTGACCGTGCACGCAGACCCTTCGGATCGGCACGTCGGCACCCCTGTAGAGCAGGCGGATGTACCAGGGACGGGGCGTGTTGTACTGCATCTGGAGATAGGTCCCCGCCACGTCGGACACCCCTGTGACAACGTCAGCGCGGCCGCGCACGTCAAGTGGCTTGTTCGAGGTCCAGGTCATCACCCCCTGCGCCCGGGCCCCGGACGCTTCGCCAAGCAGGTGCCCCAGTGTCGTCGCGCTGATCGCACCCGCTGCATACCGGGAATGCTCGTGCTTTGCCATGTCTTAGACACCCCGGTCGTTGTGCAATTGTACCTTCTGCGGCTCCTCGCCGACATCGTCCCGTCGATGGGTGGCCGCGTGCTCCGGCCGATCCGCCGCCCCGCGGGCTGCCGCACCCATAAGCGGGATCCCCGGGGTCGCGGCTTCATCCTGGTCAGTCCCGCCGTTGACCACCCGCGGTCCCGCGCAGCCACCACGCTCAGCCACCACGAGATCCTCGGCCTCCTTGAGCACCTGCCAGGGCACGCACCCCAGTGCCCCAGCAATCCGCTCCAGCTCCCCCGTCGTCATCCCCCGTCCTCGACGCAGCACGTCGCCGAGCCGCGTGAGCTTAACCCCGGATTGACGTGACAACTCGCGCTGACTCATGTCTGAGGCCTCCAACCTCCTGAGCAGGAGGGTCGATAGGCAAACGTCGATCTCTGTGACCACTAGGGCGTGTTGCGTAAGTCGGGTGGGGGCGGCGTGGCGTGCCGGGCGGGGCGAGGCCCTCGGGGTATCACGGGTGGTGTGAAATCGAATCGCGATACCGGCGAAGGCCTCGGATGACGAGTATAGACGCATCCGCCCGCCATGATCTGACCGATGCCCAGTGGGCGCTGCTCGAGCCCCTGCTGCCCGCCCCTCCGGTGCGGGGCAGGCCCCGCCGCTACCCGCTGCGCGCCATGATCGACGCCGTGCGGTGGCGCACCCGGGTCGGGGCGCCCTGGCGCGACGTGCCGGCCCGCTACGGGCCCTGGTGGAGGGCGCGCGCCCTGTACCGCGCCCGGCAGCTGAACGGGGTGTGGGAGCGCATCGAGGCGGCCCTGGTCGCCCGGGCCGACGCCGCCGGGAAGATCGACTGGCGGGTGTCGGTGGACTCCACCGCCGTGCGCGCCCGCGCCCCACGCGAGCGGGGGCCCGCGGGGACGGCGTCGAGCGCGTGGAGGGGGAGCCGGACGACCACGCCCTGGGACGGTCCCGGGGCGGATGGGGCACCAAGACCCCGCGCCGCCGTCGAGGCCGGCCTCGGAGCGGGGTCCCTGCTGCTCACGGCCGGGCAGGCGGGGGACTGCCCCATGATGATCCCCGTGCTGGAGGCGATCAGTGTCAAGCGGCCCGCCCGCGGACGGCCCCGCACCCGCCCGGACCGGGTTCTGGCGGACAGGGCCTACTCCTCCAGGGCCAACCGGGACTGGCTGCGCGCCCACCACATCCGCGCCACGATCCCGGTCAAGGCCGACCAGGCCGCCAACCGCCGCCGACGCGGCGGCGCCGGGGGCAGACCGCCCGCCTTCGACCCCGACGTCCACGAGGACCGCAACGCCGTCGAGCGCGGCTTCAGCCGCCTGGGGCACAACCGCGGCCTGGCCACCAGGTACGACAAGCTCGCCGTCCGATACCGGACCACCACCCGCATCGCCGCCATCGACCACTGGCTCAAACGACTTACATAACACGCCCTAGCAGACGTGCTCGCGGGTTGAGTGACGTGCTCGCGGATCCGGCCGGGGCGGGTCGGGGGCGGCGGGGTTCGGGAACGGGCCCGTGACGACCCCGGGCCGACTCCCGTGCTGATGCGGGCCGGGCCCGGGTGCCCCACGGACGCCCAGATCCCGGGCCGCGGCGGTGCTTGTCTACACCTCGATCAGCGGGAGGCCCGGGTGAACGGCGCGCAGGTCCTCAGGGTCGGAGGTCACAACGGTGTGCCTCTGCTCCTGCGCCGCCAGGACGACGTGGACGTCGACGATGTCCCGGTGGCCGCTTCGTCCGCACAGCAGGCCGACGGCCCTCGCCGTCATGTCATCCAGCGGCACGACCCTCACATCGGGATCCGCGAGCAGTCGTGCGACTCGGGCCTGCCGCGGGCCGCCCCGCCAGGCTTGCGCCACGACGCCGGCCGGCACGCTCAGGGGCAGGCCGGCCTCCAAGGCCCGCCGAAGAAGAGCGCGAACCCGTGGGCTCCCGCGCTCAAGCGCGAGCAGCGCGCCGGTGTCCAGGGTCAGGCCCTTCGCGCTCTTCCCGCTGGCGGCGGTCATGCCAGACCCAGTGCCTTGTCCGCCCACGTCAGGTCGGCGTCGCTGACGGGGCCGAGTTCGCGGTCGAGTTCGTCCAACAGCTGTGCGAGGCGGTCCTCCTGCTGCGCATGAGCAACCGCCGCGCTGATGAAGCCCGATACCGACGGCGCCCTGCCCTGTTCGACTGCACGGCGAATGGAGACGACCTGCTCGTCCGGAAGGCTCACCGCGATCTTCTGAGTCATACCAGAATCATACCGGAGGGTTGGCGGCCAGCGCCGACTCCGATGGTGGCTCCGCGTGCGCGGGGCTCTGCGCGTCGTCCGCCGCGCCGGTCAGTTGTCGCGCGTCCGGGCGGTATTTCTGCGGGACTGCGCGGGACTCGCCCGGCTCGGCGAGGGGGAGCGCGGGGACGCGGTGCGGAACCGGCGTCGGTAGGCCGACGGCGTCGTGCTCAGCACCCGCCCGAAGACCTGCCGCATCGTCACGGCACTGCCGAAGCCGCAGGCCGCGGCCACCTGCTCGATCGCCAGCCCCGTGCTCTCCAGGAGGCGCTGCGCCTCGCGCACGCGCTGGGCGCGCACCCAGGCCGCCGGCGCGGTTCCCGTCGCCTCTCGGAAGGCGCGGATGAAGGAGCGCGTGCTCATGTGCGCGGCCGAGGCCAGCCGCTTCACCGTCAGCGGCTCGGCCAGGCGCTCCAGCGCCCAGGCCATGGTGCGGCCGATGGCGTCGTCGTCGGGGTGCCGCGGCATCGGCCGCTCGACGTACTGCGCCTGTCCGCCCTCGCGGTGCGGCGCGATGACGAGCTGGCGCGCGACCTCGTTGGCCGCCTGCGACCCCAGCCGCGCGCGCACCAGATGAAGGCAGGCGTCCAGGCCCGACGCCGCACCGGCCGAGGTCAGCACGTCGCCGTGGTCCACGTACAGGACCGACTCGTCGAGCCGCATCTCCGGGTGCTCGCGCGCCAGCGGCTCGAAGGCCCGCCAGTGCGTCGTCGCCCGACGTCCGCCGATGAGGCCGGCCTCGGCGAGCGGGATCGCGCCCAGGCACAGGCCGACGACGCTCGCTCCCCGGTCGTGAGCCTCCTTCAGCAGCGAGCGCAGTGAGTCCTCTGCCGCGCGACCGTCGGCGAACCAGGCGGGGACCACGACGACGTCGGCCTCCTGCGCCGACTCCGGACCGCCCAGTCCGCTGAGGATATAGCCCTCCGAGGTGCGGATGGAGGTGGTGGTCGGCGAGGGGATGGGGGCGGTGGTCGGTGAGGGCGCCGAGGCCGTGGAGTCGGCGGGATCCTCGACGGGCCTCACCGACTCGGAGCCGGTGGTGAACAGCGAGACCCGCCAGTCCGCCAGACCCAGCCGGCTCACGGTGCCGAAGACCATCTGGGGGATCGACAGGTGGAACATGGTGACGCCGTCGAATGCGTAGACGGCGATCCGCATATGACCTCCCACGTGTGCGCCGCCGATGCCGATGCGACGTCGATGTGCCGCCGCCTCCTTGGCGTGAAACCATCGAAGAACAGCATATGCGCCACTGGCGGGCGCTGGAGCCCCCGGGCACCCTGGATGAGACACCGTATAACCGCGCCGATGCGCGCCGCAGCTTCGGAGGCACCGTGACCGCTTCTCGGGACGAATCGCGACGAGGCCCTCGGCCCGATCCTCGCAGAGCGCTGATCCTCGTCGACGTGCAGCGCGAGTACGCCCGGCTCCCGCTGCGCATCCGCTTCCCGCGCCTGAGCGACTGCCTGGATCGGATCGAGCGGGCGCTCGACGCGGCAGCCGATGCCGGCATCCCGGTGGTGTGCGTGCAGCACGCGGGCAGACCCGGAGGGCCGGTCTTCGACCCCGGGGGGAGGGGCTTCGAACTCTGCCCGCGCATCGAGGGCCGGTGCGCCCCGGGATGGAAGCGCGTCGTCAAGCGCCACGGATCGATCTACGCCGGCACCGGCCTTGAGCCGTGGCTGCGCGAGCGGGGCGTCGACACCGTGACGCTCGTCGGGTTCATGGCGAACAACTGCATCCTGGCCTCGGCGGCCCAGGGGGAGACGCTCGGCCTGACGACGGAGGTGCTCTCGGACGCCGTCGGTGCCGTGAACCTGCGCAACCGCGCCGGAAAGGCGGACGCCCGAGCGGTGCACGCCACGCTCATGGCGCTGCTGCACTCCAACTGGGCCGCGGTGGCCGCCACCGACGAGTGGTGCCGGGCGCTCGGTCGGGGCGCTCCGCTGCCGTGCAGCAACCTCGTCGCCTCCGCGGTCGCGCCGTTCTGATGCCCGCCCGAGCCGGCAGCCGCGCGGGCCGGCAGGCCGGTCGCGTTGGCCACCAGGGCCCGGGCGCGCCGCGGGGCCACCGTCGGTGGACGGTGCGTCAGCGGGAGCCGGCGGGGGAGAAGCCGTAGACCTCGCCGTCGTCCGGGTCGTAGCCCAGGGCCAGGTCGGATCTGACGAGCTCGAGCTGGCTGTTATCGGTGGCGTCGATCCCCTCGAAGGAGACCGCCTCGCCGGTGGCCAGGTTGTAGAGGAAGTGGAAGGAGTTGACGCCGGCCCTGCCCTGCGCCACGACCCGGAGCGTCCGTTGGTCCGGTGAGGTGGCGAAGCTCCCGATTTCGGGGCAGCCGGACTGCGACGAGGATGCTGAGATGGCCGAGCCGGACGACGTTCTCGGGATCACCGCCTTCGTCTGCGGCACGTCGAAGGTGGGGCCGCCCAGGACCTCGATGGAGGTCGTGCACTTGCTGTCTCCGTGCCCGAGGGCCAGGACCTCGCTGAAGTCGCCGTCCCTCCACAGCGTCCGGTAATCGGACAGCGAGCGCGGCGAGGTCTTGTAGATGAAGGCGGTTCCGCGGTTGGAGAGGCCGGCCTTGATGGCGTAGGAGTCGGTGGAGTCCCCGCCGTCGATGTCGAACTCGTATACGTGACTGATGTCATTGTGGTCGCGCGTCACTGCGGCCACGGCCCAGCCGTTGGAGGCCGCGGAGATGAAGTAGTCCTCGAGGGCGGGCAGGTTCAGCTCGACCTCCTTCCCGGTGTCGAGATTGATGATGCGCCGCATATTCAGGACGATATAGCGGTTACCCCGCCGCACGTACGTGGGGAGGAGGGACGGGAGATTGCTGTCGATATGGTGCGACGCGCCGGACACCTGGGCGCTCCACAGCGGCTCCGTGCTCCCCTCCTGCCAGGCCCGGCACGAGTCGGTGGAGTCGCAGTTGACGATGATGTCGTCGGCGAGCAGCGGCGGCTTCTGCGCGTCCCAGGGCGCACTCGAAACCTCACCCGTGTTCAGGTTGATGAGGGTCGTGCCGTGGACGAGCGTGGACTCGCCCCAGGGGAGGAACTCCGGGTCGTCGAGAGCCCCCTGGGACAGGTCGACCGTCTGCGTCCAGGATTCGGTCGGGCCCTCGTCGCCGATCGTGTACCCGGTCAGGGTCGCGTTCGAGTCCCTCGCCGTGGAGCGCTCAATGGCCACGAGGTGATTGCCCGCCGTGACGATCTCCCGGTTCGTCCCGATGGAGGTCCTCCAGCGGACGGCGGCGCCATTGACCCACCCGTTGTCGGGCGCAGCGGCGGGGGAGCGGTTCTCCGCGCCGCGGGCGGAGCGGCGCTCGGCGGACAGGAACCAGCCGACGCCGATGACCGTCGCGAGGACGAGGACGCCGACCAGGGCCGCCGCCAGCACCGTGCGCGGGCGGTAGCGGGGGCCGGTGGATGCTGTGCGGTTCGAGGGCGCGGCGTCGGTCATGAGCACGATATTACGAGATCGCGGGGCCCGCAGCGGGCGCGGGCAGGGCTACTCGGCTCTTCGTGGCGAAGACCGGCCGGCTCCCCGCAGCGCTGAGCCCGCGCCGGAATCCTCAGCTCTTGGGGGCGAATGCCCTCACCGTTCCGGTGGCCGGGTCGTAGCCGACAATGAGATCCGGTCGAACCAGCGTGAGCTGTCCCCCCGCATTCACGTCGATGCCCTCGAAGGCGATCTGCTCCCCGGTGGAGGCGTTGAACAGGAAGGAGAAGGAGTCGGATTCCAGTCGGGCGGGGATCGAGGCCATGAGGAGGGAGCGGTCGGCGGGGACGCGCAACCTGGATATGCAGGTCCTCTTCATCGTCGGGGAGTCGGGGCCATTCGTCGACGTCAGGTCCGGCATGGCTATGGAGGCGCCGCCGACGACGTCGATCCGGGGGATGCATTCGTCGGAGTCGGGGGTGAAGCGGACCGCGATATTGCTCGTGTCGCCGTCGCGCCACGCCGCGCGGTAGGCGGACAGCGGCAGGGGATCCGGGACCCAGAAGGCGATGGATTCATCGTCGTGTTCATCGGTATAGGTGTCGATCGCCTCACCGCCCTCCGGGCCGAAGGCGTAGACCACCGAGCCGCTGCCCGTGGAGTGCACGACCCAGCCGTCCGCGGCGGCCACGAGATAGTAACTCTTCAGGGACGGCAGATCGAAGGAGACCAGCTCGCCGGTGTCGAGGTTGACCGCGCTGTGGAAGGCGAGAATGACGTAGCGCACGCCCTCGCGCCGGTAGACGGTCTGGGAATTATTGTCGAGACCGATAAACGTGGAGACATTCTCGATGGAGATATTCCACAGCTGCTCGTCGGACCCCTCGCGCCAGGCCGCGCAATTGTTGTCGGTCGAGCAGGCGATGACGACGTCCTGGGCCACCATCGGCTGCTCGTCGGCCGGCCAGGGTCCCGAAGAGGTGTCTCCCGTGGTCAGGTCGATGACGGTCGAGCCGTGAATGAGATGATGATCGCCCCAGCGGACGAACTGCGGATAGTCCTGCGTGAGCGCGCCCCGCGACAGGTCCGCCGTCGTCGTCCAGGCCTCGGACAGGCCGCCGTCCTCGATCGTGTAGGCCGTCAGCGTCGCGGCGCTGTCGCGCGCGGTCTTGCGCGTCAGGGCCAGGACGCGATCCCCGGCCGAGAAGACCTCGGCGCCGCCGTCGATCTGCGTCTGCCAGGACTGCACGGCCCCCGCCGCCCAGCCGGAGACGGGCGGCCGGCCTTGAAGGTCCTCGGCGCCGCTGATCGCGCGCCTGTTGGCGGAGACGATCCACCCGATCCCGATGACGGCGGCGAGCGTGACGACGCCCGCGACGACCGCGGCGATGATCGCGCGGGGGCCGCGGGCCGGACGGCCCCTCCTCGCCGGGGGGATCGGGGCGGTTGCGCTCATGGGTCCGATGCTAGAAGGCCTTCTCCGCGGGGGCGAGGTGATGGGCTCCCCATCCGGCCCGCCCGCCGGCCGTCCTCAGCCGGCCGGGGCGAAGGCGCTCACCGTCCCGGTGGCCGGGTCGTAGCCCAGGACCAGGTCCGGCTCGACCATCTCCAGCCGGCCCCCGGCGGCGACGTCGACCCCCTCGAAGGCGATCTGCTCCCCCGTGGCGGCGTCGAGCAGGAAGAGGAAGTCGTCGGGGTCGAGCCCGCCGCTCTCAAGACCCATGATCACCCGTCCGCCGGTGGACATGCGCAGCTCCCCGGCGCACAGGACGGAGGCGTTCACGACCCCGGGCTCGGAGTGCTTCGAGAAGGTCGGCACCACGAGCAGGCCCACGTCGGGCACGTCGACCGAGTCGATGCACGAGCCCGTCGTCGAGTAGGCGGCCAGCAGCAGGCTCCTGTCCCCATCGCCCCACAGGGAGCGGTAGTCGGAGCGCGAGTGCGGACCCCGGGCGAGGATGGAGTGCTCCAGGGTCCCCGCCGGAAGAGTGTCCGGGTAGGAGTCGAAGGGCCTGCCGCCGTCGAGGTCGTAGGCGTAGACGGCGGCCCCCGTGCCGGAGTCGTCATTGACCCCGATGTGCACCAGCCAGCCGTTGGAGGCGGGCAGGACGTAGTAGCCCCGGGAGGCGGGCAGGTCGAACTCGACCCTTTCGCCGGTGTCGAGGTTGACGACGTCGTGGAGGGCGAGAATGACGTACCGCGCCCTGCCGCGCTGGTACACCGGCGTGGTGTTGGCGCTCGGAGCGGTCCAGCCGGACTCGTCGAGGGAGACGGTCCACACCGGGTCGGCGGAGTCGGCGCGCCAGGCCCGGCAGACGAGGGAGACGGAGCAGGCGATGATCGTGTCCCCGGCCGCCATGGGGAGCTCGTCGTCCGCCCAGGGCGCGGGCGAGGTCCCGCCGTCGGCCAGGTTGATGACGGTGGAGCCGTGGACGACCCGCCCCTCGCCCCACTCGATGAACTCCGGCAGGTCCCCGGGGGTCGTGCCCCGGGACAGGTCCGCCGTCGTCGACCACGCCTCGGACAGGCCGTCGTCCTCGATCGTGTAGGCCGTCAGCGTCGCGTTCGCGTCGTCGCTCCTCGCGCGCGTCACGGCGATGAGGCGCCCGCCGGCGGAGAAGACCTCGGCGTCCGGGGCGATGGCCGCCTCCCACGTCCGGGTGGCGCCGTCCGCCCAGCCGTCGTCGGGCAGGCTGTGGCCGACGACGTCGGCGATGCGGCTGCCCATGACGTACCGGCCGATGCCGATCCCCGCCGCCAGCGCCAGACCGCCGGCCAGCACCACAATGACGACAATGCGCAGAATGCGGACGCTTCGGGGCGTCGCCGCGGGATCCGGGGAGCTCATGGGGCGAGGTTAGAAGGACCGGCCCCCGATGGCAGTGGGGCGAACGCACCATGGCGCCGGCGGGCGGGCGGGGTCCTGGCCGGGACGTCCCGGCCGCGGGACCGGGCGGCGCCGCGCGGACCGCATCGTCCGGCCGCCCCGGCGGGCAGGCCCTCAGTCGACGATGCCGTAGAGGCGGTCTCCGGCATCCCCCAGGCCCGGGACGATGTAGGCGCGGTCGTTGAGGCGCTCGTCGACGGCGGCGGTCACCACCGTCACATTGGCGCGCCCCCCGACCCGCTCCTCGACCTGCTTGACGCCCTCGGGGGCGGAGATGAGGCAGATGGCGGTCACGTCGCGGGCGCCGCGCTCGAGCAGGTACTCGATAGCGGCCACGAGGGTGTGACCGGTGGCCAGCATGGGGTCGATGACGAAGCACTGGCGGCCCGACAGGTCGTCCGGCAGCCGGTTGGCGTAGGTCTCGACCTCCAGGGTGTCCTCATCGCGCTTCATGCCCAGGAAGCCGACCTCGGCCGTGGGCAGCAGCCGGGTCATGCCCTCGAGCATGCCCAGGCCCGCCCTCAGGATCGGCACGACGATGGGCCGCGGCTCCGCCAGGCGGCGGCAGCGGGCGAGCGCCACCGGCGTGGTGATCTCGACCTCCTCGGTGCGCACGTCGCGGGTGGCCTCGTAGGCCAGGAGGGTGACGAGCTCGTCCACCAGCTGGCGGAAGACCGCCGACGGCGTCGCGGCGTCCCGCAGGACGGAGAGCTTGTGGTCGATGAGCGGGTGATCGGCAACGTGGAGACGCATAGGATCAGCCTACGATGGGCGCATCGGCCGGACGCGCCGAATCGCGGCCG
>ERZ773063.1698-NODE-1698-length-12659-cov-32.186607_pt1 | contig 12659 bp, 11 predicted proteins | sample MGYA00580625_ERZ773063 | MGnify/ENA primary metagenome ERZ773063 (study PRJEB29015, sample SAMEA2738022) | human oral metagenome | biome: human oral; feature: human-associated habitat; material: dental | place: China | collected 2042 ...
GCGTCGACGCCGACGGCAACCTCGTGGCCGAGCCCACCGACGGCGAGGGCAGGGTCGTCCACACGCACACCTGCGACGAGAAGCCCGGCACCCGGGCGCTCGCCGCCACCGGCGAGGACCGCCCGCCCGTCCCCGGCGGCGACGCGGGGGGCAGGCCGTCCCCCCACAGGCGCGACCGCGAGTACGCGAGGCTGGGCACGCTCTCCCTGCTCGCCGCGATCGACCTGCTCACGGGCGTGGCCGTGCCGATGGCGGGCGACACCCACAAGAGCTCCGACTTCGTCGCGTTCCTGCGCAAGCTCGACGGGTCGTACCCCAAGGGGGACGTGATCAGGCTCATCCTCGACAACCACTCCTCCCACGTCTCCGCCGAGACCCAGGCCTACCCGGACACCGTCCCCGGCAGGTTCACGTTCGTCCTCGCCCCGACCCACGGCTCGTGGCCCGACCTCGTGGAGTCCTTCTTCGGCAAGCTCGCGCGCCAGATGCTCAGGGGCATCCGCGTGTCCAGCAAGAAGGAGCTCGAGGAGAGGATCCTGCTCTACTTCGACGAGGTCAACGAGGTGCCCGTGCCCCACCGCTGGACCTGGGGCCTCGACGACATCGACCTCGGCGCCGAGGACGTCGACGCCATACCCCTCGAGGTCGCCGACCGCAAGGCCTGCCGCCCGGAGGACAGGGGGAAGCGCGCGCCTGAGCCCCCGAGGAGGAGGCGCAGGGCCAAGGCCAGCGCCTGACCCAAGGCCGGCATTAATTGGCGTGGGTTATACTAGATTCTGGAAATGTGGGAGGCATGAATAGAAGTCTTGCAATAGCACAGCTGAACATGCATTTATGACAAGCATCATTGCACGCTAATCGAGGCAGTATCACAGCCACTCTTGTATGGGTCAAGCACAGGAGATTCAAATGGACGCATCACCACGCAGGATAGTCGAGCTCATGACGGGTGCCGGGACGCGCTTCGTCGTCCCGGTGTTCCAGAGGCCGTACTCCTGGGACGAGGACAACTGCAACCAGCTCTGGGAGGACATCCTCGCTGTTGGCCGAGGCGCAGGGGCACCGCACTTCACTGGCTCGGTTGTGTGGATCCAGCACGGCACGATGTCTGCGGGCGGTATCACCCCGCTCATGCTCATCGACGGCCAGCAGCGCATCACCACTATCACATTGCTCGTCATCGCGCTCGCGAGGTACGCGAAGGCGCACCTGGAGCGCCCGCTCGCGTTCTCCTTCAAGGAGATCATGGGGCGCGGTTACCTCGTCGACGAGTACAAGGCGGGCGACGACCACTACAAGCTCTCGCTCTCGCAGGGCGACCGGGCCACCCTGCGTACGCTCGAGGACAACCTCGAGAACCCCGACGTCGAGGTCGACCAGGGATCCGAGCGCCTGCTGCACAACCTGAGGTTCTTCGAGGGGCTCGTCGCCGGCATCGACGACCCGAACGTGGTCTGGGCGGGCATCCTGCGGCTCGAGGTGGTCTCGATCTCGCTCACCCAGGGCCAGGACAACCCGCAGCTCATCTTCGAGTCCATGAACTCCACGGGAAAGGACCTCTCCTCGGCCGACCTCATTCGCAACTTCGTGCTCATGGGCCACCCCAGGCAGGACGAGCTCTACCAGACGTACTGGCGCCCCATCGAGGTGGCACTCGGCGCGTCCACCTACGACTCGGTCTTCGACGAGTTCGTGCGAGACTGGCTCACCGTGCTCTACGCTCCGGAGCCGCTCACGCGGCGCGACGTCTACCAGGCATTCAAGCGCCACTTCGAAGCCCAGGGCTACGGGCGAACCGTTCCCGTCGAGAACCTCCTCAAGGAGCTCAGGCGCTTCGCCTGCTACTACGCCGACATCACGGGCGGCAGGTCCGACGACCTCGATGTCGCGAGGCTCCTCAAGCGCATCAGGCGCCTCGACATCTCGGTCGTGGACCCGCTCCTCATGTCCATGCTCGACGACATGCGCAGCAACGCGTTCGGCAGGGAGGGCCTCCTCTCCATGCTCTCCACCGTGGAGAGCTACCTCTTCCGCCGAACGGTCTGCGACTGCCCGACCAACAGCCTCCAGAAGTTCTTCTCTTCGCTCATCGGACGCCTCGACCGCGTGCAGGAGGACGAGGGGTCGAGCTACGTGGAGGCATTCGAGGCGTTCCTGCTGAACGAGGCTGGCACGGCCAGGCGCTTCCCGACGGACGCGGAGTTCTCGGACCACCTCCGCACCCGCGATGCCTACCACTTCCGCCGCTCCCTCTACCTGCTCTCGCGCCTGGAAAACAGCTACCACCCCAAGGACGAGCGGGACTTCACCACCGGCTCGTACACGATCGAGCACATCATGCCCCAGAACGCGCGGGCGCACGAGGGGTGGCTCCAGATGCTGAGCGACGTCGACGACGAGGGGTTCGAGCACCTCCTGCACAACCTGGGCAACCTCACGCTCACGGCGTACAACTCCGAGCTATCCGACGGCACGTTCGAGGAGAAGAAGGCCCGTGCCATCGGCGGCTACGACAACGAATACATCACCATCTCGAGCGCCCTGCACGACGCTACGGAGTGGACGCCGGCCTCGATCGAGGACCGGGCGAGCCTCCTCACGAAGAGGGCACTCGAGGTCTGGCCCATCCCAGCCATGGACGAGGCGACGAGGAAGGCGTACCTTCTGGAGCGCAAGGGCGACTCCCAGCGCAAGACAGTCACGTTCAGAGACCTGTTCAACGCGGGCCTCATCAGGGAGGGGGACGTGCTCACGAGCGCCCATCCGCGCTGGGGAGGATCGGCCACCGTGACCGCCGACGGGGCAATCCTGCTGCCCAACGGGCAGGAGTTCTCGAGCCCATCACCCGCGCTCGTGAGGCTCTTCGCACTCGAGGGGTCCTCGCTCAACGCTGCGAATGGCTGGTGGTACATGCAGCTCGGCGAGGACGGCCCGAGGCTGCACGACCTCAGGACCCAGCTGCAGGAGACGAAGGCCGAGACCGAGCGGGAGCGCTTCAGGCTGGCGTACTGGGACGGATACTACGAGCTCTGCGCTGAGTCGCAGGCGTTCGTCGACGCCTTCGGCGACCCGACGGAGCGCATGCAGAACAGCGACTGGTGGGCGTCCTTCGGCATCGGCCTCGGGAACTGCCACCTCGAGAACCGTGCCGGGAGGCGCGATCACAACGCCGACTCCGGGATCTACTTCCCATCCGGCGAGGGTTACGACAGGCTCTACGCGAGGAGGGCGGAGGTTGAGTCTCTGCTTTCCGACCCGGGTTCCGAGATGATGTGGTCGGAGCCCGACGCGTCGACCAAGTACCGGGCGCTCTGGTTGAGGCGGGACTTCGACTACGACGAGCAGGATTGGTCGGAGGCGCAGGTATGGATGCGCGACATGCTGCTGAGGCTCAGGGCGATCGCGCTGGAGGTGTTCTCATAGCATGCGGAGGCACCAGTCGCTATTTTGGGGGAAGGACCTTCAGCAGGTCCTGTCTCTCAGGCTCAGGGACCTTCACGACGACATCGACTCGCTCACGGATGACGAAGCCCTAGCCAACGACGAGGACCTGCTCGTCGAGAACTACTACGCGAAGTACGAGATGGAGCCGCTCGTCATCGATGACGAGGACGTGACCAAGAGGAGCCTGGGAAGGGCTATTGTAACCATCCCGGACACCTTCCGATACAACATCGATGGCCCCACGGAGGTCGACGGCTTCGAGGCGTCGTTCTCCTATCCGTTCAGCGGTGACCCGTCGCTCTTCGAGTGCCGGGCCTCGACATTCTCGACCTCGGGGTATCCAGACGCGGAGATTCTCGGCTCCTTCATTCGCCTCTCGTATGCGTACCCAGTTGACGAGCTCAGAGGCGCTGACGCGGTCGACAAGTTCCTCAAGAGGGCGCAGGGGGACCTTGCGACGCTCAGGTGTGGCGCAAGCTACGTGAATGCTGACCTAGAGCGTTTCAACTCCGAGCTTCGCGGATGGACTGAAAAGTGGGTGAAGGAGAGAAGGGACAAGGCGGATCTCTTTGGATGCTTGGCACGGACCATGGAGATTCCCATTAAGCCCTCGCCCTATCGGGAGCATGCCGTGCGGATGGAGCGCAGGATAATGCCGATTGCCCATTCGTACGACAACGAGGACTACTGGCAGATATCGGATCGCCAGTACGAGGACATCCTGTCAGTGATTCGACATACATCCGCGACCTTCGAGAGGACGCCCGACACGTATGCGGGGTTTGGCGAGGAGGACTACCGGAATGTGCTGCTTGCAGGGCTCAACGGGAACTTCCATGGTGCGGCGGGCGGCGAGTGCTTCAGGGGGAACGGGAAGACCGATATCTGCATCGAGCAGGAGAACAGGGCCGCCTTCGTGGCTGAGTGCAAGATTTGGAAAGGACCGGCCAAGCTGAGAAAGGCAATTCGCCAGCTTGACGGCTACCTGACTTGGAGAGACAGCAAGGCCTCGTTGATAGTCTTCTCCAAGAACAAAGATTTCAATAGCGTCGTCAGCTCGGTGAGGGCCTGCCTAGAGAAGGACGAGCTGGTTCGTAGCTTGCAAGAGATTACTAAGAACGAGTTCGATTGCGTCTTCGCTTCTGAAACGAACGTGGGACAGCTCTTGAGGATGAGAGTTTTTGCGTTCGATGTGCACGGAAGGCCACAGGCGAGATAGGAGAGATCCCTTCCCGTCTCCACAAGTGTTAGGGGTGCCTGCGCGTGCGGGACGGGCGGCGGAGGGGCTTGGCCTCCGCCGTGGCTCGGCTCCTACCATGTGCCTTCACGGTGCCTGACCTGCACAAACTCCACACAAAGGAGGAGCGCCCGCTGGTGGCGAGCGCTCCCGGGTGGTGCCTGTGGCGGTCACGGCTACCCCTGCCAGACCCTGCGGACGTGGTGGACGCGCATGCGCCCGGCGTCGAGGTTGAGGCACACGCTCATCACGTCGAAGCGCGCGTGCTCTGGGAGGGGGACGTCCGCCATGACGGCGGAGCACACGCACATGGCGGCGCCGCGCGCGGCGACCTCACCGTCACACATCCCCTAGACGTCGTCGAGCGTGAGCTCCCACCCCTCGGTGGGCACGGGCAGGACGCAGACGGTCACGGGCAGATCGCCCTCCATGCAGGACAGCACGTCCTCTCACGGGGTGGCGTCGACGTGGGAGAAGCCGACGTGCTCGAGCGTCTCGGCGGCGACGGCCATGCAGTCGCGGGCATAGTCTCCCGTGAGGAGGGACTCGGACTCCCACCTCTCGCGGATGGCGGCGGTCGGCGCTGCGGTTGTGCTGGTGCTCATGGCGTGCCCCTTTCGGGTCGGGTTGAGGGTCGGCCCTTCCTTCCCTCGGACGGGGGCGACAAGGCAAGCGTCATGTTCGGAGCGCGCCCGTTTGCGGGCGGGGCGCGGCGCGCGCAGGACATGTCGCGCCAGGCGACGGGAGGCGGCGCTAGGGGTGCCTGCCGCCTAAAAGGAGCCTGTGCCATGCTGCCCCGGTCCGAGGGCCAGGAGTCGTTCTCATGACTTGTGTGCCTGCGGGCTTTCGACGGTCCGGCGAGGATAGGGGACATGACACGATCCCCGGCGCAGCCGGGGTGTAGGAAGACCGCGAGACCCGGCCCGCGAAGCGAGCCGGGCCGGGATTGATGTCCCGAGGTAGCTGTAGAATGTACCTTCACACGAACAGGAGGCACCATGCAGCAACCCATCGGCCAGAACGACCCGGCGACCTTCGCCAAGGCGAGGGAGAACCAGTACTTCGACCGCAAGAGCGCGCGCATCAAACCGAACGACGCGGCGAGGCACATCGTCGCGTTCGCCAACGCGGCTGGCGGGAAGCTCGCCATCGGCATCGAGGACGACGGAGAGGTAACGGGCTTCAGGCGGAGCAACTCCCGCGACATAGAGGACTTCAGGCACGCCCCGCTCGCATGCTGCGAGCCTGTGCCCGTAGTGAGGGCCGAGGAGGTCGCCGTCACCAACTCGCGCGGAGAGGACGACCTCATCCTCGTCCTGGATATCAGGCCCTCCACCGACCACGTAATCGCCAGGCGGAGCGACGGGGCCGTGTTCCTCCGCCAGGGCGACAGGAGCGTCGTGCTCGGGCACGACCAGATCACCGCGCTCGAGTACGACAAGAACCAGCGCAGGTTCGAGGACGAGGTGGCGGACCGCTCCAGCATCGACGACGTGGACCCCGAGGTCATGGCTCGCTACAAGGAGGAGCTCGGCACCGATGTCCCCGACGAGCAGGTCCTGCGCAGCCGCAGCATGCTCGTGGACGGGCACCTGACCAACGCGGGTGTCCTGCTCTTCGCGAAACATCCGACGCAGTTCATCCCTTGTGCCAGGGTGCGCGTCGTGCGCCTCGACGGCAGCAAGATGGAGACCGGCCGCAGGCTCAACATCGTCAAGGACCGGACCTTCGACGGGCCGCTGCCGAAAGTCATCGAGGGCGCCAAGGCGATGATTTCCGAGCAGCTGCGCGAGTTCCAGTACCTCGGCGACGACGGCCGCTTCAGGGTCATCCCCGAGTACCCGGAGTTCGCCTGGTTCGAGGGCCTGGTCAACGCGGTGACGCATCGCAACTACGCGCACAGCGGGGACCACATCCGCGTGATGATGTACGACGACCGAATGGAGATCCTGAGCCCTGGGAAGCTTCCCAACGTGGTGACGCTCGAGAACATGCGCCACACGCGGTGGGCGCGCAACCCCATCATCGCGAGGACGCTGACGGAGTTCGGCTGGGTGAGGGAGCTCAACGAGGGCGTGCAGCGCATCTACGACGAGATGGCGAGCTTCTTCCTGAACGAGCCCATCTTCGAGGAGCCCAACGACGCCTCGGTTCAGCTGACCCTGGAGAACAGCATCACGTCGCGCGTGCTGAGGCGCGAGGACACCCTCATGGACGGCATCGGGCGGACGGCCTTCGAGGCCCTGAACGAGTACGAGCTCGCGGCCATGCAGTACGTGTACGCTAGGGGACGCGTGACCGTGAGCGAGCTGGCCGGCCACCTGAGGCGCAGCGTCAAGGTCTCCAGGCAGACCCTCCGGGCGCTCGTGGACAAGGGACTACTCGCCTGGCACGGCTCCAACCCGCTCGACCCGTCTCAGTACTATGACCTTCGCAGGTAAGAGTAGGTCAGAGCAGGTAAGAGTAAGGTTAGGGTATCCGCGCGCCCCCGAGGACCGGTGGTGCGCTGCGCTCTGCCCCTCTGGTAAGGGTTGGTAAGAGTAGGTCAGAGTAAGGTTCGAGTGGCCGACGACCTACCATGTTTTGACGAGGCCTTGCGGAGTACGCGACACCTTGGTTGCTGCCGACAAGGAAGTTGTGGAACCGGCAGCCAGCGCCGGCAGAAATGTATGTGCGACTACCGCTCGCGGGAGCGACTCGGTCGCAGCGTGTCCAGGCTACTATGACGGCGGGCATTCTTCGCCCGGGACGTGGTATTCCGTCGTCGCGCCCATGGCGAGCCCCCCACGAGCCATGCGGCGGCGGTGCGCGCAGGGACATGGCCTGCGCGCCGCCCTCGCGGCTCCGTCTCCATGAAAACTGCACGTCGGGAGGGGTGTTGCGCCCCTCCCCTCCGCGCCGTGTTGGTCTTCCGCGCTACGCCCCCAGCGCGCGCATCCTCCCTCCTGTCGGCATGCGGTAGCCCACGGTCTCGCACCAGTCTTTGAGGACTCGGCGCTGTGCGGCGGTGACCTGCCTGTTGTGGCTCTAGAACGCCTGACGGACCGCTCCGTCGCGCACCTCGACGGTCACGAGCGGGGAGTCGGGGTCGCTGACCCTCCGCATGAGCCAGAGGTCGGTCTGGCCTTGCGCGTACTTGTCGATGCAGGACGCCACGCAGCTGTGCTGCGCGTTGGCCTCCTCGAGAATCTCGCGCACGGTGGCGGCGGGGCGGATGATGTAGCCGTCGGACTCGAAGCCGTTGCCGTCAAGCCCCGCTGCCCTGCGGGCGATGGCCTCGTCGCTCGCCTCATGGCGGCGCATCTCGCGCTCGCGCTCAAGTTCGGCGAGCAGCGCGTCGGGGTCTGCGGGGTACCTGTCCTCGACGCTGCCTCTAATACGCTGCTGCATGTCGATGGCGTCGGCCCACAGCTGCACGTTGTGGGAACGCGTGCGGCGGCGCTGGGCGGGCAGGGCGAGGGCGTACTCGCAGGCTCGGCGGGGGTCGTAGGCGATGCCGCGCCACTCCATGGAGTGCAGGGCGCACGCGAGACGGGGAGGAAGTCCGCGGTGCCTCCCCTCGGGTGCTCGGCGCTCTTGTCGAGGTACCCCCTGAGCAGGTCGCATGTCACGTCGCGTCCCATGGACTCCACGAACCGCGAGACGTAGAGCCTGTCGCGGAAGCACTCGGCGGCCGCCTCGTCGCGCCCCTCGCCGTAGAGGGACGTGAGCCTCAGCACCGCGCTGAGCGCCTCGCGGCAGTGGTTGTGCCCCATGGTCGGCTCGACCAGCTTCCAGACGAGGCTCACCTGCTCCCATGTGCCGCTCAGGTTCCACCTCGCGTTCGCGCCCATGCGGCTCGCCGCCCACGCCTCGACGCGCACCATGTCGCGCTTGCACATCTCGCGGAAGTCGCCGCTGTTGAGCAGGGCGACCACGGCGGCGCGCCCCTTGGAGTCGTAGGCCTGGAGGGGCTGGCGGCTCCATGGAGGGGTGAGGGCGTCGCCCGTGGTGCCCTTGCAAAAGGAGCCGAGCCTCGCGGTCGTCAGCTCGTGGCGGCTCCCCGTGCGCTCGTCGGTCACGTAGTACTGCCCCTGCGTGACGAGCAGCACGAGCATCTGGGAGCGGTTGCCGCACCTGCGCCTGAACGCGCCGTCCGCGCCGTCCGCGAGCACGGGCTCGAACTCGGGCGCAGGCTGCTCCCTCTTGGCCTTGGGCGCCTCGCGCTCGATGTCCCCGTGGACTATGAGGCTCCTCACGTCCACCCTCTCCTCGATGCCGAGGTCAAGCGTCATCTGGGTATGCATGTCGTGTCCTCCCGTCTGGTCAGGCGGGGGAATCCCCTTCGGTCCCCCTGGGGGCGGGCCATGCAAGTCGGCGCGACACAGGTGGGCTGGGCAGTCGCGCCGACGTCACCGGGAGCGGGATGTGGGAGGGGCCCGCGACGGTGTGCGAGGCTTGCCCGCAGGGGGACGGAAGGGGATCGAAGAATTGCCCTTGGGCGGGGTGACGGGGCGCCGATCGATGCTCGGCGGGGCGTCTCGGTCACGGTGAAAGTAGAATGGTCTCCGGTGAGTTAACGGAGGTGCCCATGAGGCTGGTTGACAAGGACGGTAACGAGACCGACTACGAACTCATCGAGTGGGGCCCAGGTGGCGTCTGGGGCTTCGAGGAGCTGAGGCGTGACGTCGTGCAGAGGCTGCCGGACTACGAGGGTCACGACGTGTCGATGGGCTTCGATGACCAGCCGAGGATCGCCTACAACGACATCCCTCTCGAGGTGGTCGAGGGGTTCGTCGAGCGTGGGCTCATCGCCGAGTCATACCGGTTCAGTGTTGAGGCGCTTGACCGACGCACGGCTCGATGCGACGGCCGAGTGCAGCTTCGACGAGGAGGCCGGCTGGCATGCCGTCATCAGGGGCGTGTGGCTCCAGGAGAAGGAGCCGACTGCAGCGGACCTGGCAGCGTGTCAGGACATGTCGAGGACGTTCCTGCTCCCGACCGACGGGGCCACCGGCTCTCGCAGTCTTGCATGGTTTCCTGGTTCGCGAGTGGTATGGCGAGCGCCGACGACTACGACTGGTGCGGCGACTCATATGCGGATCTGGCGCGGGCCCATGAGCTTCCCATCCCGACAATGGAAGGCCTGGGGGCAAGCGCCGAGGAATAGAACGATTCCTAAGGCAGCCTTCCTTTCTCCAGCAGTTCCTTGGCGATCGTCTTCTTGTTGACGCGGATCGAGCGACCGATGTAGATGTGGGGGAGGGCGTTGCATACGTTGAACGCCTTCGACCTCCCGATGCCGAAGACCTCCTGGAGGTCCTTGGGGCTGAGCCACTCGGGCCTGTCGGCAAGGGGAGAGTTGTCTCTCAGCGATGCCACCTTTGCGACTCGTTCATATAGTTCTCACCAGCCTTGCTCGACCGCTCAGTTCAGATGGTCGGAGCATATGGCAAGAGAAGGGGTGGGTTCTGCTTCGAGCGACAAACAACTTGCTTTAAGTTGCTCTAAGCTGCTCGACCACAGAACCCACACCGTTCGCTATCGCTGGGACATGAGGTTTGCCACTATGGCGCCTGCCGCTGCCCTTGCCTGCGGGTCAGTGCTGGCATAGACGTTGAGCGTCATGGCTACGCTCGAGTGGCCCATAAGGCTTGCGACGGTCTTGGCATCGACGCCCGCGCGAAGAAGCATCGTGGCATATGTGTGCCTCAGTGAGTAGAAGGTCGCCAGCTCTCCGTTGGTCCCGTAGAGTTCATGCTCCCTGGCGAGTCTTCTGAACGCGCGGGTGAGGTCGGCGGGGCGTAGGAAGACTCCGTCCTTATCTCCTACTACATAGAAACCCTGCAGGTCAGAAGGACTCTCTGCTTCAAAGACCTACTTGGCTCTGGTCTTGAGCTTCTCTACCAGGACGGGATCTATGGGTATGTCCTTTCTGCCCGCTGCGGTCTTGGGCCCCTTCTCTATTGCCTTCCCTCCGGCGGACGAGATGACACTACGTATCTTGATCATGCCTGCGTCCAAATCGACGTTCTCCCACTTGAGGCCGATGGCCTCCTCGTTCCTGAGCCCGGCGCCAAGGCCGAGCCTTATCGCGGGCGTGATCTGGTCGTCGGGCATCTCGTCGAGGATACTCAACAGCCTCTTGCGGGTCTCGTCGTCCAAGGCGTTGGGGTCTTTGCGCTCCACGCGAGGAGGCTTGACAGTCCTCGTGATGGGAACGGCGATGATGAGCCCTTTCTCCAGCGCCTCATAGAGATAGCGCTTCAGCGAGTTGTGGGCTCGCGCGACCGTCTCCCTTGCGTATCCCTTGGCGAGCATGTCCTGGTCCATCTTCCTGACCATTGCAGCGGTGACCTTGTGAACGAGCACGTCTTCGATGAAGCGCAGGATAAGATTGGCCTCGCTCTTGTACTTGGCATAGGTCGTCTCCTCTATGAGACCTGACTTCAACATGCCGTCAATCTGCTCGAAGATGAATTTGGAGAGCTTGGGGTTCTTTTTTGGCAGGGGAGCATATCCTCGAGGAGCGCCTCTCGCTCGAGCTGCTCTCTGATTCTGGCCTTCTCGAGCACAGCCTCCTTCTGCGATGCGGCATGGAAGTTGCGAGCGACTTGCTTCTTAATGACGCGCCCCTCCTCATTGACCATCTGATGGCAGTAGCGTGCTTGATACAGGTCATCGTGAAGGAGTCTGAGTGAGCCTTCGGAGTATCTCATGTCGTTCCAATCTGCATTACCTTTTTCAGTATTTCGGCTCTAGAGTCCACCTAACAATCTACCTGTGGGCGTGGATTTAGGTTAGCGTCGTGGACTGGGTGGACTGTGCTCATCCTGTCGAGATGGACTCCATGGACGAGAAAGACGGTAGGAAACTCGGTGGCTTTCATGCCCTTCTACCAGCTGCCTTGTCTCCCGGTCCACCTCTGCTATAATGGAAACACACGGGGAGCTGGGGATTTGGCCCGGCTGAGAGGAATGACCCAATCATTCGACCCAAGAACCTGATCTGGGTAATGCCAGCGTAGGGACTGCGGCCTCAGACGGCCACGCGAGCTCTCGTCCAAGCGGGCACACCCGGAAAGGGTGCGTCCGCTTGTTCTGTGAGAGGAGCCTGAGGCCATGCTTTCTGATCGATTGCGCAATGTACGTAAGACAACGCCGCTCGTGCATAACATCACCAACTACGTCACCATCAACGACGTCGCAAATGCGGTGCTCGCCTGTGGCGGGAGTCCCATCATGGCCGACGAGCCCGAGGACGTCGAGGACATCACCACTATCTGCGGTGGCCTCAACATCAACATAGGCAACCTCAACAGCCAGACGATAGAGGCCATGCGCATCGCAGGCAGGCGCTCGCGCGAGCTCGGTCACGCCAGGGTACTCGACCCTGTGGCGGCCGGTGCAAGTAAGCTGCGCACGCGCATCGCCTCTGAGCTGGTGGACACCGTCGGCTTCGATGCCATTCGAGGCAACGTCTCCGAGCTCAAGGCTCTGGCCCTCGGCAGTGCCACGACACGGGGCGTCGACGCCAGCGCCGCCGACGCCGTGACCGACGCCAGGCTCGACGAGATGGTGTCCTTCTCCAAGGGCTATGCCCGTAAGGTGGAAGGCATCGTCGCGATCACGGGCGCGATCGACCTCGTGGCAGACGAGGAGACCTGCTATGTCATCCGCAACGGACGCGCCGAGATGGGTAGGGTCACGGGCACGGGCTGCATGCTCTCGGGGGTCCTGTGCGCCTACCTTATCGCCAACCCCAAGGACAAGCTCGAGGCAGCTGCGGCCGCCGTCTGCCTGATGGGTCTTGCCGGCGAGGTTGGCTGGTCTCGTATGCAGGAGGGCGATGGCAACGCAACCTATCGCAATCGCATCATCGACGCCATCTACAACATCGATGGCGAGCAGCTTGACAGGGAGGCGCGCTATGAGCTTCGATAGGCGTTCGGGCACGGCGACGGCCGCAGGAGGGCCCGCTGGCCGCCTTGACAGGGAGA
>ERZ773063.1700-NODE-1700-length-12653-cov-14.422766_pt1 | contig 12653 bp, 13 predicted proteins | sample MGYA00580625_ERZ773063 | MGnify/ENA primary metagenome ERZ773063 (study PRJEB29015, sample SAMEA2738022) | human oral metagenome | biome: human oral; feature: human-associated habitat; material: dental | place: China | collected 2042 ...
GTCCTTCGGCACGTCCTTCGGCACGTCCTTCGGCACGTCCTTCGGCACGTCCTTCGAGCAGCCCCTTCTCACGACCTTCTTTCAGTGCGTATTTCACATTCGTATTGAAGTCCATGATCGCCATCTGGCGGTTTACATAGCTGAGATACGCGTCCGGATCGGACAGGAAAATCCGCTCCGCTTCCATCGCTTCTCTGATTGCAGCTTCACTCATCGCCAACTCCTCCCTCTCCTGATCGGTCATCTTATTTGCAAAGTACGCAAGCCATCGCTCCATCTTCGTGGACTCACGGATGCTCTTCTTCGGCTTTTGCTCATATTTCGGCAACTCGATAAAATACAGCTCCATATCGTTGTTCAGGCGATCGCCATTTTCGATATTGTAAATGCTGTACATTGCGACGGGATCGTCCTGCGGCAGCATCTCAAATGCGAGAAGATTTATGGTGATGGCAGGTCGCAAGATGTCATAATCTCCACCGCGTGTCAAGGAAAGCATATAGAGGCGTGACCAGTAGAACAGCGTTCGCCGCTGCATATTCTGCTGATTGACCACCTGTACTTCGACATCGACCAATTCACCCGTATCGAGCGCACAGACAATATCGAGGCGTGACATCTTGCCCTCGTCCCCGTCGGGAAACATCTCCGACTGACGAAATGTAATGTCCTTTATCTCGTGTCCGAGCGACTTTTCCAGAACTGCATTTAGAAAATCAATCGTCACCATCTTGCGTTCTTCTTTGCCAAAGATAAATTTGAACGCGACATCATTCATCGGATTGAACGCCCGTTCATCGAGGTTTCTCAAAAATGGCTTCTGTTCCAATGTCCCGCACCGCCTTTCTTTCCTTGCTCTTTTCTTCTATTTTATCAGACATTGTACATTTCTTCCAGTCTGATTCGTTGGCGAAAAATAAAAAGGAGCTGCTACACGAGTCAGAATGACTTCGTGCAACAGCCCCTATATCCATGTATTTGTCAGTCGCGTCCTAGCTTGTCGCGCAGGATGACGTCATGCGCGCCGCCCTCGACGATGCTGGTCGAGGAGACGAGGGTGAGCTTCGCCTTGTCGCGGAACTCAGGCAGGCTGAGTGCACCGCAGTTGCACATGGTCGAGCGAATCTTGGAGAGGGTCGTCTCGACGTTCTCCTTCAAGGGACCCGCATACGGAACGTAGGAGTCCACGCCCTCCTCGAAGGAGAGTTTTTTGCTGCCGCCAAGGTCGTACCGCTGCCAGTTGCGTGCGCGGTTTGAGCCCTCGCCCCAATACTCTTTGTAGTATGTTCCGTTCACCATGACACGATCCGTCGGGCTCTCATCAAAGCGCGAGAAGTAGCGTCCGAGCATGAGGAAGTCCGCCCCCATCGCGAGTGCGAGCGTCATGTGGTAGTCATAGACGATGCCGCCATCCGAGCAGATGGGGATGTAGACGCCCGTTTCCTTGAAGTACTTGTCACGCTCAGCACACACGTCGATGAGTGCTGTTGCCTGACCGCGCCCAATGCCTTTGGTCTCGCGCGTGATACAGATCGAGCCGCCACCAATGCCGACCTTGATAAAGTCCGCACCCGCATTCGCGAGAAAGCGGAACCCCTCACCGTCGACGATGTTGCCCGCGCCGACCTTGACGCTATCGCCGTACTTCTCGCGGATGTACTGGATCGTCAGGCGCTGCCACTCGGAGAACCCTTCGGAGGAGTCAATACAGAGGACATCCACGCCCGCTTCGATCAGAGCCGGAACGCGCTCGACATAGTCGCGCGTATTGATGCCCGCGCCGACGATATAGCTCTTGTTATCATCGGTCAGCTCAAGCTCGTTCTCCTTGTTGTCGGTGTAGTCCTTGCGGAATACCATGTAGCGCAGCCGCTGGTTCTTGTCAATGAGCGGCAGCATGTTGAGCTTGCGCTCCCAGATGAGGTCATTCGCTTGCGTGAGCGTTGTAGAATCCGCGTCCGCCCAGACGAGCTTTTCAAACGGCGTCATAAAGGTGTGTACCTTCGTATCGAGTGACATCCGCGAGACGCGGTAGTCGCGGCTCGTGACGATACCGACGAGTTTGCCGTTCGCCGCGCCGTCCTCCGTGACCGCCATCGTGGAGTGCCCCGTCTTGGCAAGGAGGTCGAGTACGCCACCGAGCGTGGTATCGGGACTGATGTTTGAGTCGCTGCTGACAAAGCCGGACTTGTAGTTTTTCACGCGCGAGACCATCGCCGCCTCTTCCTCGATGGACTGCGAGCCGTAGATAAAGGAAACGCCGCCCTGCTTGGCGAGCGCAATCGCCATCGTGTCATTCGAGACCGCCTGCATGATCGCAGAGGTCATGGGAATGTTCATTGTGAGCGCCGGCTCCTCGTCACGGTGATATTTGACGAGCGGGGTACGCAGCGAGACATTCGCCGGAAAGCACTCCGCCGAGGAGTAGCCCGGGATAAGCAGATACTCTCCAAATGTGTGCGATGGCTCGGTGTAATAATGCGCCAATGGGAACCTTCCTTTCTTTTCTGCCGTAAAATTATTGTTGTTAATATACGCGCTTCCACGGAAACTGTCAACCCGTACGCGCGCAATAAATCGCCGTGCAGGGAAAATCCCGCATTTGTCAAAAAATCCCTAAGAGTATCGCATCACTCTTAGGGAAATTGTCTGCTATGGTGCCGAAGGCCGGGGTCGAACCGGCACGTTGCTCACACAACGGCAGATTTTGAGTCTGCTGCGTCTGCCAATTCCGCCACTTCGGCATGGGTTGTATTATAGCACCCCTGCGACGGATTTGTCAACGTCAGCGCAGTTCGGCTTCGAGCTTTCGGATGAGCTCCATGTCCGCCTCAAACCACGGGACACTGTAGAGATCGGCCCGCCCGAGCCAGCGCCCCGCCGAATGCACGGAAAGCTGTGGCTCGCCCGCAATGTGTCGGCAGATGTAGAGGCGCATATTCATGTGGTACTCGGGATAGTCGTGATCGACAATGCCGAGCAGCCGCTCTACGGCAATCTCAACACCGAGTTCCTCGCGAATCTCACGCACGAGTGCCGCCTCGTCCGTCTCGCCCGCCTCTACCTTGCCGCCCGCGAACTCCCATGTCCCGGCGTATGCACCGTAACCACGGCAAGCACCGAATACCTTGCCGTCCCGCAAAATTGCTCCCGCAACAACATCAATGTGCTTTCGTTCGCCCATGTCCTACTCCTTTTCACTCTTGGTCGCGCGTAGGAAGAGCTGCGTCAGCTGCGCGCGCGGGTCGCGTCCGTGCGTAACAATCTCGTAGACGGTCGAGGAGATGGGCAAGTCAACGCCATACTCCTCTGAAAGCGCCATCAGTGCCTCGGCGGTGTAGACGCCCTCGGCAATCTTGTGGAAGTCCCCCGCCGTGCCGCGCACAACAGCCTCACCGTAGCGGCGGTTGTTGCTGTGCGGAGAGAAGAGCGTCGCCTCGTAGTCGCCGAGGTGCGAGAGACCGTAGATTGTCTCGCCATCCCCGCCCATCGCACGCACGAGCCGCACGAGCTCACGCGTACCGCGTGCCATGAGCGCCCCCTTGAGGCTGCCATAGCCGAGCCCGTCGAGCATCCCCGCCGCGAGCCCGACGACGTTCTTCGCCGCCGCACCGACCTCCGTACCGAGCAGATCTTCGCCGTAGTAGAAGCGGATGAGCGGACTGCCGAGCTCGTCTACGAGCTCACGCAGTGCATCCCGATCCTCTCCTGCGAGCACCATGCAGTTCGGAATGCCGCGCACGAAGTCCTGCACATGACCGGGGCCGACCCAGACGACGGGCTTCATCTCCATCCCGAGCTCCTCATGTACGACAGTCGTGAGTCTCTTTCCTGTGCCGATCTCAAGCCCCTTCATGCAGAGGATGAGATATTTATTCGCCATCACCTCCCCGTAGCCCTGCGCCCGCAGATCACGGAGAAAGGCACGAAACGCCTGCGCGTGGATGGAAATGATGACGATCTCCGCCGTCTGAATCGCCGTCGCGAGATCATCGGTCAAGCGGATGTCCTCGGGCAGCGTCAGAAACTCGTTCGTCCGCGTTGCACGCAGCTGCGAGAGATGCGCTGAGCCTGTGCGTCCCCAGAGCGTGACCGCGTGTCCGACGCGGTGCGCGTACCACGCGTGGAAACTTCCCCAACGCCCACAGCCCAGTACGGATACTCTCATGATGATACCTCCACGCGAATGTTCAATAGATCACGGATGACCGCTCCCGCCATAATGAGTCCTGCAGCAGAAGGCACAAAAGAAATGCTTGCAGGGACGCTATTACGCCCTGCGGCGGGTCGCTCTTCTCCTATCGTGGGTCTGTGCGGGCGTTCGCGTGAGCAGATAACCTTGAGCCGTGGAACGCCGCGCTCCTTCAGCTTCTTTCGCAGGATGCGCGCAAGCGGGTCTCCCGCCGTACAATAGATGTCCATAACCTCAAAGAGCGACGGATCGAGCTTATTCGCCGCCCCCATACACGCAATGATCGGGATGCTGCGCTGATGACACTGCACGGCGAGGTCGATTTTTGCCGTCACCGTGTCCACAGCATCGAGTACATAGTCATAGTGCTCGGGAAAGAATGCGTCCGCTTCGTCGGGCTGATAGAATGCACGGATCTCGCGCACATCACAAGCAGGGTTGATGGCGTGAATACGCCGGGCCATCGTCTGCGTCTTGGGCGCGCCGACGGTTTCGGTCAGCGCATGAATCTGCCGATTGATATTCGTCACGTCGATCACATCATGATCGATGAGTGTCATCCTGCCGACCCCTGCGCGTGCCAGCGCCTCCGCCGCATAGGAGCCGACCCCACCGATGCCGAAGACCGCGACGGACGCAGCGGCAAGGCGCTCCACACCTGCACGCCCTACCAGCATTTCCGTCCGCGCAAAGCGCCGATCGCTCATGCACTTCCCCCTATCCACTGCACGTCAAAGAGCTGCGGCGAAACCGAAACGATTCAGCTCCGCAGCAGCTCCTTTCCTACAAATCTTATGGCTGTGCACCGATCACTTGACGACGAGCACGGGGCACTTCGACTGCTCCACGACGTACTGGCTGACGCTGCCGAGCAGAACGCCCTTGACGACGCCGAGCCCACGGCTGCCCATGACGATGAGGTCGATGTCGTTCGACTCTGCAAAGTCGAGAATGACCACCGCCGGCGAGCCCGTATCGGAGAACGACTCCTTTGCAACACCTGCTGGTACCATCTCGAGGGCACGGTCGAGGATGACATTCCCCGCTTTCGTTACGGAGTCGAGAATCGCATCCGAGAGCACGGCATTGATCGCGAGCTGATTGATATTCGCGACATAGAGGAAATTCAGCTTTGCTCCGCAGATCTCAGCAAGCATGCAGGCCTTTTCAATCGCGCGGTCAGCACCCTCGGAGCCATCCACCGGCACCAAAATATTCTTCATCATAGCAGTTCCTCCTCACTTCTCTATAGAAATGAATCATATAGACAAGATCATGCGCTTCCCGCGACCATGACGCTGGAATGCGCGTGCTCCAAGACGGTCTGCGTGACACTCCCGAGGAGAAATCCACTCACGCGCGAAAGCTTGCGCCCGCCGATGACGACGAGCTCCACATCCATCTCATCGATGAATTGCAGAATCTCCTCCACAGGTATTCCCGTACGGTGGTGACGCTCACATATAACACGCCCCGGCAGGAGTGCCTCCGCGGCGGCAAAGATCTCATGCGCCTCCTCCGCCGCAGACCGCACAATGCTCTCGGGAAGCCACGAGACATCGCCCTCGTCCGTGCTCGCGTCGAACGGTGACACATAGAGGAGATATACCCTCGCTTGCATGACGATTGCAATCTCACCCGCCAGACGGACAGCGCGCAACGATTCCTGCGACCCGTTCACCGGGACGAAAATACGTGTGTATTTCGCTCCGTGCTCCATTGTGCACCCCCCGTCCCGCCTTGTTTGTTGTATTTATTCGCGAAATTCTGTCAAACTCCTTCTTTATTCCGACGATTATTCGCATAGATGAAAATAAATTGACGCGCTCCACTGAAAATGATAGACTGACTCTACATATAAGAAACAAATGGAGGCAATGCGTTATGGGAGAAGAACAGAGAGTAGTACAGACGGATGAGGAAATTGTCGCATCGACAGACATCTCGGATATCTATGCTGCAGCGAAAAGGCTTGAGGGCATTGTGCGAAAAACACCGCTGGTATACAGTGAGTACTTCTCCGACATCGCGGGCAATGCAACCTATCTAAAGCTCGAGAATCTCCAAACCACGGGCGCGTTCAAGCTGCGCGGTGCATACAACCGTATCTCCATGCTCACGGAGGAGGAGCGGGCACGCGGCGTCATCACCGCCTCGGCGGGCAACCACGCGCAGGGCGTTGCTTACGCCTCACAGAAGCTCGGTGTGAGTGCAGTGATCTGCATGCCTGCGACAACACCGATCCTAAAGGTCGAGGCGACGCGTGCGCTCGGCGCGACAGTCATCCTCCACGGCAACGGATTCGATGACGCCTACGCGCACAGCCTTGAGCTGCAAAAGGAGAAAGGCTATGTCTATATCCACCCGTTCAACGACCGCAATGTGATCGTTGGGCAGGGCACAATCGCGCTCGAGGTGATCGACGCACTCAAGGACGTGGACGCAATCCTCGTTCCCGTCGGCGGCGGTGGACTTGCCTCGGGCATTGCACTCGCGGTGAAGCTCGTCAATCCGCAGGTGAAAGTCATCGGCGTCGAGCCGGAGAACGCCGCGTGCATGAAGGCGGCTCTCTCGTGTGGGCGCACGATCACCCTCCCCTCTGCCGACACCGTTGCAGACGGCTGCGCTGTGCGTACGGCGGGCAAACTCACGCTCGAATTCTGCCGCCGCTACCTCGATGAGATCATCACCGTCTCAGAGATGGAGATCATGAGTGCGCTCCTCTCCCTCATCGAAAAGCACAAATTCATCGCCGAGGGCGCAGGCGTCCTCTCCCTCGCCGCACTCAATAAGCTGCGCATGAAGGGCAAGAAGATCGCTGTACTCGTCAGCGGCGGCAACATCGACATCTCCACCATCTCCGCGCTCATCTCAAAGGCGCTCATCTCGCGCGGCAGAGTATTCCGTTTCTCCGTCCAGCTTCCCGACAAGCCGGGACAGCTGCTCACCATCGCGCAGATCCTCACCGATCAGGACGCGAACGTCATCCGTCTCGACCACGATCAGACAATGGTGACGGACAGCTTTCAGAAGGTGCAGCTCACCGTCACGGTCGAGACGCACGGACAGGAGCACATTGACCGCATTGTCGCGGCACTTGCGTCGAACGGCTTTGAAATCAACAAGATATACTGACCAATAAGAAAGGATCTTTCAACGTATGACATCCGCCCCGACGAAATGTATCGATCAGGATACGGCACAGCATCTCGCCGACCTCTTTAAGACGCTCGGCGACCCGACCCGCATCAAGATTCTCTCCCTGCTCGCAGCAGCAGAGGAGCTGCGCGTCTACGATATCGCGGACGGACTGGACATGGGACAGTCCGCCATCTCGCATCAGCTGCGCGTACTGCGCACCGCCCGCCTTGTGAAATTCCGCAGAGACGGCAAAGAAGTACTTTACTCCATAGATGATGACCACGTTCTGAAGTTGCTGAGTCAGGGACTCGAACACGTACAGCACGCATGATTTCATTGAAAGGATGTTGTCTCATGAAATTCCGCCTCTTCCTCTGCACCGGCATTGCACTCATGCTTGCCGCAAGTACGGCGTTTGCCTCCCCCACCCTGCGTGAGGGTTCACACGGGCATGAGGTGCTCGTCCTACAGCAGGCACTTCAAAAGGCAGGCTACAAAATCAAGACTGTGGACGGCGTATTCGGCAAGGAGACGGAGCGTGCCGTCGCCGAGTTCCAACGCGACAGCAAAATCAAGATCACGGGTGTTGTCAACAACGCAACGTGGCGCGCACTCAAGGAAGTCCCCGCGAAGAAAACATGGGGCATCGATGTCCCGCCGCCCGCCGAGAAGAACGCCCCGCTTGCCCCGAACGGCAAACCCATCCTGCCCGCGAACAAAGTCTCCGATGTCATCAAGACGGCGAAGTCATACATGGGGACGCCCTATGTATTCGGCGGCACGACGCCGAAGGGCTTCGACTGTTCAGGATACCTGCAATATGTCTTTCAAAAGCAAGGCATCGCGATCCCGCGTACGGCTGATGAACAGTACAAGCTCGGTCTGCGGACAAAGAGCACAAAGGAACTCGTGCCCGGCGACCTCGTCTTCTTCGAGACGTATGAAAAGGGCGCGTCCCACTGCGGCATCTACCTCGGCAAGGACGAATTCATCCACGCCTCCACGAGCAAGGGCGTACGCGTCGATGCACTGTCGAACGACTACTGGAAGCCGCGTTTCCTCGGCGGCAAACATATTGTAAAATAGCGAATTCGTGTAAAGTCCTGTACCGTCATATTGACTTTTCCCGTGCCGCTCATTATAATAGTGCGGTATCGGGATGTAGCGCAGTTTGGTAGCGCATCTGGTTTGGGACCAGAGGGTCGCAGGTTCGAATCCTGTCATCCCGACCATTGCACCTGTAGCTCAGTTGGATAGAGCAACGGCCTTCTAAGCCGTGGGTCGAGGGTTCGAATCCCCCCAGGCGCACCATCGACATTCACCGTATCGCAGCAAGCGATACGGTTTTTTGTTGCATAAATAAAAATAAAAAAGATGTGAGATATCACTCTCACATCTTGGATCTCAATATGGTGGAGACAAGGGGGATCGAACCCCTGACCTCTTGCATGCCATGCAAGCGCTCTCCCAGCTGAGCTATGCCCCCGCGCGTTTCGCGCTGACAAAGGCTAGTATAGCGAAAAGTGCCCCCCTTGTCAATACTGAATTTGCGTGTAGGGAGATGCTCAAGCCTCCGCATTGCGCTTTTCGTATGCGCCGCTGAGGATGTCCGTCCACCACGCTTCGTGTTCCTGATACCATCTGATTGTCGACTGGATGCCGTCGTCGAACTTCGTCGCCGGTGTCCAGCCAAGTTCGCGTCCGATCTTCGTCGGGTCGATTGCATAGCGGCGGTCATGTCCCTTGCGGTCGGTGACATAGGAGATCTGATCCTCTCCCTTGCCGAGCGCGGAGAGGATCGTGCGGACAACCTCGATGTTCGAGCGCTCGTTGTGCCCGCCGACATTGTAGACCTCGCCCACCGTGCCGCGCCGCATAATCACGTCGATGGCGGCGCAGTGATCGTCGACGTGCAACCAATCGCGGACATTCAGCCCATCGCCGTAGACGGGCAGCTTCTCACCCTGCATCGCACGAATCACCATGAGCGGAATGAGCTTCTCGGGAAACTGATATGCGCCGTAGTTGTTCGAGCAGCGCGAGATCGTCACGGGCACGCCGTAGGTGCGTGCATACGCCTGCACGAGGAGATCGGCGGACGCCTTTGACGAGGAATACGGACTCGATGCGTGGAGCGGCGTCTCCTCCGTGAAGAGAAGATCGGGACGGTCGAGCGGCAGATCACCGTAGACCTCGTCCGTTGAGACCTGATGATAGCGCTGAATGCCATACTTGCGACAGGCATCGAGCAGAACGCTCGTCCCGATGACATTTGTTTGCAGGAAAATTTCGGGGTTTTCAATCGAGCGGTCGACATGGGACTCCGCCGCAAAGTTCACGACAATGTCCGGCTGCTCCCGTTCAAAGAGCGCATAGACTGCTGCGCGATCCGCAATATCGCCGCGCACAAACGAGAACTGCGGATTCCCCTGCGCCGCGTCAAGCGTTGCAAGATTGCCCGCATAGGTCAGCGCATCATAGCAGATGATCTGACCCTCCGGATGCTCACGCAGTTCGTAGTAAACAAAATTCGCACCGATAAATCCAGCGCCGCCCGTCACGATAATCTTCATAGGTTCCACTCCTTTTTATTTCTTGCCTCGTGTGGATATTCGACGCCGCCTCATATTTTCCTTTATTTACAAATAACAAACATTCGTGCTATACTATGCAAAAGGAGGGATGACCGTGAAGGAGCGTACGTATATCGCCATCGACCTCAAATCGTTCTATGCCTCGGTCGAATGTATCGAGCGCGGTCTCAATCCGCTGACGACGCATCTCGTAGTTGCGGATGAAAGCCGCACGAGCAAGACGATCTGTCTCGCCGTCTCCCCCGCGCTCAAGGCGCACGGCATCGGTGGACGCCCGCGCCTCTTCGAGGTCATCCGTGCCGTAGAGCAAGCAAATGCGCGGCGCAAATACCGTGCGCCGGAGAAAATGCTCACGGGCGAGACACGGGACAGCGCGGAGCTTGCAACGCACGCTGAGCTTGGTATTGCCTACCACATCGCACCCCCGCGCATGGCGCTCTACATAGACTACAGTATGCGGATCTACGAGGTCTACCTCCGACACGTCTCACCCGAGGACATTCACATCTACTCCATCGACGAGGTCTTTATCGACGTGACGAGTTATCTTGATACAAAGAGAGTCTCTGCACATGACTTCACCATGCAGCTCATTCGCGAAGTGCTGCGTGAGACTGGTATTACGGCGACGGCGGGCATTGGGACGAATCTCTACCTCGCAAAGGTCGCAATGGATATTGTGGCAAAGCGTATGAAGCCGGATGCAGACGGTGTGCGCATTGCCTCACTGGATGAGATGAGCTATCGGCAGCAGCTCTGGACACATCGGCCGCTCACGGACTTCTGGCGGATCGGAAGGGGCTACGCGCGAAAACTCGAGGAACACGGACTCTATACCATGGGCGATATTGCGCGCTGCTCACTCGGGAAATCAAATGCACGGCACAACGAAGATCTGCTCTACCGTCTCTTTGGCGTGCAGGCGGAGCTACTGATCGACCATGCGTGGGGATATGAGCCTGCACGCATGGTCGACATTAAAGGGTACCGTCCGAAGTCACGCAGCACCCACAGGGGGCAGGTGCTGCAAAATCCGTATACGGCGCAGAAGGCACGCCTCGTCGTCTGGGAGATGGCGGATGCACTCTCCATCGACCTTGCCGAAAAACGCATCACAAGCGACCGTCTTGAACTCACCGTTGGCTATGACATCGAATGCCTGACCCGCCCCGAGATCCGCGACCACTACCACGGACGTATCCGTATGGATCGCTATGGACGGCGCGTCCCGTGGCCATCGCACGGCAATGTGCGCATCGAGCGCGGAGCTGGGACGAACGCCATCATGAAGGCTCTGACAGACCTTTTTGATGCAATCGTCAACCCCGTTCTTCTCATCCGAAGGCTCACGATCTCCGCACAGCATCTGATGACGGATGAGCAACGTGCCTCTGCCGCTGAGCAGATGTCCCTTTTTAGCGCCGAGGAAACGATGGAGAGCATGATGACCCCTGCCGAGATTGCCGCGCAAAAAAAAGAAAAGGCATTGCAGGAGGCAATCATCGCCATCAAGAAGATGTATGGGAAAAATGCCATTCTGCGCGGAGCCAATTTTCTGGACGGTGCAACGGCACGCCTGCGCAACAACCAGATTGGCGGCCACAAAGCATAGCGAAGGGAGAAACTCATGCAGCGAAGAATCGAGGACTATGCGGACATCATCCACCTGTCGCGCCCCGTCTCAAAGACACACCCCCCCATGTCTCTACGTGACCGTGCGGGTCAGTTCGCCCCCTTCTCTGCACTCACAAGACTGCATGCCGCCGCTGACCGCATGGAACGCGAAAAAGCCGCACAATATAGCGAATACAGCCCTCCCGAGCATAGTGCTTGACAAAAACGAAAAAGCCCGTTAAAATATTATATCATGTCGGGATGTGGCTCAGCTTGGTAGAGCGCATCGTTCGGGACGATGAGGTCGCAGGTTCAAATCCTGTCATCCCGACCATTTCATAGACGATGAGCCGGAACCCTTGCGGGGGCCGGCATTTTTATTTTTGAGAGGAAAAAGTGCCATGGAACGTGAATATACGCGGTGCAGCTGGGTCAAGCCGAGCGACCCCATCTATGTGAAGTACCATGACGAGGAATGGGGTGTTCCGCTCCACGATGACCACGCCCTCTATGAGCTCTTTATCCTAGAGACGTTTCAGGCGGGGCTGTCATGGGCGACGATCCTCCACAAACGTGAGAATTTCCGCCGCGCCTACGAGGGCTTTATCCCTGAGCGCGTCGCAGCGTTCGATGCAGCAAAGGTCGAGGAACTAATGCAGGATGCGGGGATTGTGCGCAATCGCCGCAAGATCGAGGCGAGCATTGTGAACAGCCGCATCTTCCTCGACATCGTGCGCGAGTTTGGCTCGTTTGACCGCTATATCTGGGGCTTTACGGGTGGAAAACCCGTGCGCGAGAGCTGCGAACTACGCACAACCTCACCGCTCTCTGACAAGGTGTCGAATGACCTCAAGAAACGCGGCATGCGATTCGTCGGCTCGACCTGCATCTACTCGACACTGCAGGCGATTGGTGTGCTTGCGGCACATACGGATGCGTGTGATTGGAGCAAGTCATGACGCACACGGGCGATCCGCGTCTCGCAGCCCTGCGTGCCGCCTTCCCCTTCACCGTCCCCATCCTCGCCGGTTTTCTCTTTCTCGGACTTGCCTACGGCATCTATACGAACGTCTCGGGCTTCTCGTTCTGGTACCCGATGGCGATGAGTGCGC
>ERZ773063.1702-NODE-1702-length-12648-cov-9.624712_pt1 | contig 12648 bp, 11 predicted proteins | sample MGYA00580625_ERZ773063 | MGnify/ENA primary metagenome ERZ773063 (study PRJEB29015, sample SAMEA2738022) | human oral metagenome | biome: human oral; feature: human-associated habitat; material: dental | place: China | collected 2042 ...
TCAATAATGTGCGACCCTTGCCGCTTACTGTGAATGTATGGCGCCATCTTTGGATGCCACCGGCTTGTTTTGTGCCCAAAATGGACGCCAGCTTCAAACAAAGCTTTGATATCTACCTGCACGGTCATATCTATTACTCCTTTGCCTCACCCGCCACGATATGGAGTTTTGACGGGCTGTGTCGTTAAAAATTAATTACTTTTTTATTATACCATGTGCACAATTTTTATCAATAGTTAGAAAAGCCACCGCTGTTAGAGTCGGATCGTTAGTCCATCCAGCTCACACCCTATCTATTTCGCACTGCTATACTGTTACCATCCCCTTTCAGAAGAAGGTGCCGTAGCGTGGCGAACAGCTGCCTCCTTAGCCGCACCGGCACCGGCACGGATTCCAGCAGCCGCGGATGTTATTAGATCATGCTGTATCCCCGCCCCTGTTACTATACGAAGAGCTCCTATTCCCAACTTACGCTTGCTCGTAACTCTGCGGTTCTCAACATCTATACCATACTTCTCTCCAAGTGTAGTAGCCGCTTCTCTTACGGCAGCCTTGCCGCCTTCACGGAGCATATCGCCAGCTGCCGCGATACCGCGGCTCGCTAGCTGCTCCCGATTCTCGTAGATATCTTGCGCACTATACCCTCTCACTGCTTGCGATACATCCCCAACCGTATCAATCACACTTCCTACAGCCGCAACAGTATTACTGTGTCTTTCTGCAAATTGGAATGCTCTACTTCCACGGATAGCCCCCATTCTATCAGCAGCTCCATGAGCAACACCCGCAGCTCCATCTATAGCACTCGCAGCTCTTGCTGCAAATCCATCATTTGATTCAGCCGAAGCCTGCTGCCCTACAAAGTTGCCAGGCTGTCCCATAGCCGACGCATTCTCCCATGCAGTAGACGGAGCAGTTTCAGCCTGTTGAGTAAAAGATGGCGGCGTACTTCCATAACTTTGCTCTGTTTTATTACGACCGCCAAACATGCTAGCCAACCGATTAGCAGCACCACCGAGCGCGCGCTGAAGCTTAGTTCTTATTGATTCACGCTCAGGGGTCGTGGACGATACTTCTTGGGAAGATGACGACCAGGCGGGTGCTTCAGTGCCGTGCGACGATCCAAAAGATGCGGATATTTCAGCGCCGCGTGGCGATCCAAATCCAAAAGAGGCTGGCCGATCTACAGTTGATGGCTGCGGGGCGTTGTTGAACGACCCGTTTCCCCATGACGTCGCAGGCTCTCGGCTAAATGATGGAAATGATCCAACTTGCTCAGACTGCCCAGCTCTACCAGTGCCAAAAGCATTCGGAACACTGTCAAGGTGAGCCCCCGAAGAAGCTGCTAATTGCTCTGTTCCCGCACTCCATGCTGCGCTGGCGGCTGGAAATCGGTTGAAGTTTCTCATGATTATAAAAGACCTTTTTCTTGTGTTTGTTTTGCTAGATTGTTATGTTAGTATACTAGCAGATTATTGTTTAATTGTCAATATAGTTGCTAAAAGTGCTGTTAGTACCCTACTTTAGCCCTAGCGTCTACGCCGCTAAAACTTAATCTTTAATATGATAAGCTAAAATGCCATACCGCCATCAAACCCATTCGGAAATCCTTTTGGAGCATCTTGGTCCTCGTCCTGTTTTTTACGCGCTTCCACACGCTCATGCGCATGAATAAGTTCGTCTTCGGAAAATGGGAAAGACTCAGCTAGCGATCCCTGCATCATAAACTTTAAGTAACATCTGTTCAGGAGCTTATCTTTCTGCTCTTCTGGCAACGTCTGGACTCTATCAACAACAATATCCCTTACGTCATCATCTGCGTTTGATGACATGATAAACTCAGGTGCGAAACCAAGTGTATCATCCTCTACTCCGGTAGCGTCAGGCGACCGAAGGATCAGATCAGCGATATCTCCTTCAGACAACCCGCCCTTTTTTAACAAATCACTTTCATTACAAGCGATTAAATACGTGTCACGCAGATACTCCGATTTATCCTCGTTCTCTGATAACAATGTTAGGTATTTTTGTGCACCAAACTCTGACATAAACCTTTCTCCTAGCTCGGAGTAGCCTAAAGACAAGCGGTCTTTGTACTGTGCCAATTTTCTAAATGCCTCCTCCGAAAAACCAGCCTTTTCGGCTATTTCTTCCGCCCAAAATACAACAGCGTCCTTATTAAACTTATCAATATTCTCTAGCGTAAACTCGTATTTGCCCATGCCTACCTCGTTCAATTCTCTATTTTTCTCCGAAAAATTAACTTGTTTATACGATACCGGCATAAAAACAGTCTCCGTATCTACATAAGCACGCACATTCCCGTCATCACCCATCCTGCAGATGGTGAATAAATCATCGCCAAGTTCATATGTATAGTTAGCAGCCATTTCCTTGTCTTCTGATGCCGCAAATGAAAAGTTGTTTCTCTCGCCTATACCTATATCAGCTCCAGCAAGCCCTTCTGCTGCACGCGTCGTCGCCGAGTCTAGCCGCGCCTGGACAAATTTCGGCATTCTTCCGCCGTGCCTGCCTAGCATAACCTTGCTCATCCTTTGCGATGTACCATACATTCCCTGCCGCCACGTGTCGCATCTTTTTTGCACAGTACCTGCCCTATCATTTGAGTGGCCTTGCCCGTTGTTATCAATAACGATACCCGGCTCGTAGAATAAATATGGCGTCTTTTTTACTACATCATCAATTGTAATGCCAAAACAACTATCGCCATAGAAGCAACGCGTACTATCGCCGGTAAAATGGATTAATCCTCCAGATGAGCTGCCTTCCTTTTGTGCGCCACTACCTTCTCTTATAGATCGCGGTGAAAGCCCGCCGCTTTCTGTGACTGATATATAATCGCCGGAGTGAACCATTACTGTCCCCGAGCACAATAAATTAAATTTGGTTAGTCCCACAACTCTTTCAGCAGCTTCGTCTACATAGTGGTTATGGTACCAGTATCTACCGCCAGTGAGATCGTTCGCCATTTTGTCTATTTGTTGCATTTGACGAACATCTGTCTCAGAAATGTACAGATCTGCTATAGTCGTCAGTTTTCCTTGATTATCAGGTCTAATAATATCGTATTCTAATGCTATATCTGCCACCTGATGAGCTAACTCTTTTCCATCAATATCGTGCTCGCTGTTGCTACCAACTTGCAAGAGAAACTCTTCAATCTTATTAAATCCACTCTTTCTTAAATTTACTTGCTCTTGGACATCCTTGATGTCTTCTTCGTCTAATAATTCTATGTCTACAATCGGGCGCCTGGCTTCGCCAAATTCATCAATGATTTCTGTACCAAGCCGCTGCTCTTCGGGAGTAGTCATTAAATCTTGAGCTTCTTTATAATACTCTTTATACAGATTCCAGTCGTAGCCTCCTATATACCCATCGTAACCTCTTGTTACCGGCTTTCTATCCAACGGCCGTATTCCATCCGAAAAAAGTTCCGGCTTTATTTTTCTTTCATGCTCTTTTTCTTTCAGCTCCCGCGCCACCTCATCAGTATCCACGCCGGCCTGTTCTGCTGCACTAACAACGGCTTCTGTGCTACCTATATTAGCGGTCGCAATAGCCTCTAGCTGTTCAGCGGTTTTTGGCTGGTCTCCCGGGAGACCGATCTCTACTATTGCCGCAGCGATCGCCGCTTCCTTTGTGCCAGGCTCTATGCTTTTTACACCGTCCGCCACCGCATCCGCTACGATATCGTCTACTGCTTCGTTTGTAGCTTCTGGTGTTGAATTTTGTTGCTCGGCTACCTCATTATACAGCTCCTTGATCGTATTAGATTCAGACCGAACCATTTCTACCCGCCGCTGCAACTCATTGAGCTGTTCTTGCGCAGGCGTCACAATCTTGACATCACCCGTCAAGTAGCTTGGAAAATCATGAGGAGTTTTTATTTTGTTGTTATTCATGATTGTAAAAATGTTTCATGCTTGCTAGGCGCAGGCACGATTTACTCATGTCTTACATTTCATTTACTTTATGCCTATTCTTATTATAAATTATATCATGCATACGAACGGTTAAACGGTTGTATTTTACTGAGTTATTTGGTAGAATAGGCAGTTATGAAAAGCAGTATTCACCCACAAGACTATCGCCTGGTCGTATTTAGCGACGAACAAGCAGGCTTCGCGTTTTTGACTCGTTCAACAGCGCAAACAACAGAGACGATCAAGTGGAAAGATGGCAAGACCTATCCGCTTGTTAAAGTTCATATTTCATCAGCTTCACACCCATTCTTTACGGGTGAAGAAAAGATTATTGACACCGAGGGTCGCGTTGATCGATTTAAGGCACGCCAAGCTGCCGCTGAAGCACACCGCGCTCAGTTAGCAAACAAGGCGAAGAAAACGAATACAAAAAAAACCACTAAAGCTACTGATGACGATCAGCAATCAACCAAAAAGGCTTCTACGAAAACTAAAGCTGCAAAAAAAGATAATAAAGACAACGACAAGTAAAAGTTCCTTATTCGCGTTCGCGGATTTGCCAATCAATCGCACCGCGCCCAGTTTTATCTAAAAACTCGTTAGCCCGCGAAAACGGTCGGCTACCAAAGAAGCCGCGATCGGCAGAAAACGGCGATGGGTGCGAACTCGTAATTTTTAGATGGTGCGGATTAGTGATTTTCTGCCCCACTTTTTGGGCATGCGCGCCCCACAGCATAAATACAAGAGGCTGTTCAAAATCATTCAAAAACTCTAGCAAATGCTCGGAAAACTCCATCCAGCCAAGACTAGCGTGGCTCGCCGGCTTGCCGCGTTCAACGCTCCATGACGTGTTCATAAGCAGCACGCCGCGCTCCGCCCACCGCTCTAAAAAACCACTCTTAGGAATATCGCACCCCAGATCATCATGCAGTTCTTTAAAAATATTCTGCAAACTCGGCGGCACCGGCACACCCGGTCGCACCGAAAAACACATGCCATGCGCCTGCCCTGGCCCATGATACGGATCTTGTCCAATGATAACTACCTTGGTCGTTTCCAGCGGACAGGCGGCAAAGCATGAGAACATGTCTGGTCTGAGCGGGTAGACGTCTTTAACTTTGCGTTCGGCGTCTACCCGATTCATCAGCCGGCGGAAATACGACTGCTCGGCTTCATGCTCAACAAATTGACGCCAGGACGTATACTCCATACCTACAGCTTATCACGATCGCTTGAACGCACGCAAAACTTAAATGTCTTCCGGAGGAGTTTCCGAACCGCACCGCTCAATAAACCGATCAATTTCATTGATCACTTCGGCGTGCATAGGATCGTCCGCACCCAGCTCAACAACATCCATTGCTACCTTGTACAATAACATCACAGCCGTGTCTGTCGTCTCAGAAGACACTGCTGCGGCGCTTTCGCGCACAATCCCGGCGATAGCGTCTTTTCGAGTCACATCGGTATCAATGCGGATCGGTTTCAGCTGGTCATTTTCAACAATTGCACCATAACGAGCGTTCGTACCAATACCAATTGTGTCTTCACTCGGCTCCTCGCCAGCACAGCCCAACCGGAATAGCAGCAGCTTCATATGAGAATCGGTTTCAGGCGAGTTCTGCTCGCCATAGGCATATCGTTGCTGATCGTACAGATCGAACGTTATGACCTGTGTCACAAAATTTACGTCTGGATACTCTTCAGACGGCTCGACGTCATATGGCTCAAAGTATCGGATCGTGTTTGAGAAAGCTCGAGAAATAGAAATATTAAATCTACTTTTCAACACTTCATTTAGCATACTTCTATCCGATCGCATGCTACCCTTATCGACGTTCTCCCCTCTGGACGGATAGGTGCTGAGTGCTTGTTGTAATTTCTCCCCGCGCTCTGCACGCTCCTCTTTTGTCTCATGCAGATATAAATATTGATCGTACACTGTATCAGGGTGAGACTCTCGAAACATCTTACTTTTACTATCCATAACGAACTGTACACCTTTCCGTAAAATAATATAGAACTATATTACTCATAGTATCTAAATTTGTCAAAATATTGCAATATCTCCCCGCGATCACCACGAACCGTGCCACCACTCCTTTGCAACCTCTGTGGTATAATAAAATGAGTTATTTATTATGTCGCAAATCTCCCTTGACATACCAGTCTTAAAAGCCGAGCACTCAGCACTGAGTAAGTTTTTAGCGCAGCCCGGTGCATATAACGACCCGCAGTTTACCGCTAAGAACAAGCGGTTTAGCGAACTTGAGGCAATCATTGCTAAGGCAACAGAGCGCAAGCAGGTTGAGCAGCAACTTGCCGAAGCAAAAGAGCTTGCTACTGGCAATGATGAGCTTGCCGAAATTGCCAAAGCAGAAATTCCCGAAGACGAAGCAAAGTTAGCACAGCTTGAAGAGGACTTATTCATACTACTTACACCAAAAGACCCGAACGATGAAAAGAACATCATCATGGAGATTCGCGCGGGCGCAGGCGGTGATGAGGCGAGCTTGTTTGCCGCTGAATTGTACCGCATGTATCTGCGCTGGTGCGAAGCACATAGCTACAAAACCGAGCTGCTAAGCGATTCTGTCAACGATTCTGGCGGCTACAAAGAAGTTATCTTCAAGATCTCCGGCGACTCACCGTATGCACGACTTAAGTTTGAGGGCGGCGTCCACCGCGTACAACGCGTACCTGTTACCGAAAGCCAAGGGCGCATTCACACCAGTACAGCCACCGTCGCGGTATTACCAGAAGCAGAAGAGACTGACATTGAGATAAACCCGAAAGATTTACGCGTTGACATCTATCGTTCAAGCGGCAATGGTGGACAATCGGTCAATACCACCGATTCCGCCGTACGTATTACCCACTTGCCAACCGGCTTAGTCGTACAAAATCAAGACGAGAAATCGCAAATCAAGAACCGTGAAAAAGCAATGAGCGTATTACGCAGCCGCCTGCTCCAAATGAAAATCGACGAAGATAATGCGAAGCTATCCGCTGAACGGCGCGCGCTCGTCGGTACGGGGGATCGCAGTGAAAAAATTCGCACGTATAATTTTCCGCAGGATCGCATCACTGACCACCGCATTCACTATAGCCGCAGCAATATTCCGGCAGCGATGAACGGCGATATTGACGATATCATTGAGCGGTTGCAAGCGTATGAGCGCGAACTAAAAGCACAGCATACACAATAAATAAAAGATTTGCCCTAGCTACGTGCATCATGTACAATCCCACGTAAGATGACAGCCGCGAACATCCCGACATCAATTCAAGCCTGGTTGCGCGATAGCGCAGAAATGCTTGCAGATGCCGGCATTACAAGCGCGCTACTTGACGCTGAACTGATATTAGCGCATACTGTGCGCAAAAATCGTACATGGCTACATGCGCATAACGATGAACAGCTGACTGAACGCCAGCTCGAAATCGCTCATGCGAGGCTGCAACTGCGGCTTGACCGAACACCGCTCGCCTATATCATCGGACATAGAGAGTTTTACGGACGGCTGTTCAAAGTCACGCCAAGCGTACTAATCCCGCGCCCAGAATCAGAGGCAATTATCACCTGCCTACGCCAATACGGACCGCATACCGGACGCCTCGTTGACGTTGGTGCGGGAAGCGGCTGCCTGGGAATTACGGCAAAATTGGAAATACCAGCACTTGATGTCACGCTTACTGATAATAGCCGCCACGCACTTGCGGTAGCGCGCGAAAATGCAACAAGGTTACACGCACACGTTGACATCATACAAAGTGATCTATTAAGTGATACATTCGGCACCTTTGACGGTATTATTGCAAATCTTCCATACGTCGACGCGTCGTGGGAACGCTCGCCGGAAACAAATTGCGAACCCGCTGAGGCACTCTTTGCGAACAACAATGGGCTAGCGCTGATTAATAAGCTGCTTGCTCAAACGGGTACCGCGCTGAATAATAGCGGATGGCTTTACCTTGAAGCCGATCCGCGACAGCATACAGCAATTATAGCTAGAGCATCAAGGCTACAGCTCGTTCATCGGATCACCGATGGATTTTGTCTCGTGTTTCAAAAATATAATTAAATTATTCGGCGTAAGCACCCAGCGTGACCTTGACAGTTTGCTCTTTACCGCCGCGCAAAATCGTTAATTCTACGACGTCATTTGGCGTATACTGGCCGATCAGGCTAGAAAACCCATTACTTTCGCCTACTGCTGTGCCATTCACCTTCGTAATAATGTCCTCGTCTTGAATACCTGCTTTGCTCGCCGGGCTGCCAGGTTGTACGCTTGAGCTATTATCGCTTGCTACGTACGCGCCTTTTGTCACTGGCAAGTGATAGCGTTTTGCCAATGCCGGTGTAATATCAACATACCGAATACCGATATAGGCACGCTTGACACGATTGCCCGCTAGCACGCTCTTCATCGTTCCTTTCACGGCATTAATCGGAATTGCAAAGCCAATCCCTGTCGCACCCGAAGCAACCGCCGTATTAATGCCGATAACCTGCCCGGCATAATTCAACAGCGGTCCACCCGAGTTGCCCGAATTGATCGCTGCGTCGGTCTGGAACATGTCACTGAGCGATTCGTTTGATCCGCCCGCTTCATCGCTTGCCGAAAGCGATCGCCCCTTGCCCGAGATAATACCGCTTGATACCGTGTTGCGGTACTGGCCGAGCGCATTGCCGATCGCGACAACTTGTTGGCCTGTGCGCACCGTAGATGAATCGCCAATTTCGGCAGCGCGCAGGTTAGTAACGCCATTAATCTTCAAATAGGCTACGTCGTTCAATGGATCCACCCCGACAATCTTCACATCATCATACGCCGTACCGTCGTCCAGCACAACCTGCACAGTACTTGCGTTAGCGACAACATGACGATTCGTTAAAATATAGCCATCACGGCTAATGACAATTCCTGTTCCTGCCGCCCGAGCTTGCGCCGCACCGTATATTGTCCGCTTAGTCGTATTTGTTACGATTGACACAACGCTTGGCGACACTTTTTCTATCACGTTTGAAACTGATGCTTCGCTCGCCGTTGCCGTCGTATTGCCGTCACGCGTTGGTGTCAACGTAGTACTACGATGAGTGTTTACATATAGATACACACCCGCCGATACCACACCCGTAATAAGCACAATAGAGAGAATAGCTGATATAACAATCCACGGAAGCGCACGGCGCGGTTGCTTCAGCGGCGGTGAAGCCGGCGGGCTAACCACCAAAGCCGGAGACGTCGGCACGGCACTTGGCACAGTCGTTTCATGCTTTGCCTTTTTTGCTATATTATTCGTATTTGTCATACCATTCACCTTTCTTTGAACCATTTTCAAAAATATGGCTTAAAACCGCCTTAAAGCGCATCGCTGCCGTAAATAACAGCAAACACATGAGTAGCAATCACAACAAGCGCAGTAAGTACGACAGGCGGTATGATGTCGTTACGGCGCACCTCGCCATACGTATGGTAGCTATGGTATGCCCGTTCGGCGACAAAATAAAACAGCGTCGTAAACAACGCAAACTGTGATAATCGAATCGGGCTAATGCCTGGAATTGCATACGCCGCCATCCAGTGATACGAAATCCACGCTAATTCTGCCGTCACGACACCAAAAACGAAACTATATAAATTGCTATACGGCTCATCGTACGTATTCATCACATGACGCATAGCGATACAGCCGATAATCCACGACGCCGCAACGAAACACACTGGATTCCACTCGTACATCATCATCGAAACGGTGGTCAACCCCAAGAAAAGCGCCGTTCCTGCCTGTATAACAACGTAGGTGTGTTTTGAACGCGGCTTGATAGTCAATAACCACACGATATAGAGCAGCGTCAATGCCGCCTGCACACCAACCGACCCCGTCATACAATATACAAGCGTCACATAACTTAGCCCGACAATAAGGTCGACTGTATTCGCAATCAGATTCGCCAACCAAAACCGCGGACGCACCGCCAAAACACGCCATTTGCTCATGAATACAAGCGCTACGGCAATCCACGGCGATCCAGATACGTAGGTCACGGCAAACATCGCAAGCGCGAGCAGCACATTGAGCAAAATATACATCGCTTCGCTAATACGCGAACGGCGTTTGTGTGATTTTATCAAATCCATCGTTTTTTATTATACTATGAATCGCGTTTAATTACCGGCTTTTTGAGCTTTGCGCCTTCGTAATGATAATTACGTAATCAGTATTCGCGCTATATGTCACGCCCGATAATTCATTACTTGGCGATACACTCGTATGGTAGAGCGACTTCAACTTCTCCTCGGTTGCTGATTTTGCCTTTTCGCCCACACGATAGATCTTATTTGACGAATACGTTTGCCCGCTCGGCACGTTGCCAACCGTATTAACTGCTATGCCAAGCTCCTCAAGCTTGGTCGCCTCAACCTGCGCCGCTCCTGCAATTCCAGAGCCATTCAGGATAACGACGCGCGGCTCTTCTCGCGTAATCGCCGTTGCGTAAATATGCTTCTTAATATACGCCTGCAAACCACTGTAATTATACGTACCCGCCACTGGTATCACTGCGCTCGCACCGCCAACCGTGCCGGTTGTTAGAATTGCCGGTTCGGCATCAATCAGGCTGACACTTTTAATTTCATCCTGCTTGATCGACTGCATTAGGCTAACAAGCGTTCGCACTTCGCCTGTCTCAAAGTTCGTACGCAGGTTCGCGCCAATTGCCTCAACGAGTTTCGTGACTTTCGAGAAATCAGTGAGCGTACCCGTGCTAAGCGCCTTTTCGCGGATTGCCATCATAATTTTTTGCTGGTTTTTCTCGCGGTCAAAATTCGACTGCTCAAATCCATAGGTTGGCGCGATATCGCCGCGCGCCATCGCAAGATACAGAGCATGTTCAGCATCAAGTTCAACCTCGCCGTTCGGATAGCTAATGTAATGCCCGCGCGGACAACGTTCCTGCCTCTCTGCCCGCGTTGTACCGCATTTCCAATCAAAGTTACTATCCATCACTCCGCGCGGATCGCGGCTTTCAATATTCACTTTAATGCCGCCGATTGCGCTTACTAAATCACGCATCACCGAGTAATTTACATGCACGCTATACTGCAGATCCATACCTAGAATTTCACCCACAAACGAACGCGTTTCTTTCTGACGCTCATCTTCCGCACTATCCGACTTCCAATCGTTGTTCACACAATTGAAATACACATTAATTTTGCCTGCATACCCCGCGTCACAGGCGCGTCCGTACTTCACGTATAGATCGCGCGGAACGCTGACCATATATGCGTTCTTCTTGTTTTGGTCGATGCTCAACACCATCATTGAGTCGGTTAGATATCCTGCTTCGTGCCCTTCGTCATCTTCAGATGTACCGAGAATAAGAATATTTGAACGACCGTTCGCATCTTGTTTGAGAGGTTTCTGCTGTACCAGCCCAAACAAGTCGCCCTTAAACACCGATTTGCTCGCCATTAACGCGCGGTATGCAAACCAACCGATAGCTAACACAATAATCAAAACAAGCGCAATAAGCACGCGTTTAATAATTTTGCGGCGGCGCGATATTGGTTTTTTAGATTTTTTGCCGCGTTTTTTTCGACCGTTTGGCGTTATCGGCGTATCAAGATCAGACAGATTGCCAATCTCTTGCAATGACGCGTCAATATCTGCGCGATCGGAGCTTCTAATAGTCGACGGACGCTGTGCTGCTCGCGATATCGCCGGCGAAGATAACGGCTTCGGTAATTCCGCGTGATTCGCACCAGACACCGCGATGCGCCGCCGCACGCCGCTGCCGCTCGGCGAGCGCTTTAAACCTTCCGCCGATACTTCCGGCAATTGGCGCCGCGGAACAAAACCATCTACTGCTCGTTTACTCATACTCCTGCTTACTATAGCGGAAAAGCGCAGAAAATAAAACCATCGCGGCTATGGTTTCCGTTTGTTTTTTTGGAGCGTGGCGGGTATAGTAAAAAAGATGGAAGCAAGCTATTTGACGCGTCATCCACGGATAAAAGACATTCTCAACTTCATTGGGTTTGTTTTGCTTGTCCTGATCGGCACGCTACTGATCAACACCTACGTATTCCGCAGTTTTTCGGTATCTGGACACAGTATGGACCATACGCTTGCCGATGGCGACCGGCTTATCGTCGACCGGCTACCTGTGACTGCAGCTTTACTCAAAAATAAACCGTACGTGCCAAACCGCGGGCAAATTATCGTCTTCAAAAACCCGCGTTTTTTAGCCGGCATGCATGATGAATTTATCGTGAAGCGCGTCATCGCATTTCCTGGCGAGCGCGTTACTGTCAAAGACGGCACGCTTACTGTATACAATCGCGAGCATCCAAGCGGATTTCACCCCGACGACGAGTACCGTAGAGGTGGCGTTGGACCACAAAGTCCATCAAGCGGCGATGTCGACACAACTGTACCTGAAGGTGTACTATTCGTCGCTGGCGACAACCGTATCGGCAGCAGTTCGTACGATTCGCGTACCGGACTTGGCTTTGTTCCTAACCACGACGTCGTCGGACCAGTTTCGGTGCGTCTCTTTCCTTTCTCAAAAATAACGACTTTCTAATTCTATACTCTAGCCAAGCAATTTTGAAATCCGCTCAAAATCCGCGTGATCCTGAAATGAAATAACGATTTGCCCTGAACCGCGGCGATTTGTCCGCACCTCAAC
>ERZ773063.1703-NODE-1703-length-12631-cov-5.778546_pt1 | contig 12631 bp, 17 predicted proteins | sample MGYA00580625_ERZ773063 | MGnify/ENA primary metagenome ERZ773063 (study PRJEB29015, sample SAMEA2738022) | human oral metagenome | biome: human oral; feature: human-associated habitat; material: dental | place: China | collected 2042 ...
GTCTAATGGAGTATCTGTAGTACTTTAGCAAGCAAGGTGTGCTATAATGCTTTTATTAGGAGGAGTGCAATGAAACGGTAAGGGCAGCCTTTTCTTTACCACCTAATTATGTATCAGAGCAGAACGGCAGACTTGCAAGATACTATAACGGTATCCTCTACATCACTGAGGCTTATACAAATATTGTAGTAACTAGGATGAAACGTAAAAAAAACTGAGAGGATTTAAACCATTATGAAATACAGCCAACAAGTATTAGACATGCTAAAGCAAGCTGTCAATGGTCAGATTGATAATTTTTGGGATTTCTCCTTCAAGTTTAACGCCCTTTTCGGAGAAGATGAAGATTTTGCCGAAGCTTGGGACAATGAAAACCCTGAAATGTTTGACGCTCTCAATGACTTTGAGCTGATGATGTTCTTAGAGGAACATGATCCAAGTGATAAGCAAGGATTTATAAATTTCCTAAAGCCATACTATGAACAGGTAAAACAGTTAGTAAAACATAGCGCTTAGAACAATCTAGGCGCTTTCACCTGTCAAAACACTATGGGAAAGGATTTTTATATGGCGATATTAGATGATTTACAAGCGTTATACGACAACGGCTGGGATGCCTCTTTTGATTATAATGGTAAAGCTTGTGGGATTTTTATTAATTCTGCTCAAGATATTGTTGTGGTTATTGGAGATAAAGAATACCAGGTATCATCATTAAATGAACTGATTTCTTTAAAAATTGGCGATAATACTTTAATAAATATTATGGATGGAATTGAAGTGCAGTATTATTAAAATAAAAAGCACCTTTGATGAATGAACCGCATCCCAAAGATTAGATTTTATCTGTTAAACTTTTAAAACGCAGTTTAATATGCTACAATGCTCTTATTAGGAGGGTTTGGGTAATGAAATATAGTCAAAAGTATTAGACATGTTTAAGCATGCAGTCAGTGGGTAGATTGATAATTTTGGGGATTTTTCTTTTACGTTTAACGCTCTCTTGGGAGAAGATGAAGAGTTTGCCGAGACTTGGGATAATGAAAATCCTGAAATTTTTAAAACTATTAATGACTTTGATCTAATGATGCATTTAGAAGAGCATGATTCAAGCGACTAACAAGGATTTATCGAATTCTTAACACCTTACTACGAAAAAGCCAAGCAATTAGCCAATATTGAAAGGGATATTTAAATGAAACTCTGGAAATTTAACCGTACAGATGTAGTTATCACGCTTAAAAATGGCGTGATAGTTAGAGGGTTTGTAGAGGACTTTTGTGACGCCTCTGACAATGCAGAGGAGATGGACTCCTTGCTTGTGGATGTTGATGGAACTCTTAGAGAATATTTTGAGGATGAAATTCTTAGTATTTCAGCAACTTAGACATGGAACAGTTTAAGCACTTTTATCAACCTAACTATAAGAACTATCGAAAACTAGTGGCAAAGAAAGGAGAATAGATGAGTAAGCAACTATGGAACTACCTACGCTCAAGAGTTCAGGTAGTCACTAATGACGGCAAGATAATCAAGGGACTTGTCACAGATTTTGTTGACGAAATGGACAATGACGAACAAGACGAAATCACTATTTTCATTGCCAATCCTAGTCCTGAAGAGCCGACTGAAATTTCTCTATATGAAAGTGAAATCAGTTTGATTCAAGAAGTAAAATAAAAATTCCCTGCAAAATGAAATTGCAAGGAACTTTTGTTAATGGTTATGGGCAAGCCAGGCGGAATACTTTTTCCCGAGCCAGAGAGCAAAGAGGAGATTGATGACGACGATGCCTGAACCGACCAGTGAAAATAGGAAAAATTCACTAGTCGAAACTCGCCACAAATGCACGATGTATGCAATCAAATAAGCGCTGACAGGAAAACAGAGGATAGAAGTAATCAGAGCAGGGATATACTTGCGAAGAAGGATTGATTGCCCGATATGGAGCAAGAGATGAAGTGCAAAGGCCACAAATCCCCCCAACCAAACTAATTCGAGTGCTCTAGATTGAGTAAAATATGCTAATAAAGTAATGGATAAGACAAGGATGAATTCTTCAAAAACAGCAAGGGCAAATTCCTCTGTTGTAATTCCTTTGAGAATCTTGAGAATAGCTGGAGCCTTTTGAGCCAGCAAGGTCTCGTTGAGATGAATCCAAGGGACAAGACCGATAATTTCTTCCATATCGTGAAAGATAAAGAGTAGCGGGAACATCCAAAGATAAAATGCCATAAATCTCTCCTGAAAGGCTATAAATCGCTAACCAATAAAGCAAAAAACGCCCAGTAAGGCGTTTTGAGTTAGGTGTGCTTATTTAACTTCTGTAAAGGTTAAATAATTTCTATTTTAGCTGTTAGAAACGTTGGTACATCAACGTTTTTAGAATGCTACATAATAAAAGGTAGAGTGAATGGTAGAGTAGTTATTGCGTTAGTTCAGCAATCTTTTCAAGATAAATACCCACAGCTTCTAACTTTCGTTGTGGTGCTAATTCAGCGTAAGTATCCATTGTAGTTGAAATTGATTTATGTCCCATTCTGACTTGGAGTTCTTTCCAATTTGTGCCAGCGTTGAGCAACATTGAAGCATGAGTATGTCGGAACAAATGGAAACCATAGTTTGGTAATCCAAGACCTACTAACCTTTTCTTAAGAGTTGTTCTCTCGTTTCTATCACACATATAGTTGCCATAGATTGTAGGGAAAATCAGTTTTGTTCTATGTCTGTTGTGCAATTCAAGATACTTGTTCATTTCGTTGTGGAAATCTCTGAGTTTTTCTATTATGGGGAGAGGGACAGGGACAGAGCGATTTCCTGCATCAGTTTTTGGTGTAGCTTTACAGACAACTTCCCCTTTTGTCCCATCTTTTTTATTTGCGGTTTTCCACATCAATGTTTTACTGATGTTAATAGAAGAATTTTCAAAATCTAGGTCATCAATCGTCAATGCAAGTAGTTCATTTATTCGCAAAGCGGAGGCTAATAAAGTATTACAAATTAACTTAAATCTACGATTGGCTCTATTGTTATCTAAACTTTCAAGATAATTAAGCCATATTACAAGACTATCATCATGTAATACCATGATGCGTTGCTTATTTGATTTTGGCTTAGGTGGTATCTTAACAGAGCTAACAGGATTAGTGATTAGTCCATAGTTTGTAATTCCATAGTCAAAAATATCTTTCAACTTATGGATAACAGCACCAAAATCTTTAGCACTACCTTTATCAGCACGCTTTATACCAGATTCAATGGACTCTTTTGATTTCTTTGCCAAACCATTTAACCAAAGCTGGATATCCGCAGATTCAATTTTATCTGGTTTGTAATCTCCAAATTTAGGGATAATATAATTATCAAGATAACCTCTTACTCTGTTCAGAGTATTATGCGAGTTGACCCAGGTCTTATATGATTTAAACCATTCTTCAGCTAAATCTTCCAGTGTATCAATGACGATAACTTTTTCTCGTGTTGAGCCATTTTTTTCAAATTCTAGTCGTGCTTGAATGATTGCTCTATCTAACTGTTTTAGTGTCTTGGCTGTAATGGTAGTAGTAACTTGCTTACCAGTTTTGATATCTTTTCCCAGAAATGCCCCCTTCAAAGTGTATGAGATGGACTTATCTTTTTTGATTTTTTTAATGACTTTTTTGTCATTATGAATAATTGTTTCAGTTTCCATATTTGCCTTTCTTCATGGATATTGAAGTAGGCTAAAATAGTTACCACTCTTTCTTTTAGATAAAACTATTTTAGCACAAATTTTCAGAATTAGGATTGTAAAAAGTTGATAATATCATCTAGTAGATAGAAGACGGTTCGAGTTCCCTCTATAGGAGGTTCTAATCTTTTTAATCCTTTTTGTTCCCAAGTTTTTAGTGTGTTTGGAGAGATATTTAGCTGTTTTAGCAATTCTCGCTGTTGTACTATCTTTAGTGGTATGTTCTGTTCTTTGATTTGAATGAGTTTGATAAGTGTTTGCAATAATTGTTCAATTTGTTCTAATTTTTCGTTATTCATTATTCTCTTTCTCCTCTGTGTTTGAATTATGGAGTCGATTAGGATTGTATCTTCGTGAATCTAGGTACTTGGCGAAGAAATATGTACGTTCAATGATAAGTCCTAATAAATTGGTATTGTTTGCTCGGGCATACCAGACCAATTCTTCAAATTCGGTAAAGTCGTTCTCTTCGATAATATCGACTACTTCACGTATAAAATCCGAGGAGTTCATCTCCATCAAGAATTTTTCTAAATTAAAGCCACAACCGACTTCAATATCCTCAATGTTGTAGGGGCTCTTATCTGGATTTTCCGCATGAGTAAAGTAGTCAAATAAGCCAGTAGGAGACATAACTACTTCTACATGTGCTGGACCGTTTAACTTATCGCTAATGATGTTTGATACTTGTGAATAGCTTTTCAGTGAATCAAAGAAGAAAGCACCGTGTTTGTGCGATTTCTTGAACTCTCCTGTCTGTCTATTAACGTCCTTATCATGCCAAGGACTAAGAATAAAAGGAATATGGAGTTCTTCTAATATATTCAAGTAGTTCTCTGGTGCGCTTTCCTCGTAGAAGAGAAACGTCCATTTGGTTGAGCGCTGTTCTTTTGCCATAGGCAGTTACCTCGTTTCATTTGGGTTCTATTACTAAGGAGAAATGACAGGTCAGATGCAAAGTTTTTTTGAAAAAATTGAATTTTTTGTGATTATTGATTATTGACCTATTGGGGGTCGTAGTAACCCCAATAGGTCATGATAGATAAGAACACAAAAAGGGGGCTGTCTGGCTTTTGCTTAACGCAAGCCACAGCCCCAAGGGATTAACGCTTTTGACCAATAAACCACAATTGGTTACGAACTCGAACAGGAGAAGAGAAATAATAGTCTGTGTGTTGACTGACAATCTCTTCTTTCAGTTGTACTTCCAGATCCTTTAGGATTTTTTGCCCCTGTTGGTCTCTAGGAACTTTTAGAAATATAGTAATGGCATCTTTTCGTATATCTACGATACACTTGCGTACAGCTCGGTTAAACCCGTTATGGATTGGATTGATAGTTGTAACGGTCTGGTGTTCAAGGTTGCTTATCTTATGTACTCGCTCACGCTGAAACAAGAAGTGTCGCAACAGGAAAGTGTAATAGACAGATTGGATATAGTTCCGAAAACTATCTGTTTTCAACCGTTGTATTATCTCTAATCCAGCCAATAATAAGGCAAGTAGTAGTGCAATAAGAGCTGATTCGTGACTTACAGAACTAATGGTGTCAGTAATGTTTTTAACCGTATCTAGATTGACAAATGTGATGTTGGCTAATTGGACGGAAAGAAAATTGAATAGCCAGCCGAAGCCGGAGCAGATAGGAGCGGATAGAACCAAATATAGTATAAGATTGAAACTTCTCATGAAGTAGTTTTTTGTGGTCATAGGATACCTCGATTAGTGTAGTAAGTTGGACAGAGTAGGGGCAGAACTTGGTAGGGGTGTTCATTGTCGATAACTTGAATGATGCCTGTTCCATGTCCTGTTGGAATGACAATCCCCTCTGGGTCTAGGTCTGGAAATAAGAATTGAGTGGTTTTATGATTGATATTTCCAATTTGTAATAATACGTTTAACTGTTCCCTAACTGAAATTGGGATTGTATTATGGTCAAAACGCTGGCTTACTAAGAACAAATGGATTTTGGTAGCACGTCCTAACAAAGCAATTTGTGATAATAGGGAGAAAAAAGCTTCTTTGATATTCTTATTGACTCCCTCTGATAGAGCGAGAACTTCATCAATAACAATAGTTAGATGGGTAAATTGATGATTGGGATTATCATACAAGATAGCTTGTCGTTTCTGAATGAGAGTTGCACACTGACTTAATTGTTCATTGACCTGTGAGACAAAATCTGATTTTGAACGGTTTTCAACAGGGTGTATAACAGCAACGTGATTTTTCCTTGCCCATCGACTTGGGGTATCAAATTTAGGGTCAATGATAATCAAGTCAGACATATGTTTCAGTACACTCAAGAAGTAAGTGAGAGCGTACGATTTCCCAGAACCTGAATTTCCAGCAATCGCCCAGTGATTAACCTTATCTAAATTGAGTTCAAAATGCTTCATGATAGGGATTTTTCCCTGTGGCAAGCTAGCTGAAAACTTATCCAAATCTGGAATGGCTAAACGTTCTGAAATTCCCTTTTTCCAAGGGAAAAATAATCCACGTTGAGTGTGTAAGTCATCTGTTTCTAGAGGGACAAAATAGGTAGCGTTTTGTTTTAGAAGTGTATATTGTGGGTAAAGTGAAGCATTTGCAATCAGAAAGATTTTCTTGTACAAGTCATCATCAAGGATATAGGCACATGGCAGACGAGGGACAAAGATAAACCCGTCTGCTTGAATAACAATATTAAAAGAATTGGTGTAGCTGGTTTCTCCCTGCATTAAAGCCCCCAGAGCCATGTTTAGGCTCTGGAGCAGGTAAGATTGCAGGTAAGATTGGTTCAACACATCACGAGATTGTGAAGTCATTACCGAACCTCCTTGATACCATTTGCTTTGAAGTAAACGTTATATTTTACTTCACAGGCTTGTAGAGTGTCAAATTGAATCATGGATTGAAAAGCTGGAAGCTCAATCGTTTCTTCAAATTTTACTTGGAAAGGGTCTTGCCCTTCCTGTACAAACCATGCTTTATAAGCTACGATTTCTCCGGTTGGTTTTCCTTCTTCAAACCGTTGTTGTGGTTCAAGTTCGGTACTAAGTGAGTAAATCGGTTGTTTTTGACTGATAATTTTATCAGCCAATGTAGTTGTATAACCACCTTTTGTGGTTTTCATTTTAAACGCCATAGGGCAAATCCTCCTTATGAATAAGAGATAGTGTGAATGCGACAGGCTCGGTTTGGGTCATGAGCTGGACTTTGTTTTTTAGGTTATCTGACCACCTCCTCATTACTAAGGAGAATGAGACAGCTAAACGCAAAGTTATTTGTTGAATTTTTAATTTTTTTTACAAAAAATCCAGTGACAGAGACACTGGATTTGAGGGATTAGCGGTAAGCTTTTAATAAAGGAGCTAATTTTTTTAGCGCTTTACAATAATGGGATTTAACAGTTACATCACTCATTTTCTTATAATGTTCAGTGATATAGCGAGCCGTTTCTTTATAGCTTGAACCTTGTTCCGCTATCATTTCAACAATCTTACTGTCAATTTCTGATAGGGATGCTTTAGCTTCACGAATAGCTTGTCTTAACTCCTCTAGGATTAAAGCTTCTTCGGGATTCAAATCAGAACTTGCAATGACATCATAACGTACAGACTTTTTGGCATTTTTGCTAGCTATTGTTTCGTCTTTGATTCGTCTATTGTGGTATCGGTCACGACGTTCTGCGTTACTTTGTTCTTGTTGAAGCAAACGAGTTACTTCATCCCAATTTTTAGCTTTAATAGCTTCTTTGATTTTACGCTCACGACGTTCTTGTACTTTATTACTCATAATGATGAGCTCCTTTCTGTCCTTTGGACAGAAGGAAACAAAATGAGCAAATATTGAACGCTGAGTATACCAAAAGGCACAACAAAGAAACAGCGAAACAATTCTATGCAAGACATGATCTTTATCGTCATATCATCATATTTGTTTCAATCTGTCCTTTGATGGCCATCTATTTGGACTATTAAAATTTTTATCAAGAGGTTTTCTTGATAAGTCTATTAAATCAAATTTTTTACTTGTTGTAGTTAGTAAAAAATGGTAGAATTTATTTATAAAATCTACCAACATTAGAGGGTGCTTATGAATTTTGAAAAAATGAATGATTTAATTATTTCTGAAAGAATTCTAAATGCCAGAAAATCACGGAAACTAACGCAAGAAGATTTTTGTGATGAATTTTCGGAAAAGGTAAGTTTAGATAAATTTCGATTATCAAATTTGGAAAATGGAAAACGGAATAAAAAGAAAAACCCCCATTTTTTAACGGAGGCTTACATAGAATTTTATTCCGAGCTGTTAGGTGTTTCAAATGAGGAATTTCTTTTTGGAAATTTAGAAGATAAGAAAAATTTGATCAAATTAATTTTGTTGAATATTTTTATGAATGGCGATTCACAGGCATATAGAACAGATATACCTCAAGTCGAACAGACACCTATATTTGACGTTGATATAGCTTCTGATGAAGAATTTTTTAGATTAGCGTTTTTGAACCTACCAGAAGAAAAATACGGTGATTATCACAAGCAATCGCAAAAGTATTTTACAGATTTAGCAAGTGGCACAGACACGAATCTTTCAGATATGAAAACGTACCGAGAAAAGATGGCTGGTGTTTTGAAAGAAATAGACTCATTTTTTTACAGTGAAAGATTTGCTTCCTTCTATATTTCTTTAACGGACGGCAGGAGTATATTTTCAGAGCAATCCTCTATTTTATTAAGAATACTATTAGGGAATTTTGATTTTGCTTGTGATTTTCTCAAGAGAAAAAGCAATTCTGAAATTATTAGCTGTAACGGGGTAGACTTAAGAAAACCTAATGTAGAATATTTTTATATTGACAATTATCTGAATTCTTTAGGTAATTTTTCTGCTAGTGCTACTGACTGGAAAGAGATATCATTTGTTTTATTTATAAATGCATTTAATGAATTTTTAGAATTGCATTTAGAATTATTTATGGATTTTTTCTCAAAAAATGTTTTTAATAAGAGATTGAAACAGCTCTCAAATGATTATATCAACACCTTATTTTCTGGGAATGAATTTACGGAGTTATTAAATAATATTTATCTAAAAGATCAATTCTTAATGGAGCGTATGATTGGTCATAATTTCTCTAGAGCGATGATTCAAAAATTTTCATTAGTAAAAGAAAATTCAATCAAATTAAAAAAAATAGGTAGAACTTATCCAACAACTGTAACGAGGTTAGAAGATTTCTATGAGTTAGATCATTTAAGAAATCAACGAGATATATATGATTTAGATAAATATCTATATGACTTTGAAAATATGACAGTATTGTTTGCGAATAGCGGACAAAAATATGATAGTGGAGGATTATTTCTGCCCTCATATTTTGACATTATTTCGCTTAAATAATGATATAATAAAATGAGTGTTAATTTTTTTGATAGATAACTATTATTACTATAATTAAGGAGTAAAATTTGAAAGCAATAGAATTATTTGCTGGTGCAGGAGGTTTAGCACTTGGTATTGAAAAAGCAGGCTTTGATACAATTGGATTAGTAGAGTTTGACAGTGCAGCAGCAGCAACGTTAAAATACAACCGTCCAAGTTGGAATGTTATACATGATGATATAGCAAATATTTCTAAACTAGATTTGGAAGAGTATTTTTCAATTAAAAAAGGGGAGTTAGATTTACTAAGTGGTGGTGCGCCCTGTCAATCTTTTTCTTATGCAGGAAAACGATTAGGCTTAGAGGATACACGAGGAACATTGTTCTACCACTACGCTGTTTTTTTGGAAAAGTTACAACCTAAAATGTTTCTTTTTGAAAACGTCAAAGGCTTGACTAGTCATGACAAGGGAAAAACTTACGAAACAATTTTGAATGTTTTTGAATCGGAAGGCTATACTGTACAATCAAAAGTTTTGAATGCTTGGGATTATGGTGTTGCTCAAAAGCGAGAACGAATGATTATGGTTGGAATCCGTAATGATTTAGCAAGTAAAACTTCTTTTGAATATCCAGAGGCACATAATTATAAACCTGTATTACGAGATGTTTTGATGGATTGTCCATCAAGTCAAGGAATGCAATACTCAGAGCAAAAGAGAAAAATATTTGAATTAGTGCCTCCAGGAGGATATTGGAGAGATATTCCAGAGGACATTGCAAAAGAATATATGAAATCGACTTGGGATATGGGAGGAGGTCGTACGGGAATTTTACGACGAATGAGTCTTGATGAGCCGTCGTTGACTGTCCTGACATCTCCAACTCAAAAACAGACGGAACGTTGCCATCCTTTGGAAGCACGTCCGTTTACTGTTCGTGAGAATGCTCGAATTCAGAGTTTCCCAGATTCTTGGGAATTTCAAGGTAGTATTGGAAATCAATACAAGCAAGTCGGGAATGCTGTTCCTGTTAATCTAGCTTATGAAGTAGGAGTGAAAATAAAAGAAAGTTTGGAGGCGCTATAAATGTGGAAACTATCATTTATTAGTGAAAAAGATTTTTATAATCATGTTCAATTGACGATAGATAAATACGGAGAGAAACTACAATCCTTTGATTTGAAACGATTTAATAAGAATATTGTTGACCCAATAAAATTGATTTTTGATAAATCTGTTTATAGAAGTTCGTGGGAACAAATTATAAGTAATGAGATTTTTAGACAACGTGATAAATCAAATAATAACGATATTGGCTATTTTCATCAAACTATTTTCAAATATATTGAACACTGTCGAGTTCCGAATAATGGAGAAGATGGTGGTTGGGATGTCATTTTTGAAAATACAAATGGGATAATAATGCCTGATGGTTCTCGAGTCAGTCGTGTATATGTGGAAATGAAAAATAAGCATAATACAATGAATTCGGCTTCTTCTGGTAAAACTTTTATTAAAATGCAAAACCAATTATTACAAGATGATGATTGTGCGTGTTTTTTAGTTGAAGCAATTGCGAAAAATTCTCAAAATATCAAATGGGAGCCAAAAGTTGATGGTCAAAAAATGGGTCATAAATATATAAGACGTGTTAGTTTAGACCAATTCTATTCACTTGTGACAGGACAGAAAGATGCCTTCTACAATATGTGCATGGTTTTGCCAGAAGTTATTAATAAGGCCGTATCAGAATTAGATTCTTCAACTATTCCAAATGATACAGTATTTAATGAAATTAGAGACATTGCTGCTGAACAAAACTATGATTCCGAAGATTTATCTATTGCGATGGCCTTCTATTTACTAGGTTTTTCTAGTTATTTAGGCTTTGAATGATATTAGCAAATCCAATAATGGCTGAGTAGTTTGGTACAATAAAATTAGCATAAAAACAAATAGAATTTTTACTGAAAAGTGGAAATTCTATTAATTATATTTTGAGAGGAAAAGGTTAAATGAATAAGCCTACAGTTTTTTTCAGTCACTCTAGTTTAGATAAAGAAATCGCCAAGTCTTTAAAAGATAAGCTCATTGAGTATACTGGAGGAACGATTCAGATTTTTGTTTCAAGTGATGGTGAAAGTATACCATTTGGGAAAAATTGGTTGTCAACTATTGAGCGTGGTCTTGAAGAGTCTCGAATTATGTTTTTGCTCGTGACTCCAAATTCAATAAATAATTTATGGTTATCTTTTGAAGCAGGCTTCGGATATTCTAAAAATATAAGAGTTATACCACTGTGCTTTAAAGTGAGTGTTTCTGATTTGAAATATCCTTTGGGAATGTTACAGGGATATGATTTACAATCTGCTGATAGTTTTAATAATATTATCTCTATTTTAAATTCGGAGTTTGACTACTCTCATAAGTTAGCTTTTACGGAATCTGACTTTTCAGAAATAAGTTCTATTGGGATTACAGATGATGTTAATCAAGAGTTTGCTAAAATAGTAAAGGAAGTGACGTGGTATAAGGATTTTCAACCTAGTATAATTGAGAGTTTAGAGGGGGAGGAGCTAACACTTTATAATAAGATTTGTTCGGGACTTCTTTATCCTACCGAAGAATTTTTACAAGAAAATCAAGTTAAATATTCTATTGTTAGTAGAAACAGGGATTCTGTCAGCTTGAATTTTTATGGAATATTTTTAACGTTTAGTCTTTCAAAGGAAGAAGAAACAGAAGGTTTCTATTATCCTTTTATAAAAATAGAAATGAGTCCACATAAAATTAATGTTGGAATGAATTTATTGAAAAGATATTTTAACAGAGTATTATGCTACTCTTCTATAGATATTGTAGTCAATATTCACTTGCCTTATAACTTTAGAGCTAAACCTCAAGATGTATCAGCCCTTCTAATGGATGAGCATGAATTTCAAGCAGTTATTAATTGTGATGCATTTACTTGGCGAAATATTCAATTTAGTTTTTTCAAAATTTGGAGTGGAGAAGTCGAAAAACAAAGAATTTCTTTGAAATCTGTCATTGAAACGGAGAAGTTAGATGGTCAAAACTTGCAAGACTTAATTGCAAAATTGATTCAATTAGAGATTTTGTATATTGATGATTCGCTCTTTCCAGATCAAATAGCATTTCGAAAAAACAAGGAGAAAACTATAAAAGATATAGAAAAAGCTATTGAGAAAAGAGAAAATGAAATTGCGAGGGAGCTCCGTTTCAGATTTTAGTTGAGAATCTATTTTGAATTGTATATGCAAAAATCAAAAACCCTGCTATCGAAATGATAGCAGGGTTTAACTTCAATATCCAAATGATATATTTATCTAAAAAGGTAGAGTAAAAGGTAGAGTTTTTATTGATTTGTAGCTCAATGTAATGAATTTCGAAAAATCAAAAATCGCTTCAAATCAATATTTTGACGTCTATTGACGTGTACTGAAACCCTTACTTAACCTCTGTAAACACAACGTGTTTGCGAAGTTTTGGTGAGTATTTCTTCAATTGAAGAC
>ERZ773063.1705-NODE-1705-length-12622-cov-2.941275_pt1 | contig 12622 bp, 12 predicted proteins | sample MGYA00580625_ERZ773063 | MGnify/ENA primary metagenome ERZ773063 (study PRJEB29015, sample SAMEA2738022) | human oral metagenome | biome: human oral; feature: human-associated habitat; material: dental | place: China | collected 2042 ...
AAAATTTTACTCACGTAAAAATCTCTAATTTTAAACGCGAGCCCGCCGCTTGCGGCTTTGGTAAATTCCAAAACCACGAGCGAGCCGCCCGGTTTGATGACGCGGTTAAACTCCGCAAGCGCCGCATCCAGCTCCACGACGTTTCTTATGCCGTAGCTGATGCTTAAAATATCCACGCTTGCATTATCTAGCGTCGTAGCGCCCGCGGTTGCCTTGATAAACTCGCAGCTAGGGAATTTTTGCCTCGCTACTTCGAGCATCCCTTCGCTAGGATCGATCCCCACGATCCACTCAATCTGCACGTCGTACTTCGCTGCGCCGTCGCGCCACGAGCTTATCATATCGCCCGTGCCGCACGCGACGTCGGCGATACTCACGAGCTTTCCTTTAAGCTTTTCAAGCGTCAGCTCGACCGCTTTTTTGCGCCACGAAACGTCCACGCCGAAGCTGATGGCGCGGTTTGCCAGATCGTAGGTAGGCGCGATCTCATCGAACATCTTTATGATTTTTTCCTGTTTTTGCACGGGCTTTCCTTATTCGTATGCTTTGATTTTGCGCAGCGATTTTTTCAGAGCGCGCAAAAGAGCCTCTTTTTCATTTAAAATTTTTTCCTCCAGCTCGGCGCGGCGGTCGTTTAAGCGGGCGTCCAGAGCCAGCAAATATGCAAACGCAACGCCGCTTTTATCGCTTGCTTTTTGATAGATCGCGATGAAATTTTGCCACACGCTGATATCTTGCAGCGCGCCGAAATCCTCGCAGACGGCCTTGGTGCGTTTAAACAGCTCCCTGACGCAGCCCTCATCAAAGCTTCTTACAAAAATTTCAAGCGCGTATCGCAGCCTCTTTAGCCCTATACGCGCGTCGTGAAATGCCTGTAGCGATGAACTTTGCTTTAAATTTTTTAGCTCCGCGCGCAAGCTTTTAATCAGCTTGCAGAGGCGGGCTGAGGCGAACTTTTTTGAAATTTTTTTATATTCGCTGCGCGCGTAGATGCCGTCCGCGCCGCTTAAAAAGCCGCTAATAGCGCCGTTTAAATCTGCAAATTCCGCGCTAGAAAGAAATTCTAAAATTTTATCCTCCGAGCGCTTTGCGATAAGATTTAGCTGCTGCAAAAAGCTCGCAGGCGCGTCGTCGGCCTTCAAAAACTCAGCAAAAACGTGAAGGTCTCGCAGCTGATTGGTGCGGCTCGTAAATCCTGCGAGCAGTTTTAAAATTTTATCCTTTTTTTCCGCTTCGAAAAGCGGCGCGGACATCTTCAAAACGGCTCTAAATTTACGGATCTGCACGCGCAGCTCGTGAAGCGCTTCGGGGGCTAGGCTTTTTTGATACTCGCTCTTTGCGCCGCATGCCCGCATCCACGCTAGCTCAAGCGCCAAACGCGCGAGCTTGACGCTGTCTGCATAGGGCGGCGCGAGAAATTTAACTCGGTTAAATTTTTTAAAAACGTTGCGGGCGTGCGCGAAATCAAGCGAACGCGGTGGGATGCCGTAGCGCGCTAGATAGCGGCTTTTGTAGCGGTAATCGTCGGTGATCTCGTAAAAATCAGTGCTGCTGAAGGTTTTTGCAAAATCAAAATTTGCGCTTGCCGCTTCGCTTTGGAATTTCGCTCGTAAAATCACGAGCGTGCTTAGCTCACCGCCGTAAAGCTCTAGCCAAAACTCCGCCTCGTCGTTAGCAAAGCCGTAGCGGTTTTTTTGCACGATGCGGGCGATCCTGCTTTTTAAAGCCTCTTTGAAGTCATCTTTTGAAATTTTAAAATTTAGAATTTGCCTGTCGAGATCCTCTTTTTTGTGGTGCAAAGAGCACTCGTCGTTTTGGCGGATGTAGTAAATTTCGGGGTAGAACGAAGTATAAAACCAAGCGATCTTTATCTTGCGACATTTCAGACCCGCACGCTGTAGCGCCTGCAGAATCGAATCGTCGCTCAGTAAAAATTTACGCTTAGTTTGCATACCCGCTCCAAAAATAAAGTGGGTAATGATAGCAGAAAATTCTTTAAACTATCTACACTTTTCGCAGTCTTCGACCGTAGCCGTGATATTCAGCTTGCGGATGAAATTACCCGCTTTGCGCTCGATGTTTTTCAAAACATCCTTATTAAAGGCATCGTCCATAAAAAGGTCCATCACGTTACCGCATTTTTCGCAGACGACGTGGATATGCGGCATCTGATAGATGTCGTAGCGGCTCTTTTTGTTCGGTGCATTAACCTCGACTACGACGCCTTCGTCGAGCAGGGTGTTTAAATTTTTATAAACCGTCGCTAGCGAAATGGACGGATAGTCCTCTTTGATCCCCTCATATAGGTCCTCTATGCTTGGATGCTCGTGGCGATCCAGCACCTTTAAGATGCACAATCTTTGCGGAGTTGCTTTCAGCCCGCAAGTTTTGAGTAGTTCTACATGGCTCATTTTTATCCTTCAAAAATTTTAAAGCGATATTATCAAATTTTACTTTAAACAAAGTTGATATTAACTAATACTTTTTATCACTTAATATTCGCTCGACCAGAGTTTGCACGTCCAAGCCCAAGCTGCGCTCCACGTCGGCCGTCTTGCCGTGCGGCAAAAAGATATCGGCAAACTCGAAGCTTACGATCTTTACGTCCGAAATTTCATTTTCTTGTAAAAATGCGCTTAAAATTTCACCGACGCCGCCTTTTTTGGCATTGTCGCTAAAGATGTACCAAATTTTATCTTTGCGAGCTAAATTTTGCAAAAACTCGCCGTCCAAAGGCTTTGCAAAGACTAGATCTACGACGTCCGCTTCGATCTGCCCCTCCAGCGCCTCGGCCGTTTTATACGCTCTGCCTGCGCCGTTTCCATAGCCGATTAGCGTTACTCGCGCGCTATCGCTGCGCTTTAAAAACACCGATTTTGCAAGCTCTACCGCAGATGCACTGGTCTCGTCGCAGCCCAAGATAAAGCTTCCGCGCGGATAGCGGATCGCCAAAATCCCCTCGTGCGCGTAGGAGTACTCGATGATCCGTTTAAAGCTAGCCTCGTCTCGCGGCGCGCACATACTGACGTTCGGAATCGCGTTTAAGAAGCTCACGTCAAAAACCCCCTCGTGCGTCTCGCCGTCCTCGCCCACGATGCCAGCGCGATCCATCGCAAGGACTAAATTTAAATTCATAATCGCCGCGTCGTGGACGATCTGATCGAACGCGCGCTGCATGAAGGTCGAATATATCGTAACATACGGCTTAAAACCCTCGCGCGCCATCGCAGCCATCGAGCTTAGCGCATGCGGCTCGGCGATCGCGACATCCCAGAAGCGGTGAGGAAATTTCTCGATCAGCTTATCCATGCCGGTGCCGCTTGGCATCGCGGCGGTCACGCCCACGACGTTTTCATGCTTGGCGGCTAAATTTAAAAGCGCCTCGGCGTAAATTTGCGTGGCGCTTTTGGCAGCGGATTTTTTCTTAAATTCTCCGCTTTGAATGTCGAAGGGCCCTACGCCGTGCCAGCTCTCCAAATATCCCTCGGCCTTGTCGTAACCCTTGCCTTTGATCGTTTGAGCGTGCACGACGACGGGCTTGCGCGCGCTTTTTGCCGTCTTTAGCGCCGATATTAGATCCTCTAGATTATGCCCGTCCACGGGACCGATGTAATCAAGCCCAAGCTCCTCAAAATACATCCCAGGTATGATGAGCTTTAGGGAATTTTCAAAGCGCTTTGCCATGTATGTGGCACTTTGCGGAGCGTGGGAGAGCAGCTCTCTTACATGGGATTTAAATTTTTGATAGGTTTCGCCCGCCATCGCTTGGCTTAGGTATTTGCTAAAGGCGCCGATAGGCTTGCTGATGCTCATTTTGTTGTCGTTTAGGATGATGACGCAGGGCAAGCGCAGATCGCCGAGCTCGTTCATCGCCTCATAAGTCATACCGCCGCTCATAGATCCGTCGCCGATTAAGACCACGGGAATTCTATCCTCGCTTTTGAGCTTGATAGCCTTTGCCGCGCCTACGGCCAAAGAGATCGATGTCGAGGCGTGTCCTGCGACGAAGTAGTCAAATTTACTCTCGCTGGGCTTCGTGTAGCCGCTGATACCGCCAAACTGCCTAAGCGAGCCGAACTCCTCCCAGCGGTCCGTCAGAAGCTTGTGCGCGTAGCTTTGGTGGCTTACGTCGAAGATAAACGGATCGCTCGCGGCGTCAAATACGTAGTGCATCGCCACGATGAGCTCAACCGCGCCCATATTTGAGCTTAGATGGCCGCCGTTTTTGCTCACAACTTCGATTATGCGCGCTCTAATCTGCGCGCAGAGCTCCCGTAGCTCCTCTAGGCTTTTATTTTTAATATCCACTCAAAATTTCTCCCAGCGTGCCAAATACACGATCGTTTTGCTCAGGCGTGCCGATCGTGATGCGCACGGCGTTTAGCCCGTAGCTTTTTAAATTTCTAATGATGATGCCGCGGCGCAGAAGCTGCTCGCAAAGCTCGCTACTATCTAGCGACGGGCTAAGTTTGAACGTGATGAAATTTGCGTAGCTAGGGATAAATTCTAAATTTCGCTCGCGCGCAAAATCCTCGAAGCGGCCCATCTGTGCGGCGTTGTTTTGCAGGCTCTTTTGCGCGAAAGCCTCGTCTTTTAGCGCCGCGATCGCCGCTGCGAGGCTAAGCGTCGTGATGTTAAAGGGCGGTCGTAGCTTATAAAGCGCGTTTATGATTACGCGCGGCGCGATGCCGTAGCCTACGCGCATACCGCCTAGACCATAGACCTTTGAGAAGGTGCCTAGATAGAGCACGTTTTTAAAATTTTGAATTAAAAATTTCGGATCAAGCCTCTTGCGCTCATCTTTAAACGCCGCAAATTCGTTGTATGCGGCATCGATCACTAAAAGCGTATTCTCATCCACGCTGCGAGCGAACTCATACACCGCCTCCGCATCCAAGCACTCGCCAAGCGGATTGTTCGGCACACACAAAAAGATGACCGAAATTTCATCCCTATGCGCGTTATAAATTTTTAAAAGTTCGGCTAGATCGTGCTCCTGCGCGCTCGTTTTGTAAACTTTAGCCTCGCAGTGGCTTGCGTAGATGCCGTACATCGCGAAAGTGACGCCCGCTTGCAGTATCGCGCGGCGCGAATTGAGCTTGGCGTGCAGCGCAAACTCAATGATCTGATCGCTGCCCGCGCCGATGATGATATTTTGCGGCTCTACGCCAAATTTTAAGGCGAGCGCGCCCTTTAGCTCATACATCGAATCATCTGGATAGAGATGCGCGCAGGCCGCGTTCTGCGCGATCGCCTCCTGCACCGCCTTGCTCGTGCCGAAGGGATTTTCGTTGCTGGCAAGCTTTAGCACGTCCTGCTTGCGGATACCAAACTCCCGCACCACAAGCTCGATCGGCTTGCCTGCTTCGTAATTGCTTAGATTTTCTACAAATTCGTTAAATTTCATCACTCCCCTCCGTTTATATAGCTTCCCAGCCAGGTAATTTCGTGGCCGTTTTTCTGCGCGTTTTGCAGCACGCGCGCCACGCGCTCATCATCCACATGCCCCTCAAAATCGATATAAAAGACGCTTTTAAAATCCCTAAGCTTGACAGGGCGGCTTTCCAATTTGGTTAAATTTATCCCCTCGTTGCGAAACATCTGCAAAAAGTCCACGAGCCCGCCCGGACGGTCGTCGGTTTTGGCTAGGATGCTCGTTTTGTTGCGGTCGCTCTTTTGGTTTTTAAAGTCGCTCAGCACGAAAAAGCGCGTGCGATTGGCGGAGTTGTCCTCGATCTTTTGAAACATCATCGGCACGCCGTAAAGATCGGCGGCGATCTTGGAGCAGATCGCGGCGGAGTGCGGCGTAGCGGCTGCCATCTGCGCCGCAAGCGCGGTCGATTTGGTCGCGGTAAATTTAACGCCGCTAAGGCCGTGATCGTCTAAAAATTTAAGGCACTGATTGTATCCTTGCGGATGCGAGAATATCTGATCCACCGTGCTTACGTCGTCGCAGTGGCTCGCAAAGCAGTGGTGGATATCCATATAAATTTCGGCGACGATCTTGACGCCTTCGTATTTTCGCAAGCAATCAAGCGTCGCTCCCACCGCGCCTTCGGTGTTGTTTTCGATCGGCACGACGCCGTATTTGGCCTCGCCGCTATCAAGCTCCTTAAAGACCGCCTCGATATTTGAGAGCGGCAGATAGGAGCTTACCGCGCCGAAGCGGCTCTTGGCGGCTTGATGTGAATAGGTGCCGAAAGGCCCTAAAAACGCGACGATTTGCGGCTTTTCTAAATTTCGCGAAACCGAGAAAATTTCAAAAAATATCGCCTCGATCGCCTCTTTGCTTAAATTTCGCGCCTTTCCGCCGTCCAGCCTGCTGATGATTGAGCGCTCGCGCTCCGGGCGGTAGATCGCGCTGCCCGCGGCCTGCTTTAGCTCGCCTATCTTTTTAACAAACCCCATGCGCTCGTCGATAAGGCGCAAAATTTCATCATCCAGCCTATCGATACAAACGCGCAGATCATCGATGTTTTGCATCATAGCCCTCCTTTTTGCTCGCCCCTAAATTTCGATTTTAAAAATTTCACGCCGCCACTCTTGCCGCAGGCTTTGAAATTCTTACCGCGCGATCTTAGAATTTCATCGCTTAAGATAGCTGCGCCGCAACTTCCGCACGCTAAGAAGGCGCGATAAAATTCGTCGCGACGGGATTTGAAATTTAAAGAGCCGCGATTAAAATTTAAATCAGGGCTTCGTTTTGGCGTGAAATTTAGAGGCGCATTTTGTTTGGATTTGAAATTTAAAGCGGCGGCGCGTTCAGGCTCGGAATTTAAAGCGGCGGTGCATCTAAAATTTAAGATCGCGCTCGCCACAGCATTGAAATTTAAAGCCACTGCGCGCTCGGATTTGAAATTTAAGATCGTGCCCCGTTTTGGACGGCTCGCCGCGCGGCTCATACGAGATCCTTTTCGAGCGCGATTAGATCATCAAAGCTCTCGCGCCTTCTGATTAGGCGGTCCTGCCCGTCGTAAACTGCGACCTCGGCGGCGCGACAGCGGGTGTTGTAGTTGCTCGACATCGAAAAGCCGTAGGCGCCGGCGCTTTTGATCGCGAGCAGATCGCCGCTTTGCAAGCAGGGCAAGCTCACCCCTTTGGCTAGAAAATCGCCGCTTTCGCAGATCGGTCCTACGACGTCGCAGAGGCTGGCTTCGCTTAAATTTACGTTTGAAATTTTTTCAGCCGCGCGGGAGCTGTTTATCTGATCCGAGCCCCTGCCGCCTAAATTTACTTCGTTAACGTCGGGTTTATCTAAATTTATACCCTCCGAAGCGCCAATGATTTCGATGGCGTGGTGCGCGCCGTAGAGACTCGGGCGTATGAGATCGTTCATCGCGCCATCAACGATGACGAAGCGCTTACCGCAGTTTTGTTTTTCGTAAAGTACGCGGGTAAGGAGGACGCCCGAAGCTCCTGCTATGAAGCGCCCCGGCTCGCACGCGATCGTGACGTCTAGCCCGCTTAGACTGCGCAAGATCCCCTGCGCGTAGTCGTAGAGCACGATCTGTTTTTCATCCTCGTAGCGGATGCCGATGCCGCCGCCCACGTCGAAAAATTTTATATCGATCTCAAGAGCTCGCAGCTCGCGCAGCAGATCGCTTACGATCTTTGCGGCGTCGCAGATCGGCGCGATCTCCGTAAGCTGGCTGCCGATGTGAAAGTGGATACCGACGGGATTTAAAAATTTGCTCTTTTTGGCGTAGATATACATCTTGCGCGCGGTCTCGATGCTGACGCCGAATTTATTCTCATTTAGCCCCGTGGAGATGTAGGGGTGGGTCTTGGCGTCAACGTTTGGATTTACACGGATACTAATGCGAGCGGGCTTATTTAGCTTTTGCGCGATTTGCTCCAAGCGCAGCATCTCGGCTTCGCTTTCTAAATTTATCAGCAAGATGTCCGACTCCAGCGCAAACTCGAGCTCGCCATCTTGCTTGCCGACTCCCGAGAATATGATCTTATAGCTCTTTGCGCCGATATACAGAGCGCGGCGCAGCTCGCCGATGCTGACGCAGTCAAAGCCGCTGCCCAGATCTGACAGAAACTTCAAAACGCTAAGGTTGGAATTGGCTTTAATAGCGAAGCAAACGAGCGACTTGCGCGCTGCAAAGGCCTCTTTGAGCGCTATGAAATTCTTTTGTATCTCGTTAAAATCGTAAACGTATAAGGGGGTGCCGTATTTGCGGGCTAAGCTTGAATAATCCATAGAATTTCCACCGATAAATTTTGCGCCATTCTAACAAATCAAGGCTTAACGATGCTTAAAAACTAAAAATACTGCGAAGCCTAATAACGCTGTTATGGGCACGATAATGCCAAGTTCTGGGATGATGACGCCGTTGAGAGAAAACCTAATCAACACGAAAAGCACTCCCCAAGCGCATAGCGTAGCGATAAAAAATCCAAAGCTTAGTAGCGCGAGATTAAAAAATCGCCCCGTAACGGGCAGATAATAATACAGAACCAATACCGCCAAAGGCGCAAACAATGGAAAAAATATCATATTATAAAGGCTTGCTTTTATGGTGGAGATATTCACGCCTTGATGCGAAAAGGTGCGGATCGAACGCAGAGCATCCCTGATCGAATATACATTACTCGTATCATAAACGCTTGCAATTGAGCTTGGATCAAAGCCCTTAAGCGCCTCGCTCTGCGCGCTAAACTCACTTCTTAATCCACTTCCTCCAAGTTTAAGCTGCGCTGGTAAAGTAGTAGTATTTACGTCGCGCAGATGCCAAATTTTACCTGCGTATTCGCCAGAGCTTGCATGCGAGCGCGAAGCAACGGAGTTATCCCCTATATTAAAGATCGTTATATCATTTGCGTTTTTGCCGTTTAGAGCTTTGATGTAGATATATTTACCCTCAAATTTCAAAAACATATCTCCTCCCGTAGGCGATAAATCGGTTAAATTCTTTTGAAATTTTAATGCGTATGCAAACGGGGTGGAATTTAAAGCTATAAAGCTCACAGTAATCGCAAGTGCGATCAAAAATGGAGGGATTATCAGAGCATTTTTGCTAACTCCAAGCGCATAAAAGCTCACCAGCTCGTTGCTACGGATCATATTAAAGCCCATCAAAATAAGCGCAAAAATAAGACTTAGCGGCAGCGTGTAGCTAAGCGCGACTGCGGCTGTTAGGGCGATATATAAAAGAGCAGTATTTGCGCTTGAGGGAAAATCTTTGAGATTGGTAAGCACATCTATGCCTACGTAAAAGCACTCAAGGGCTATTAGAAGGATAAAAAAATACTTCAGATAAGAAAGAGCCGCGTATTTTACGTATAACTTCACGCCCTAGCCTTTCTAATCGTAAATTTTTGCGCGACCTGCTCTATATCCGAGCAAATGAGCTCCTCTACCGCGCACGCGACGTAGGGTAAAATTTCGCTCAGCTTCTCGCGCTCGCTTTCGTTAAAATTTCCGAGCACAAAATTTGCCGCATCCTGGTCCTGTCGTTTTTTGCCCACGCCAATACGCACGCGCTCGTAATCTGCACCGATTAGCGCGTCGATCGATTTGATGCCGTTGTGCCCGCCGCTACTGCCGCCTTTTTTAAATTTAACGGCGCCTAGATCCAAATCTATATCGTCGTGCACCACGATGATGCGCTCGGGCTTATAAAAATCATTCACCGCCTTTACGGAGTTGCCGCTTAAGTTCATAAAAGTTTGGGGTTTTAAAAGAAGCAGCGAGCCCTTTTTAAAGAGCTCGCCTTGGAATTTAGACGAGCCGAGCTCGCTAAAGCCGCCCGTCTTTAAAATTTCGTCGATTAGCATAAAACCGACGTTGTGTCTGGTGTCTGCGTATTTCTGAGCAGGATTCCCAAGTCCTGCGATCAGTATCATAGGCACCCCTATTTAGCCGAAGTAACTCCGACTACCGCTACTGAGCCGTCTAGGATGATGCTGACGCCCTCTTTTACCGGAATGTCTCGGATCAAAAGTGAATCGCCTACGTCAAGATCGCTCACATCGAGCGTAAAATCGTTTGGTAGATCTTTACCTGCGCATTTTACGGCTATACGGCGCTTGGATTGCACCAAAATGCCTTTATTTTTTAAGCCTTTGGCGATGCCCGTTACCTTAACCGGCACTAAATATTTGCTTACCACATCATCCTGAACTACTCGCAAATCTACGTGAGTTAGGGTGTTTGTGACGGGGTGCTTTTGGTATTCTTGCACTATGACGCGATATGTCTTACCGCCCACGCTAACCTCGAAAGGAAGATCCTCTTTTGCGCGCATGGCCTTGATAAAGTCGTTTACTTTAAACGCTGCGTTAATATTTTCAAATCCTTTCGCATAAATATTAGCGATTAGATAACCATCTCGTTTTAGGGATTTTGAGGCCCTTTTACCGATACTATCTCTAACGATACCTTCTAACATTAGGTTTCCTTTGTGAAAAAATGAAGCGTGATAATAGCTAAATGTTGCTTTAAATCTATTTAAGAAATATGGGACTTTATGCAGATCGATCAATAGTGGAATTTATTTATGCATGTTAAGATGTCTTTTGTGCACCGCAATATAAATTACGACGATAAGCCTTTATGCCGCAAAATCGTCATAATCAGCCGCTCCCCCATGATTTCATAAAAATCCTTTTTGTATTCGCTCGCATGCTTTCGCAACGCGTCTTTGAATTCGTCGTAGAATTTCAAGCCGCATTCGCAAGTTTCAAAAAATCTCAAAAGCGCGCTGTATCTTATGACCGAATAACGCTCATACTCATGAAATTTCGCTAACTCCCTATCCGCATGGCTATAATCAGGTAGAAGCAAAAAGCATTTTGCCCTACCGCCTGAATCCTGCTTATCGGCAATCTTTGCGTATTTATCTAGCTGAGAGCATACTATGCCGCTTTGCAGATCGTGTCTAATGCCGTTAATGCCGGATTTGATCTTATTTTCGATGACGATTGCGTGATTTTGATCTTTGATAAAAATGTCGATATTTTTGTATTCTCTTAAAATTTGTGCATCCGCGCTTACGTTTAGCCGTAAAATTTCACTTGCAAATTTAAAAAATAGTTCCGTATCGTTTCGCAGATAATAGACTATCCAATTTGAAAAGCTTAACTCATCGTCCATCTTGCCGATTATCTCTAGGATGTTTTGCTCTTTAGCTTTAAAATTTCATCTCGTTTGATCCGCTTCGCAGTGTCGCCGCTCTGCCAAAGCTCGGGCGCGAAAATTTTATCCAGCGCGCTTTCGCCCTGGACATATTGCTTTAAAGATTGCGAGGAAAATTTAAATGGCACTAAAAAATGCGTTTCGTCTATCAGTTTCTCATCATCAACGATGTAAAATTTAAATCTTGGTTTTTTAAAATTCGACGTCTCAAATGTTATATACGCCGCATTGGGGCTATCGTTTTCGCTTTCAAATAGCTCGTTTAGAAGCACACCGCCGTAAGCGATATTTTGTGCTTCAATCATTTCAGATTGTCTTTTAAGCTCCTCTTTAGCGCCACGCTTTCTGCCGCTAGCAAAAAGTTCATCGCTCAAAAGCAGTTTTAACTCGCTAGCGCAAGCTAAAATTTCAAAACAATGTTTCGAGATGGCACGCACTAAAAGGACTTTGTGTGCGTCCTTCGCATCCTCGTTTATCGTGCCGTAAGGATTTACGTAGATGTAGTGCCTGCCGTTGTCTGCCTTAAAAAGATTGATGATTTCGTGCCCCAAGCTCTCGTTCAAATAGCCGCCCGAAAACATTCGATTTATAATTATCATCTCAGAATAAATTCCTATCTATATTTTTGGCGCTAAATTTAAGCACGCATTCTCGTATGGCGCTACGTACCTCGTCGCGCTTTTGCTTGTCATAAAAGTATAGTCCCGTCGAGCCGAAGCTTCCAAAGACGTAGAGATAATATCTTGTTTGGATATCATTAATGCGCCGCCCCAATCTAGCTGTTTTGGCATTTTTGGAGCTCATCCTAAAAAATTTAATCACCGCTAGGAAAATTTTAAAAATATTTGCGCTTTTTTCCTCTTTTTTCTCTAAGCGCATATCCTCGATTTGATCTGCCGTGACGGTTCTGCTGCGCATTAAATTCCAATACGGCGCGCAGAGCAAAACAGCTACAATGCTATTTTCAACGTCGCTTCTAGGGAAGGTGATTTTACCTGTTTGCATATCGATCAGGTATCTTTTGTTTTTGTTGTAGATCAAAATGCTTTGAAACGGCAAAAGCACTAAAATCACGGCACCCACGCCTAATGGTAACAGCAAAATTCCAATGAGTAAAGTCCATTTAAAATTTTTAAAAACAATCTCTAGCGCGGTATGGACGTCGATTATCTCATATTTCATAAAATTCTCTTGCGATGAAATTTTAAAATTTTATCCATTTGGTTGTTTGCACGATTTAAAATTTATTAAAGCGTCGAGAGTTTCGGCTCGCAGCGCTTTAAATTTTAATCTTGCACCCAATTCCGGCGCGAGATCACTACTTTTTACGACGCTTTTTATCTCCGGCTCTTTGAGCGGGAGTTCTATAACTTCCTGCTCTTCCTCTTTTATCGCCGTTTTTTCCTACTCTATTTTTTGGTGTCGCCATCTCCTGCTCCTTATAAAAGATATGTGTAATTATACCCCCCCCCCCCT
>ERZ773063.1710-NODE-1710-length-12601-cov-9.212897_pt1 | contig 12601 bp, 13 predicted proteins | sample MGYA00580625_ERZ773063 | MGnify/ENA primary metagenome ERZ773063 (study PRJEB29015, sample SAMEA2738022) | human oral metagenome | biome: human oral; feature: human-associated habitat; material: dental | place: China | collected 2042 ...
GTGGCGGTCGAGCCAGGCCCCCACGCCCCCGGGCTCGACCTGGCGGCCCAGGACGGCGATCTCCAGCGCCGCCAGGCGCTCGCGCACCGGGTCGCCGGAGCCGTCGCCGGAGCCGGCGTCGTCGCGGAAGGCCAGGACCCGCTGCGCGCGCCGGTGCAGGGAGCGCAGCTCCAGGGCCTCCATGATCCGGGCCAGCTCCTCGCGGCCGGCGCCGCCCGGGCGCAGGTCGCGCAGGGGGTCGATGCCCAGGTCGACGTCGGTGACGAGCCGGTTGAGGCGGCGGTTGCGCACCACGTCGTCGAGGTGCTCGCGCAGCGAGGCCCCCGCCCGGCCCCGGATCTGCCCGGCGTGGGCGATGACGCCGTCCAGGCCGTCGTAGAGGTTGAGCCACTTGGCCGCGGTCTTGGGCCCCACGCCCGGCACCCCGCGCAGGTTGTCGCTGGTCTCGCCCACCAGCGCCGCCAGGTGCGGGTAGCGCTCGGGGCTCACGCCGTAGCGCTCCTGCACCTGGGCGGGCGTCATGCGCCGCGGCGCGGAGCCGCCCCTGACGGGTTGGAGCACGGTGCAGTTCTCGGTGATGAGCTGGAAGGAGTCGCGGTCGCCGGAGCACACCAGGACCTCCAGGCCCTCGGCCCGGGCCCGCGCGGCCAGGGTGGCCAGGACGTCGTCCGCCTCGTAGTCCGGGGCCGTCACGGCGCGCACCCCCATCGCCGCCAGGATGTCCTCGATGAGCTCGATCTGCCCGATGAAGGGCCGGGGCGTCTCGTCGCGGTTGGCCTTGTAGCCGGGGTACTGGCGGGTGCGGAAGGTGCCGCCCGGCAGGTCGAAGGCGACGGCCAGGTGGGTGGGCCGCTCCTGCTCCAGCAGGGACAGGAGCATGGAGATGAAGCCGTGCACGGCGTTGGTCGCCTGGCCGGTGGAGGTGGTGAAGGAGTCCACGGGCAGCGCGTAGTAGGCCCGGAAGGCCATGGAGTGGCCGTCGATGAGCAGCAGGCGCCCCGCCCGGGGGGCGCCGGGCGCGGCGTCGGGGTCGGATGGGCTGGTCTCGGTGGTGCTCACCGTGCCAGCCTAAGGGCATGAGCGAGCCCCACAGCCCCGTCCCGCACTCCGCCGACACCGCCGTCGCCTTCCCCGACTCCGGCACCGACCCCTTCCCGGTCCCGCGTCCGGCCGGTTCGGCCGTGTCCGCCGCCAGCGCGCTGCGACCGGCCCTGGAGCAGGCGGAGCGGGGGACCCTCATGGACACCCTGTCCATGGTGGTCCTCGAGCGCGGGGCGCAGCGCAGCGTCGTGCGCATGCCGGTGGAGGGCGCCCGCCAGGTCGCGGGGGTCCTGCACGGCGGCGCCACGGCCGCCCTCATCGAGACGGCCGCCTCCGTGGCCGCGGGGCGGCGCCCGCCGGGGCGGTGCCCGTGGGCGCCGGGCTCATGGTCGACCACCTGCGCCCGGTGAGCTCCGGCTACGTCACGGCCATCGCCTCCCCCGTCCACCAGGACCGGCGCACCTGCGTCTACGAGGTGAGGGTGAGCGACGACGAGGGCCGCGCCGTGGCCCGGGGCACGCTGCGCAGCCTGTACACCCGGCCCGACGCCCGGTCCGACGACGACGCGGCCTGACGGGGCCGGCGGCGCGCCCCTCAGTCCCGGTTCTTGGCCGGGCCCTTGGAGACGCCGCCGACCTGCTCGATGACGGCGTCGGCGACCTCGCGCATGGTCAGGCGGCGGTTCATGGAGGTCTTCTGCAGCCACCGGAAGGCCTCCGGCTCGCTCTGCCCCATCTTCTCCATGAGCAGGCCCTTGGCGCGGTCCACGCGCTTGCGGGTTTCGAAGCGCTCCTGGAGGTCGGCGATCTCGCCCTCCAGGGACCGGATCTCCTCGTGGCGCGACAGCGCGATCTCCAGGGCCGGAATGAGCTCGGCCGGGGTGAAGGGCTTGACGACGTAGGCCATGGCCCCGGCCGCCCCCGCGCGCTCGACCAGTTCGGTCTGGGAGAAGGCGGTGAGCATGACGACGGCGACGGAGTGCTTGTCGAGGATCTTCTCGGCGGCGGTAATGCCGTCCATGACGGGCATCTTGATGTCCATGACGCACAGGTCGGGCTCGTGCTCCTCGACGAGGCGCACGGCCTCCTCGCCGTCGGCGGCCTCGGCGACGACCTCGTATCCCGCCTCGGTGAGGGTCTCGACAATGTCGAGGCGGATGAGCGTCTCGTCCTCTGCGACGACGACGCGGCGACTGCGGGCGGTGGGGGTCTCAGGGGACGCGGATTGTTTGCTCACGATTCGCATATTAGTATGCTCCGCGCCGACGCACTCGCCGTCGCCGCGCCTCCGTAGCCCAATCGGCAGAGGCATCCGACTCAAAATCGGAGTGTTATGGGTTCGAATCCCATCGGAGGCACGGACTCGGGCGCGAACTCACGGGCGGGGCCCGCACCGTGATGGTGCGGGCCCCGCCCGGTCACCCGGTCCGGCCCGGGGAGTCCTTCAGGACCGGTAGTCGACCGTCTCGCCGACGGTGTGGACGCGGATGGAGTTCGTCGAGCCGGGGGTGCCCGGGGGCATGCCGGCCACGATGACGACGGTGTCCCCGGGCTGGGCCAGATGCTTGTCCTGAAGGATCTCATCGACCTGGGCCACCATCTCGTCAGTGTGCTGGACCTCGGGCACCTCGTAGCACTGCACGCCCCAGGACACCGCGAGCTGGTTGCGCGTGGAGCGCAGCGGCGTGAAGGCCAGCAGCGGCAGGGGTGAGCGCAGGCGCGACAGGCGCCGGGCCGTGTCGCCGGACTGGGTGAAGGTCACCAGGTGGGTGACGTCGAGCTGCTCGCCCATCTCGGCGGCCGCGCGCGTCAGGGCGCCGGCACGGGTCTGGGGGTAGGAGCCCAGACCGGGGATGCGGTCCCCGCCGTTCTCCTCCACGTTCTCAATAATGTTGGCCATGGTGCGCACGGCCTCGATCGGGTACGCGCCGACGCTGGTCTCGCCGGAGAGCATGACGGCGTCGGCGCCGTCGAGGATCGCGTTGGCGCAGTCCGAGGCCTCGGCGCGCGTGGGGCGCGGGTTCTGGATCATGGACTCCAGCACCTGGGTGGCAACGATGACCGGCTTGGCCTGGCGGCGGGCCAGCTCAATGGCCCGCTTCTGGACCAGGGGCACGGCCTCCAGCGGCATCTCGACGCCCAGGTCGCCGCGGGCCACCATAATGCCGTCGAAGGCGGAGACGATGTCGAAGAGGTTGTCCACGGCCTGAGGCTTCTCGATCTTGGCGATGACGGGGATACGCACCCCGGCCTCGTCCATGATGTCGTGGACGTCCTTGATGTCGTCCGCGCTGCGGACGAAGGACAGGGCAATGAGGTCCGCGCCGATCTTGATGGCCCAGCGCAGGTCGTCGCGGTCCTTCTCGCTCAGGGCCGGCACCGAGACGGCGACGCCGGGGAGGTTGAGGCCCTTGTGGTTGGAGACGTAGCCGGGCACCTCGACCTTGGTGATGACGTCGGTGTCGGTCACGGCGGTGACGCGCACGGCGACGTTGCCGTCGTCGATGAGGAGGCGGTCGCCGGGGCGGCAGTCCCCCGGCAGGCCCTTGAAGGTTGTGGAGACGCGCTTGACGGTGCCCAGGATGTCGTCAGTGGTGATCGTGAACTCGTCGCCCTTGTTGAGCATGACCTTCTGGTCGTTCACGAAGGTGCCCAGGCGGATCTTGGGGCCCTGGAGGTCGACCAGGATGGCCACGGGGGTTCCGGAGGTCTCGGCGGCGGCCCGCACGCGGGCGATGACGTCCTCCTGGTCCTCGGCGCGTCCGTGGGAGCGGTTGATGCGTGCGACATTCATGCCGGCGTCGACGAGCGCCTGCACATTTTCGGGAGAATCGGTGGCTGGTCCCAGGGTGCATACGATCTTTGCTCTGCGCATGAGGCCTAGCCTACACGCCCCGAGCGCCGCGGCTCCGGCCTAATTCGGCCGAATCTTGACGGGCCCGGGCGGGCCGTGCCCCGCGCCGAGCGCACCGGGCCGCCCAGATCGTCTGGCTGAAACGAAGCGATCGATGGGCCGGGCGCCCGCGCCGGTGCCGGCCGCGGGCGGACCGGAAGGCGGCGACGGACGGCGTGAGCCGCACAGCCCGCCCGATTCGTGTCGGACGCGCTCGTATGCTCACATCGACTGGGACCGCTTCTCCCTTCACGAGCCGCAGGAGATGGTCCGCTCCTGCAAGAAGAACCTGCGACCCCACCAGAGGAAGGCGCTGGACGCCGTCGTCGGCGGCCTGGAAGCCTCGGACCGCGGCAAGCTCGTCATGGCCTGCGGCACGGGCAAGACCTTCACCTCCCTGCGCATCGCCGAGCGACTCGCCCAGCACGGGAGCGGGCGCGTCCTCTTCCTCGTCCCCTCGATCGCCCTGCTCTCCCACACCCTGCGCGCGTGGAACGCCGAGGCAGCCGCTCCGCTGCGCTCCTTCGCGCTGTGCTCGGACGGCAAGATGAACAAGGGCCGGTCCCCGCACTCCGGCGTCGGCAAGGACATCCCGGTGGCGGACCTCGCGATCCCGACGACAACGGATCCGGAGCGCCTCACGGTCGCCCTGAGAGAACCAGCACCCGTGATCAGCATCGAGGTGCACCAGCGGCACAGGCCGGCGATGACGGTGGTCTTCTGCACCTACCGGTCGATCGACGTCATCCATCGGGCGCAGGCCCTCGGCGCGCTGGCTCTCGACCTGGCGATCTGCGATGAGGCGCACCGGAGGACCGGTGCGACCGTGGCCGGCCAGGATGAGTCCGCCTTCGTCAGGGTCCATGGCGCCGGATACATCCGGGCCTCCAAACGGCTCTACATGACGGCGACCCCGCGCGTCCACGCCCCCGACGTCAAGGACAATGCCCAGCGCAAGGACCTCGTCCTGGCATCGATGGACGATGAATCCATCCACGGGCCCGAGCTCTACCGCCTCGGGCTCGGGCGGGCCGTGGAGCACGGGCTGCTCACCGACTATAAGGTCCTGGTGCTCACGGTCTCCGAGGCCCAGGTGAGCCGCACCCTTCAGAGCTCCTTCGCCGCCAACGGCGATCTCGCGCTGGATGATGCCGCCAGGATCGTCGGCTGCTGGAACGCGCCGGCCAAGCAGGCCCAGGACCCTGCCGACTACGAGGCGGATCCGGATCGAAGGCATCCCCGAGGAGGCTCAGGGTTACGTACCGGGTGCCAGAAGCGGCTTGGACTGGATCGTGGAGCGCTACCGGGTACGGGCCGACAAAGCCTCCGGCATCGTCAACGACCCCAACGACTGGTCCCGCGAAGCCGGCAACCCCCGCTGCGCCTTCGAGCACGTCGCCATTGTTTCCCCTCACACCCAGCAGACTGTGGCCGCCTCGCCCCGGATGGACACGGACGGCCCGAAGACGTGACGATGGTTACATTTCACCCATACGACACCACGTTTGTTACGATCTAGGTAACACATTGTCATGGAAGTGAGGTATGCCAGCCAGAAGGTCCAGAACATCTGCACCAACGAACGCCAGATGAAGCGCAGGTTGGATGCTGTTGTTTCTAAGAAGTTACGGCTCCGCATCGCCGAGCTTCACAACGTCGAGTTCTTCGACGACCTGCTTCGTGGCACCGGCCGCTGGGAACGGCTCACCGCCGACCGCGCTGGTCAGTGGTCGGCCCGGCTCAGCGCTAACTGGCGCCTTATCTTAGTCGATGAGTGCGGCTCTCCTGTCGCCGCTCTTGTCATCGAGATCACCGACTACCACTAGTTCCGTCCATATCCCCGAGGAGGGCAGCCATGACCCAGTACCCCGACTACATCGTGCCCACCGGAGACTTCATCAAGGAGTGGATGGAAGACAATGACATTAACGGCGCCGAGCTTTCCCGCAGGCTGGATGTGAGCCGAAAGCACGTGAGCGAGCTGCTCCACGGCAAGGCACCGTTGAGCCACGAGATGGCACTCAAGCTGGAGTACGTGACCGGCGTACCTGCCCGCATCTGGAACCTCCATGAGGCGGGGTATCGCGAGACCCTGGCCCGCCAGCGGTCCGAGCAGGACCTTGTGAACCAGTATGAGCGAGCAAGAGATTTTCCTCTTGCGTACCTCCGCAAGTGCGGATTCATCACCGCTGCGCCACGGGACAAAACACGAACGGTGCAGCAACTGCTTCAATTCTTCGGCCTGGGGACACTTGACGCCTTCCAGCCCACTTGGGAGAGGAGCGCTGTCGTCTACCGGCGCTCCGCCATCGGCCGAGAAGACGTCTGCGCTTTAGCCACATGGCTGCACGTCGCGGAGCGAACTGCTGCGCTCGATTCATTGCCTGACTACAGTCGCTCTACTATGGAGGCGGCTCTGCCGGAGCTCCGGTCGTTAACTATCGGGGAACCTTCCGAAGCCATCCGCGAGGCGCAGAGACATCTGCGCGATTGCGGCGTTGCCCTTACCCTGGTCCCCGCTGTACGAGGCCTGGGGATTCATGGGGCGACCAGATGGCTCCACGGACATCCTCTCATTCAGTTGTCCGGCCTGTGGAAGAGTGATGATCAGTTGTGGCTCACACTCTTCCACGAAATCGCGCACGTCCTTCTCCATGACCCTAAGGGTCTCTATCTCACGGACGCCGGGAATGCGGCAGAAGAAGAAGCTGATGAGTATGCTATGCGACTGTTGGTGCCCAAGGAACACGAGGCGAAACTGCCTGTTGTCCGTAATCTCGCCGAGGTGCAGCGCCTGGCTGAAGAGCTGAAGGTTGCTCCGAGCATTGTCTTGGGACAAGCTCAGCGACGTACCGGTGACTACGCCTGGGGGCACAAGTTGAAGCGCAAGGTCGACATCAGCGCGATAGTGGCCTGACGCATACTCCATGCTCTACGCCCTACGCGCTCGGCTGTGGGCGCGCTTCGCCTTGCGGCTCATGCAAGTTAAGTGCGGGCAGCCAAGACTTGAGAGCGCGAGTAGCGACTAGCGCTCCATCACGGTCTCGATCGCCCTCGTCCTTTGCCGGTATAGCAATCTCGCGAACGATGATGCTGAAGTCGCTGGTCCCGCTGCTGCGAGCGCAGCAAGCCCCTACTCGGCCTCAGGTTCGTCGTCGTGCGCGTGCGCCGCGGGCCCGTCATCCGGCTCCTCGGCCTTCGCGTCGCTCTCCGCGCCCGCAGTCCCGGCCGGCGCATCCGCCTGACGGGACGCATCCGCTCCGGCCTGCGCGTCATCCGCCTTATCGGACGGGTCCGCAGCATTCTCGTCCGGCTTCTCGGGATCCGGATCCCCCGCCTCGCCCGGCCCGTCCGCCGCCTCGGGCCCGGCTTCGGCCGCCTCGGCCTCGGAAGCACCGCCCTCCCCGGCGCCCTCGGTGATGGCGTCGTCGAGGTGGCGTCGCGAGACCATGATGTAGCCGACCAGGCCGAGCAGGAAGACGAGAATCGAGGTCCACACGTTCAGGCGCAGCCCGAGCACGCGGTGGGCCTCATCGACGCGCAGGACCTCGATCCACACTCTCCCGGAGGTGTAGACCATGAGATAGGCCCACATGAGTCGGCCTCCCACCGCCCCGTCGCGGCGCGCCAGGTGGCGCCCGAGCCAGACGAGGAGGGCGGCGCCCGCCGCGTTCCACAGCGCCTCGTACAGGAAGGTCGGGTGGAACAGGGTGCCCGGGGCGTACCCGAGCGGCAGGTGGGCCCTGTCGATCTCCAGGCCCCAGGGCAGGGTGGTGGGCCCGCCGAACAGCTCCTGGTTGAAGTAGTTGCCGAAGCGCCCCAGCGCCTGCGCGACCAGGATCGTCGGGGCGGCGGCGTCGTAGAAGGGCCCCAGCCGCAGGCCGCGGCGGCGCAGCAGCCAGATGCCGGCGATGACCCCGAAGGCGACGCCGCCCCAGATGCCCAGTCCCCCGCGCCAGATCTGCGGGATGAGGGCCGGGTCCCCGCCCGGCCCGAAGTAGGCGTCCGGCGAGGTGACCACGTGGTAGAGCCGCGCGCCGATGATGCCGACCGGCACCGCGACCAGGGCGACGTCCAGGGCCGTGTCACGCGGCCCGCCCAGCGCCCGGTAGCGGCGGTCGGTCCACCACACCGCCACGAAGACGCCGGCGAGGATGCACAGGGCGTAGGCGCGCAGCGGAAAGGGCCCGATGTGCCATACGCCCTGGGCGGGGCTCGGGATGGAAGCGGTGAGCACTCAGAGAACCTCTCTATGGGCTGAGGGAAGAAGCGCCGGGTGGCTGCCCGCGGCGACCAGCTCGGCGACGAACTGCTGGGGGTCGGCCGAGCGGATGACGGCCTCCCCCACGACGACGATGTCGGCCCCCGCGCGCGCGTAGCTCATGACGTCGTGCGGCCCGGAGACGCCGCCGGTGGCCATGCGGGTCACCGACGCGGGCAGCACCTCTGCGACCTGCTCGAAGCGGCAGCGGTCAATGGCCCGGGTGTCCGGATCGCGTGCATCGACCGACACGTAGCGCGCGCCCGAGGCCACCGCGGTCAGCGCCTCGCGCCGGGAGTGGGCCTCGACGACCGCCGTCATGCCCAGGGAGTGCGTGCGCTCGATGAGCGACTCCAGGACGAGGGGGGCGAGGCGGGCGTCCAGGATGAGCATGTCGGCCCCGTGGGCGCGCGCCTCATGAACCTGGTAGGGGGTGACGACGACGTCGTTGACGAGCACCGGCACGTCCACGGCCCCGCGCACCGCGTCCAGGTCCGCCAGGCGCCCGTGGGAGCGGACCGGCTCGGTGACCACGGACACGCATGCGGCCCCTCCTGCTTCGTAGAAACGGGCGAGAACGGCGACGTCGCCCACTCCGGACAGGTCGGCGAAGGTTGCCGTGGCGCGCTTGACCTCGGCTATCACGGACACGACCCGTCCGGGGGCTCGCAGCGCCGAGACGACATCGCGCGCGGTGGGGACCGCGCGGGTCCTCTCGCGCAGCTCCTTCAACGGGGTGGTCCGCTGCCGGGAGGCTGCGGCGGACCGTGCGGCTGCGGCCAGGTCGGCGAAGGCCATCACGGGGCACCACCTCCTAGACGCGTGGACACAGGAACCGCGCGGGCGTGCCCAGCAGGTGTGCCGGCGGCGCCCGTCAGGGCCATCGTCCCCGGGGTCGGGCCGCCGAGGCAAATCCGCTCAACCGGCGGGACGCTCCCCCACGACCGCCCCGAGGTCGCCGCCGGCCTGGAAGCAGGTGCGCTCGCCGGTGTGACAGGCGGCCCCGACCTGATCGACCTCGACCAGCAGGGCATCGCCGTCGCAGTCGATGCGGACGGCCCTGACGTACTGGTGGTGGCCCGAGGTGTCGCCCTTGCGCCAGTACTCCTGGCGGGAGCGGGACCAGAAGGTGACGCGGCCCTCGGCCAGCGTGCGGGCCAGCGCCTCGTCATCCATCCACCCGACCATGAGGACCTCGCGGGTGTCGTACTGCTGGACGACGGCGGCGACGAGCCCCGCCGCGTCGCGCTTGAGCCGGGAGGCGATTGAGCGAGGAAGAGTCACGACGGCGATTCTCCCACGTCTTCCACGGCGGGCACCCGCGGGCCGCCGGTCGGGCGCTGGCACCGGTTCCGGGCACCGCGTTCGGCCCGATCCCGCGGGCAGGAGTCGACTCCGCCGCGTCGTCCGGCAGCCGCGCTCAGCCCGCCGGCCCCAGGAGCGGGCCCAGGTAGACCCACATGCCCGGCAGGTTGCGCACGACGGCGAACACCGCGGCGGCGGCGAAGAGCGCCACCGCCTCATGCGCGGACAGGAAGGAGCGGGTGCCGCCGGCGCGGCGACTGACCAGCCAGCGCACCACGAGGAGGACGACGAGCACCTCGAACCCCAGGGCGAAGGGGTTGTATCCGATCGCCTCGGTCAGGTTGCCGTGAAGGAGGGCCCGAGTCGCCCGTGTACCTCCGCACAGGGGGCACCACATGCCGGTCGTGCAGTGCAGGAGGCACAGGTCCGGGCCAGCAGCGGAGGGGCGCAGGCCGCTGAGAACGACCAGTGCGCCGGGAAGACAGGCCGCGGCCACCATGACGCCCACGCGGGAGCGGTGATGACCGCGGCCGGGTCTATCCGGGGAGGCGGAGCCGCAGGCTCCGGTCATGAGCCGAGGAACTGGCCGCCGGTGCTCACGACGAAGACAATGTAGATGATGCTCCCCACGGCCGACAGCGACCCCATAATGAGGCCGGCGATGGCCATGCCCTTGTTGGAGGCGCGCCCCTCATTGGCGGCCTGCATCCCGAGGTAGCCCAGGATGATTGCGGGGATACCGGTGAAGATCCCGCAGCAGACCAGGCTGGCGATACCCAGCCCCAGCGCCCAGCCGCCCAGGTTGTTCTTCTCCGTCGATGCGCCGAAGGGGCTCATTCCCGGGGTGTACCCGCCCCCGGGCTGCGCCTGGCTCGGGTACTGCTGGTAGCCGGGCTGGCTACCCGGGTAGGCGTTCGGGTCGTTCGAGCCGCCGTAGGGGTTCTGGTTCGGGTCGTAGTTCGTCATAGATGCACTCTTTGCTTGGGAACAACGTCGCGGAAACCCGTTGAGCCTGCCTCAGAGGAAACTCGTCGAGCATACCGTGGACGAGACTACATGTTCTGGCCGATCCGCGCCGCCGCTTGCGGGCTCGAGCGGCGATCACCTCACCGGGTGGCCCGCGCCGCGCAGGGCCGTCTTCGCCGCGCCTATGGTCAGCGTGCCGTAGTGGAAGACGCTCGCCGCCAGCACCGCGTCCGCGCCGTGGTCCGCGGCCGCAGCGAAGTCCTCGGCCCGGCCCGCGCCGCCGGAGGCGATCAGCGGGACGCTCACCTCGCCCCGGACGTCGTCGAGCATCTGCAGGTCGAAGCCGCCGGTCACGCCGTCGGCGTCCATGGAGTTCAGCAGGATCTCGCCCGCCCCGAGCCCGGCGGCCCGTACCGCCCACTGGACGGCGTCGATGCCGGTGGAGCGGCGCCCGCCGTGAGTGGTGACCTCGTACCCCGACGGGGTGCTCACGCCCTCCGGGCAGCGCCGCGCGTCCACAGACAGGACCAGCACCTGGTTGCCGAAGCGCTCGGCGACCTCGGACAGCAGCTCGGGCCGGTCGATGGCGGCGGTATTGATGCCGACCTTGTCAGCCCCGGCGCGCAGGAGGCGGTCGACGTCCTCGACGCTGCGCACTCCTCCGCCCACGGTCAGCGGTACGAAGACCTGCTCCGCGGCGGCCGAGACGACCTCCAGCATGGTGGAGCGGCCCTCTGCGGAGGCGGACACGTCCAGGAAGGTGATCTCGTCGGCCCCCTGGGCGTCATAGCGCTTGGCGAGCTCGACCGGGTCGCCGGCATCTCGCAGACCTGTGAAGTTCACGCCCTTGACCACGCGCCCGTCCTTGACGTCGAGGCACGGGATGACGCGGACGGCAACACTCATAGCAGCTCCTGAACGGATGTGAGGCGGGACCGGGACAGGGTAGCGCGCGAGCGCCGCCTACTGCTTGGTGGTGCCCGGGGTGGCCCCCGGAGTCACATGCACGGTTCCGGGGCCGCCGCTGGGGTCCTGGCCCGCTGAGTCGGCTGCGCCGGTGGCCTCCTCGTCGTTGACGGCCAGGACGTCGATGACCACGGCGACCGCCCCCTCACCTGCGGCCTGGTCCGCGGGAATGGCGATGACGATCCGGCTGCCCACCTGGACATCGACCAGGTGCTCCTTGATGCCCGCGAGGGCGTTGTCCATGCTGATCGTGCCCGGCGGGGTGGTCGTGCCGTAGGTGGTGGCGTGCTGCACGCCGTCGGCCCAGCTCACGGTGGAGTACCGGACCGTGACGATGCAGCTGGCCTGGACCTGAGGGCCGTCTCCCTGCACGAGAACGGCGGCGGTGGAATGCGTGGGCGTCGGCAGCCCCTGCACGGACAGCCCCACCGTGCCGTCCGCGTTCATCGTCACTGTCGGCATGCCCGCCACGGGCTCCTGAGGCGTTCCGGTGGCGGTGGTGGGCAGGATGTCGATCACCGTGATCTCTGTGGTCCTGGTCTGGTCGTCCTTGGTCCGCGGGGCGCGCACGACGACGCGCGAGCCCTCGGCGACCCCAGTGACCGCATTGGCGAGATCCGTTCCGAGCCTGTCGGCGTCGAGCGTGCCGGAGTACAGGCGCGTTCCCGTCGCGGTGCCGGTGGTGTTCGTGCCGTCGTTGCCGTCGAAGACCGCGACGGACAGCAGGACGGCGTCCCCGGCGCTCAGGACACGTCCCTGGCCCGTGACAACCTCATCGGTGCTCATGACCGTGGCCGGTGCGAGACGTCCCTTGAGCGAGAGGATGGGGACGGATCCGACGCGTCCGGCAACCTCCAGCACCGTGTCGAGCGGCCCGTCGGCACTGATGCTTCCGCCGGGGACCGCGCCCGACGAGCCGATGGTGCCCGTCAGTCCTCCCCACATGCGCGCTACGACCAGGGGCGCGGCGACGATGGCCACCGTGGCTATGACTGCCAGGATCACGGCAACGCGCCCCCGCGGCCGGGGGCGTCCCAGGGCGGCCCCGATCGCGCGCTGGGCACCCGTGGAGGTAGGGGGCTCGGCCGGTGAGGTCGCCGACGGCGACACGGCCGCAGGCGCCGCAGCCTCGGGCGGCGCAGGCACCGAGGCGGGGGCCGCGCGGCGGGG
>ERZ773063.1713-NODE-1713-length-12588-cov-3.381074_pt1 | contig 12588 bp, 8 predicted proteins | sample MGYA00580625_ERZ773063 | MGnify/ENA primary metagenome ERZ773063 (study PRJEB29015, sample SAMEA2738022) | human oral metagenome | biome: human oral; feature: human-associated habitat; material: dental | place: China | collected 2042 ...
GAGAAATTTTGCTACATCTGCAAATGAAGAACAAAGAAAAAGCTGAATCATATCTTCTCTAACAAAACATAAAATCTGAGTATAAATCTATGTAAACACAGTAAAAATACAATCTCATTTACAAAAAAACGGGAGTTAAATCTTCTACTTATTTAAATATTACTGTTTATTCGCTAGCTTTAAGCGGAAGTTATAATCGATCTCTATTTTTTTACTGAGAATTGGTAGATGGGGTATTTGTCTGAGAAGATGCGGATGTACTGGATCCTACCGCTGAATTTGAAGCTACAACTCACCTTGAGTTCAGCTTAAATCTGATTTTCCTTGGGAGGAATTAAGCAATTATCAGATTTTTCCCGTTGACATAAACACCTATAACTATATATAATTTATAAACAAAAAAACATGAATAAGTAAAAACCGAACCACTCTCCTTAGGGTGATAAAATCGGAGTGAGAAGCTACTCTGTTACTCATCTGACGAAAGAGATGAAATCGTCTAAAAAAATATTTCGTCTTATGGAGAGGTGACACTCCATACAAAATTACCTCACCAAAAGTAAAACGATAAATAAAAAAAGTTTTTTAACATTAGTAAAGAAATTCCTTTTTGTAGGAATTATTGTTTGTTGCCTTTTTGCTTATTCTAAAGTTGAGGACGAGAGCAAAATAAATGATCAAGCGCTACTCGCTACTCAAAATGTAAATTTGAATACGATTTCTTTAATGAGAATTACCTAATTTGACTATAGAGAGTATCACCGACGGTCACTTTTTTATCTATCTTTTACTCAATATAATGTTCAAACTCTTCAAAAATCATAAAAAGCTCAAAAAAATCCTTCTTTGAATTTTAGGATATTTACTACTTAATTTTGTACTAATAGTTGTACTTTTAACCATGTTTACAATCGAAGAATGAGGTCACGGTTGTATTGGTTCAGGTTTTTCTCTTTATCTCTGTGCAACTCGAAAGGTAATTGCTACAAATATACTTTGATATTTTAGCGGATTCCCCATAAATATTCTAGCAGTACTTATGGCATTTGGCTTTATTTTTATTTTCCTTACAGAGAATATATTTGGTCGGTCAGTAAGTAGTCTTGATGATGAAATATATCTTGTGTCTTTAGTGGGGATATGATTTGTTCTCCTCATAATTGTAATCATTATCTGAATAAGATACCTTCTAAGAAAGCGAAAACAAAAACAAAAAAAATCTGACTAAATCCGCTCAAAATCGCAGAATCAGCAAAATCCCTTGAAACAAAAAGGCTTTTCTATATAATTTATCTCAATTCAAAACAAGGAAAAATCAGCTTTTTTATTCCTTTCAAATCCCTTTTCTGATGCTTGAAAAACTTAATACGATCATCTTAAAATATGAACATCTCAGAGAACAATCTCTCCAACCTGAGATTTTTGAAGATATGGAAAAAGCCAAGAAGGTTAATAAGGAACTTTCAGCGATGGAAGAGACCTATAATCTCGCCTGCGCCTACAAAAAGGCTCTTGAAACTCAGACAAATGCTCAGGAAATGCTTGCTTCAGAAACTGATCCTGATATGGTAGAAATGGCACAAGAAGAGCTAGATACAGCCAAAGAGCAAATCGAAACTCTCGATCATAATCTTAAGATCGCACTTCTTCCAAAAGATCCAAACGATGAGAAAAATATTTTTCTAGAAATCAGACCTGCAGCCTGAGGAGATGAGGCTGGACTTTTCGCATCAGAATTGCTAAAAATGTATCTCAGCTATGCTCAGAGAAAAGGTCGAAAACCTGAAATCGTGGAAGAGCAACTTTCAGATATTGGAGGAGTAAAGTTTGTGATGGTTAAGATTGCTGGAAATAATGTGTATTCACTGATGAAATTTGAGTCTGGAGTGCACAGAGTTCAGAGAATCCCTGATACTGAGTCTAATGGTAGAGTTCATACTTCGACCGTTACCGTTGCGATTATGCCGGAGGCTGAGGATGTAGATATTCAGATCGATCCAAAAGATATTAGTATGGATACGTATGCGGCTTCTTCTTCTGGTGGACAAAATGCAAATAAAAACCAGACTGGAGTGAGACTTCATCATCTCCCAACTGGACTCATTGTAAATATCTGAGATAGTAAATCACAAATGCAAAACAAGGAAAAAGCTTTTGCCGTACTTAAGTCCAGACTTTATCAAATTGAACTAGAAAAGAAACAGGCTGAGGAAAAGTCTCTTAGAGGAAACCAGATTGGAACTGGGGATAGATCAGAAAAGATCAGAACCTATAACTTCCCTCAGGATAGAGTGACTGACCATAGAATTCACGAATCTTGGTCAAATCTCCCAAATATTATGCTCGGAAATATTGATGATATTATCGGGAAGATGGTGCTTGAAAATCAGACGATGTTGCTCAATCAGCAAATGAATTCAGCTCAATAAAAAAATAATAGAAATCTGACCAAATTTATTTGTAAAAGGTCAGTTTTCTTTTCTCTTTAGTTAAATAGAGTAATAACTACATGCATAGACCAATGATCGTGGCTCCTGGAGGATCCCACAATAAAGCAATTACTGCTGCAAGATTCGGAGCAGAGGAGGTATATATGGGGGTACCCTTTACCTCACTCAGAATGAGATCAAACAAGCTCTGAGATTTCTCAAAACTCAAAAAAACCGTAGATGCAGTTCATGAACTCGGAAGTAAAGTCTTTTTGACGATGAATATTTTCCCAAGAAATGTAGATATCAAGATCTTTGAGGCGGTAGTAGAAAAGGTTTCTGATATGGGAGCTGATGCGATTATTTTCTCAGATCCAGGGACTTTCCATGTGCTCAAAAAATATATGCCAAATACCCACCTCCATCTTAGTACTCAGACAACAACAATGAACTATTCTGCTGTTCAGTTCTGGTATGATATGGGCGTTAAGAGAGTAGTCCTTGCTCGTGAACTTCATATTGATGAGATTAGAGAAATCAAAGAAAAAGTCCCAGGTGTTGAACTCGAAGTTTTCGTTCAAGGAGCGATGTGTATGACATATTCAGGAAGATGCTTGCTCGGAGACTATATGGGAGGAAGACCAGGAAATAAGGGAGAATGTAATCATGCTTGTAGATTCAACTACAATGTTTATCTAGAAGAACCGAGAAGACCTGGAAAATTTTTCCAACTTGAGCAGGGAGAGGATTGAGGAAGCTTCATTATGTCCTCAAAGGATCTCTCAGTGATCAATAGACTCGCTGAGGTGCTTCCTTATGTTGATGCACTTAAAATTGAATGAAGAAGCAAATCAGAATTTTATGTTTGATGAATGGTAAAAGCCTATAAACACGTGAGAGATGCAATCATTGATGGAACTCCAATTGATCCAGAGATCCAAAATCTTGTAAATGTGATTCCTCATAGAGAGTATTGGGATGGCTTCCTTTTCAATAAGCTTAAGGATTATCCAGATAGAGAGGAGGAACTTACAACGGATACTCCAGTAGAGATGAAGCCTGTATCTGAGCGATGAAATAATGAACCGACAGCAACAACAGAAAATACTGATCTTCCTCAGCTCGTTCAAGATGGCACAACTACACAAGCTACGCCTTGACCGTTATTTGCGAGAAACTATTATGGATTTGTATCAGAGGAAACTCTTGAATATAATGGAAAAAAATACTTCAAGACCTCTCCAAAAGAGACAATCAGGCCAGGAATTCAGCTCCGTTATCTGACGCCAGATAGTTATGGAAAGCTTACAATTACTGGTATCTTGAATGAAAAAGGTAGAGAATTAGAAAAAGCTGATTGTAATACGCCAAATGTATACATTACGACAGATTATCCTCTAGTCTGAGGAGAGATTCTTTATGTGAATCCATCAGAAGCGGTACAATAATCTTTTAGTAAAAAAGAAATCTGATCTCAGTGATGAGTTCAGATTTTTTTGTCTTTAAATCAAATCAAGATCATTATGTTTATTTCTGGTAATATTCTCCTTCATTTCTATAAAGCTAAAAAAACAAGTAAAAAACTGGCTTTTCTCATACTTACTTTCTTTCTTATAATAAAACAATAAAAAAACTGACGATTTTTTTGCATTTTTTTTGTTTTTGTAGTATAATTGAGTATACAGTTTTATATGTATATGTTGTTAGACAATGAAAAAACAGATTTCTTTAGCGGCACTTGCAGTCGTCGGATTGACTACATTCACCTATGCTGCTACACCATTGCTCAATCTTGATAAGGTATTCTCAGCTAATCCTGATAAGGATTTTGATTTCGGATATACTGAAAATCAAAATATCGCAGTTCAGGGATTCAAATCAGCACAAGAAGGAACAGAAAATACTAATAAAAACTTCGTGATCACTTCTCCTTTTCTAAAGGATGCGGTAGATTCTGATGCTGAGACATATACTGTCCTACTTGGAAAGAATATGATGAAGACCTATCTCACTGGAGATAGATCAGACCTCTCAGAAGTCAACTTCACTCCAAAGGATGAAGATAAAGCACTAGGACAGCTTACAATGAAGCTTGAAACTAAAGATCTTGAAAAGAATGCTTATTATCATGGAATTGTTGTTCCAGTAGATGATAATGTTCAAGAAGGTAGACCATCGAAGGAATTCTGTTTCAATATTGAAAAAGAAGCTTTCGCTGAGGGGCTTGCTTGTGAAACTTTTGGAGTATCAGCTGCTCAAGCTGTAGCAGAACCTGTTGATGCTGTAGATACTGCAAGTGAAACCGATGAAGAACATTCCGCAGCTGGAGCTGATATGAAGCTTGCAGATATCTCTCACACTATTGAAGGTAATAAGATCTATCTTTCTTGGACAGCACTTCCTCAATCATCAAATGTAGAAATTAAACTCTTTAATAAGGAACTTAATGATTTCAGATCTCTAGGAACTGTGCCTATGACTCAGCAAAAGTTTGAGTATATCATGGAAGATCCTAATGCTACAGATCCATATATCTTTGCCTTTATCCCAAGAGATAGTAAAGGAAGAGAAATCAGATATCCAGTTAATGTTAGACATGAAACAGATGTAGTTCCAGATCTAAAGCCTGTAAAAGAAATCAAAGTTGGTCCTGTAGAAGATATGATGCTTATCCTTGGAGTAACACTCTTACTCTATGTTGGATATAGAGTATATGCTTCTAGAAAGGCTGAATAAAAAATTAACTTTCAATAGCTAAAAATCCCCAATGTTGGGGATTTTTTCTTATTTGAAATCTTGAATAGGTAAGAATCAGTTAAGGAATCAGATTTTTATCTTTGCAATAGAGATGGTTCTCTTTTCTCAAGTTTTTCTAGTTTACCTCCTCGCTCCAGCATATCAAAATCACTTCCTCTCTCAAATCTCCTCAAAAGAAGCCTATCATTAGCATCTGGATAGTTTTTATTGAAACTTACATGATGTGTAGGACTATATTGGTGTGCTTCCATAAAGACTCTAAAACTTCTCTCTGGCTGGTGGGTAAAGTGAAGCTTTGCATAAGGCTCAAATTCTTCATCAAACTTGAAGCTAATACCATAAACATATCCTTTTTCAAACTGTGGTAGCCAGTACTCCAAAAAGTCAGCTTTTTCTTTTATATTAAAATTCATCTTATCAAGCTTATTATTGAGGAAGAATTCAATATCTTCTGCAGCTACAGACCATCAACGTGTATTATTTTGATAGTTAGATCGCAAAGTAGAGTAGTATAAATAAGGAAAAATCTGACCATGTACAGAGATATTGCTTTGTCCATCAGTTGTGAACTCCCAAGTCCTGCTCTGATCCTCAAAGTCAGGAATCACTTTAGTAAAGCGACTCTTCTCTGGGAGTGTTACTGTGAGCGAGTTCTCCCTTTTTAGTTTATCATAGGTATATACTACAGGTTTGCAGCCAGCTCCACCATTAGAAAAGATCTGTCCCTTTGCTGGATAGAGATAGTAATATCCCCTCATAGGAGCTTGCTTAATATTAAATAGCGGCAGAATTTTTTTATTGAACTTAAAGTCAGTGCTATAGCGTCATTCTTTGATAATCGTATCTAGCTTTTTCTCTTTATCCTCATCAAAGAAGACCATATCATGAAGGATTCTCCTTGGGCTCCACCAATCCGGTTTTTCTCAACAGATATCTTCGAGTTCTATTCCTAGATAGATTTGTCCAAGTTGAGTACAGATGATTTCTCTTGTCTGTTCAAGATCTATGAGGTTCCCAGCTTTATCTAGCTTAAGATTTCATGAAAAAGGGAAGATATTTTCAGGATTTTCTTGTTTGTTTTTTCTCCAGTTTTGATTTGTATATTGGATATAGAGCTGAGGAGTATCCTTTAAATGAACTAAATAGGTGGCATAGATAACTCATGATTCCCTGATCTCCTTTGTAATATACTCAATCATTTCATTTTCACTTTCAAAGGGTGCTGGTATATGCACAATAGCTCAGTACTCATTTGATGTTCCATATCCAAATGCTGTATAGTGATTCAGAGGCATCAGCGTGTAGTGTTCTCAGAAAATATTTAGAGCTTTAGAAAACTGAAATCAAGTAGCTCACTGAATATGTTGATAAACAGTATTAGTCAAACACCCATTATTAAGCGACTGCTGAATTGTCCCTATTGATGAGTGAATAATGATATCAATATCTGTCGCCATCAAGCCATTATTGATAGTAATAGCGGTCCCAGAGTCTTGATGTTGAAGAATGGTAAAATCTGATTCTTCTTCTGGATTTTCAAACTTTTGGAGGATCCATCACTTGTATTCGTATGCAGGATATCTTGGATCTAAACAAACACTACCAATGCATTGCTCCTCTGTATAACCAAAATGTTCATACTGAAGTTTATCAAAACTTATTGTTGCAATAGGGATGAGTTTCTCATCTCAACTTTCTTCATTGATTACAGACTTTAATAGTTTGAATTTCGAATCCTTACCTATACCTCTCATAAAAAACTGCTGTCTTTTTATCATATCATATGCTGCACCTTGTGCCTCTTCGGACCAAATATCATAGTGTTCGTTTGTTCCTTCATTCTCAAAGCGATAATACCTCGATCCATCGAAATTAAAATCTTTGAGCACAAGACCATGATCTCGCACTAGAGTTCCTTCTTTTTCCCCTTTAACTCGTTCTATAGTGAATTGTGGTGGTTTTCCCTTATTTGCTAGAGAATTTGGAGCTCAGATTTTTTTAAGATTTCCAGTCCCTAAGGCAAACATTTCAATAATTGTATTTTGCTGCTTCTTTTCTAGGGGAAGATCTTTCAAGAGAGTATTAATCAATGAATTGGTATTAGGGTCGGGGTGATATTGAGGATCTTCTGGGATAGTTTCTTTATCAGTGCTATGATAGCTGATTCCATCTCGATAACAGTATGTCCAAGAAATCTCAGATCCAGAAGTCGGTGGTTGAACTCCTCGTTTCCCATCTGGAGATTTCGGACGATTATTGTTTTTTTCAACACATTCCTTGAAATTTAATGGTCGAGAAATAAGGTTCCTATCTAGACCTTCTCAAATTTGATTAGCATCTTTTGGTTCTCCAAAAGATTCTGATGAATTCACTGCTCCAGTCTCTGATCCGATTGCTTGCTTATCCTTGTCAGATGAAGGTAATTTTGAGCAGGCAGTCAAAAACACTATCGCCAAGAGGCAAAAAGAAAGAAAAATCAGACGTTTCATTCAGCTTTTTTTCATAATCTTCTTGAGAAAAAATAAAGATATTCGCTATCTTACCCTTTCTCAACAAGAAAGCAATCAAAAAAGACAGTTAACTAACTGTCTCATTTGTAGTTGTCTCACTATTTATCTTTGCGATAGTATTCTCAGATTTTTTCGCATTTTCTGCAAGCTGATGATAGTAGCTTGGTCTTCAAAATTTACGGTAGGGAGTAATTTCTCTAATCCTGTATCATACTCCAGCCTTCCCAATCATGTTTCCATCCGCATCCATTGCATCCCTTCCTTTTGCTGAACCGATTGTTTTGACATACCATTTCCCGTTTTCCTGATACGGCTCTCAGAGTGTCATCTCGATATGGTAAATGTCGCTATGCTTGTTTGCTCATGGTTTACTCTTCCAAAACATAAAATCTCCAGCCTTAACTTTATCTTTGTTGATTTTTTGATTTGAGTCAAAGAAGGTTTTTGCAGTGGGACGATAATTAAAATTGATGCCCTGCTTTTTAAATGCATACATCCAGACTCATGAACAGTCAAATCCTCATCTTTCACTGCTTCCTCATCGCCTGTAGGGTTTTCCAATTCGGGCTTTTGCGGAATCAAGGACCGCAGCAATATAAGGAGCTTCAATCTGATTTTTCTGTTTTTGAATAGCGGCGAGCTCTTGGATAAATTCTGGATTATTATTTTTAAAGTTTCTTAGGGCTTCCGCTGTCTCTCTTCCCCGTTTCCCATCAATCTTTTTCTCACTCACTTTCCCATTTACATCAGGTTGATAGGCTCCTTTCAAAAAGAGAAAAAGCTGAAGTATTGCCACGTTCTCAGGCGTTCTTCTTTGAGAAGATTGCTCAAGCCCTGTAAAATCAATTTCAGATTTTAGCCTTGTAAGCATCTGTTCAGTATGGGCATAGAGAGGTTCCTGAGCGAGCTGGTTTTTTAAGATATCAACAGCGGTGCCCTGCTGATTTTTATGCTCAGGAGAAAAATCCTTCTCCAGCTTGGTCTCCATAGTTTTTAGTGAGTAAGCTAGTGATTGCTGTTCAGATTTCTCTCTTTGATCTAGAGAGGTATTGTTCTCAGCAATAATATTTCCTGGTTTAGTAAATACCATCTTCTAGGTAAATATAAAATAAAAGTCTGAATTAAGCTTCGTTCTGTTCTGGTCTTTCTGAAGGAGCTGCAGCTTTTACAGCTGGTTTGTAATTAAGTATATCTGCTTGTTTTGGTTTAGGAGCATTTGGATCTGAATATGCTACTACTTTCTTAACATAGGCTCAAATAGTTGCATTTCCCCCAATTCTAAAGTCATAGTCTCTTCTTTTATAGGCTTTTAGCCCTGCATATCCTCCAAGGTTAAATGATGCAGCTGCTCAAATATCATTGTTGCAAAAATGTAGGAGTGATTTCTCATATTTTATTGCTACTTCTGTTGCAAAATCATAATCAGTGAGAATCCTATGGACAAACTCCTTAAATGACTTAAAATCTTTCTTATATTCTGCACCAGATTTGTCTGTTCGCTTTGGGAGCTCCTTACCAAAATTATCCTGCCTAAATAAGCCATGCAAGAGCCCAGAAGAGTGCTCACCCCTGACTACCCATCCATAAATACCAAAAGTTCCTTTGATATCTTCAGGTTTAACATCTGTATAATCGAGTGGTCATCCTCTTTGATGTCTTCTTAGACTAAATTCTCCTCCAAGTTCTGCTTGAGCGAACCCTGTTGAATATGGATTATTCTTTTTTACTTCATTAATAAATCTTTGCTCTTCTGGAGACCTCTTAAGGATCTCAGCTTTATAGCAAGCATCTTCAGTTTTCTTCCCTCGTTTCCCATCAATATTTCTAGCAATGAGAGTTTGATCCCCTTGAGCTGATCAGTATGCACCGTTTAGAAATAAGAAAAGTTGTAACATAGCTACTTTTTCAGGTGTTCTTTGAGAGGGATCCTTAGCAATTTCTGTTAAGTTAAAATGTTTCTGAATATGTTCCAGTGTTGTTTTTTTATAAGATTCCCAGTTTGTTTGGTTAACCTGAGATTCGAGCTTCGTTAGTGGTCAGATTTTCCTTGTGGAGTCTGCAGCATTATTATTTTTTTCTTGCGTATCTATCCTTTGTCCAAGGTAATCACCGATTTTATCTCAGATGAGATGAATCTGTTTTGCAAAAATTTGGAGTTGAGCTTTCTCTTTTTGATTAAGTTTATTATCCTTATCTCCAAGGATATGCTCTGGCGTCATAAATGGCATTTGCTTATCTTTATTGAGCTAAAAGTTGTTCTTCCAGAAGTTTATCTGCTTCAGTTTTTTCTTGTTTTTCAATTGCTTGAATCTGTGCGAGATATTGCTTAAATTTTGATATTTTTCAGTTACTTTCTTCAACTGCAAGCTGATAGTAGTCTTTAATCATTCAAAAAAGCATTGATTTTAGTTGAGATCTCTCGCTTCCTGCACAGGAGCTTCGCGTCTGAGCAAGCGCTAAAAAATGAGGATTGCTTTCTGAAATATAGTCTAGAAGTAGAGTCATCTCTGCCTCTGTTAGCGGTACCTCCTTTTGAATACTAGCTGTTTGTGGTATCATGATCAAGATCATAAATATAAAGTCCTACCTTAAGTATATTCAAAATTTTTTAAAGAGCAAAAAAACAGAGTTTTTTTGGTAGAATATAGAGGAGTACTCTTTATTTCAAAAAAATAAAAAAAAGTCCTCAGTCTGAGAACTTTTTTATTTATCATAACGTTTAATCATCATAGCCTTCAATATCCACATCGGTAATGATCCCTCTTTTGAGCTCTACCTTTACTCTTCCGAGTACAAAATCTCTTGCTGGAGGCATATCGATATCATCTTGTTCAGTAACACGGATGGTTTCACCTCTTTGTCTCGCAAGAGATTGAGCCTCAGCAAGAGTTTTTCCAAGATATGCCCTTTCAGCAGCATATTCTCTAGCCTTAGGAGAAAGGTTTTGAGTGTTCTGAACTTGAGGTGCAGGATTTTGAACTACTGGAGCAGGATTCTGTGGAGCTGTTGTTGTATTGGATTTTTGGCGAGGAGTTTGCGCTGCTGTGTTAACAGTAGGAGCAGTAGTTCTTACTTGTTGAGTAGCAACCTGATTAAGCTGCTTTTCTCCCTCAATATCAACATCAATAATTACTCCATTTCTAAGTTCAGCCTTAATTCTTCCAAGAACGAAATCAGTTGCAGGTGGCATATCGATGCCATCTTGTTCAGTCACACGAATAGCTTCTCCTCTTTGCTTAGCAAGAGCTTGAGCAGCAGCAAGAGTCTTTCCAATATAAACTCTTTCAGCTTCCCTTTCTTTTATATCATCATAGTCATAGAATCCTTCATCATAGTTTGGTACAAAAGTCTGAGTTGCTTGAGCTGTAGATTGCTGATTAGAGGTTCATGAAGGTAGACTCTGAACATTTTGAGCTTGGTCATCAGTTGTAATTTGGTCTTCTGAAGAAGGATACTGTGTTTCAACTACTCTATAATCTGCATTTTTACACACTCGTCTATTAGTGTTTGTTTCAAAAAAGAGAACATCCTTATTTAAACATTCATACCATCCAGAGTCCTTCATATCAATGGAATATCTTGAGGAAATGTTATCAGATAGTCCAAGTGTAGAATTTTTATAGTTGATTGTCATATCTTTTGGAACTGAGATTATAACACGTCTCTGAGCACCAACAAATGGAACAAGAGATGAGAACATCTGTGTAGGAAAATGAATAGATAATTCTGAATTCTCTTTATCGAATTTAGACTGAACTGGAGAGAGTTTTGAAACTATTGTTTCAGGATTTTCATTGATAGGGAGGAACTCAGTCTCTACCCATGCACTAATGGTATCATTTTCTGATGCGATGAATTGAATATGTTCAGCTCGTCAAAACCTTCCTTCTATCCCAAAAAACCAACCTCCATAGGTCCCAAGTGGAGAAAGATATCTCTTTACATCAGAATCAACAGTGATCTTCAGATTTTTTCAATCTATTTTTTCATTAGATAGAAGCTGGGTTTTATGTTCTATGTGGTTAGTCCCTAAAATCTGGAATCATTGATTTGCCCCAAGAATTCCTCCAATCACTCAGCTAAGTAAAAGGGTAACAAGAGCTGTTAAAATAATTCATTTCCTAAACCGCTGCTGTTTAAAGAGTGCTCCTAGCGAAGCAATAAGCAAAATACTCAATGCTGCCATACCGACTCAAGCAACTGGATAGAATCGAGGAAGAACCCATTGTACTACCTGACCACTAATTGTTGGGAAGCTCGAAAATAGAGTTATAGCCATTACTCCTCAAAGAAAAAGCCCTCCGAGAGTAAACAAAATCATCAACCAAAGTCCAATTCTAACTAGCTCAAAAAACAGATTTCAGTTTTTTCATGTTGTTTGTCCTTTATCTTTGAATGGTACAAACAGTGCTAAAACTGGATATACCCAGACAGAGAGTCCCCAGAAAGGAATAGCAATAAGAAAGAATAGACGAACCCACATCACAGGGATATTTAATGATTTTGAAATCCAATAACAAACTCCCCAAATCTGAGGTCTATTTACACCAAACAATCTCTGAAAAAGGTTGGAAGGCTCAGAGTTTTCTCACATTTCACCCATATCTCTTCAGTCAAAGATAGCCTCAGGTTCTCAAATGTTCTCCGCAAGATTCATTACAAATGCTTCTTTGATTGGTGTTGGACTAGTGTAGAGCTTCTCAATAATGTTATATTTGATATCTTCAAGAATATCTTTGCTAATCTCTTGTTCCTTTGCATAGATATCAATACGGTTCACATAGCTTTCTAGAAAAGAATAAGCACGATCTTCCATTTGGAAAATATGTCAAAGTAGTTTATAGGTTTTCATCAGTCTTTTTTCAAGAAATAAAAGTAAATACTTAATGATC
>ERZ773063.1716-NODE-1716-length-12582-cov-2.729544_pt1 | contig 12582 bp, 12 predicted proteins | sample MGYA00580625_ERZ773063 | MGnify/ENA primary metagenome ERZ773063 (study PRJEB29015, sample SAMEA2738022) | human oral metagenome | biome: human oral; feature: human-associated habitat; material: dental | place: China | collected 2042 ...
ATGCCACAGATCCAAATACCAAAGAATACCAGCCCATGCACGTGAATTTTGGACTTTTCCCGCCTTTGGACGAAGAAATAAAAAAGAAGGATGAACGACGTCGGCGTATGACGCAACGAGCACAGAGAGACTTTGATGTGTACCTCAGTACACGTCATGATATTTTTGTACAAGAAGGTGATGCTCTTGTCACAAACCTCTGACAATTTGCCCGCAAACTCATATGTTGATGAGTTCATTGCGTATCTGAGGACGGTAAGAAACTTATCCGATAACACAACCAGGGCGTATTCTGTAGATTTAGCTTCATATATATCATGGTGCAAGCGAGAAGAGCTTGATCCTCTGCAAGCCACGCACAGAAGTCTTCGCGCGTATTTGTCCTATCTTGACCAGGCACGTTACTCAGCGCGCACACTCAATAGGCATCTCTCGGCTTTACGAGGGTTTTACAAGTGGCTCAATAAAGAGAAATATCTTGAAGTGGACCCTTCTTTAATTCTTACCAGCCCACGTACTTCTCGCCGACTTCCGCAAACCATGTCGGACGAAGATGTTCAAAAACTGTTACTGTCGTGCGATACCAATACTGCCGTAGGACTTCGAGATAGAGCAATTCTTGAATGTATGTACGCTACCGGGGCTCGAATCTCAGAGATCTCTCATTTAGACAGAGAAGATGTAGATATGAGCCAAGGTGTGGTAAGGCTTTTTGGTAAGGGATCTAAGGAACGAGACGTTCCTCTCTACAAAACGGCACGCGATTGGCTTGAGGCATATATGTATGGAGCTCGACCTCAGCTTATTGCAAAGGGAAGAAAATCGCTGCGGAATCCAAGAGAAGAAAAAGCTCTTTTTGTCTCTATAAGAGGACATCGCATGAGTGCCGATGTTTTGCGTAAAATGTTTGAGACTTACGTGAAGAAGGCAGGCCTTGATCCAATGCTCACGCCCCATGCAATGAGACATACATTTGCAACAGAGCTGCTGAGTGGTGGAGCCGATTTGCGCGTTGTGCAAGAGCTTCTCGGACACCAGAGTCTTTCGACAACTCAAATTTATACGCATCTCTCGATAGAGAGACTCAAAGATGCTGCAAAACAAGCTCATCCGCGCTCGGAATTGTAGCGGGTCGTGGTATACTATCGCCCGGCTGTGTAAATGCATGGTCTGTCGCTACCAAGCGGCACAATCACACACGCACGACTACTTATCATCCGTGGTGCTCAGAGTTCAAGCCAGACTGTGAGTGGATTTGATAAGGATGACCTCGTGCGGAGGTTAAACCAGGAGGTTATCTATGGCTGCAAAGATTACTATCCAGACACTGCTTGATGCTGGTTGCCACTATGGTCACCAGACTCGTCGCTGGAACCCTAAGATGAAGCCATACATCTTTGGTGATCGTAACGGCATTTACATTCTTGACCTTAAGCAGACCATGCTTGGTGCAGATGCTGCTTACACTTTCCTTAAAAATGTTGCATCTAAGGGTGGCCGCGTTCTCTTCGTCGGCACCAAGAAGCAGGCTCAGGAGCCAATTGCTACTGAGGCAGCTCGTGCAAACATGCCTTACATCAACCAGCGCTGGCTTGGTGGTATGCTCACCAACTTTGTCACCATGCGTTCCCGCATTAAGCGCCTTGAGGAGCTTGAGGCAATGGTAGAGGATGGCCGTATGGCAACTCTTCCTAAGAAGGAGCAGGCTCTTAAGAACAAGGAGCTTCTGAAGCTTCAGCTTAACCTCGGTGGCGTCCGTGATATGACTTCTCTTCCACAGGCTCTCTTTGTTGTTGACTCCAAGCGTGAAGAGAACGCAATCCGTGAGGCAAACCGTCTTCACATTCCAGTTGTCTCCCTGCTTGACACCAACTCTGATCCAGATGTTGTTGATTACGGCATTCCTGCAAATGACGATGCTATTCGTTCCATTTCTCTTATGTGCCAGCTTGCTGCAGACGCAATTCTTGCAGGTAGCGGTAAGGAGCAGATTTCTGCTGAAGAGATGGGCGCTGAGTCCGAGACCCCAGCTGCTGAGTAACTCTTAGCAACGGGTTAAATAATTTAGTTATTCAGTAGATTTTGGGAGGAAAACATGGCAGAGATTACCGCAGCACTTGTTAAGCAGCTTCGTGATATGACCAGCTCTCCTATGATGGAGTGCAAGAAGGCACTCGTCGAGGCTGAGGGCGATATTGAGAAGGCAGTAGATATTCTTCGTACTATGGGCGTTGCTAAGGCAGTTAAGCGTGCCGGTCGTGACACCAACGAGGGCACCATTGCTACCTGCATCAGCCCAGATGGTAAGACTGGCGCAATCCTCGAGCTCTCCTGCGAGACTGACTTTGTTGGTACAAACCCACAGTTCACCGGCTTTGCTGGCGATCTTGCTGCAGTTGTTGTTGAGAGCAACCCAGCTGACGTTGAGGAGCTCAAGGCTGCTAAGTTTGGCGACGAGACCGTTGACGAGGCAATCACCGATAAGATCCACAACATCGGCGAGAACATGCGTGTTCTTCGTTTCCAGCGCGTTGAGGCTGCAAACGGCGCTCTTGCTAGCTACATCCACCTTGGTGGCAAGCTTGCTGACATTGTTACCTTTGAGTTCAACAAGCCAGAGACCGCTGAGTCTCAGGACTTTAAGAACTTTGCACACGACGTTGCAATGCAGGTAGCTGCAGCTGCTCCAGTTGCTGCTCGCCGTGAGGATGTTCCACAGGACATCGTTGATCACGAGCTCTCCATCTATAAGGCACAGGCTGCTGAGTCCGGCAAGCCTGAGGCTATTCAGGAGAAGATGGCTTATGGTCGTCTCGAGAAGTACTACAAGGAGTACGTCCTTACTGAGCAGGCATTTGTTAAGGACCCAGATATGACCATTTCTGAGTACGCAAAGCTGCTCTCCAAGAAGGTTGACGACGAGGTTAAGATTGTCAGTTTCGTGCGTTTTGCTTTTGGTGAAGAGTAAGACTTTTTACTTCAATTATTTTGAGCCGGTTGTCTTCAACCGGCTCTTTTTTTAACGCGATTCCTGCAAAACTTACGGTGTCGTTTGTTAAAATTATTACAACTATGGCAAACGGAGAGAGCGAGGAAGCTTTGTCTTCAGCTAAATACAAAAGAGTACTTTTAAAGCTTTCTGGTGAAGCATTGATGGGTGAACAATCCTTTGGTATTGACCCTTCAATTCCAGAAATGCTTGCTAAAGAAATTAAGCCTGTTTGGGAGTCTGACGTTCAGGTTGCCATTGTTGTTGGCGGCGGAAACATCTTTAGAGGCGTTTCTCAGGCAGCTGCTGGCATGGATCGTGCCCAGGGCGATAATATGGGCATGCTTGCAACAGTAATCAACGCTCTCTCACTCCAGGATTGTTTTGAGCGCAATGACATGGATTGCCGTGTTATGAGTGCAATTTCCATGGCTCAGGTTGCAGAGCCTTATATTCGCCGTCGTGCTATTAGGCACCTTGAGAAGGGTCGTATTGTCATCTTTGCTGCAGGTACCGGTAACCCTTACTTCACCACTGATACTGCTGCAGCTCTTCGCGCTTGCGAGATTGGCGCAGAGGCTCTAATGAAGGCAACAAAGGTAGATGGCATTTACGACTGCGATCCAGTTACTCACGCAGATGCAGTTAAGTTTGACACTGTCACCTACAAAGATGTTCTCGCCAAAGAACTTAAGGTTATGGACGCTGCAGCAATTGCGCTGTGCAAGGACAATAAGATGCCAATTCTTGTATTTGACATGCAGTCTGAAGGCGTTTTCATGAAGGCAATTTCCGGAGAAGAAGTCGGTACTACTGTCGTTGAGGAGGACTAATGAGCGTTCATTCTGATAAAGCTAAGCAGTCTATGGAGAAGTGCATCGAGGCACTTAAGAATAACTTTGGTCGTGTTCGTACTGGTCGCGCAAATCCACATGCGCTTGATCACATCAAGGTAGACTACTATGGTCAGCCAACCCCAATTTCTCAGCTTGCAGCTATCAAGGTTCCTGAGGCATCTATGCTGCTTGTTGAGCCATGGGATAAGACTGCTCTAAAGAGCATCGAGAAGGCCATTGAGACTTCTGATTTGGGTATTACTCCATCTAATGATGGCTCCGCAATCAGACTTCCTTTCCCAATGCCAACTGAGGAGCGCCGTCGTGAGCTTGCTAAAGAGTGCTCTCAGATTGCTGAAGAGGCTCTGTCCGTAATGTTCGTCGTGATGTTAATGGCAAGATTGAGCGCGATGAGGAGCTGTCTGAGGACGATCAGAAGCGCGAGAAGAACGGTATTCAGAAGTTGACCGATACCTATATTGCACAGATTGAGTCTCTTCTTAAGACCAAGACTTCAGAAATCATGGAGATTTAAGTGCAGTTTGATACAGACAAACTCGTCCAGTATTTCTCTGACGCACCAGACGATATCAGTCTTTCTGATATCAAGTTAGAAACTATTCCGTCACACGTTTCCATCATTATGGATGGAAACGGTAGATGGGCTACGGCTCGCGGACTTGACAGAACCGAAGGTCATAAGGCCGGTGTTCTTTCTTTGCGTGAGGCTGTTACTACAAGTGTGCGCCTTGGATTGGACGTTCTGTCAGTTTATGCGTTCTCCACAGAAAACTGGAAGCGTCCTCAGCGTGAGGTTGACTTGCTCATGCGTCTGTTTGCAGAGACGCTTCTTAAAGAACTTCCACTATTCCACCAAGAAAACGTTAAGCTGCGTTTCTTTGGTGACCTTGAGGCTTTGCCTGAGAAGACTCGCAAGACCTTCCAGCGCGGACTTGATGAGCCCGCGCAAAACACTGGTATGACGTTTGCACTGGCTGTTAACTATGGCTCTCGTGCAGAGCTAACCAGAGCAGCTGTTCTTCTCGCTAATCAAATTGCTGAGGGCACCGTGTCCGCTGACTCGGTGACTCCAGCAGATTTTGAGAAGAACCTCTATACGGCAGGTCTTCCTGATCCAGACCTGTTAATTCGCACGTCAGGAGAGCTGAGGCTTTCTAACTATTTGCTATGGCAGCTGGCTTACTCGGAGCTGTATGTCACGCAAACTTACTGGCCTGACTTCTCTAAGTGGGATTTTTTGCGCGCCATTAAGGACTATCAGGGTCGCGAAAGGCGATTCGGAGGAGTGAAATAGTGGTGGACAATACGCGTGATTCCAGAAGGCCTACCTCTAGGATTCCTGCTGGTATTCAACCTAATCCTGAAGAAACAGGTAGCGTTGGAATTGATAGACAGATTGAAAAGCTAGAGATTCGTCGCTCACTTAAAGAGCTGCAACGAGCAGCTGGTAACCTTATGGGTCAGCGAGTTCGTGGCGTTACCGAGAAGCTTTTGACAAGGACTCTATCTGGCGTAATTTATGCTGCTATTGTGCTTGCCGCTCTGTTTGTGGGCAAAGAAGCCACTATTGTTTTGATTGCAGGTATGGGATGGCTGTGCTGCTCTGAGTTCTTCCATATTTGCCGCATGGGCGGACGTATGCCAAACGAGCCTCTTGGCCTTGTTTTCTCGCTTGTTTTTCCCATAATTGCGTACTTTGGTCACGTCTTTCCACTGGTATTTTCTCTGCTTTTGATTATTCTTTGCGGGTTCTGGTATGTTTTTACACCGCGAGCAAACCTTGCAGACGTGTCGGTTACGGCCTTTGGGCCACTGTATACGTCGCTTTCGCTTTCAACAGTAGTGCTTCTAAGGTCCACAGAGCCTAGTTTTTCTATTCCTTGGATTACGCTTGCTGTCATGCTCTCTGTGTGGGCTAACGATTCATTTGCGTACTTGTTTGGATCTAAATTTGGCAAGCATAAACTGGCGCCGAGGATTTCTCCAAATAAGAGTTGGGAAGGCTTCTTTGGTGGTCTTCTAGGATCAATGCTGGTGTGGTTCTTGATTGCAGCGTTTGGCGCAATTGATATGAATCCACTGTTTGCGCTGCTCTTTGGTGTAACAGAAGGCACCTTCTCTGTTGTTGGAGACCTCTTTGAGTCTCGCATTAAGCGAGGAGTGGGCCTCAAAGATTCTGGTTCAATTATGCCTGGTCATGGTGGCCTACTTGATAGAACCGATTCGATGATTTTTGGAACTATGGCAGCGTTTCTTCTCTTTCAGCTTGCTGTGCTCTTTAGCCAGGTCAAGCTACCTATTGCGCTGCCGTTTGGAGCATAGGTTTTGAGCATTTTTGAAGATACCGCGCCTCGTGCTGTAAGGCATGAGCCTCTGCGTGTTGCTGTCCTTGGAGCTTCAGGTTCTGTGGGCATGCAGACGCTTGATGTATGCCGTCATTTCCCGCAAAAGGTGGAGGTTGCAGCCCTTGCGGTGAGGTCGTCGGTTGAGTTTGCCGTGAAGGCAGCAGCTGAGTTCAACTGCAAATACGTTGCTTTTGCTGATGCAAGTGTCAAGGGCAACGCCCTTCTCGACGCATTGCCAGAAGGCTGCAAAGCGAGCTTTGGCCCTGAGGCCGTTCAGGCGCTCGCTGAGCTGGATGAGGTTGACTGCGTAGTCAATGCAGTGGTGGGAGAGGCCGGTATTTACGCTGGTCTGGCCGCTGTAAAGGCTGGCAAAGTGCTGGCTTACGCTAACAAGGAATCAATTGTTGTTGGCGGAGACCTTCTGATGCCTCTGGTTAAGCCCGGTCAGCTCATCCCTGTTGATTCCGAGCATAGTGCCATCTTCCAGTGCCTTATTGGCGAGAACCCCGCTGATATCCAGAGAATTTGGCTGACCTGCTCTGGTGGTCCGTTCTTCGGATATTCTCGCGAGCAGCTCAAACACGTTTCGGCTGACGACGCCTTGGCGCATCCAACCTGGAAGATGGGTGCCAAGATTACCATCGATTGCGCCACGCTCATGAATAAGGGCCTTGAGCTCATTGAGGCTCATCACCTCTTTGACACTCCAATGGATAAGCTTGAGGTGTTGGTACATCGCCAGAGTCGCATTCATTCTATGGTTGAGTTTATAGACGGCTCCGTGAAGGCACAGCTCGGAGCCTCTGATATGAGGCTGCCTATTCAGTTTGCGCTGAGCTATCCACATCGTTGGCCAGCAATTGCTCAGCCGGTTGAGTGGCAAGAAACCGCACCTCTTACAGGCGACTATGCTGACGAGAAAACCTTTGGATGCCTAGCTCTTGCTCGTCATGCAGGAACTGTTGGTGGAACGCTTCCTTGCATTATGAATGCAGCTAATGAAGTTGCTAACCATGCATTTAGACGAGGAAGATGTTCATTTCTTGATATTGAGCGCATTGTTGCAGAGACTATGAATGCCTCTGAAGTTCAAAGGGTAGAAGACCTTCAACAATTGACGCTTGTAGACGCAGAGGCACGAGCTTTAGCCCGTTCTTTTGTGGGATAGGAATTTTGTGAATTTGTTAGCTATTCTTTCACCAATTTTTTGGGGACTGCTTGTTCTCTCGCTCCTTGTATTTGTTCACGAGGCTGGCCATTACGGTATGGCTCGCCTGTGTGGCGTCCGTGTTACTGAGTTCTTCTTGGGCATGCCGTTCAAGTACAAGCTTTCTCACAAGAGCAAAAAATACGGTACCGAGGTTGGTGTAACGCCACTTATTTTTGGTGGCTATACGCGCATTTGTGGCATGGAAGGTGAGCTTGATGAGCTGCTTCCACAGGCTTTGATAAGCGTTCAAGAGGCTGGTTCACTTGAGGTTGGCACGCTTGCTGCAAAACTTAACTGCGAGCAAGAACGTGCTTACAATCTGCTGTACACCCTTGCAGACTGGGGTTCTATTGAGCTTGTCATAGAGTCAGAGTCAGATGAGCTAGCACACACAACGTTTCAGACACTTGCGCGAGATGCTGAGCTTCGCTGTGAGTATGATCGTGGTCACAACTTTGAGCTTGAAGGCTCAACGGCAGCAGGGGAGCCTCGTGTTCCACAGATGTCTACTGAGGATTTCTTTGCTCAAGAGAAGGCTCATACCTATGTTGGTGTAAATGTCCCCAAACGCTTGCTCATGATCTTGGGCGGACCTCTAGTCAATATTGCGCTGGCCTTTGTGCTTGTAGTAGGCTCTTTGATGTTTGTTGGTATTCCTGCGGCTCAAAACAAGGCCCAGCTGGGTTCTGTTGAATCTGGATCTCTTGCTGCTATTTCAGGCCTTACTGCCGGAGACACTATTCTTACCTTTAACAAAGTAGAGGTACATACCTGGGAAGACCTTACTGCTGCTATCAAAGATGCAATGTCCAATGGGGGCAAGAATATTCCAGTCACGTATGAGCGCAATGGCATTCAGCTTGAAACTACCATTAAGCCAGTTTTGCGCCCTGATGATAAAATCATCGGTGTGACACCTGTGATGACTACCTATCACTTCTCGTTTATTGACGCATCTGCTACAGCTGTATCGTATGCCGCACAGGTTGGTCAGTTTGCGCTCAGGCTAATTATTCCTACGCAGACCATGGAAGTTCTTAATCAGTCATCTTCTGTTGTGGGAATTTCTGTAATGGCATCAGAGGCTGCTGCAGAGGGTTTCTCGACCCTTATTATGCTGGTAGCCGCGATTTCTATGTCACTTGGATTTATGAATCTTTTACCTATTCCACCTCTTGATGGCGGAAAGATTCTGATTGAGGTAGTCCAGGTGATTATCAGAAAGCCTCTATCCATCAAAGTTCAAAACATTTTGTCATACATTGGACTGGCATTTTTCCTGTTTGTCTTTGTTGTTGCACTGAGAAACGATATTCTTCATTTACTTTTTAGGTAGTGATTTTATGTCTGAGATTGTTCGCACAAAGACGCATCCCGTTATGGTTGGATCTGTCCAGGTAGGCGGAGGTGCTCCCGTTTCTGTTCAGTCTATGTGCACCACCAAAACAGACGATCCAGATGCAACACTCCGTCAGATCAAGGAACTTGCAGAGGCAGGGTGCGAGATTATTCGTGTGGCAATTCCAGACGCAAAGTCCCTCGATGGCTTTGAAGAGATTTGCAAATATTCGCCACTTCCTGTTGTTGCTGACATTCACTTTGACTATAAACTGGCACTTGAAGCTTCAAAGCGAGGTGCGGCAGCGCTCCGTATTAACCCAGGAAACATTGGCTCTATGGAGCGTGTTGACGCCGTCATTGAGGCAGCTAAAGAGGCTCATATTCCTATTAGAATTGGCGTTAACGCAGGCTCTCTTGCTAAAGAATTTGATACAAGACAGGATATGACCCTTGTCGAGAAACTCGTTGCGTCGTCAAAGTCATTTGTAGAGCATTTCTCTTCTCGCGGTTTTGACGATATTGTCCTATCCGCAAAGGCTCACGATGTTCCAACGACACTTGCAGTCTATCGCGCGCTTTCAAAAGAGCTGCCGCATATTCCACTTCACGTAGGTGTTACCGAAGCAGGTGCTTTGAGGCAGGGAACGGTAAAGAATGCTGCGGCTGTGGGCATTTTGCTTGAGAGTGGTATTGGTGATACCATGCGTCTCTCTCTAACGGCCGATCCCGTAGAAGAAGTCCACGTAGCATGGGAGCTTCTTGCTGCCCTTGGTATGCGTCGCATTAAGCCAGAGCTGGTGAGCTGCCCCACCTGCGGCAGGTGTGGCGTTGACATGATTCCTATTGCAGAAGAAGTTACCAAGCGCTTGGATGGCGTTCGTGCTCCAATTTCTGTAGCTGTCATGGGATGTGTTGTTAACGGTCCTGGTGAGGCTAGGGGCGTTGACCTTGGTGTAGCCTGTGGTAAAGGCCAGGCAGTGTTGTTTGAAAACGGCAATCCTCTTAGAAAAGTTCCTGAAGATAAAATTGTTGATGAGTTATTCGCCGAAATAGAGAATCGTTTTGGCAAAAAATAAGTAAACTATACGTATTACTTCATATTGAAAGGAAACAACCTTGAAGCACTGGATGCGCATGTCTGCTTTGTATGCTCCAACGCTCAAAGAAGACCCAGCTGAGGCCGTACTTGCAAGTCACCGCCTGCTTCTTCGTGCAGGCATGATTAGAAAGACCGCTGCAGGCCTCTATTCTTATCTACCACTTGCATGGCGCTCTCTTTTAAAGATTGAGGCTATCATTCGTGATGAGATGGATGGCATTGGTGCTCAGGAGATTCTTGTTCCTATTATGACCCCCGCTGAGCTCTGGGAAGAGTCTGGTCGTTGGGACGTCTATGGTGATGAGCTTATGCGTATGCATGACCGCCATGACCGCCAGTTTGCTCTTGGCCCAACTCACGAGGAAACTTTTACAGATCTTAGAAACGAGCTCAAGAGTTATAAGCAGCTTCCTGTAACGCTCTATCAAATTCAGGATAAGTTCCGTGACGAGCGTCGTCCACGTTTTGGTCTTATGCGAGGCCGTGAGTTCATTATGAAAGACGGATATTCCTTCTCGGCAAATCAAGAGTCGCTACAAGAATGCTATGACCAGGAGAAGGTTGCTTACCAGAACGTTTGTGACCGCACTCGTCTTAAGGCTCTGCAGGTAGTTGCAGACTCTGGTCAGATTGGTGGAGACACCTCTGTTGAGTTTATGGCGCTGGCAGACGCTGGCGAGGCAAGCCTGGTCTACTGCGATTGCGGCTATGCTGCAGATACTGAGGCAGCTGCAGCAAAGATCAAAGTAGAAGAGCGTGAGTCTGGCAAGATGTGTGAGATTCACACACCTGGTATTGGCTCCATTGATGATGTTGCTGAGTTCCTTCACGTTTCACCTGCAGCAACTCGTAAGGCTCTAGCTCTTGTTGACGGAAACGGTAAACCGGTTGTTTGCTTCGTTCCAGGTACTCATGAGCTCAATGAAGTCAAAGCTGAGCACGTCTTTGGTGACTATCACATGATGACCGATGAAGAGCTTGAAGAGTATGACCTCATCAAGGGCTTCATTGGACCTGTTGGTCTACCTGAGGGCATTCGCGTTGTTGGAGATCTCTCTCTTGAGGATACTCAATGGTGGCTCTGTGGCGCTAACAAGGCAGACTATCACCTTGATCACGTTGAGCTTGGTCGTGACTTTGAGATTAACGAGTGGAAAGACCTTGTCACTTCCCAGGAGGGCGATATTTGTCCTGAGTGTGGTCTTTCTCTGCATGCTGCTCGCGGTATTGAGGTTGGTCAGGTCTTCCAGCTTGGCACCAAATACTCGTCAGCCCTTAACGCCACTTTCACCGACGAAAACGGCGAGGATAAGCCTCTGGTTATGGGCTGCTACGGCATTGGTGTTTCCAGGCTGCTTGCTGCTGTTGTTGAGCAATACAATGACGAGAAGGGCATCAAGTGGCCAGTCTCTGTTGCTCCTTATGAGGTTTCTGTTCTTTGTCTCTCTGACAAAGACCCAGAGATTTGGAATGCAGCATGTTCTGTAGCTGACGCTTGCGTTGCTGTTGGTCTTGAGACTGTTGTTGATGATCGTGCAGAGCGTCCTGGTGTTAAGTTTGCAGATGCAGATCTTATTGGCTTCCCTTGGCAGGTAATTGTGGGCAAGAAGGGTGTTGCAAACGGCATCGCAGAAGTCAAAGAGCGTGCTACCGGTGAGCGCTTTGAGGTTGCCCTTGATGAGGTTGCCTCTTGGTTGGCAGAGAAGATTCTTCCAGAGCGTGAGCTTTAAATAAAAGCGCCTGGTTATTAACCAAGCGCTACATCAAGAGTTATCATTACGGTAAAGCCTAATGCGAAGGCAAGCACTCCAATGTTTGAGTGCTTGCCTTCACTCATTTCTGGAATAAGCTCTTCTACCACTACGTATATCATGGCGCCTGCTGCAAAACTTAGCAGGTAGGGAAGAACTGGAATAACAAGCTCTGCTACAAGAATAGTAAGTACTGCTCCAATAGGCTCAACTATGCCAGATAAAATTCCCAAGATGAGCGACTTGCCTTTAGAGGCACCTCCTGCATGGAGAGGCATAGAGATGATGGCACCTTCAGGAAAGTTCTGAATAGCAATTCCAAGTGCTAAAGCCATAGCACCTGCATAGGTAATATTTGAGTTGCCCGAAACCCATCCAGCAAAAACAACACCAACTGCCATTCCTTCAGGAATGTTGTGGAGCGTTACTGCAAGCGCCATAAGCGTTGATTTTTGCCAGCTTGTCTTAATGCCTTCAGCTTCATCGTCTGTCTCACCCAGGTGAAGATGGGGGATTACATGGTCAAGTAGCAGCAAGAAAAGAGTTCCTACCCAAAACCCAACTACTGCGGGAACAAAAGCAAACTGTCCCATATTTTCAGAGGATTCAATAGCTGGGATCAATAAACTCCAGATAGAAGCAGCAACCATGACGCCAGCGGCAAAGCCCGTAAGAGCACGCTCTACCGTGCGATTCAGAGCCTTCTTCATAAACAGTACCATCGCTGCGCCCAGCGAAGTTCCTGCAAAAGGAATCAAAATTCCTTGTACTAGTTCTATATTCATCAAAAACTCCAATTAAGTGTTATTTAAGAGTAATCATTACTACTTGTGTACCCAGTAAACTTTATGCAAATTCTTTTTATATGCAACCAATTAGAAAATTGTCGATAAAAACAGAGCTTTGGTTTGCTATAGTATTTCCCGCACCACGTTCGGGGAATTAGCTCAGCTGGGAGAGCGCATGACTGGCAGTCATGAGGTCAGGGGT
>ERZ773063.1717-NODE-1717-length-12575-cov-2.844808_pt1 | contig 12575 bp, 8 predicted proteins | sample MGYA00580625_ERZ773063 | MGnify/ENA primary metagenome ERZ773063 (study PRJEB29015, sample SAMEA2738022) | human oral metagenome | biome: human oral; feature: human-associated habitat; material: dental | place: China | collected 2042 ...
CAGCTGATGAGTGATGCGACGACCATGGGCATGCGTTCAATCATTGACGCCTCCAGCCTTCTTAAAAAGGTGCGCATCAACCGTCTTGTTTTCCCCGTACAAAAGGTACTTTTTGCCGTAGTAAACTATGCGTTCTCGCTTATTGCCGTTGCGGTGGTTATGGTAGTCTTTCAAATACCGCTTACGGTGTATGCATTGCTTATGCCGGTGGCATTGCTGCTTTTGACGCTGTTTTGCGTTGGTATTTCGCTTTTACTCTCTGCGCTGGCAGTCTTTTTCCGAGACATTATTCACCTGTGGAGCGTTGTTGTGACGGCATGGATGTATGGTACACCGCTCTTTTACTCGGTAAACATCATGTCGCCATGGATGTTGCAGGTGGAGCGTTTCAATCCCATGTATCACTATGTAACGTTTATTCGTGATTGCCTGCTTTTTCAGCAGCTTCCTTCCCGTGGCACTGTTATGGGCTGTGTGGTAGCAGCTTTTGTTGTCCTCATTGTGGGGTATGCGGTGTTTCGTCGCTTGGAGAAACGCTTTATCCTGTTCATCTGATGCGCTGATAGGGGAAACCCGTGAGGTGGGTTTGACAAGCTGTGATGTAGTTCTTGAGAGCTGTGATGTAGTTCCTGTGACCTGTGATGTACTTTTCTGCTTCAAAACATGGGGCTGTGATGTACTTTTGGCGAGAAAACCGGTCTTATCGCCATAAAAAAGTGCATCACAGCTCTGCAAAAGTACCTCACAGGTTTGGGTAGCTACCGTATTATGACTGCCCCTGTATGTAACGTACCTCGACAGCTTATGACATACTTGCAAATGGAGAGGAAAAATGGAGCGGCGGACGGGACTCGAACCCGCAACAGTCAGCTTGGAAGGCTGATGCTCTACCAATTGAACTACCGCCGCATAGAGCAAAACGTACGATCTGGTCGGGGTGACTGGATTCGAACCAGCGACCCACTGCTCCCAAAGCAGTTGCGCTACCAAGCTGCGCTACACCCCGAGCCGAGAGAAAAGTATAGGTGACAAATCGCCTAAGAGCAAGAATAAATTGCAATCTTTTTGAACTAATTTTTGTTTATCAGATTTTTTTATTTTGTTATGTAATCGAAACATTGGATGACTATGCTATTCGTAACCACTTCGAAAGGGATTTTATGAGCTATTCATCTAAGGTAATCGCACAGCTTGAAGAGCGTTACGCAGATCAGCCTGAGTTTATCCAGGCAGCAAAAGAAGTTCTTACCACCATCCAGCCCGCACTTGACGCACATCCAGAGTTCGAGAAAGCCGCTTTGCTTGAGCGTCTTGTTGAGCCAGAGCGTACTGTTATGTTCCGCGTCCCATGGATTGATGACGCCAGCAACGTTCAGGTTAATCGTGGATACCGCATCGAGTTTAACTCCGCAATTGGACCTTACAAGGGAGGCCTCCGTCTCCACCCAACCGTTAACCTGTCTATTTTGAAGTTCCTCGGCTTCGAGCAGATCTTCAAGAACTCCCTGACCACGCTTCCAATGGGCGGCGGTAAGGGCGGCTCCGACTTCAATCCAAAGGGCAAGTCTGACCGCGAGATTATGGCGTTCTGCCAGTCCTTTATGACTGAGCTTGCACGTCACATTGGACCAAACACGGACGTCCCAGCTGGCGACATCGGCACCGGCGCACGTGAGATCGGCTACATGTTTGGCCAGTACAAGCGCCTCCGCAACGAGTGGACCGGCGTCCTGACCGGCAAAGGCCTCTCCTTTGGCGGCTCCCTTGCTCGCACCGAGGCTACCGGCTACGGCGCGGTTTACTTCCTCACACACATGCTTGCCGAGAAGAACGATTCTCTCGCAGGCAAAACGGTCTGCATCTCCGGCTCCGGAAATGTTGCTACCTACGCTGCCCAGAAGGCACAGCAACTCGGAGCAACCGTGGTGACCGTTTCTGACTCCTCAGGTTACGTCTATGACCCTGAGGGTATTGACGTTGAGCTGCTGAAAGACGTCAAGGAGGTTCGCCGCGCCCGCATCAAGGAGTACGCCGACGCACGTCCTTCCGCTACTTTTTTCCCAGGCGAGCGTCCTTGGAGCCAGAAGTGTGACATTGCCATGCCGTGCGCAACTCAGAACGAGCTCGAGCTTGCTGACGTGCAGAAACTTGTTGCTAACGGTACCAAGTACGTCGTTGAGGGCGCTAACATGCCAACCACCCTCGAGGCAACCAATTACCTCATTGAGAACGGCGTCTTCTTCGCACCTGGAAAGGCTGCAAATGCAGGTGGCGTAGCTGTTTCCGGTCTTGAGATGTCTCAGAACGCCGAGCATCTTTCCTGGACGTTTGAAGAGGTGGACTCCAAGCTGCAGGGAATCATGGAGAGCATCTACACCGCTGCTTCAGAGGCCGTTGCAACGTACGGCCACCCCGGCAATCTGGTCTTTGGCGCAAACATCGCTGGCTTCCTCAAGGTTGCAAACGCAATGATGGCGCAGGGCGTCTGCTAGATTGCATTGCATTTGGCGAGAAACTCGGTGTTGCTGCAGTTAAATTTTTACTGCACCGCCATCTTGTTTTATCGCAATTGTCAAAAAGGACCTTGGTTTTCCAAGGTCCTTTTTTGTGCTGCTCATTGATAGTTTTTTTGGTCCCGTCTTGCGCTCTTAAAACGCCCTACGCTCTTGAAACGCCCTACGCTTTTGAAACAAACGCGTTTCCTTCGATGAAAAAGCGCTTCTGAGCATTGGCGTTTTTGCTAATGCCTACGCGAGGTGAACTCCCAATCGTTTCTCCTGGTAGCAGGGGAGCAAAGTCCAGCACAAGCGGCTTAACCGTTAGGTCATGTCCGTAAAGCCCCTTGTCTATACCAAGCGCCGCGCACACTTTACCTGGCCCGTTAGTAAGGTCGCGCAGCTTGAGCGGGTGCTTACCTGCGCGTCCCGCCTCGCGGAGCTCGCGCATTACATCTACACCTTCAAGAGGCTCAACAGCGCGCACCAAGCATCCGCTGCCAAATCCTTCGGGTCCGCACACTATATTGCAGCAGTGATGCATACCGTACGAAACGTACACGTACAAGTGACCTGCTGGTCCAAACATGGCAGCGTTGCGCTCGCTGGGTCCACCAAACGCATGACTTGCAGGGTCGTCTTGGTCGTAAGCCTCGGTCTCCACAATTCTTGCAACTAGTTTGTGTTTCTCGCCATTAAGCGTAATTGTCCTTGTCAGAGTGCATCCCAGAAGAAGCGGCGCTGCCACATCTGAGGGATTCTCTAGAAAATCTGGAAACATGCCATCTCCTTTATTGGTTATGCGTTACAATACTACCAACCTTTAAGGACGGTGCGAGACACCGGCAAGGCCCATAGCGTTGAGTGCGCATGTTCGCTGTTGAGCCTCCACAAGGAGTGCTCTTTTTTTATGGCTCGGCATGCTCCCACGCAGATCGGAGAGTATATGAATCCACTGGCAAGCGCCACCTCGCAGCCTCGTGCGCTGCTTGTTCTCGAAGACGGTACAACCTTCGAGGGGAGGTGCTGTGGTGCGAGCGGAGAGACCTTCGGCGAGATTGTTTTCAACACGTCTATGACGGGCTACCAGGAGATTATTTCCGATCCAAGTTACGCCGGCCAGATTGTCACGCTGACTTATCCGCAGGTAGGCAACTACGGCATCGATCCTGCGGTCATGCAGCGAGATACCCTGCACCTGCGTGGTTTTGTCGTGCATGACATGTGCTACGAGCCAAGCAACTGGACATCCAAGCAGAGCCTGCCGGAGTTTCTGCAGGAAAACGGCGTCGTTGCCATCGAGGGCATCGATACCCGCGCGCTGACCATGCACCTGCGCGACCATGGCGCACAGAAGGCAGCCATCTCCACCGAGGACCTGGATCCCGCCCACCTGCTTGCGCGCGTCCAGGCATCGTCCAGCATCTCCGAGCACAACTTTGTCCCCGATGTCTCCGTCGACGCACCTCACGTGGTCTCCGCTACGTCCAAGAAGCGTTTCAACGTTGTCGCGTACGACTGTGGCGAGAAGAACGGCATTCTCCAGGGTCTTGCGGCAAATGGCTGCGAGGTCACGGTTGTACCGTGGAACACACCTGCTGAGGACGCCTTGGCCTACAACCCAGACGGCATCTTCTTCTCAAACGGCCCTGGTGACCCAGAGCAGGTTGACGCTACGCAGGAGGCTGCTCGCGGCGTTCTGGGCAAGGTTCCCGTCTTTGGTATCTGCCTGGGCAACCAGATGCTCTCCATTGTCGCAGGTGCAGATATCGAGAAACTCAAATTTGGACACCACGGTGGCAACGAACCAGTCATGAATCTTCTAACTGGCAAGGTTGAGATTACTGCTCAAAACCACAACTACGGCCTGGTTTTCCCAAGCTTGGGCAAGCTCATTGCAGAGGAGTCCGGTGGAATCTCCGAGCACTTTGACAACCTCTGCGAGTGGTCCGCAAGGCGTATTGCCCCTGTTGTACAGACAAAGGAGTTTGGCCGCGTCAGGCTCACCCACGTCAACCTTAACGACGGCACTCCAGAGGGCATTCAGTTCCTGGATATTCCAGCGTTTTCCGTTCAGTATCACCCTGAGGCAAGCCCAGGACCTCACGATTCATCCTACTTGTTCAAGGCATTTGCTTGTTTGATGGAGGGACAGTCTGACTATCTTGCCATCGACGTTCGTGAGGGGAGGCGCTTCTAATGCCAAAGCGTACTGATATTAAGAAGATTCTGGTCATCGGCTCTGGCCCAATTGTTATTGGTCAGGCCTGCGAGTTTGACTATTCCGGCACTCAAGCATGCCGCGCCCTTCGTAAAGAGGGCTTTGAGGTTGTTCTGATTAACTCAAACCCAGCAACCATCATGACAGATCCAGAAACTGCAGATAGAACCTACGTTGAGCCAATCACCGTTGAGTCTGTGACCCGCGTCATTGAGCGCGAGCGTCCTGACGCGCTTTTGCCAAACATGGGCGGCCAGACTGCTCTGAACTGCACTATTGGCCTTGGCGAGGCAGGCGTTCTTGACAAGTACAACATCGAGGTCATCGGCTGCAACCTGGAGTCCATCCGCACCGGTGAGGACCGAGAGCTCTTCAGCGAGGCAGTCCAAGACATTGGCCTGGAGGTTGCTCGCGCAGACATCGCTCACTCTATGGAAGACGCTCAGCACATTGTTGCTGACCTGGGATATCCCGTGGTCATTCGCCCAAGCTTCACCCTTGGTGGCGCAGGCGGCGGCATTGCTCATACCCCAGAAGAGCTCGTAGAGATTGTGGAGCAGGGACTCTTGCTTTCTCCAGAGCATGAGGTGCTGGTAGAGGAGTCCATTGAGGGTTGGAAAGAGATTGAGATGGAGGTCATGCGCGATACCGCAGGTAACGGTATTGTTGTCTGCTCTATCGAAAACCTCGATCCAATGGGTGTCCACACGGGAGACTCCATCACCGTTGCGCCAGCTCAGACTCTTACCGATGAAGAGCTCCAGAATCTCCGCGACTACTCTATCGCCATTCTCGAGCGTGTAGGTGTTGCTTGCGGTGGCTCTAACGTTCAGTTTGCGGTCAACCCAACTAACGGCCGCGTTATCGTCATTGAGATGAACCCTCGTGTCAGCCGCTCCTCTGCGCTGGCGTCCAAGGCAACTGGTTTCCCAATTGCAAAGATGGCTGCGCTGCTCTCTGTTGGTTACACGTTGGATGAGATTACCAACGACATCACCAAGGCAACTCCTGCCGCCTTTGAGCCTTCCATCGACTACTGCGTAGTTAAGGTTCCTCGTTTTGCCTTCGTCAAATTCAAGGGTACTAGCCGCGTCCTGACTACCCGCATGAAGTCGGTTGGCGAGGCTATGGCCATGGGCAGAACCTTTGAGGAGGCCCTGCAGAAGGCGCTTCGTTCCCTGGAGCAAGATCGCGCTGGTCTGGGTGCTGACGGCCACGATGTCTTTGACGAGAAGAACTTCGATGAGCTAGTCAGCAAGCCAACACCAGAGCGTATTTTCTACGTTGCTGAGGCTCTGCGCAGAAACTGGAGCGTTGAGCGCATCCACGATATGACCGGTATTGATCCTTGGTACCTGCACCGTATGGCAGGCATCATCAACGCCGAGAAACGCATCAAAGAGCTGGGACTTTCCGGTCTCACCACCGATAACATGCTTGCTGCCAAACAGCTGGGCTTCTCGGATGAGCAGCTCGCACACCTTACCGGTACCAAGACAGACGTTGTCCGCGCCGTTAGGGAAGTGCTGGGTGTTCGCCCGCAGGTCAAGACAGTTGATACCTGCGCAGGTGAGTTTGGTGCAACCACGCAGTACCACTACGTCACGTACGAGAAGGGCAATGCCACAGAGTACGTGAAGGCAGAAAAGCCACGAGTTATGATTCTCTCCGCTGGTCCTAACCGTATTGGTCAGGGCATTGAGTTTGACTACTGCTGTGTTCATGCTGCCTACGCTCTTCGCGAGCAGGGCTATGAGACGGTCATGGTTAACTGCAACCCTGAGACGGTTTCTACAGACTACGACACTTCTGATCGCCTGTATTTCCAGCCTCTGACCTTTGAAGATGTCATGGACGTTATTGAGGTTGAGAAGCCAGAAGGCGTCATTGTTACCCTTGGCGGCCAGACGCCAATCAAGCTGGCACGCGCCCTCAAGGACGCCGGGGTTCCTATCATGGGCACTCAGCCAGAGGCAATTGACCTGGCAGAGGACCGCGACCGCTTTGCAGCACTTCTAGACCGCCTGAATATTGCCTGCCCACCTTCGGCAGTAGCATCTACCATGGATGAGGCTCGTGACGCAGCTCGTCGTATTGGCTACCCGCTGATTGTCCGCCCAAGTTACGTCCTTGGTGGTCGCGGTATGGCCATTGTCTACGACGATTCCGACCTGGTCACCTACATGGAATCCGCTACACACGTCACGCCAGACCGTCCTGTCTACCTGGACGCCTTCCTCGAGGACGCTATTGAGCTGGACGTTGACGCTCTCTGCGACACCGAGGAGTGCTATGTGGGCGCCGTTCTGGAGCACATCGAGGAGTGTGGCATTCACTCCGGCGATTCTGCTTGCTGCTGGCCGCCCTTCTCGCTCTCTGAAAAGATTGTTGATCAGATTAGAGACATCACCAAAAAGCTGGCGCTTGCCTGTGGCATTCGTGGCCTGCTAAACATCCAGTATGCCGTCCGCGACGAGCACGTTTTTGTCATCGAGCTCAATCCTCGTGCTTCTAGAACCGTGCCTTTCTCGTCCAAGGCAACTGGCGTCTCCCTGGCCAAATATGCATCTCGTATCATGGCTGGTGAGAAGATCAGTGAGCTTAGAAACGAAGGCCTGCTCCCTGATGAGAAACGCGCCGTTGACTACTACGCCGTCAAAGAGGCGGTTATGCCTTGGTCTAGGTTCCCTGGTGCTGACTCAATCCTTGGCCCAGAGATGAAGTCAACTGGTGAGGTCATGGGTATTGCCCGAACCTTCCCAGCAGCGTACGCAAAGACTCGCGAGGCAGTTGAGAATAAGCTTCCTGAGCAGGGCTCAGTCTTCATCAGTGTGTGCGACCGAGATAAGCGCGCCATTGCTCCTGTTGCTATGGCTCTGGAGAACCTTGGCTACGGTATCTACACCACAGGCGGTACAGCAAAGACGTTGCGTGCGGCTGGAATTGACTGCACCACCGTCAATCGCATTTCCGATGGTCATCCAAACGTTGTTGATCTCATGCGCGATAAGACCGTCAGCTTCATCATCAATACGCCTCACGGTCACGAGGCTCACAGCGACGGCACTAAGATGCGCGCAGAGGCAGTCAGCCAGGGCATTACCTGCGTCACCGCAATGTCTGCTGCTACTGCTCTTATCCAGGCACTTGCTGCGGCAAGAAAGAGTGAGCCCGAGACCTTTGCACTACAAGATCTTTAAAACGTGCTTGGAGAATGAGCTTTTCACTTGAACAAGACCGGTCTTGAAAAAGGCCGGTCTTTTTTCGTGAGGGAAGTGTTTAGAATACGAAGTTCTCCTAGTGAAGAGCGCAAAAGTTTGTTATTATTGCAAGGCTGCATAAATATGCGGGCGTGGCGGAACTGGCAGACGCGCTAGATTTAGGTTCTAGTGGACTGAGTCCATGGGGGTTCGATTCCCTCCGCCCGCACCATGCAGATATTTGGTTAAGAGCTGGTACGCCAGCATTTTTTACGAGACACTGGAGGAACGTTGAACATCACCGTTACCGCAGATAAGCCAGTTGACGAGAAACTCACCGTCAAGGTTACAGTTCCTGCTGCAGAGGTAGACGCTGCAATTAAGCAGGCTTACAAGGACATTGCAAACAAGTATTCCTTCCAGGGTTTCCGCAAGGGCCGCGCACCTCGTCCTGTCATTGACGGCATTGTTGGCCGCGAGGCAGTCCTTGCTCAGGCAACCAACGATCTTCTCGGCGCAGCAGAGCCAGAGCTTCTTGAGGAGCTTGACCTTGTTCCAGTTGGCCGTGGCGATTACAACCAGGACGCAGACCTTCCTGTTGAGGGCCAGGATTACTCCTATGAGGTAGTCTTCAACGTTCGTCCTGAGGCTAAGCTTGACTCTTACGATGCTCCTGCAATTAACATGCCTCCAAATGAGGCAACTGAGGCTGAGGTTGATCACCAGATTAAGCAGCTTCTGTCTTACCAGGCTAAGTTTGAGAACACCAAGGAGAAGCGCGCTGTTAAAGAGGGCGACACCATTGGTGTAGACATCAAGAACATTGAGGGCGCTGCTCACATGGAGGGCGAGGACCGCGTTCTTACCCTTAATGGCACCCAGGCTCCAAAAGAGCTTGAGGAGGCACTCATTGGCATGAAGCCAGGTGAGGAGAAAGAGGTCAAGTGGACTCACAGCCACACTCACGGCGATGAGGTTCACTCCCACGATTACGATATCAACGTCAAGGTTGTTGCTCACAAGAAGTCCGTCACTCCAGAGCTGACTGACGAGCTTGCAAAGAACACCTTTGGTTATGACACTGTCGAGAAACTCCGTGAGGCTGTTAAGTCTGAGATTGAGTCTGACAAGAAGAATTCTCTTCCAACTCTTAAAGAGGACCGCGTTGTTGAGACTGTTGGTAAGCGTCTTCAGCTTGAGGAGATCCCAGAGGAGTACAAGAACGAGGTCTTCAACGAGATTGCTCAGGAGTTCCTGAATGGCCTTCAGCAGCAGGGCATGAGCCTTGATATGTTCCTGGCTGCACGCGGCATCAAGACCGATGACTTCATCTCTGATCTTCGTGTTCAGGCTGAGGAGCGCGCACGTCAGTCCCTGGCTCTTGATGCAGTAGCTGCAGAGCTTAAGCTTGAGGCAACTGAGGAGGACATCCGCGCAGAGTTTGAGCGCGCTGGTGTTCCTAACGTTGAGTCTGCAATTGAGGAGTGGCGCAAGGCTGGCCGTCTTCCTGCAATCCGTGAGTCTATCCGTCGTTCTAAGGCTCTTGATTGGCTGCGCGATAACGCAACCGTCACCGTTGTCGACGAGATTGCTGAGGCTGCTAAGGAAGAGCAGAAGGCAGAGAAGAAGCCTGCTAAGAAGGCTCCTGCTAAGAAGAAGGCAGCTAAGAAGGACGAGGACGCAGAGAAGGACGCTGAGTAGTCCACAACTGGTTGGGTTTCTCGCCAGAAAGACTGCGCCAAAAGTTGCAGTTACTTTGAATTTTTCATACCCCGGGTTAGAGACATGCTTCCCGGGGTATGTTTCTAAGGAAAGACATTTGAAGGAGGATTATGCATTATCCAACAAACATTCCAACCATTCCGTATGTTATTGAGCAGACTCCTCGTGGTGAGCGTAGCTATGACATCTACTCCAGACTGCTCAACGATCGTATTGTTTTCTTGGGTGAGCCTATAACGCGCGATTCTGCAAACCTGGTCATTGCACAGCTTTTGCACCTTGAGAGTCAGGATCCAGACAAGGATATTTCTCTCTACATTGACTCTCCTGGTGGAGACGTTTATGCAGGTCTGGGCATTCTTGATACCATGAATTTCATCAAGCCTGATGTTTCTACTATCTGCGTTGGTATGGCAGCCTCTATGGGCGCTGTTCTTCTTGCAGCTGGTGCAAAGGGTAAGCGTCTTGCGCTTCCTAACTCTATGGTTATGATTCACCAGCCATCAAGCGGCGTTCAGGGTCAGCAGACCGATATTCAGATTGTTGCAGATGAGACAAAGTGGATTCGCCAGCACCTTAACGAGCTGCTTTCGGATTATACTGGACAGCCTATCGAGAAGGTCAATGTAGACACCGAGCGCGATAATTATCTTCGTGCACAGGAGGCTTGTGACTACGGCCTGGTTGACCGTGTTATTTCTTCTCGTAACGACCAATAATTGTTCTTGTATTGAGGGTTTAAGTTATGGCTAATGACCAGAACTTTTCGCCTTTTGGCGGATTAGATGAGATGCACTGTTCTTTCTGCGGAAAGAGTAGGTCGCAGGTAAATAAGCTTATCCAGGGTCCTGGTGGAGTCTGCATTTGTGATGAATGTGTCTCTACCTGCTCGGATATGATTGATGAGTCCCTTGGGTTTGATGAAGAATCAGAGATTGAGACTCACTCCGATGAGCCTGTTATCAAAGACTTGCCAACTCCACATGAGATTTACGATGAGCTATCTCAGTACGTAATGGGTCAAGAAGACGCTAAGCGTGCTATGTCGGTTGCGGTGTATAACCACTACCGCCGTATCCTTTCTGGCAATGATGAGCCTCAGGAGGGCCAGGAGGACGTTGAGATTGCAAAGTCCAACATCTTGCTGCTGGGTCCAACTGGTACTGGTAAAACGCTGCTTGCTCAAACGCTTGCTCGTTTTCTTGAGGTTCCGTTTGCTATTGCTGACGCAACAACTCTTACCGAGGCTGGCTACGTTGGTGAAGATGTCGAGAATATCCTACTTAAGCTCATCACTGCTGCTGATGGCGATGTTGAGCGTGCTCAGGTAGGCATTGTCTACATCGATGAGATTGATAAGATTGCTCGCAAGGCCGAGAACCTCTCTATTACTCGTGATGTCTCTGGCGAGGGTGTTCAGCAGGCGCTTCTGAAGATTCTTGAGGGTACAGTTGCTAGTGTTCCTCCAACAGGAGGCCGTAAGCATCCTCAGCAGGAGCTTATTCACATTGATACCACCAATATCTTGTTTATCTGTGGTGGCGCTTTTGTTGGCCTGGATAAGATTGTTGCTGACCGTATTGGTAAAAAGGGAATTGGCTTTAACTCTGACGTTGCTAAGAATGTCAAAGAAGGTGAGTCTGAGCTTATTGCAAAGGTAATGCCTCAGGACTTGCACAAATTTGGTATGATTCCAGAGCTTCTGGGTCGTATTCCAGTTATTACTTCTACCCGTGAGCTTGGTGAGGAGGATCTGATGAGCATCCTCACAGATCCAAAGAACGCTCTTACCAAGCAGTATAAGCGCATGTTTGAGCTTGAGGGAGTAGACCTGGAGTTTACTGAGGACTCACTCAGAGAGATTGCCAAGAAGGCTTTAGCCCGTGGTACCGGAGCTCGTGGTCTTCGTGCAATCTGTGAATCTACGCTGCAAGAGACTATGTTTGATCTGCCATCAGATTTGGATATCACCAAGGTTGTGGTCACTCCAGAAAGTGTTGGCGGAGAAAACGCCCCAGAAACCATCAGGGGCAAAAAGGGCTAACAGCTTAGTAAAAATCTGATTGATTGTTTATTGCGCGCACCGCTTCGGCGGTGCGTTTTTCTATTACAAAATGTAATATCAAACATGAGAAAAACAAACTGATAACCTTATAGTTATTAAATTTCAAAAACTAAATACCACTTACGGCTTAATGAATACCGTTCAGACAGCATACGTATAAAAACAATGACATTCTCCCATTTTTTTTATCGTTTAATCCATGATTGTTTTGATGAAAGAATGAGGAAAAGAGGAACAATGAAAAGTAAAAAAGTAGCTGCAGGAATTGTGGTACTTATTCTTGTTGTTGTTTCTGTTCTTTATCGAGTTGTTGAGTACAACTACCATGGACATCTTTATGAGTGGTGCATTCCAGCAATGAGGTGTAATGCTGCTCAGTATTTTATTGATAATTAGCGTTCTGAGCTAGGGCAGGAAGATTCAGTCTGGATAAGCCAATCTGGATTAAATGGTTTGAAAGTTGAAGACTTGCAAATCTCTGGTCCGGTTCAATTTGTCTATTCAAAAGACGGAGAGCTTTTTTGTAACTCGGTGTATTGGATGATTTCAACAAACGGAAAGTTTATTGGCTATGTGATGCAAGACCTTGGACCGCACGCCATAAATGCGCTGCTAGGAAATGCAGAGGCATATCACATTCAATTTAAGAATGCCGATATTTTTAATGCTGCAACGCAAAATAGTCAGAGTAATGCCTGTGTATGTCTAAAGATAATCAATACCTCAGATACAAGAGCGGCAACAGACAATATTGATTTGTGTATTGGTGATCAGGTGGCATACTCTAAATCAATGACTGGAGAGATGCATGAATATCAGCGTAATCAATTGTTTCAGAATAAAGATACTGAGTGGATTAATAGAATTAACCA
>ERZ773063.1729-NODE-1729-length-12517-cov-10.811346_pt1 | contig 12517 bp, 13 predicted proteins | sample MGYA00580625_ERZ773063 | MGnify/ENA primary metagenome ERZ773063 (study PRJEB29015, sample SAMEA2738022) | human oral metagenome | biome: human oral; feature: human-associated habitat; material: dental | place: China | collected 2042 ...
CGTCCGCGGCGGCCTGCCGGGCGGGGGCGGGCGCCGGGGCCGGGGGGCCGGGATCCGGGGCGGAGGAGACCGCTTCGACGCGGGGGATGTCGGCGGCCTCCTCGGGCATGATGAGGTACCAGTTCGGCTGGATGAGGCGCGCGAGCTCCAGGGAGCGCCCGTCGGGCTGGACGCGGCCGGCGTTGAGGTCGTAGATCTGCTGGTAGGCGCGTCCGTCGCCCAGCGAGCGCTCGGCGATGTCCCAGAGGTTGTCGTGGTAGTGGCCCTGGGGCGGCTGGACGATGTAGACGCGCCGCCCCACGAGCTGGGCCCCCACCTCCGGGTCGATCACCGCGTCGCCCAGCCTGTAGGTGACGTCCCCGGCCTCCTGCGCCGCCCGCTCGGGCGCGGCGTCGTCCTGCGCCGCCGCCTGCGGCGACTGGTCCGCCCGCGCGCCGTCCTCGGCCTGCACGGCGGCGACCGACTCGGAGGCGGGCGCCAGGACGACGGGCGCCGCGGTCGCCGGGGAGGCGGCGGTGGTCACGAGCAGCGCCGCGATGACCAGGCGCCGCACGAGGGTCTGCATGCCCCCCGACAGCGGTACGTGCCCGGGCACGCCGCTGCCCCGCAGCGCGGAGACCGCCTCCACCACCGCGCACACGGTGAACTGGAGCCACGCCAGCCACAGCACCCAGATGAGCACGCCCAGGAGGGCGTCCACGCTCACGGCGCCGGTGAGGACCGCGAGGGACAGGCCGGAGGGCAGGGGCGGCGGCCCGAGGGTGAGCAGGAGCAGGGCCGGCATCCCCAGGACGACGGCGAGCAGCGCCAGGCCGGCCCCCGCAGAGCGCCACGCCGAGGAGCGCTCGGAGGCCGCCGGCGCGCGGAACCGCTGGGGGCCGAGCGCGGCGGCGGACGAACGGGGCGCCATGATCACACGCCCCCCGCCGCAATGCCCGACTCAGCCTCGGCCGTGCCCGACACGGTCACGGTCACGGACCTTATGCCCAGCATGGAGAGCATGAGGGTGGGGACCTGCCTGTGCGCGGTGACGGTCACCGTATTGCCCGAGGTGGTCACGCTCACCCCGCCGAGGTCCATGTCCGTGGTCGAGGCGAGGTAGGCGCGGGCCGCTGTCCGCGCCGCACCGGGATCGAGCACGACGTCGAACGAGCCGCGCAGCCCCTCGGTCAGGACCTCCTGGGCGCCGGCGCGCGCCGCCTGCTCGCACACGTCGGTCAGGGTGGCCCGGGCGTTGAGGACGCGCCCGCCGTCGATGCACAGGCCGGCCAGCAGCATGAGGACGGCGACGACGCAGACGGCGAAGACGGAGGTGGAGCCGCGCTCCCGGGAGGCGGCGCGGGCCGGTGGGCGGGCGGGGCGATCGCCCGTGCGGTGCTTCATGCGGTTCCTCTCATGGTGTCGACCGGCGAGCTCGCCTCCGCGGTGATCGTCGTCGCCCCGGGCAGGAGGACGAGTCCGAGGTCGGCGAGCTCGACCCGGCAGCTGACCCGGACGGTGACGCTGCCGCCGGCGCGGAAGTCGACCGTCGAGGTGGCCGCGGTGCAGTCGGCGGAGGCCGTCTGGGCCCGGGCCAGCGCCGCGGAGGCCGCCGCCGCGGCGGAGGCGGAGGAGCGCTCCAGGGAGGCGGCGCGGGCGGCGTCGCGCGCCGCGGCCCGCGTCATGCCCTCCGCGGAGACGTAGCGCCCGCCGGCGACGGCGATGAGGACGACCATGAGCAGGACGGGCACCAGGACGATCATCTCGACCGACATGGAGCCGCGCTCGCGGTCGGGTCGCGGGGCGGCCCGGCGGGTGCGCTTCACGAGTCCCCCCGGAATTCCTCGATGGGCGAGGTGACGGTGGCCCTCACCCGGGGCGTCAGCCCACCGAAGACGTCCATGGCGCTGCCCGTGACGGTCACGGTCACGGCGCCGCCGTCCACCGAGGCCTCGACGACGACGTCGGTCAGGCCCGAGCCGGCCAGGCTCTGCGCGTAGGCGGCGCCGTCGGCCCGCGCCGCGGCGAGCGCGGCGTCGTCGTGGGCGCCGGTGCGCAGGGTGCGCGCGGTCTCCCGGGCGGCCGTCATGGCCACCTCGTTGCCGTACCAGGACAGCCCGGTCTGGACGGCGAGGAGGATGATGAGCAGCAGCAGCGGGAAGAAGACGAGGAGTTCGACCGAGGACGCCCCCGCCTCCCCGCGCAGATGGCGCAACCGTTTCATAGGCGGTTCTCCACGGGCGGCGACCGGCCCGCTCAGGGCCCGATGGACGGCACCTTGAGCTTGTCGCCGGCGTCCTGGACCAGTCCGTAGATGATCCGTCCGACGACCGCCGCCAGGACGATGAGGAAGCCGGTGATGATGACCCACTCGACGGTGGAGGCGCCCTCCTCCCGGCGCAGGCGCGCACCCGCCCGGTCGCGGACCTGGGCGGCGACGATCTGAAGCGTGCACAGTAGGGACAACATGCGGGACTCTCCTTGTGTGAGGGTTCGAGGGACGAGTTCGAGGGGCGCGGGGGCGGACGGCTACCCGCCCCCCATGATCCCGGACAGGGCCGGGTAGACCAGGAAGACGATGAACCCGATGGCGATGACCAGCTGGGCCACGAGCATGGACTCGGAGTTCTCCCCGGCCCGGCCCTCGGCGTCGGCGAGCTCGCGGCGCCGCATCGAGGTGGCGCGCGCGGACAGGGACTCGCGGATCTTGGCGCCGTCCTCGGCCACGAGGGCCAGGGCCGCGGACAGGTCCCGCAGCTCGTCGATGCGCAGGGTCTCGCCCAGGCGGCCCATGGCCGCCCAGGGCGTCTCGCCGCGCAGCCGGGCCGCGGCCAGGGCGTCGCGGATCCGGGCCATGGCGGGGTCGTCGGACAGGGCGGAGGCGGCGTCGAGGGCCTCGGGCACGCCCCGTCCGGCGCTCAGCGACATGGACACCAGGTCCAGGAAGGAGCCGACGACGTGCCGGAAGTCCCGGCGGGCCTGCGCCGCCCGGGAGCGCAGCCTCGCCGTGGGCAGGGCCGCCATGGCGGCGCCCAGGACCAGGCACGCCAGGAGCGGCAGGGAGCCCATGGGCCGGCCGGCCAGGGCGCCCAGGGCCGTGACGAGCAGGGGTGCGCCGAAGCCGAGCAGGCCCAGGAGCAGGGAGGCGACGAGGTGGCGCTCCAGGGAGCGCCCCAGGACCGACAGGTCGCTGTTGAGGGCCCCCAGGTCGATCCCCGTACGGCGCAGGAGCGCGGCGGCCCGGTACCCCAGGGCGTCGAGCCAGTCGGGCAGGGCGCGCTCCCGGGGGTTGAGCCTGCGGGCCTCCTGGCGCAGGCGCCGCTCGTCGCGCTGGGAATCGAGTTCGGCCAGGGCGGCGGCGGGCTGGATCGCCGGGGGCGCCAGGATGAGGACGAACATGAGGACGCCCGCTCCGCTCAGGGCGCCCCCCAGGAGGATCCACGTGATCATGACCGCCCCTCCCCGCTCGGGGCGGCGCGCGCGGTGAGGAAGCGCCGCGGCAGGCTGACTCCGGCCAGGCGGCGCATCCACAGCAGCCCCATGGTGAACAGGGCCATGACCACCAGGAGCACCAGCTGCCCCGTGAGCGAGTTGTAGGGGGCGACGAAGGACCGGTTGAAGACCGCCAGCCCCAGGATGACCACGATGGAGAAGACGACGACGATCTGGGCGGAGCGCCTGGTCCCGGCGCGCGAGGCGGACACGCGCTGGCGCATGTCCAGCTCGGCCCGGGCGGTGGCCGCCAGGCCGCCCAGGAGCTGGCGCAGGCCCGGGCCGCGCAGCCGGGAGTTCATCATGAGCGCCGCGATAATGAGATCGGCGGTGGGGTCGTCGAGGTCGTCGGCGAATTGGCGCAGCGCCTGGGGCAGCGGCACGCGCACCCGCATGCGGTCCGCCAGCAGGGCCAGGTCGGAGCGGATGACCGGCGAGGCCGCGTAGACCGTGGAGGGGATCGCCTGCTCCAGGCCGACGGCGCCGGCGATCGTGTCGCGCAGGGACTCCGCCCAGGTGGCCAGCGCCTCGATCCGGGCCGCGGCCTCCTTCTCCTGGCGCGTGCCGCCGAACAGCATGGGCCACACGAGCACGAGGGCCGCGGCCGCGGCGGTCAGGACGACCCACCGCGTCACCAGCAGGACGAGGAGGGCGACGATCCCCGCCGCCACGAGGCGCCTGCTCGCGGCCCTGAGGAGGCGGCCGTGGTCCTGGCGGCGGGCGGGCAGGACGTTCGCGCCCAGCAGGAAGGCGATGAGCAGGAACAGGCCGCCGCCCACCAGGGCGCCCGCCAGGATCATGATCGGCAGCGCGGTCCGGGCGATCACGGGGCGCCTCGCGGGGTCGCGTAGGAGGCGATGGGGTCGTAGCCGGCCTCGACGAGGTCGTCGACGCAGGCGATCGGGGCGGCCGGGCGGGCGTGGCCGGTGCCGTCGTCGGCGAAGACCTCGGAGGACAGGACCCGCCCGTCCACGCCGTTGACCTCGCGCACGGAGGCGATGTAGCGGCGCATGGTGCCGCCCTGGGCGAAGCGGTTCTCCCGGGTGAGGAAGATGACGAAGTCGATGGCTCCGGCGATGAGGAGGTTGGTGGCCTCCTGCGGGAGGCGCTCATGGGATTGGATGGCGTAGGTGGCGATGCGGTTGAAGACCTCGGAGGAGGAGTTGGCGTGGATGGTGGACAGCGAGCCGTCGTTGCCCTGGCTCATGGCGTTGAGCATGGTGACGATCTCGTCGCCCAGCACCTCGCCGACGATGACCCGGGAGGGGTTCATGCGCAGGGACCTGCGCACCAGGTCCGCCATGGTGATGGCCCCGGCGCCCTCGGAGTTGGGCAGCCGCTCCTCGAAGGCGACGACGTTGGGGTGCAGGTCGGAGAACTCCCCCAGTCCCAGCTCCAGGGCCCTCTCGACCGTGATGAGGCGCTCCGACGGCGGGATCTCGTTGGCCAGCGCCCGCAGGAAGGTGGTCTTGCCCGCGTTGGTGGCGCCGGCGATCATAATGTTCTTGCGGGCGCGCACGGCGGCCGAGCAGAAGGCCGCCAGGCGGGGGCTGAGCGTGTCGAGCCCGATGAGCTCGTCCAGGCCCACCTTGTCCAGCCTCGCCCGCCGCAGCGACAGGGCGGGGCGGGCGCACACGTCCATAATGGCGGACAGGCGCGAGCCGTCGGGCAGCCGCAGGTCCAGCTGGGGGTTGGCCGAGTCGAAGGGGCGCGAGACCAGGCCGGAGTAGGAGCCCAGGACCTGGACCAGCTCGACGAGCTCGTCGTCGGAGTCCGCCACGGGGGCGCCGCGCTCCTCGCGCCCGTCGGCGTACTGGATGAAGACGTTGTCGTAACCGTTGATGTCGATGTTCTCGACGTCGGGGTCCTCCAGGAGCGGCTGGAGGCGGCCGACGCCGAACAGCGCCGCGTGGATGCCCTGCGAGACCTCCTCCTCTTCCTGGGAGGTCATGGGGGTGCGCCCCGCGGCTATCTCCTCGCGGGCGTGCTGGTCGAGCACGCGGCTGATCAGGGCCCGGGCGAACTGGCGCTCGTCCTCCGCGCTCATGGGCGGGATGCCGCTGGTGGAGTCGTCATGGCGCTGCTGGGCCAGCAGGTCCGCGACCTCCTCCCGCAGCCGGCGCACCAGGTTCTGGTCCGTGCTCATCGCACCCTCCCCTCGGGTCGCGGGCGGGATCCGCCGTGCAGGGCGGCGGCGAGGGCGCGGGCGGAGCGCACCAGGAGCGTGCGGCCCAGCGGCCGCGGGCGCCTGCCGGCCAGCGAGTCGGCGGCGCCCGGGTCGTGGGCCAGAGTGCCGACCACGGGAGCCTCGACGTCGCCGGACCTCAGCAGCCTGGTGAGGTCGTCGGCCTCGTGCCGCTGCTTCCAGGGCGCGATGAGGACGACGCCGAGCCCGGGGCGCTCGGCGCGGTGCGCGGTCTCCTCGATGATCCATTGCAGTCGGTCCCGCAGGTGCCCGTAGGCGTCGACCCCCGGGCGGGTGACGAACAGGAGGAGGTCGGAGGCCAGGGCGATGGACAGGCTCGCCACGCCGGGGGCGAGCCGCCCGACGTCGCACAGCACGTCGCGGTCGGTGCGCAGGCGCGCCGCGATCGCGCCCCAGTTGGAGGCGATGGCCGCGGCCTGCTCGGGGCGGGGCATGCCCAGCAGGACGTCGAGGCCGCCGTCGACCGTGGTGGTGTGCTCGGCGAGGTCGGCGTCGGGGCTGCGGCGCACCTGCGCGGCCAGTGAGAGCAGGCCGCGCTCGGCGTCCAGGGGGAGCCCCGTGGAGGTGCGCAGCCGGTAGAGCAGGTCCGAGCCGAACGGGTCGGCGTCGGCGAGGACCACGGGGGCCGGCCACACCGCCGCCAGGACGTGGGCGCTCGTCGTCGTTCCGGGCGCCCCCTTGGCGGAGGCGAGGGAGATGAGCATCAGCTGTCCCCGATCGGCTGGTGCGTGGCGGTGACGACGACGGCGGCGTTGCCGGCGGCCCCCAGCGTCGCCGTGCTGCCCGCCGCCTCCCGGGGGACGAGGAGCGAGACGACGGCCCCGGAGCTCCAGTCGCCCGCGGTGCCGGAGGAGGGCGCGGCCTCCAGGACCTGGGCGCGGGCGACCGCCGCGGAGCCGTCCTTGATATCGATGACGGTGACGACGTCGCCGGCCGACAGCCCGCCGGCCGGGAAGCGCCCGGTCTCCAGGGAGATCCCGACGAGCGTCCTCCCATCGCTCACTGGGGAGTCCGCCGACAGCTGGGTGGTCTGGATGAGCTCGCCCTTGGTGATCTGGACCCGCGCGGTCATGCCGACGACCTCGCCGGCCCGGCTCGCGGGGATGAGGACGCTGCCGGTCGCGGAGACGGGGGCCGAGACCAGGTCGGCCAGCTCGATCTGCTGCCCGGCCTCGATGGTGTCGGCCGCCATGAGCATCTCCTCGCGCTGGTCCATGCGCACGGCCAGGAGCCCGGCGATGAGGGCCCCGCCGACGATGAGGATGATGGCGAGGGCCGCCAGCAGCGGGCGGCGCTCCCGCGGCGCCGCCGGCAGTCGGTCGCGGGCGGCGTCCCGCTTGCGGGAGCGCGTCGAGGCGGTGCCGCGGGCGTCGCGATCGCGACGGCGGGCGGTGCGGGCGTCGGTTGGTGTTGACATCTCGGCTCGGGGAGAAGATGGACAGGGACGCCCTTTAAGATACCGAACCGGTCACGATTCACCAGAGGGATGTCGCTCACCCCCAGCGAACAGCGTAGATTTGTGCTTCTCTCTTGATCTGATCGCCGGAACGTGCAAGCGTGGCCTCCGTCGGCCGCATCGTCCACGCGGCCCGTGAGCCTGATGTCGGACGGTCCGTCATCCCTTGAACGAACTGAGGATTCTCCATGCCACTCTCATCAGATCTGAGCACCCTCGAGGCCCTGTACAACACCCTCAAGAACGATGTCGACTACGCGCACTCGATCGTGTCCGAGACCGGCACGTCCCTCGACGCGGCCGTGTGGGAGAGCCCGAACGCGGACGCCTTCCGGGCGGCCTGGGACGAGTTCCGCCCCAAGCTGGTGCAGTTCGAGGTCGCCCTCGCGGCAGCGGCCACCGACGTGGCGAACAACCACAACAACAACGCCCTGGTCAACGGCGTGACCGACGCTCCGGAGCTCTCGTCCGTCGAGCCCTACGAGGCGGCCTGAGTTTCTGGGACCTGAGTCCCCGAGTCCGGTTCGATAAGCGCCGGCAATAAGCGTCGCGGGGTCGGAAAGATAAGGTTATTCCGACCCCGCGACAATGCCCTCTGCTGCAATCGTTCGGCGTTCTCCCACCGGTCTCCCAATCATTCGGCGTCCTCGCCGCTGATTCGGTGAGCCCTTTCTCACCGGAGACGGCGGTGCGGGGCCGGGTTCGATCGTGCTGTCCGTCGGCGCGCCGTCCCCCGCGCGCCCCTCCTCGGGGGAGCCGGGTGCGGCCCGGGGCCCGGCGCGCCGTCCGCGAGTCCCCCCACCCCCGGGGGAGTCGTTTTGGTGATGTCACCTGGGCTCGCATTGCGCCAGGTGGGCTCGCAAGAATCGAGCGCAGGCGGATTCCGTCGCGCTGGGCTCGCACGGCGCGAGGCGGGATGGACTGCGTCGCGCTGAGCTCGCATTACGCAAGCTGGGACCGGTCCGAACCGGCCCCGGGCCCGGGATCTCGTTGAGGAGACTATCGGAATTACGCAAACCAACCCCGGCCCAACCTGGCTTCGGGTCCCGCCAGCCGGGTCCGGGCAGGCCCGGAGTCGGCGGCGGGCGGCTCCCCGGTGCGGCCATGATGACGCGGGTCGGGCGCGCTGTCAGGGCCGGGCCCCGTCGCCGTACCCGTGCGGGTCCTCGGGGCGCCGAGCCCGGCGACCTGGTCACCGCTGTCTCGTCGCCGTGCCCGTGCGGGTCCCCGTCCCGGCGTCGGTGCGCTCGTTCGCGCCGGCCTCACGGACGAGGGCGGGCGGGACGGATCCGGCTGATGCGGGCCGGACCCGGGGCGGTGCGGTGATTCCCGCGGGGCGACCGGCTGGCGACCCCCGCCGTCGCGGTCCGGGCCGGTGTCGATGACGGTCCGGGCGCGGTGGAGGCCTCCGGCGGCCCCGCCGTTGCGGCCCGGGGCGTCGGCGGGGCGGAAAAAGGTGGACGGCGCGTATCTTTCGGGTGCGCGGCGGCTCCTGCGCGTCCGGGGAATGGCGTCATTGCGCCACTTCGGGACGGGAGGAGCGCGGGGCGGAGGGTGAAAGATCCGCGCCGGCCACCTTTTTGAGTGGCCGGGTCGCTCCGCCACCGAACCGCCCGCGCCCGCGCCGAGACGGACGGGGCGAACGGGACGGGTGTGGCGACGGCCCCGCGTGCAGCGGCGTCCACCGAACCGCCCGCGCCCGCGTTGAGCCGGGAGGCCCCGCCGAGCTGTCCGCGGCCGAGCCGGCGCACCCACCCCCCGCGCATCCGCGTTGAGCCGGGAGGCCCTCCAACTCCGACCCGATCCTGGTCCGCAATGGCACTCCGACGATGTCCACCATCCGAGCACCCCGGTCGGGACGGACGCCCGGATGGGGCGGAGGCGGGGGCGTCGTCCCTGCAGCTCCCGCCCGCCTCGGATCGACCCCCACGGCTTCGACCGGACAGCGCGGCCCGGGGAGAGCGGGTGCCGTTGGAGGGCCCCTGGCCTCCCTGCACACCCAGAGCGCGGCCCGGGGAGAGCGGGTGCCGTACCGGGCTGCGCGTCCACGGCGATCGCGCCGACGGCGCGGCCCGGGGCGAGCGGTGTCGTGGGAGCGCCGCGGTGAGCCGCAGCCGAAGAGGAGGAGCCGGCCCCGCCCTCCCGCACGGGGACCTGGATGCGGACCGCCCAGTCGGCCCGGCGCGGCGGCGACCGCGCCTCCGGCGAGGGGAGGCGCGGGCACCTCCACAGCGGCGCGTCCCGCCCCTCCACCCCTGTGGATCCGCTCTCCACCCCTGTGGATAACCCTGGGGACAGACGGTGGATAAGTCGGGTTCGAGGTGTGGATCACTCGGACCCCGCTGGGGATACTCGAGGGCGCCTCCTAGTTTTATCCACCGGCACCGCCAGTAGTCCACAGAACTACACATCTGTAAGTCCACACCCTCAACCCCCGGGATGACGCCGCAAACTGGGGTTTTCCCCAGAATCCACACCTCCTACAACACCTACAAATTACTAATTCACGAGATGACCCATGAACTGCCAACGAAGGCGATCCGGGCCCAGCTTCGAGGTCGATGCCGCTCCGACGCCGGTCCGGAACGGCCCCGGACGGCCCCGAGGCGAGCCCGGCGCAGACCGGCGCGAGCCCGGAACCAGCCGGGGCGGGGACTGCGGCGCCTTCCGCCAGCACGCCCCGGACGATCCGCTTCCGCCGGCACGGGACGATCCGGACGATCCGCTCCCCCGCCACCGCCCGCCGTGCCGTCGTCATCGGCCTGCAACCCGCCGCGAATGGACGTGGATGCGGCCTGTGCGTCTAGACTCCCTACGGATCGTCCTGCCCACTCGCGCGGGCGGGACTTGCGCAGCGCAGACAGGAGTGCACAGTGAAGCTCAGGGTTGACCGCGACGTCCTTGCCGAGGCCGTCACCTGGACCGCCCGCTCCGTGCCGGTCCGTCCCCCGGTACCCGTCCTGGCCGGTGTGCGCCTCGAGGCCGACGAGGGCTCCCTGGTCCTGGCCTCCTTCGACTACGAGGTCTCGGCCCGCTGCCAGGTCCCCGCCGACGTCGAGGAGGGCGGCGTCGTGCTCGTCTCCGGCCGCCTGCTGGCCGAGATCGCCAAGTCCCTGCCCGCCAAGCCGGTCGACCTGGAGGTCGAGGGCACCAAGGTCGCGGTCTCCTGCGGCTCCGCCCGCTTCTCCCTGGCGGCCATGGCGGCCGACGACTACCCGGCGCTGCCGGCCATGCCCGGCGTGGCCGGGACCGTCGACGCCCACGACCTGGCCCAGGCCGTCGCCCAGGTCGTCATCGCCGCCTCCCGCGACGAGACCCTCCCGCTGCTCACCAGCGTCCAGATGCAGGTCGAGGGCGAGCGCCTGACCCTCATGGCCACCGACCGCTACCGCCTGGCGGTGCGCGAGATGACCTGGTCGCCCCAGGACGCGGGCCTGACCACCCACGCGCTCCTCAAGGCCCGCACCCTGTCCGACGTCGCCAAGTCCCTGACCTCCACCGGCGACGTCACCGTGGCCCTGACGGAGGCCGGCGCCTCGTCCAGCGGCCTCATCGGCTTCGAGGCCGGCGGGCGGCGCACCACGAGCCTGCTGACCGACGGCGACTACCCCCCGGTCCTGCGCCTGTTCCCGGAGGAGACGACGATCCACGCCGCCGTCGGGCGCGAGGAGCTCATGGCCGCGGTGCGCCGCGTGAGCCTCGTGGCCGACCGCTCCACGCCCATCCACATGTCCTTCACCGAGGACGGCCTGGCCCTGGACGCCGGGACCGGCGACGACGCCCAGGCCTCCGAGCGGCTCGACGCCCACCTCGACGGCCAGGACATCTCCACGGCCTTCAACCCCGGCTACCTCCTCGACGGCCTGGGCGCCATCACCCGGCCCTACGTCACCCTCGACTTCACCCACCCGTCCAAGCCGGCGGTGCTCACCGGCGTCAGCGAGATCGGCGGCGAGGCGGACCCCTCCTTCCGCTACCTCATCATGCCGATCCGCTTCGGCGCCTGAGACCGGCGGGCCCGCGCCCGTGCACGTCTCCGACCTCTCCCTGGAGGACTTCCGCTCCTACCGCCGGCTCGTGGTCTCCCTCGAGCCCGGGGTCACGGCCCTCATCGGCCCCAACGGGCAGGGCAAGACCAACCTCATCGAGGCCGTCGACTACCTGTCGGGCCTGTCCAGCCACCGCGCGGGCGCGGACACCGCGCTCGTGCGCCGCGCCGGGCCGGGGGACGAGCAGCCCGGCGGGGCGGTGCTGCGGGCCCGGGTCGTCCACGGCCGGCGCCCCACCGTCATGGAGCTGGAGATCATCGCCGGCCGGGCCAACCGGGCCCGCCTCAACCGGGGGTCCGTGCGCCCCCGCGACCTGCTCGGCGTGCTGCGCACCGTCCTGTTCTCCCCCGAGGACCTGGCCCTGGTGCGCGAGGAGCCGGCCGGGCGCCGTCGGCTCCTCGACGACCTGGCCGTCACCCTGCGGCCCGCCCTGGCCGGCGTGCGCGCCGAGCACGACAAGATCCTCGCCCAGCGCGCCGGCCTGCTCAGGTCCGCCCGCGCCGCCCGGACCCCGACCGCCTCGATGCTGTCCACCCTGGAGGTGTGGGACGCCCAGCTCGCCGCGGCGGCCTCCCGCCTCATCGCCGCGCGCATTGACGTCGTCGAGCGCCTGCGGCCCTGGGTGGCCGACGCCTACGGGGCGGTCAGCGCGGACCCCTCCCCCGCGTTCATCGCCTACCGCTCCAGCCTGGCCCTGCACGAGGGCGCTCCCGAACCCGACCCGCGCACCGGCGGGGCGCGCACCGGCGGGGGCCGTCCGGAGGTCGAGGCCGGGCTGGCCGACGCCGGCGCCGTCGCCGCCCGCCTGGAGGCGGCCATGGGGGCGCTGCGCGCCAGGGAGATCGACCGCGGCGCGAACCTCGTGGGCGCCCACCGCGACGACCTGTCCCTCTTCCTGGGCCCCCTGCCCGCCCGCGGCTTCGCCTCCCACGGCGAGCAGTGGTCCCTGGCGCTGGCCCTGCGCCTGGCCTCCTACGAGATGCTGCGCCACGACGTCGACGCCTACGGGGGCGACGGCGAGCCCGTCCTCCTGCTCGACGACGTCTTCTCCTCCCTGGACGACGCCCGGCGCCGGGCCCTGGCCCGCCTCGTGGCCGGCGCCCAGCAGGCGCTGGTGACCGCCGCCTCCGAGCACGACGTGCCCGGGGAGCTGGCCGGGGCGCGGTGGCGGGTGGACGGGTCGGAGCTGAGCCGTGAGCCCGGGGCCGAGCCGTGAGTGAGGATCCTCTCCCCCCGGGCGAGGACGTCGACGCCCTGGCCCTGCAGATCCTGGCCCGCGCCCAGGCGCGCGCCCACCGGGGCGGGGACGCGCGGCGCTCGCTCGCCCGCGGGGCC
>ERZ773063.1731-NODE-1731-length-12512-cov-33.949908_pt1 | contig 12512 bp, 9 predicted proteins | sample MGYA00580625_ERZ773063 | MGnify/ENA primary metagenome ERZ773063 (study PRJEB29015, sample SAMEA2738022) | human oral metagenome | biome: human oral; feature: human-associated habitat; material: dental | place: China | collected 2042 ...
CGCACGAGTTCTTGTACAACGGCATGGGCAACATACGAACTCATACCGTCATTGACCTGTCGTCCCATTGAGATGAGCGGCGAATGGTAGCCAAGATTCTGTGCCTGGTAGATGAAGTAATACGGATCTACTCCGATGCAGTGCCCACCGACCAGCCCCGGACGGAAGCCAAGTGCATTCCACTTGGTATTCATCGCCGCGACAACCTCGCCCGTATGGATGTCCATCCGATGAAAAACCATCGCGAGCTCATTCATAAAGGCAATATTGATATCGCGCTGCGCATTCTCAGCCACCTTTGCCGCCTCTGCCACACGGATCGAGGAGGCACGGTAGATGTTCTGCACCACAGTTCCGTATACCTCTGCAACATTGTTCTGTGTCTCCTCATCCATGCCGGAAACAATCTTGACAATATTTTCAAGACGGTGCACACGGTCGCCGGGATTGATCCGCTCCGGCGAATAGCCGATCTTAAAATCCACACCTGCGCACAACCCGGAAGACTCCTCAAGTAAGGGAAGACAAACATCCTCCGTCACCCCCGGGTAAACCGTGGACTCATAGACGACAATACTACCGCGTCGCAGGTTGCGCCCGATCAAGCGTGTCGCCCCCCTCAGCGGCTCCAGGTTGGGCGTCTTGTCCCCGTTGATCGGTGTTGGAACAGCAACGATGAGAAAGGAGGCCTCGCGCAGTCTCTCCTCGTCACAGGTATAGTCGATCCTGCTCTCTGTCAGCCCCTGCGAACCGATCTCTCCTGTCAGATCCAGCCCCGCACGATATGCCGCAATCTTTTCTTCATCATGGTCATAACCGATGACTGAAAAGTGTTTGGAAAATGCCGCTGCAAGCGGCAGCCCAACGTACCCCAACCCGACGACAGCAAGTTTTTCACTGCCGCTTTTCAGATGCTCCAACATATTCCTATCCCACCTTCTTGCTATTCTTTGTAGTTTTGGAAGTATCCCGTCAGTGACCCCCAAATCGTCCGGCTTCTGTTCCCAGTCGTCAAATCGTACAAATCATAGTACTCAAGCGCAAAGATCAGATCCTTCTTCACCGTATACGACAATCCCGCACCCCATCCGCGGAACCCGCCACGCTTTGCCCCCGTACCGGAGGCATCGAAATTCATGTAGTCCGCAGAACCATTCATCGTATGGCTCACATAGGTGGAGCTCGGCTGACGATAGTATTTCAACCAATAGGAGAACGACCCCGGCCGCCACGCGCCGCCGCCGACTCTGGACAGCGTGAGCACATAGCCCGTACCGTTGCCCGCCGCATGATCCCTGCCGTGCAGGAGCATCGCACCAAAATCATATGCGCCCACGGGCTTGCGGTAGTTCAGCATATAAACATTGCGCGTTGCAGTTCCGATCTTGTCGAAGCGATACATCCCCGCTTCTGCCGTATAGGTCTTGGCATCGTAGGAGGCGGTCAGCCCTGCCACCTTTTTCGCCTTTTCGATTTTTCCGTACTCCACCGTATAGGTAATGGGAACACCTGTGGAAAGGCGTATCCCGCGGAACTTGCTGTCGTAGATATTGCCCTCCGCCATCGTCGTACCAAAGACACCCGCTGTCACGTCAAAAATGCCGGAGTGTCCCGTGAGATAGTAGCGGTCGAACTTTAGTTTACCGTCCTTGTCGCCGCCGCCTCCGGTCAATGTTTTTTCGTATTCGACCATACCGACAGCATGCCAGTTCCCGTCGATGTTATAGTCCGGATAAATACGACCGCGAATGCGGGCACGCGAACGGTTCGTAGAACGTTCCTCACCGGTAACGCTGGACGCATCAATGCGCACCTGTCCGTCGATCTTCAATCGTTTCTCCGGGACCTCAGCCAGACGCGTCGACGAGTAGAGCTGACGCTCTGCATTCTCATTGTCCGCATAGCCGCTATCTGTCAGCTCCTCGATAAACTCCGCACGCAGATGTGCCGCTGTGGCAATCACCGAAGGACTGACGAGGGGTTCGGCATCCATGCTGATATTTGGATTGTCTTCCATCGCATTCATACGCTTGAATATATTCTGCTGGCGTTCCTGCACCTTGGCAAATGCAATCTCCGATTTCTGCCGCCGCATCTGTGCCAACGCATAATCGCGTGCCGTATACTGAAGCTCACGACGTGCAGCCGAAGCACGTTCCTGCAGAGGACGCATAATCTCAAGACGGTTCACACCACGCATGGACTGACGTACCAGCATTTCCTCCGCCTGTTTTGCATTCGCATCCGCCTGCTCATAGGCCTTGAGCGCCGTCGACTCCTGCTCCCGATAGAGCTTCAGATGCACCTCATCACGCATGGCAAGACTCGTAATGCGTCCATACTCATCCGCAAGTGTTCCCTGTTGGATGCGGTCGATCTCATGCAGCCCCTGCGCCACGATCTTCGTCAGCTCATCGCGCGGAATGCTTGCGGCATCCCTCCCGCTCAGATCGAGATACCCTTCTTCTTCCAGATGGTTCACCGCATCATACACCCATGACGGCGTTGTCTGTGCATACGTTACGCTCGGCAGAGCCCCCGCGAGCACAGAAAGTATGACCGCCGCCCCGTATTGATGTCTGCTCATGAGTTCACGATCCCTCCACAATGGCATATTAAAACTCATCCCACATAAACAGCTGCATCGGTATATGGTGCACATTCACACATGCAGGACGATAAACCTAAGATATTGCATCTTTATTTTCCTATTTTATACGAATAAAGTCAAGGAAAATTTATTGCTATAAAAGAACTTATGTATCATGCTAATTTTTTTCGAAAATCAACGTATTTATGGATATTTTATGATAGCAAAAATCAAGAGGTATTGTTGGTTCTACCAAGAGCACATTTAGGACATTACGCATACCGATCCGCATCGCCAGAATCCACAATGTGGCTGCGTCCAGAAAAAGAAGCTGTTGCACGAAATTTTTCAGCTTCGTGCAACAGCCCCTTAGCAATATGTCAGTTCGAGAATTTTAGGAATCGCTGATAAAACAACCCCTCAGATTGGCGTAGATGTTTCCGCCCGAACGAGGAGACAAATCGGACGCATAGCAAAGACCATGGAGAGAATCGAAGGCGTAGTGCGGACAAAAAAATGCGCTAAAGTGGCGGAATTTATCAGTGCTTCCTTTACTCGGCACTTCTCTTCTGACAATCCTGGCAGTAGCCAAAGAAATACATCTGCTGCGAAACGATACGGTAACCTGTAACAGATGAGACATTCTTATCAAGAGACGGGAGCGCGGCGATGGGCACATCCGCAACCTTGTCACAACCGAGGCAGCGGACGTGCGGATGCGCGGAGATGTCCGCATCATAGCGGAATGCCTCCTCACCCACGTTCAGCTCACGCACAATGCCAATCTCACAGAATGCATCGAGTGACTTGTAGACCGTCGCCAAACTCATCGTCGGGTAGTTCGGACGCAGCTCCTTGTAGAGCGTCTCCGCCGTCGGATGCTCCGTCGTCGCAGCAAGTGCGGCATAGACGGCCAGACGCTGTGGTGTCACCTTCTTTTTATTCTGGCGGAGAATATCCGTCACCTCGCCAAGTGTCAGCATTGTATGTTCTCGCATAATGATTCCTACTTTTCTTTCTATCGAATCTAAAGTTATTATTATTTATATATCATAATACTCTATCCGAAAACTCCTGTCAATAGTCCCTACCATCTTCCTGTAACAGAAAAAGAACCTTTCCTTTTGCCCGCTCCGAAATCATGCTATAATGGGTAGCATTGAACAGCAGAAAGAAAGGTTTGATTTCATGCGTATCTCCGATATCCCCGCCGCCATTGCAGGTGAACTTTCCATCCGTCCGCAGCAGGTTACATCCGTTATCACGCTCCTCGACGAGGGCAATACCATCCCCTTTATTGCACGTTACCGCAAGGAGGTTACCGGATCGCTTGAGGATGAGGTACTGCGTCAGGTGGAAATCCGCCTCACCTATCTGCGCAACCTCGTCAAACGGCAGGAGGAAATCATTGCACGCATTGAGGAGCAGGGAAAGCTGACGGACGAACTGCGCACAGCAATCGAGACTGCCGAAAAACTTCAAACCCTCGAAGATCTCTATCGCCCGTACAAACAAAAAAAGCGTACACGAGCCTCCATCGCACGCGAACGCGGTCTGGAAGCTCTTGCGAACGCCATGATGCTCCAACGGGAAACGAACGGATCACCCGAAGATGTCGCCGCCCCCTTTGTTGATTCGGATAAAGATGTGCCGACCGCTGCCGAAGCACTGGCAGGTGCGCGTGACATCCTCGCCGAGACAATCATGGACGAGGCGGAGCTGCGCCGCCGAACACGTGATAAGTTTTGGAGGAGTGCCGTCCTTGAGACGACGCTCAACGCCGAGACCGAGGATGCACAGGTCTTTCAGATGTACGACGGTTACAGTGAGCCCGTCCGCACCCTCCCCTCGCACCGCATCCTTGCCATCAATCGAGGGGAGAAGAAGGGCTGTCTCACCGTCCGTATCGCCGTGGATCACGAGGAAAATATCGCATGGATTTACGAGCGGGTGCACCAACGCCCCTCTATTTTTGAAACAGAACTGCACGCAGCAATCGAGGACGGCTACAAGCGTCTTCTCGTCCCCGCACTCGAACGTGAACTTCGTACACAGCTGACAGAGAGTGCGGAGGAGAAGGCGATCACGATATTCGGGCACAACCTGCGCCAGCTTCTCCTTCAGCCGCCGCTTGCGGGACACACTGTACTCGGGCTTGACCCCGGCTATCGCACAGGATGCAAGGTAGCACTCGTCGATGCAACGGGAAGCGTCCGCGCGAGCGGCGTAATACAGGTCACAAAGAGTGATGGAGAGCGCAAGGCAGCAGCACAGAGCCTGCTGAAACTCATTCATACGCACGGAGTTACCCTCATCTCGATCGGCAACGGTACGGCATCCTACGAAACGGAACAGTTTGTCGCCGCACTCATTCATGAGCACAACCTCACGAACGTCCATTATCTCATTACGAACGAGGCAGGTGCGTCCGTCTACTCTGCCTCACAGCTCGCAAAGGAGGAACTCCCCGACTACGATGTCACGATCCGCGGCGCAGTCTCCATTGCACGACGCGTACAGGATCCGCTTGCGGAGCTTGTAAAGATCGACCCGCAGGCGATCGGTGTCGGACAATACCAGCACGACGTCAGCCAGAAGAAGCTCAAAGAGACTCTGGATGCCACTGTGGAAGACGCAGTCAATCATGTCGGAGTCGATCTCAACACCGCCTCCCCTGCCCTACTAAACCGCATTGCGGGCATCAATGCGACGATTGCAAAGAACATCGTCGCCTACCGCAATGAACACGGACGCTTCACGAGCCGCAAGACACTCCGCAAGGTTGCCCGCCTCGGGGATGCCGCCTTTACGCAGTGCGCGGGCTTCCTGCGCATCCACGAGGGCGAAACGCCGCTGGATGCCACAGCCATTCATCCCGAGTCCTACGAACTCGCACGCTCCATCCTTGCGGAGCTCGGTGTCAGCGAGGATGATCTGCGTGACCGTGCAAACCTCCCCGCGCTTGCACTCAAAACAGCACAGACACAGCCGGCATCGCTCGCAAAGAAGCTCGGAGCCGGTATTCCGACCGTCACTGATATCCTAAAGGCAATTGCACGCCCCGGGCGCGACCCGCGCGAGGATCTGCCTGCACCGCTCACACGGCAGAACATCGTAAAGCTCTCCGACCTTGCCGTTGGCACAATCCTCAAAGGAACGGTACGCAATATCACGGACTTCGGCGCATTCATTGACATCGGTCTAAAACAGGCGGGGCTGCTCCACATCTCTGAGATGAGTCATCGCCGCGTACGCCATCCGCTCGACATACTCTCCGTCGGCGACTCCCTCGACGTTATGATTATCAGCATCGACGAGGCACGCGGCCGCATTGGGCTCTCCCTGAAACGCATCGAAAAGGAAAAGGCACGCGCATGAATCTTCTCGAACGTACAATTTCTGAGATCATCCCCCCCGTCACAGATCTTTCTGCCGAAATCAATAGATCAATGACATCGCAGAGCAACATGGACTTTGGGCGGCTGAACGATGTGCTTCTCCGCTATATCAACATCACAGGCGAGCGACATCCCGCACCGCCGCAGACGAGCGTCGTCATCTCCTGCGCCGACCACGGTGTCGCCGCCGAAAGCGTCAGTGCCTATCCACCCGAGACCACGCTGAACATGATGTGCAACTATCTCATTGCACGCGGCGGTGCGGCAAATGCCGCCGCAAACTATGCGAATGCAAACCTTATTGTTTCCGATCTTGGCGTGAATACGGAGCACACAGACATACCGGGACTGCTCCATCACAGCATTGCACTCGGCACAGCAAACATGACCAAAGGACCTGCCATGACACGCGCACAGGCAATCCAGTCCATTGAAACAGGCATTGCAATCGCAAATGACTGCGCCGATCGTGGCGACCGCTGCATCCTGCCCGGTGAGATGGGCATTTCCAACACAACATCGAGTGCGGCGATGGTCGCGGCATTCCTTGGCCTCTCCCCCGAGGAGGTCACGGGACGCGGTGCAAACATCTCCGACGCACGTCTCGCACATAAGGTCGAAATCGTCCGTCGCGCCCTCGATGTCAACCGCCCCGATCCGCACGACGGTCTGGATGTGCTTGCAAAGGTCGGCGGTTTTGAGCTTGGCTGCATTGCAGGGCTCATTCTCGGCGCAGCCGCACGGCGGATGCTCGTCATCCTTGATGGGGCAAATACGACCTCTGCGGCACTCGTTGCACACGCTCTTGCGCCGAACTGCATACATTACCTCCTCGCCTCGCACGCCTCGCTGACGGAGCACTCCCACCCGCACGCGCTGCGCAGCCTGGGGCTCACCCCCATGCTGCGCCTCGACATTCGTCTGAGTGAGGCGGCGGGCTCATCGATCGGGCTTCAGCTGCTGGAGCAGATGCTGCGGGTATGGAAAGCGATGGATGCGTCTGACCGCTTGCCCCTTCCAAATTACAATATGGTATCTGTCCGCCCCACAAACGGGACAGAGGCTCATAGTGGAATATCCGCTTCTCCATCGCGCCCAAATCAAACTGTTATGAACGCAGCACAGTACCGCCTCGACAATCTGGCAAAGCCCATCCACAGCCTCGGCTTCCTCGAACGCATTGCCGTACAGCTTGCGGGCGTGATGCACTGCGATTGCCCCCCCATCCAGGCACCAGCGGCACTGCTCCTGATTACAGAAAAAAACGAGCTTTCCGCCAACCTCAAGAGCATCCTCAATGCCCTGACAGATGCGCACGGCATTCCCATCTATATGCACCCCATCATTCAGTGTACCGAAAAGAACGCAGACACATACAAAGCAGCATATGACCTCGCCCACAGATATCCGCTGCTCATACTCGGAACATACGAAACAACAGAGAACTCTGCGGCACAGATTCTCTCTGATGCACTGCGCGGCGCGGCAACAGGCGGCAGCCTCATCCTCCCCGGCGATGCACAGGCGGACAATATCGCACACAAGACAGAAGAAAACGCCCCCACCCTCGCCCCCTACATCCTCCATGTTCTCCCCGATATGCTCACGCTCGACGCACACTTGACCGCAGGTATCGCGGGAATCCTCGGCATCGAGATCGTACGCGCCGCTCTCCACATCATAAACGATATGAAAACCTTCACCGAAACCGGTGTTGCCGTCGCCATCGACGGCGCGGGAGCAGGACGACAGGTGCGTGAACAGGCATAAAAATAAGGCAGATTGATTCTGCCTTATTTTTATGCCTGTTATATCTCCGCCTCAAGCTGCCCCTTCTTGAACACCTTGCCAACGGTGCCGAACTGGAAGGTCGCCGCATCCAAAACGGTAAAGCGTCCGTAGGTGTTTCCCGGGCGGTAGTTCGAGACAAACGCCTCGCGCATACCACCTGCCATGTGCATCTCCTCTCCATAGACGAGGAAGGGATTGGGTACGACGGCAAAGAGGTTGTTGCCAAGCGGCATCCCCCAGAAGTCCGCATCGCGTGTTGGGGTGACGGCAACAAAACGCGGTTCGAGTTCGGGACGGCTGAGACGCAGCTGCATATTCGTGCAGCGCATGCCCTGCACCTCATAGAGTCGGATGAAGTCATCCTGTGCCTTCTTCTTTTGGAACATCGTTCCCGCGACATCGTAGAGCGCGTTATAGTCCTTCACATAGTCATCTGCACGCTCGGCAGGAGTTCGCTCGCGCAGTTCCGATACAGGAATGTTCTCCAACGAAGCCGCCGCACCGGCGGCTTTTTTTCGTGCCGCCTCATTTTGTTTTACACGGTCACTCGGCGTTGCTTCCTTACCGCCCGTCGCACGCGCATAGCTTCCGGCCGCCCGTTCCATCGCATTCATCGGTTTCTCCTGCCGCCCCTTCGCCGATGACGTTGGCGCGGGCGCAGCGACTCCTGTATATGCACGCGAGAGGTCGCGCTTCAGCTCCTCATCGAGGAGATCGCTCACCGACGGGACAGCACGCTGTGCCGCGACGTTCGCCTCAGCCGCAGGATTGTCAGGCTGCTCCTTCCGCATCTCCCTGTGCGGCGGTGTTCCACCTGCACGGCGCTCTGCCGCCTCCAGCCGCTCCACCAGTTCATCCAGGCGACTCTGCTGACGCAGCACCATCTTTTCGAGAAGCGTAACACGCTTCGCGAGCTCATGAATCCGTGTCAGTTCGTCGGTTCCCATTCCCCTGATTTACCCCTTAAACTTCAATCTTCGCTGCACGCGCAAGCACCTCACGCGCCTCGCGCACAATGCGATCCACAATCACCTTGACCGGCTCGATCTCACGCAGGAGTGTCAGCGTCTCGCCCGCCTGCACCATGCCGTTGACGACATCGCCGTCCACGGCGGCGAGCTTGTTCGTGCCCGTCGCACGGTCGAGCAGTTCCTGCTTGGTCGCCTTGCCCGAGAGTTCGAGCGCGACAAAGTCCTCCGCAAACTTGTTCTTGATACCGCGTACCGAGCCGCCAATCGTGAAGCCTGTCACAATGGTATCCGTGTCCACCGCCTCGATCAGCTTTGCCTTCATATTCTCATGGACGACGCATTCCTCGGCAACGAGGAAGCGCGTCCCCATCTGGATGCCCGCTGCCCCCATGAGAAGTGCCGCCGCAAGCCCGCGCCCATCACCGAAGCCGCCCGCCATAACGACAGGGATCTTCACTTCGGGGATGACCTGCTCCATCAGCGGCAGGGTCGAGAGCACCCCGATGTGACCGCCCGCCTCCATACCCTCCACGACAATCGCATCCGCGCCCTTTTCCTCCACGCGCTTCGCGAGCTTCACGCTCGGCACGACGGGGATCACCTTCACGCCCGCTGCATGAAGTTTTTCAAAGTACGGAACTGGATTGCCCGCGCCGAGCGTCACGAATGCCGGCTTTTCCTCGCAGATCACATCCACAATCTCGTCCTTGTTCGGTGCCATGAGCATCACATTGACACCAAACGGGCGATCCGTCAGCGTACGGCAGCGGCGAATCTCATCGCGCGTGTACTCCGTCGTACGCCCTCCCGTCGAGATGATGCCCCCGCCGCCCGCATTCGACACCGCAGATGCGAGATTTGCCTCCGAGATCCATGCCATGCCGCCCTGCAAAATGGGGGCTTCGATCCCCAAAAGTTCTTTGAGCTGATTTGCCACGTTACTACCTCCTATATTATATACGCTCTATGCCCGCAACGGCATAGGCAGACATCCCTTCACCACGGCCCGTGAACCCGAGCCGCTCCTCCGTCGTCGCCTTGACATTGACATCGCGGACCGCCACACCGAGCATACGCGCGATATTCTCTCGCATCCGTGGGATATGCGGCAGCAGCTTCGGTGCCTGAGCGACAATCGTCGCATCCACATTGCCGATGGCATAGCCCTCCGCACGCACGAGACGCACAACCTCCTCGAGGAGCTTTCCGCTGTCCGCGCCCTTGAACCGCTCATCCCTATCCGGAAAATGCGTCCCGATGTCTCCGAGTGCCGCCGCACCAAGAATCGCATCCGATACAGCATGGAGCAGTACATCCGCATCCGAATGCCCGAGCAGCCCCTTTTCATACGGCACATCCACACCGCCGAGGATCAGCTTTCGCCCCTCGACCAGACGGTGCACATCATAGCCCATGCCAAACCGCGTCATTCACCTTCCCCTTTCCGCCGCCGCACGACACCGCCGAGCAGCCGCTTTGCCTCATGCACGGCGGTTTTCATCAGCTCTCCCGCGCCCATATCGCTGCGCAGAATCGCCTCTGCCACCACCATGTCCTCGGGTGTCGTCACCTTGATATTGCTGTACTCTCCCCGCACAATGTGCACGGGAATACCGATGCGCTCCACAAGGCTCGCATCGTCCGTCCCGAGGAACCCATCCGCATCTGCGCGTCGATTCGCCTCGCACAGGATCTCCTTTCGAAACCCCTGCGGCGTCTGCACCTGCCAGAGCGTACTGCGCGGCGGTGTCGATACGACAACATTGTCGTCTGAGGCAATCTTGATTGTATTCTTCTCCGGCACAGCGACAATCGCCGCCCCCTCCGCACGTACCACGCGGATCAGCTCCTCGATGGTCTCACGGCGGATCAACGGACGCGCCGCATCGTGCACGAGCACGATGTCCGCCTCCTCTGAGACGACGGCAAGTCCGTTGCGGATCGAGTACTGACGCTCCGATCCCCCCTCAACCACCTTCCACGGGGCAAGCCCCTTGACACGGCTGAGAAGCCCCTTCACCGCCTCAACCTCATCCGCACCGACAGCAACAATCAGCTCGCCGACCTCGGACACCTTGGAGAACGTAAGCAGCGTCCGCAGGAGCATCGGTTTGCCCGCAAGCGTCAGAAAAACCTTGTTCAACCCGATGTGCATCCGATGTGCCTGCCCCGCTGCAGGGAAGACCACACTAACCATACATTTCCCTCCTGTACGTCCTGTGTTACCGTGCCAGCTTTGCAAAGATCATGCGCCCCGCCGCCGTCTGCAGTGCCGATGTCACCTCCACGGACACCACCTCGTTCATGCAGCGAAACCCGCCGTCCACAACGATCATCGTCCCGTCGTCGAGATATGCGAGCCCTTGCCCATGCTCCTTGCCCGGACGGACAATCTGCACCGTCATGAGATCGCCGGGGATCGCGACCGGCTTCACCGCGTTCGAGAGCGCGTTGATGTTCAGCACAGGAACACCGCGCAGCTGTGCTACCTTGTTTAGATTGAAATCATTTGTGATGATCTTGCCGCCGACCTCCTGCGCCAGCTGCAGGAGCTTCGAGTCCACCTCTGCGATCTCCTCAAAGTCCGCCTCCGTGACCTCTACTTTCATGCGCGATTCCTTGCGAATCTTTTGCAGGATGTCAAGCCCTCTGCGTCCGCGCACGCGTTTCAAGGAATCAGGCGAGTCCGCAATATGCTGTAGCTCCTCAAGGACAAACACAGGTATGAGGAGTGTCCCTTCGAGAAATCCCGTCTCACAGATGTCCGCGATGCGCCCGTCGATGATGACACTCGTATCGAGCAGCTTGTACTGACGCTCCGTCTGCGCGGGTTGTGCCGCATTCTGCAACGGGACGCGCCCCTCACGCATACGCGACATATCACGCAAAAAGCGTGGGATAAAGTCAAAGACTGCCGCCAGCTCCTCCTGCTTTCGTACCATAATGTGAACACCCAGATAGCCGAGTACAATGCTGAACACGATGGGAATGTAGTCGCCGACAATCGGTATCATAGAAAACGCATCGCCCAGAAGACGTGCAATGATGAGTCCGATAAAAAGTCCGATTGCCCCCGCAACCACATCGCGCGTCGGCATCTTGCCAAGCTGTCCCTCCACCCACACAGAGAACCGCCTCAGCCGTCCCGTAAAAAACGGTGCGAGCGGATAGCCGATCATACCACCGAGGAATGCACCAGCGAGAACACAGACCAGCCCTGCAAGAGAAAGCCCGAGCACCCCGAGCTCGACCTGCCGGAACGACGCAGAGAAATAGCCACTCATCGTCGGGATTGCAAGTTCAAACAGAGTTCCGCCGACAATCGCCATGATGAGCACAATAAAAAAACGTAAAATACGATCGAATAACAAACATTCACCCCCTTTCCGTAAAAATAAGCTGTAGAAGCATCCCATAACCGTACGCTTCCCAACTCTTTCAGTATAATAAAAAAAATTCGCATTGTCAAAACAGAGTATTCATAAAAGTGAATTTCGCTCTTGACATCTATATGGTTTTTTATATAATGATTATCGTACTCAGTATTTATATATCGTTGATGGGCGCATCTACCGCCTCGGTATGCGCATGATGTTCTAATCTATACAAAGGAGTTCCATTTATGTCAGGTTTTGAAAGCGCAGCCCACCTCTTTCACAGTGGCGGACTGGTCATGTACCCCCTTCTGATTCTCTCCCTCATCACGATTGCGATTGCGGTGGAGCGGTTCTACTACTACCGCATCAACCGCAAGGGTTCGCG
>ERZ773063.1738-NODE-1738-length-12496-cov-3.506229_pt1 | contig 12496 bp, 13 predicted proteins | sample MGYA00580625_ERZ773063 | MGnify/ENA primary metagenome ERZ773063 (study PRJEB29015, sample SAMEA2738022) | human oral metagenome | biome: human oral; feature: human-associated habitat; material: dental | place: China | collected 2042 ...
TAAAAGGCTACAAGCAAGTTGAGAGTTTTCTAGACAATGATGATGCTGGACGAAAATCGTTTGAAGTTTTGAAGCAGTTTTACCCACAAATCATAGACGGTTCTGTTCGCTATCGAACTCACAAAGATATCAATGAATGGCTCGTAGCTCAATCCCAACTCAAAGAAAAACAGCCACGATTACCGACTACGAAACGTGGCATCAGAAGATAGCGTGTATCAGGGAAGCAAGTTTGTGTTTTGAGTATCTCAAAACCTACTTGCTCCCACCATTGGGAGGTAAAAATCCCGTTGGTCTCATCAAAAAATAAGATTATGGAACAGAAGAATAAAGGTGGGCGACCCACCAAGACTTTATCAGAAAAACGAAAATACCAAGTACTTCTTCGGCTCAACACCATGGAGTACTACACCCTGCTGGGTAAAGCACGTGAAGCCTCTATTTCACGAACAGAGTTTTTACGGAAGCTCATTATAAATGCAGAAGTAAAGAGCCGAATCAAGCCAGAGGAAATGCAACTCATCCGTACAGTTTCTGGCATGGCTAACAATCTTAATCAGATTGCCCATCGACTCAATGCTTTTGGCATCTCTGCACTCAATGAAGAATTTAATGTGCTGAAACAACTTATTCACGAACTTATGAAACGATTGAAACCATGATAGCCAAGATTATTAAAGGAACAAGCTTCAGTGGAGTTGTCAGTTATATGCTTAGCAAGCGTGAAGGTAAAGTCAAGGTTTTACAAGCTAATGGCGTGCGCAGTTCTTTACCAAATGACATTGCACACGACTTCAACTTGCAAGTCTCTATGCGTCCGAATGTACATAAACCTGTTTGTCATACCATACTCTCATTCTCGGCACATGATTCAGAACGACTGACAGATGCAGCAATGGTGAAGATTGCCAACGAATATCTTCATAAAATGGGCTATGGCGACACACAGAGCCTTATTGTAAGGCACAGTGACTGCCAGCATCCTCACCTGCACATTTGTATCAATCGCATTGGTAACAATGGCAAAACCATCAGCGACCACAACGAAAAGTATCGTTCAACGAAGATTTGTAGAGAACTGACTGAGCGTTATGGTCTAACCATTGGCGAAGGAAAGCAAGAGGTAAACCGCTCAAGATTGAGAGGTGAGGATAAATTACGATACGAAATATTCGATACCATTAAGTCTATATTACCTCAATCTCAGACTTGGAAAGATTTTGTTGCAGGGTTAGAGCAACAAGGTATTACCACTCGTTTCAAAACAAAAGGTAATACCGATGTTGTACAAGGAATCATCTTTGAAAAAGACGGATGTAGTTTCAGTGGCTCAAAGATAGACCGAACGTGCTCTTTCTCTCGCCTCAATGCTGGGATAGAACACAATTCTCACAAACAAGAGAAAATTCATCTACAAAATGAGCCTATGGCAGATTCTGTAGATGAAAGCTATTTCATTACCGACCTATCTGAAGCAATTAGTGAAGTGTTTTCTATGCCTACACCAAGTAATGGCGTAGATGTTGATGAACTCCGCTTCCAAAAGAAACTTCGCAATAGAGCTAATCGCAAACGTAGAATTTAATCACATTAAATTTATATCAGTATGAATAACGAAATAGCACCTGTTCTCGATATTCTCGAAGAACTCAAACAAGAATGCAAAGCCATCAGTAAGGTACAGGTAGAACTGCGCACTACTATTGCTGAACAGCTATCTAATCCAAAGGGAGATAGCATTAAAACACAAGAAACCGTGCAAATCCATCTCTCGAAAGAAACTCAAGCCAAAATCAAGGAGCATCAACTTTTTGTTTTGGGGCACTATCAGAGTCGAGCAAGAAGCTTGACCCAAAGTTTGAAGCTTTGCACCAGCTCATCAGCAAGCAACAAAAGCCTGTAGAATATAAGAACTACTCGCTATTTGCAAGCATTCAATTAGCCGAGCGTATGCTGCTCTTATTGGTTTGTGGGCTAGTTATTGTGAGCTGTTGGTTCTTCGCTATGGGAGCCAACAAGCTGCAAACAGCCTCTGATTACGACCTGCGTTATCGCTATCTACGTATGCAGGGCAAAGCCACGACTTCTGATTTCGCCCATCTTGACAGCATATTTATAACGTATCGCAATTGCAAAGCCATTCTACAGTTGGAGCAGAAAGTCGTAGATTATGAGCAAGCCCTGCAACGGCAAGCAGAGTTAGTGTTGCAGCAGGATAAGATAAAACAAGAACAAAGAGAACTAAAGAAGCATTTGAAGAAATAGCAATTACTCCAAGAAATTGTTTCATACAGCTTCTTGGAATAATTGATATATGTATCTTTTAAAGATAACTATCGATATCAAAATTCTTTAATCCGAAATCATAACGAGCATAAAGGGGATGTCTTGGGTGTCCTGATTTTGTTAACGCTCCTATTTGCTTCCAATTGATTTTTCGCTCTTGTTCTTGAAGTACATTGGCGATATCTCTAAAGCAATCTAATAAATAATCCCTCTTAGATATAAGATTACCCCAAGCAACTAAAACGTCCAATTCAGTGTATGTCTTAAAGAATTCTCTTATAGCATCAAGATTATTCTGATGAAGGATTTCATCCCTCTTATTATGTACACCTTTGAAATTTGTTGATCTCTGAGCATATAGATTTAACATAACAAAACCATCGTAATTATTAAGCTCTGCAAATCCCATAACTTTTCTCACTGTAGGATCAGGGTATTTTTCATTTGCTGTACTTGGATTGACACCGATTACCACTAAAGGCTTTGTACATCTACTTGCTAATATATAACGATGGGTTTTCTCATCGCCAATCATTTGTTTAATCTGATAATCCATATTTTAATTTATTATATATCCATTATTCGGCTTAGATCCTCCTCGACTTCTTCTACCGAAGGCAGAGCTAATTTTAGATTTTCAGGAATAGTCTTCGAATATTGGTAATCACTCACACCAATTGGCTGGTCATAGTCAAAGAGTGCATGCTGAAATACAACCTTATAGCTATCATTGCAGAGAAGCAAACCGATGATTTTTCCATCGTATTCATCGTAGAGAGTTTTATCCATAACATTTGTACATATTGCTAATTGTACCGTATCTTCGGATTTGAATAGCGTGGCTTTGGACTCTATGATTACATATACATGGATTCGGAGTTTATAGAAGAACTTATCCGTATAGAACTCAGAATTATATGGCTCACCCAGTTGACGCGAACTATAACTGACTGCTTGAAGAATTCCTCAATCTGACTGATATCATGACGATAGATAGCCAATACAATGTGCAAATATGCTAATGGCTATGTTATAGGCATGGTATAATGGTGCTATTTTGACTTTCAATCAGTTTTATTCATAATCATCTCTAACATCTTGTTCTGGTGTCTGACTATATCTTCTACGTCCCATTCTAAGCCAAATGGACGTTCTTTTTCTTTGTCTTTAATACCGTGATTGTAATTGTCTTGACATATCTGTAACATAATTCTGAACTTTAAGGAAGCAACACTCACCTGATTGGACTTTGTATCAAGATAGCGATTCTTTTTTTCAATTGGATTCCAGTTTGAGCCAGAACTGTTTGCATCGGAACCTATCATGGCAAAATTACCATAGCAGTTTATATCTTGCGTACTAATTGGCATATTGTCTCCAGCCTTAGCTTGTGGATAATAATGCTCCAGACTTTTTCTTGTTCGAGAGAAATAGAAGTTATTGAAAGAATCCAACTCAAAATCACTACAACCCAATGAATTGAAAAAATCTATTCGACTACGAGAATTCTTTTTTGCTTTGTTACCTCGCAATTCAACAACATATTTCTTCCAAAGCTTATAATCTGTATAATTAAATACATACAAAGGTATATTGCATGAGCCGATGGGGTAGATACGATTGAAATCCCGATTCACTTCTTCTAATTCAATATTCAATTCACCATTATTAAAAATAGTCTCATCAAAACTATTTGGCTTCGGCTGATTTATGTCGTTGAGTTTACTTGCATCAAGATATACATCAAAGAAATACTTATCAGCCAGTTTTCTTAAGAATTCCACATAACTATTAAGGTCACAATCCTGAAACAAGTGGTATAAACAATAGAACAGATAGTTTTTTCTTTGCTTAGGTGTGAAAGCGACTTCAAACATAGACAATAATTGAATAACCTCATTCTGTTGTGCCTTATTATCCTCATACAAATCCTTTAGATAAGCGGCCTTACTACCTTTCTTGTAAAAATATTGCAACTTCCATGGATTCTCAATGGCTCTATCTTCGCCATTTGTGTGATGTATTACAAAGTTATCAAGAAAGTATTTAGCCAAAAGGAGATTGTATGCGAAATCTTTAACAAACTCAGGAGTAAGATTTACTTTGTCAAACTCCTTAATTAGTTCTTTATCATCAAGAGTAAAATTTAAAGGAGTAAAATCATCTTCGTTTAACAATCTCGTAATTTTCAGTACAATTAATAGAAAATTCGGAAAGTCTATTATGGGCTGGAAACGATCGTTTATATCATCTTCTTCCTTCTTTTCTATCTTTTTTATAGGTGTATTTAAAAAATCTGAAATAGTTTTCATCCCCAATGATAAAGATGACTCCACATTAGAATCTGGGAAGTCGTCGAAAGATTCCAGTTCAAAATCTTCCATTGTTTTACCAAAGACACTTGTCATCCCAGGGAGCTTCTGCTGAATATAGAAACTCATATCACTACAAGCCTCCCATATACGACTAAACTTCTCCATAGCATCATCATCTCCAATTAATTGTTCGCAGAGTTTAGCTTTTACTATTTCGTACTTTTCTAACTGCTCACCGCGAGAGTTCATAACCTCAAAATAGTGATTCAAATCTACATCTTTCGGCACACGATAATGGATGATATGCACCTTGTCCAAGAAAAAAGACTTAAAAGATTCAATATCAGTCTTCTTGTCACCTACAATCTCTTTGAGTGCTTCCTTTGCGTAATGGAAGCCATTAAGAATACCCATATCGTTTTCATCACCAAACACAGGCATTTTTTTTATTGTCGCTGCCGAAACTTTTCTTGCAGAATAAGTAAGAGTATTTGGAATATTCTTTATGTCCAATGCCTTTAGAATAATGTAGATTGTTGTCAATCGCTGTTGTCCATCAATAACTTCATAAATATTATCATCTCGCTTGTATGTGACAAGAGTACCAATATAGTAAACAGACTTTTCCAACGAATCATATACATCCTTTATTAAGGCATATATTTCTTCACGCCCCCAGGCATAATTACGCTGATAGATAGGTATCTTGTATAATATAGAAGCCCCTCTGTTTGAGAAATAGATGTTATGAATAGAGCACTCTTCAAGAATATTATTCAAATCTTTCATTGTCTTCAATTTTTATAGTAACCATTTGTTTGGAAGAAATACAGATAGTTTTCATACACACCATCTTTCTCGTCCTTTAGATTCTTCAATGTTTCACCATCGCCACTATACTCGTAGCATTCCTGCGCCCAACCATCTTTAATGTCATCATTTGAAAGCGGGTTAAGCTTGTCTGCCAAAGCACTCAGTAATGAAGTCGGTGTATCTTGCTTAGCAATCAGTTTATACATATTAAATGTATTGATCTTTTCACTCCACCCCATAATGTAGTTTTGTGCAGAAAGCCAACCAAGATTAGTATATTGTGCCCTCAAAGAATAAGCCCAAATGAACGCATATATGACAAATTGTTCAAACAAGTCAATATCTTCTTTTGTCGGATATGTCTCTGGGCAGAATCTGTCAACGTAAAGCAAAACAGAGGTATCAAACATCAGACGTGTTATACCGTTACCTATTCCTTTTTTGAAGTGCCGGTCTAATGTTTTAACTATTATATTGTCATTGATATAGAATCCCTCATACTTATTGTTATTCTGAATATCTTTTAGTATATTATAATAGTGCTTTGTATATTCAAAGAACGGCTTACCGGCAATTATCGGTGTGTCTAATTGGAACGCATTTACATTCCGAGTACCTGAGACAAAAGGCATTGCAGAAGAATTGACCATATCTGCATAGCAATAGGCACTCTTGTAGAATTGGGCATAAGGCGTTCTTGCTAAACGAGTAACACCTTTGAACATATGGATGTTATGCTCATTCAAGATATTAGCTTTGTTGCCTGCTACCCATTCTTTGATACGATATAGGTAATTACCAAAAAAATCAGCTAAATCTCTTTGTGAAACCTGTTCCCAATCCTTTACTATTCTTTCTGTTTCATCCTCGCTGATGTTATTCATCTCGCGTAGATGGTATGCTTTCAACAAATCATGAGGATAAAGAGCCTTACCCCGTGCATTTTGAGAGTCAAAGAACTGAAAAGCTTCAGACACATCGGTGGTTATCACAACAATCAACTCACACCTGTTCTCTATATAATCCTTAAGATGCTCCATCTCCCGTTGATGTTCAACTGCCGAATCATTGTCTTCCGACTTTAATCCAACCCTACGGAAAAGTGCATTATAGTTGTTGGCGATATTATGGTCATTGTACGTATTGTCATATATCTTTTGTTTCAAAACCCCGATACTATTTTCTCCTAATGCCGTCAGAAGAAGAGAGAAAGTAATGATGCGTTGCTGTCCATCAACAATATCATATTGTCCCTTTTCCTTCGTTTTGTGAAGGATAAGTGTACCAACCCTGTATCTTTCCTTATTACTATTCTTGGCATCAATAATATCATCGAGCAATTGTATGGCATTCCGAGCTGTCCATTTGTACGGACGCTGATAGAGAGGCACACATAGCTCTACATCCTTGATAGGCTCCTCGCAATTCGTTATGGTTTTGCGAAGTAGCAAATCACCTATAGTAGTTATTGATAATGTTAAACTATTCATAATATGAGGATTAGTTATATGAGGATTAGTTATATGAGTTCACACATCGTAATCCAAACCATTTTAAAAGGTCAGTATAACAATTGAAATATCCTTTTATATATTTTTATCTACAATCTTACTTAATTCTTCCTCAACTTCCTCCACCGTAGGTAAAGCAGATTTCAGATTATCGGGAATAGCCTTTGACAGTTGATAATCACTCACGCCAATTGGCTGATCGTAGCCAGAGAGTGCATATTGTGCCACCACTTTATCTCCACCATTGCAGAGGAGTAAGCCGATGGTCTTATTGTCGTGCTCGCCACGTAGAGTATCGTCTACTACATTGATGTAGAAGTTCAGTTGTCCCATATATTCGGGCTTGAAAGGTGTGGCTTTGAGTTCGATAACAACGTATGCATGTAGTTGGATATTATAGAGAATGAGGTCGGCATAGAAATCAGAATCGCCCACTTCAAAATGCTTCTGCTGTGCCACAAATGCAAAGCCACAACCCATTTCCAAAAGATATTTGGTGATATGAGAAACCAATTGCCGTTCAATGTCTCGTTCTGCCATTTTATCTGTCTGTCCCATCATATCAAAGATATATGGGTCTTTCATCAGATAATTGGCAAGGTCGCTTTGCGGTTTGGGTAATCGTGCCGAGAAGTTACTCACTTTCTTTGCTGCAATCTGCCGAGCGAAAAGATTAGTCTCAATCTGCATTTGCAGAACATTACTACTCCAACCATTGGCAACTGCTTGCGTGATATACCAAAAGCGTTCACCCAAAGGCAACTTGCTGTTAAGCAAAATTACATGGCTTGCCCAGTTGGTGCGAACTATGGCTGAGTGCTTGAAGATTTCCTCTATCTGACTGATATCGCTGTGATAGATAGCAGACAGCGTTTCAGAAACATCTCCTAATTGTGCAAGAGGTTCTTGCGTAATTATATCTCCCCGAATACCTGCTGCTTGTATTTGCGCAAGAGGCTCTTGCGTAAATTGATTGAGCTCATTTGTGAGTTGTAATACATTATCAACCGAAGGACTATTAAGCAACTTTTCAACCTTAACCATTTCTGTTAGAGCCTCCATAGGATAAGCCTTTGCGAATTGGCACATATAGATAAGATTGCGAGTGGAATACCCTTTCTTATTCGGATATTTAGAACGTATCGCCTTAGAAAGGTTGTCAATGACTTTGCTTCCCCAACCATCTTTCTTTTGGAGATAGAGGATAAAATGCCCCACTTTCCAATAGTGGAAAAGCATATCTGCGTTTGCAGAGGCTATTAAGCGTACTTGCGTATACTCTATGTCAGTACCAATAGCTCGTACAATGAGAGCTAAATCTTGGTGCTCAGTTTTATTTATTTCTTGGATCATATGGTTTCGGTGTTATAATTGATTGAATTTACTCATGGCATTCGCTTTGATGTCGCCCGCAATATCTATGTATGGTTTCATAGCCTTGTAATCGCTATGCCCAGTCCATTTCATAACTACTTGCGGAGGAATACCCAATGCAAGTGCATTACAGATAAACGTTCTACGACCAGCGTGTGTTCCAAGCAAGGCATATTTAGGTGTAACTTCGTCAATGCGCTCATTACCTCTATAATAAGTTTGACGTACAGGCTCGTCAATGCCTGCAAGTTCAGCTAATTCTTTAAGATAATCATTCATTTTCTGGTTAGTTATAACAGGTAACACCTTGTCATCTTCAAATGCCACATCCTTGTATTTATCAAGAATTGCTTTACTATGTTTATTCAATTCGATAATCAGGCTATCAGAAGTCTTAACCGTTGTAACCTCAATGTGGTCGCCCTTTATATCACTTCTACGAAGATTAAACACATCGGAGTAGCGCAAGCCCGTGAAGCACTGGAAAAGAAATACATCACGCACCCTATCTAAAGCTTGCTTGGCAGCAGGTATTTCGAACTCTCGGAGTTTGTTCAGTTCCTCCCATGTAAGGAAGATGATTTTCTTCTGTGCGCTTTTGAGTTTAGGTTTATAACTATCGTAAGCATTGTTCTGATGCAGACCTTTCTTGAAAGCCCAACGTAAAAACCATTTTAAGAAACTGAGTTGCTTGCCAATAGTAGAATTGCGCATTTCCTTTATATCACGAAGATAGGTAACATAATCATTTAGTCCTTTCTCATCAAAGAAATCAAATGTAAGTTCAGTACGAAAGTTCATCAAATGATTTTTCACAGCAGCAAACTTCTCGTAAGTAGAATCAGTCCAATCATTCTGTCGTCCACAATCTCTCACAAACTCATCAAATACCTTGTAGAAAGCATTAGGTGTTGATTTTCTTGGGGGTACTTCTTCTATTTCTATAGGGTTGTGCAGCGCATTAAATGCCTCTTTTATTTGTTCAGGGGTTGGCACTATTTCTTCTACTTCAAATTTCCTGAAGATTTCCTGCACCTCGGTATAATAGCCCAAAAGTGAAGCATTGATTTCAGAAGCTGATTGTTTCAGTTTGTTTGTGCAACCATTTCTTACTCGCTGCTTATCAGAATCCCATTTTGCTGCATCAATACGATAACCTGTTGTGAATTCAATTCGTTTGGAAGCAAAATTGACACGCATACGGATAGGCACATTCTCTACAATGAGTACTCCGTCCTTCTTCCTGCTTTCCAACGTGAAGATAATATTTCGCTTGATGTTCATACTTTAGGATGTTTTGATTTCTGCACCCAAATTTACACCCAAAAATTAATTTAACCAAAGATTTTCCATGAAATCTTATTTTATTAACATTCTACTTAAAGTACTATTATACAATAGATTGAATGTTTATGATACTATCTGAAGGTTCAAGAGAAAGAGCCTCTCTCTCCGCTAATAGGCTTTAAAAGGTCTTCACAAGAGTCTTCATTTTAGCCTTCAAAAATTAGATAATCGTTGTAAAATCAAGGTTTTACAACGATTTTTCTTTGTATATACCTTTATCGCCTGACGGCATAACCCTATGTTTTGACAATCATCATTCGGTCAATTTCTGCTACATAAACTGCTACACAAAAATTGTAGCAGCAAAAAATGTAGCAGTGACGGGATTTTGAATACCATATTGACGGCATCAACTCTTTCTTTTTCAATGTATTAAGTATTAACTTTGCAGCCGAGTGCTACACAAAAGAATGATGCATTATGAGAACAAATTTCAAGGTGTCCTTCTACCTACGCTCAAACTATGAGAACAAAGAAGGAAAGTCGCCTGTAATGCTCCGAGTATTCCTTAACGGAGAGATGGCTAATTTCGGATCTACGAAAATATTCGTGGACAAGTCGCTGTGGAATAACACTACCAGCAGGCTCAAAGGTCGGACGGCAGAAGCCTTATCCGCTAATGCCGCATTGGACTCCATTTCCACAATGCTGAATAACATTTACCACAAATTCGAGGATGATGAATCCTTGTCATTGGATAAAATCCGCTCATTCTTTGTCGGGAAAGACAGGGAGTATACAACTTTCCTCCCTGTATTCGACAGATTCAACGAAGACATCAGGCAACGCATCGGACATACCATCAGCAAGGACAGCCTGCAGAAATACAGCGTTTTAAGAAGACATTTCGCAGAGTTCCTTGTCTATAAGCATGGAAGGAAGGATATAGGACTCACAGAGTTCACGCCATCCGTGGTACAGGATTTTGAGTTGTATCTGAGCACGGTGGCAGGCTGCGCTTACAACACGTCTGTCAAGAAAATGAAGGCACTCAAGACCGTAACCATCTATGCGCAAAAACGTGGTTATCTTCTTCACGACCCCTTCCTCAATCATCGTTTTCACTTGGAGCCAGTTAATCGTGGTTTTCTCACGGATGAGGAAATTATGAAGATAGCCAACAAGGATCTTGCTATTCAACGCTTGGAGTTAGTAAGGGATGTTTTCATCTTTTCATGTTTCACAGGTCTGGCATATATTGATGTTTCCAATCTCACACCAGACAATATCGTAACACTTGATGATAAGCAGTGGATTATGACCAAGAGGCAGAAAACAAGTGTGGAGACAAATGTTTTATTGCTTGACATTCCTAAGAGTATCATTGCCAAGTACAGTCATAAGACCTATCGGGACGGCAAACTATTTCCCATCCTAACGAATCAGAAAACCAACGCATATTTAAAAGAAATTGCCGACCTTTGCGGTGTCAAGAAGAATCTGACCTTCCATCTTGCCCGGCATACATTTGCGACCATGTTGCTCAGCAAGGGCGTTCCTATGGAAAGTGTGTCGAAGATGTTGGGACATACCAACATTAAAACTACACAAATTTATGCCCGTATTACCAATAAGAAGATAGAACACGATATGGAACAGCTGGCTGGCAAGTTAGATAAGTTCAATGTTGCTATGGGCATCAACTCAAAATAATGTACAACCCTAAACCAAGAAGATTATGACAACAACAAAGAAAGAGCTTTCTTACTTCCGTTTGAAGTTGGAAGCGTATCTCGGAGAGCATTATCCAGAGAGAGTGAATGAAAATACGTTTATAACTGCTCGCGCAGACGAAGCATTGACAGCTTACTGCGATGCTGTAGCACAAGGTTTTTCTCACCCAGAGGCGGAGGTAATGGCAAGCGAAGTTCTGTATCAAGGACTGCATTTTTCCAAGTACGACACGCTTGTGTCTGTCTTGGAGAATGAGTTTGAGAAGGAACTGCCGTCACCTCTTCCCGAAAGACTCGCTCCGATACTGCTGAAGAATAAGGCGATACAAAGCGTATTTGCCAAGTATGACCTTACAGACGACTTTGAGGCGAGTCCGGAATACGGACACCTCTACACCGAACTGACAGGCACGATAGTCCTACTTATCGAAAGCAATCACCTGCCTACAATAGGCGGAGAGAACGATACCGTATAATCACCCAACATCGGAAGCATTTCAGTATCAAGAGCCAAGATATGTACTCCGCTTCACACGCCAAGGGACAAGCTCTTGTCTTTGTGTCGCGCACTATCTTGTCCACGCTCTTGAAACTCTAAAATGCTTCTGATATGGATATACAAGTTATGAATACAGACGTTCACAATCCCGCTTTCATTCGGGCAGGACAATCCAATGATATTCGTAAGGAGGAACCCCAAGGCTCGCCTATGACACTTGTGCGTCATATACGATGGTCTCGCATTATCGAATTGACTTTGCTTATCGCTATCATTGTCGGTGCGGTCTATCTTCTCTCTAAGTTGGTCACGCCTCAGGTCGTAACTGCCGTATCGGTCATTGCAGGTTTCCTGATACTGCGCTTCATAGTCCGGTTCATCCTACAAGTGACCTTCACACTCCTGCGTTATCTGTTTTGGATAGCAGTTCTGGCAGCAATCCTGCTCTGCGTGCTTTAGCACGATCTGCTGATAATTCTCGTTCCTCTTCATCAGGTGGTTATCTCTTACGGAGATAGCCACCTTTTCTTTTTTTTGTACTATGGCATAGCACTTCTGCTTCCAGCCCACAGCTCCACATTATGCGGTGTAGGTCAAGATTGGTGCTGTTCCTTTTTGTTCGCAAAGGTAGTTACGGGGATGATGGACTGCACAAGGTCTGAGCCGAAGGGTTTGTCT